>Ga0209351_100092_pt1 | contig 52029 bp, 54 predicted proteins | sample UppTromicrDC3106_FD_185840 | JGI IMG/M metagenome (GOLD analysis project Ga0209351, IMG submission 185840) | Upper troposphere microbial communities from Colorado-Nebraska, USA - DC3-106 (SPAdes) (version 2) | ecosystem: Environmental > Air > Outdoor Air > Unclassified | place: Midwestern USA... | reverse complement strand
CCCGCACTTCCGAGGCGACCACCGCGAAGCCCTTGCCGGCGTCGCCGGCCCGCGCCGCTTCGACGCCCGCGTTCAGGGCCAGCAGGTTGGTCTGGAAGGCGATCTCGTCGATGACGCCGATGATCTGATGGATCTGCTGCGAGGACTTCTCGATCTGGCTCATCGCCTCGACCGCGCGGCGGACGATGTCGCCCGACTGCTCGGCGTCGCCGCGGGCGGCGGCCACCGTCTCGCGGGCCTGGTTGGCGCCGTCGGCGGTCTTGCGGACCGTGGCGGTGATCTCGTCGAGGGCGGCGGCGGTCTCTTCCAGGCGGGCGGCCTGCTGCTCGGTGCGCCGCGACAGGTCGTCGGCGGCCTGGCTGATCTCGCCGGCTCCCGAACGCATGCCCGACGAAGCCGAGACTATGGCGCTGAGGGTTTCCTCCAGGGCCTCGATCGCGCCGTTGAAATCGGTGCGGAGCTTCTCGTATTCCGGCGCGAACGGGTCGTGCAGGCGGAAGGTCAGGTCGCCCTTGGTCAGGTGGTCGAGGCCGAGGGCCACGCCGTGCACGGCTTCGGTCTGCTCGCGCTCGGACTTGGCGCGGGCGGCCTCCTGCTGCTCGCGGCTGGCGGCGTCGCGGGCCTGCTGGGCCTCCTGCTCCTGGTGCATGGCGGCCAGGCGGACCTGGTTGTCGCGGAACACCGTCAGTGAGCTGACGATCGCGCCCAGCTCGTCCTTGCGCTTCAGGGCGTCGACGTCGACGCGGTTGTCGCCGGCGGCCAGGCGCTCGGTGGCCGAGGCGATGCGGCCGACGGCGCGGCGGATGTTCATGACCAGCACCACGGCCACCAGGCCGACGGCCAGAAGGGTGGCGGCGACGATGGCCATGCTGAGGCCGCTGAGGGCCTGGGCGTTCTTGGCCGAGGCCTGGGCGCGGGCGTTGGTGTCTTCGGCGGCGGCGTCGACGGCCTTCTTCAGGGTGCCGTTCATGTGGGCGTACTGGGTTTCGAACGGCACGGTGAACTGGGCCGCGGTGGCGGCGTCGGCGGTCAGCATGGTGGTCACCACGCCGATGGCGTCGTCATAGGCCGCCAGCTCCTTCTTGAGCGCGGCCAGGGGCGCCTTCTGGCTGGCCGGCGCGACGGCGAGGGCGTTGTCGACGTCCTTGCGGATGGTCTTGACCTGCGCGTCCAGCTCCTTGATCTGGCCGTCGATCTTGCCCGTGTCGATCGAGGCCGACTGGTGCGTCAGCAGCACGTAGAGCTCGCCGTGGGCGGCGGTGATCCGCTGCGAGATGTCGGCCAGGCGCAGGCTGTCGGGCATGTCCTGGCTGACGACGCGGTTGAGCGTCGCGGTCTGCCCGCGCAACACCATGATCGAGCCGCCGGCGATCAGCGCCAGCATGACCAGGGCGAACACCGGGGCGAAGGCGATCTTGACGATCAGCGGCATATCATCGAGGCGCAGGGCGCGCATGCGTGGCTCCATCATGGCCGTGCAAGGTCTGTGACATTCTGTCTCGCATCGAGACAATGACCGTTGAGTAAACGCCGATACGGGAATGCCTGGAAAATCTTCCGGCCGGCGGCGAAGTCAGAATCCAGACGTGAAAAAGGGGCGGGATCGCTCCCGCCCCGTCTTGGATCGAGAAGACTCCGAGAAGCCTTCCCATCTGTCGGCCGGCCCGTCCGCCAACGGGGGCGCGCGCTCCGAACGAGGCGCGCCGTCCGTGACGGGACGGGCCCGGCGTCCCGCCGCGTCAGGCGCCGGGGAAGCGCACGGGAACGCGGATGGTGCCGGTCTTGCCGCCCATCGGCAGGGCCTGGGCGACGCACATGGCGGCGGTCTCGAAGCCCTTGGACGGGGCGTTGCTCTCGACGACCTTGCAGGCCGACAGCTTGCCGTCGGCGGCGGTGCATTCCAGCATGACGTTGGCGGCCTGCTGGGTGTTGGCGTGCTTGGTCAGGCACGAGTCGATCTGGGCTTGCAGGCCGGCGGCGCTGGCCGAGCCGGCGAAGGCGAGGGCCCCGGCGAAGCCGGCGGCGATGAGGGTGGGATATTTCATCCTGAACAGCTCCTTTTGAGCAGGTGACGAGAAGGAGCGTGTAGGGCCAAGGTGTTAAGGACGCCTTTCAGAGTACGCCGTTCTCTCTACGAACCGCGGCGGACGTTGCGCCGGCGGCCTCGGCGGGCCATCTAGCGTGCGACGGAGTTCCTTGCGATGTTCATTCAGACCGAAGCCACCCCCAATCCCGACGTGCTCAAGTTCCTGCCCGGCCGCGACGTGCTAGGCGAAGGCGCGCGCGAGTTCCGCGACCTGGACGAGGCCCGCGCCTCGCCGCTGGCCGCGGCCATCTTCGCGGTGGACGGCGTGGCCCGGGTGTTCTTCGGCCCCGACTTCGTCACCGTCAGCAAGCGCCCGCACGACCTGGAATGGCCGCAGCTCAAGGCCCCGGTGCTGGCGGCGATCATGGAGCACTACACCTCCGGCGCGCCGCTGTTCCTGGCCGAGGACGGCGCGGCCGGCGCCGAGGACCACGACGCCGACGTCTACGAGGGCGAGACCGCCCAGATCGTCGCCGAGATCAAGGAGCTGCTGGACACCCGCATCCGCCCGGCTGTGGCGCAGGACGGCGGCGACATCCTGTTCAACCGCTTCGACGCCGCGACCGGAGTGGTGTGGCTGCACATGCGCGGCGCCTGTTCGGGCTGCCCCTCGTCCTCGGCGACGCTGAAGGCCGGGGTCGAGAACATGCTCAAGCACTATGTGCCGGAAGTGACCGGGGTCGAGCAGACCCTCTGACGGCGTCTCGACCAGGCCCGGCGGCCGGCCGGGCTGGCCAATCGGCGCCCGCGGCTATATAGCAACCCGTCTTGTTGCGAATAGGAGCCGGCCGATGTCCGCCACCCCCCTCGACGACCGCGCGCTGGACCAGCTTTTCCGCGAGGCCCGCACCCGCAACGGCTGGCGGACCGAGCCCCTGCCCGAGGCGCTGCTGCGCCAGGTCTACGACCTCGCCCGGATGGGGCCGACCTCGGCCAACATCAGCCCGGCCCGCTTCGTGTTCGTGACCAGCGACGAGGGCCGCGCGCGGCTGGCCGGCCTGGCCTCCGAGGGCAACGCCCCCAAGATCGTCGAGGCGCCCTGCACGGTGATCGTCGGCTACGACCTCGACTTCGCCGACCACGTGCCCAAGCTCTTCCCGCACAATCCCGGCGCCAAGGACTGGTTCCCCAAGGGCGCGGCCTCCACCGAGCAGGCGGCGTTCCGCAACGGCTCGCTGCAAGGCGCCTATCTGATGCTGGCGGCCCGCTCGCTGGGCCTGGATTGCGGGCCGATGTCGGGCTTCGACAACGCCGGGGTCGACGCGGCCTTCTTCGCCGGCACGGCGGTCAAGTCGAACTTCATCTGCTCGATCGGCTACGGCACCGACAAGAACCTGTTCGCGCGCAGCCCGCGGCTGGCGTTTGAGGAAGCCTGCAAGATCGTCTAGTCAGCGGGCGTGCTGATCCTCGCCCTCGACACCGCCTCGCCCGCCTGCTCCGTCGCCGTCCTGCGCGACGGGAAGACCCTGGCCGCGCATGTCGAGCCCATGGCGCGCGGCCATCAGGAGCGGCTGGCCGGCCTGACCGCCGAGACCATGGCCGAGGCGGGCGCGGCCTTCGACGCCCTCGACCGGATCGGCGTCGGCGTCGGGCCGGGCTCGTTCACCGGCCTGCGGGTCGGCCTGGCCTTCGCCAAGACCCTGGCCCTGGCGCTGGACCGGCCCTGCGTCGGGATCGGCTCTCTGGAGGCGCTGGCCGCGGACGAGCCCGGCTTCAACGCCGCCGTGATCGACGCCAAGCGCGGTCAGGTCTACCTGCAGGTGTTCGAGGACGGGCGCGCCCTGATGGCGCCGGACGCCCTGGACGTCGGCGTCGCCGCCGCGCGGCTGGCCGAGCTGTGGCGCGGCGGCCCGGCCCGGCTGATCGGTTCCGGCGCGGCCTTGCTCGACGGGGTCATCCCCGGCGCGGCGCTGACGGCGCGCGAGGCTCCCGATCCCGTCGCCCTGGCCCGCATCGCCGCGCGGCGCGCCAGCCTGACGCCGCCCCGGCCGCTCTATCTGCGCGCGCCGGACGCCAAGCTTCCCGGCGGGATCTCGCCGCCGTGATCCTGCGGCCCGCCCAGGCCTCCGACCTCCCGGCCCTGGTCCGCCTGCACGCGGCCGCCTTCGACGCGGCGTGGAGCGAGGCCGACCTGCGCGGCCTGCTGGAGGCCGAGGGCGGTTTCGGCGTGGTCGCCGAGGACGGCGACCGCGCCCTCGGCTTCATCCTGTGCCGCGCCGCGGCCGGCGAGGCCGAGGTGCTGACCCTCGCGGTCGATCCCGCCGCGCGACGGCGCGGCTGCGGCCGGGCCCTGGTCGAGGTCGGCGCGGCCGGCGCCCGGACGCGCGGGGCGCTGTCGCTGTTCCTGGAGGTCGCCGCCGACAACCCGGGCGCCCTGGGGCTCTATGAAGCCGCCGGCTTCGCGCGGGTGGGACTGCGGCGCGGCTACTATCCCCGGCCGGGGGGACCGGCGGCCGACGCCCTGGTCCTGGCGCGGGCGCTGCCGCCGGCCTGAGCCGGACCTGTTTCCACGAGGGGCCGGGCTTTTGCTCGACGGCCTCTCGGCCTATGTTGTGGCCGCATTCAGTCTGGGATTCGCCGCGTGGACCGCATCGAGAAACTCTGCATCGAAAAAGGCATGCGCATGACGGACCAGCGCCGCGTGGTCGCGCGCGTGCTGTCCATGGCCTCCGACCATCCGGACGTGGAAGAGCTGTACCGTCGCGCCCACGAAGTCGATCCGCACATCTCGATCGCCACGGTCTATCGCACCGTGCGCCTGTTCGAGGAGGCCGGCATCATCGCCCGCCACGACTTCCGCGACGGCCGCTCGCGCTACGAAGAGGCGACCGAGGTCCACCACGACCACCTGATCGACATGAAGACCGGCAAGGTCGTCGAGTTCGTCGACGAGGAGATCGAGGCCCTGCAGGCGGCCATCGCCCGCAAGCTGGGCTACAAGCTGGTCGACCACCGGCTCGAACTCTATGGCGTGCCGATCGAGGAATAACCCGCCCCGTCCGCGACCGGGCGAAACTTGCGTCGCGCCCCCCGCGACCCCATAACGCCGTCCATGACCGATCAAGCGCCGCAAAAGCGGCTCTACATCAAGACCTACGGCTGTCAGATGAACGTCTATGACAGCGAGCGCATGGCCGACGTCCTGCGCCCGCTGGGCTACGGCGTCACCGACCAGCCCGAGGGCGCCGACCTCGTCGTGCTCAACACCTGCCACATCCGCGAGAAGGCCACCGAGAAGGTCTATTCCGAGCTCGGCCAGATCCGGCGGATGAAGGAACGCAAGGCCGAGGCCGGCGGCCAGATGACCGTGGCCGTGGCCGGCTGCGTCGCCCAGGCCGAGGGCGAGGAGATCATGGCCCGCCAGCCGGCCGTCGATCTGGTGGTCGGGCCGCAGTCCTATCACCGCCTGCCCGAGCTGATCGCCCGCGCCCACCGCGCCTCGGGCCAGCGCCTGGCCGCCGACTTCTCGGCCGACGAGAAGTTCGACGGCCTGCCGGCCGAGCGCCATGTCGCCGGCGTCACCGCCTTCCTGACCGTGCAGGAAGGCTGCGACAAGTTCTGCACCTTCTGCGTGGTGCCCTACACCCGCGGCGCCGAATATTCGCGCCCGGCCCAGGACATCCTCGACGAGGCCCGCCGCCTGGCCGACAAGGGCGTGCGCGAGGTCACCCTGCTGGGCCAGAACGTCAACGCCTATGCGGGCGGCCAGGGAGGCGGCTTGGCCGAGCTGGTCCGCCGACTGGCCGATATCGGGGGCCTCGACCGCATTCGCTACACCACCAGCCACCCGCGCGACATGGACGACGACCTGATCGCCGCCCATGGCGAGATCCCGCAGCTGATGCCCTATCTGCACCTGCCGGTGCAGGCCGGCTCGGACAAGGTGCTGAAGGCGATGAACCGCGCCCATACCGCCGAGAGCTACCTGCGCCTGGTCGAGAAGATCCGCGCCGCCCGCCCGGACATGGCCATGTCCGGCGACTTCATCGTCGGCTTCCCCGGCGAGAGCGACAAGGACTTCGAGGCGACGCTCGAGCTGGTCCGCGCCGTCGGCTTCGCCAGCGCCTTCTCGTTCAAATATTCTCGCCGTCCGGGCACGCCGGCCGCGGCCATGCCGCTGCAGGTGGCCGAGGAGGCCAAGGAAGAGCGCCTGGCCCGCCTGCTCGACCTGCTCGACGAACAGCAGCGCGCCTTCAACGCCGCCTGCGTCGGCCGCACCCTGCCGGTGCTGTTCGAAAAGCCCGGCCGCCACGCCGGCCAGGTGGTCGGCCGCAGCCCCTACCTCCAGGCGGTCCACGCCGAGGCGCCGGACGGCCTGATCGGCCAGATCGTTCCCGTACGGATCGAGAGCGCCGCCAAGATGAGCCTGGCCGGCGTCCTGGCCGGGCATGCCGCGATGGAGCCCGCTTGAGTTCGGCCGGTCAGGAGTTCGTGCCGCTGTCCGAAGCGGCGCTGTGGGCGGTCTCCGGCCCCAACAGCCGCCACGCCGCCCTGATCGAGGACGGCTTTCACGTGCTGGTCGAGACCCCCGGCGGCGGGGTGTCGCTGTCGGGCCAGGCCAAGGACCGGGTGGCGGCCAAGCGCGCCGTCCAGGCCCTGGCCCGGCGCGCCGACGCCGGGACCGAGGTCACCGAGGCCGACGTTCGCGTGGCCATCGCCTCGGCGCGGACGGGCGAGGCCGGCCCCGGCGGCGCGGCCCTGCCGGTCGGCCGCCGCGGCGGCGTGGCGGCCAAGACCGCCGCCCAGGCCCGCTATCTCGACCTGCTGGCCAGGCACGACCTGGTGTTCGGCGTCGGCCCGGCCGGCACCGGCAAGACCTTCCTGGCGGTGGCCCATGGCGCGGGCCTGCTGCTGCGCGGCGAGGTGGACCGCCTGATCGTCACCCGTCCGGCGGTGGAGGCCGGCGAGCGGCTCGGCTTCCTGCCCGGCGACATGAACGAGAAGGTCGACCCCTACATGGCGCCGGTGTGGGAGGCGCTGTCCGACATCCTCGGGGCCGACCAGCTGCGCCGCCGCCGCGACAAGGGCGAGATCGAGGTGGCTCCGATCGCCTTCATGCGCGGCCGCACCCTGAACCACGCCTTCGTCATCGTCGACGAGGCGCAGAACGCCTCGCGCCTGCAGCTGAAGATGGTGCTCACCCGCCTGGGCGAGGGGGCCAAGATGGCGGTGACCGGCGACCCGACCCAGGTCGACCTGCTCAATCGCGCCGATTCGGGCCTGTCGCACGCCGTCGGCCTGCTCGAAGGGGTCAAGGGCGTCGCCGTGGCCCGCTTCGCCGCCGAGGACGTGGTGCGTCATCCCCTGGTCGAGCGCATCGTCAAGGCCTACGACGCCGACGCGGCGCGCGATGGCGGCGGGCGTCGATGATCGACATCGAGATCGAGGACGACGCCTGGCTGGCGGCCTTGCCCGAAGCGGCCGACCGCGTGCGCGCCGCCGCCGACGCGGCCCTGGCCTTCGCCGGCCGCTCGGGTTCGGCGGTGGTGCTGCTGGCCGACGACGACGCCGTGCGCGAGCTGAACGGCCAGTTCCGCCGCAAGGACTCGCCGACCAACGTGCTGTCCTTCCCCGCGCCGCCGAATCCAGAGGGCCTGCTGGGCGACGTCGCCCTGGCCTTTGGGGTCTGCGCGGCCGAGGCGAAGGCCCAGGGCAAGCCGCTGGCCGACCATCTGCAGCATCTGGTGGCGCACGGCGTCCTCCACCTCGTCGGCTACGACCACCAGGACGAGGCCGAGGCCGAGGCGATGGAGGCCCTGGAGCGGCGCATCCTCGACAGCCTGGGCGTCGCCGACCCCTACGCCGAGCGCGACTGAGGCCGCGTCCCGGCGCGCCGGCGCGTTTCCCAGTTCAACGGAAGCGAAAAAGGCTTTAGCCTCGCAAGTCCGGAAGCGGCGCAGGCCCTTCCCCCACAACGGAGCCAGACCGGCGCACATGCCGAGCGACGATCAGAGTCCCAGGCCCGAGACGCCGCCGAAGAGCCGCGGCGTCCGGGCGTTCCTCAAACGGTTGCGCCGCCGTCCGGCCGCCGTTCCCCAGCCCTCCGGCTCGGCGGCGGATCGCGCCGTCGACATCGTCGACCAGGCCGAGGCGTTCAAGAGCCTGCGGATCGAGGACGTGATGACGCCGCGCGCCGACATAGCGGCGATCGAGATCTCCACGCCGTTCGACGAGGTGGTCGGCGAGTTCGTCGAGATCGAGCACTCGCGCATGCCGATCTATCGCGACACCCTCGACGACCCGGTCGGCGTGGTCCACGTCAAGGACGTGTTCAAGCTGCTGGCCGACGAGGCCCGCCGTCCGGCCGGGACCGAGCCGGTGCTGCACCGCCTGCGCCGCGAGGTGCTGTACGTGCCGGCCTCGATGCGGGCCGCCGACCTGCTGCTGCGCATGCAGGCCAGCCGCATCCACATGGCCCTGGTCATCGACGAGTTCGGCGGCACCGACGGGCTGGTGACCATGGAGGATCTGGTCGAGGCGGTGGTCGGCGACATCGCCGACGAGCACGACGAGGCCGCCGCCGCCCAGGTGATCGCCCGTCCCGGCGGCGTGTTCGAGGCCGACGCCCGCGCGCCGCTGGAGGACCTGGAGGCCGCCCTGGGCGTGAGCCTGACGCCCGAGGACCAGGAGGAGGAGATCGACACCGTCGGCGGCCTGGTCTCGACCCTGGCGGGGCGCGTGCCCCAGCGCGGCGAGGTCATCGCCCATCCCGCCGGCTTCGATTTCGAGATCACCGACGCCGATCCGCGCCGCGTCAAGCGCCTGCGGGTGCGGCGCGCGGCGGCCCTGGACGCCCGTCCGGCGGAAAGCCCGGCCCCGGCGTGACGGCGGCGACGGCTTCCGGTCCGCCGCGCCGGCCGCCGGCCTGGGTCCTGGCGCCTGTCGCCGGGCTGGCGCCGGCCCTGGCCTTCCCGCCGTTCGGCCTCGTCGTCGGCCTGGCCGGCTTCGGCCTGATGCTCTGGCTGCTGGACCGCGCCGAGCCCGCCAAGCCGCTGCGCAGCGCCTTCTGGCGCGGCTGGCTGGCGGGGACGGCCTATTTCGCGGTCGGGACGTGGTGGGTGACCGAGGCCTTCCTGGTCGACGCCGCCAACCAGGGCTGGATGGCCCCCATCGCCCTGGCCCTGCTGGCGGGGGGGCTCGGCCTGTTCTGGGGCGCGGCGGGGCTGGTCTATCGCCTGCTGCGGCCCGTCGGCGTGCTGCGGCTGGTCGTCTTCGCCGCCGTGCTCTGCCTGTTCGAATGGCTGCGCGGCCATGTCCTCACCGGCTTTCCCTGGAATCTGCCGGGCGAGGCCTGGCGGGCCGGTTCGGCGCCCTCGCAGGCGGCCAGCGTCCTGGGCGCCTACGGGCTGAGCTGGGTCACCGTGGCCGCCGCCGCCGCGCCCGGCCTGATCGAGGGCCGCCGGCCCGGCCGCGCGACGCTGGGCGCCCTGGCCGCCGCCGGCCTGGTCCTGGCCGGTCTCTACGGCTTCGGCCTCGTCCGTCTTTCCCGCCCCGCGCCGAGCCGGCCCGACGCGCCCCTGATCCGGGTGGTGCAGGCCGACGTGCGCCAGGAAAGCAAGTACGACGCCGAGAGCTTCGCCGCGATCGTCGACCGCTATGTCGGCCTGACCGCCCGGCCGGGCGTCCGGGTTCCGGACGTCGTGGTCTGGTCCGAGGGCGCGGTGCCGGCCGCCGTCAACGACTACCTGGCCCCCGGGACCTGGACGCGCGCGGCGATCGCCGGGGCGCTGCGGCCCGGCCAGACCCTGCTGGTCGGCGCCTATCGCGTCGCCGGCCCGCCTGAGCGTCCGACCTACTACAACAGCCTGGCGGCGGTGCGCGCCGGCGAGGCCGGGGACCTGCGCGTCGTCGGCCTCTACGACAAGTTCCGCCTGGTGCCGTTCGGCGAATACATGCCGATGGACGGGGTGATGTCGCGGATCGGGTTCAAGAAGCTGGTGCATGTCGGCGACGGCTTCACGCCCGGCCCGCGCCCGCGCCCGCTGGTCGTGCCCGGACTGCCCCCCGTCCAGCCGTTGATCTGCTACGAGAGCCTGTTTCCCGGCTTCACCCGCGAAGGCGCCGCCGCCTCCGGCGCGCGGGCGGACTGGATCGTCAACGTCTCGAACGACGCCTGGTTCGGGGCCACGTCGGGGCCGATCCAGCACCTCAACCTGGCCAGCTACCGGGCCATCGAGGAGGGGCTGCCCATCGTGCGGGCGACGCCGACCGGGGTGTCGGCCGTGATCGACCCGTTCGGCCGCCCCCTGCCGGACGCCAGCCTGGGTTTAGGGAAAAAAGGCTTCATCGACGCGCAGTTGCCGGAAAAACTAAAACCGACCTTTTTTTCCCGCGCGGGCGATCTACTATTCTGGGTGTTGATCGGATTCTCCGCGGTCGGCGCGGTTGTGTCGCGTCGGTCACATCAGCGTACAGATCAGAATTATTTCGCCCCGGTTCCGCCCAATTGAGGTGACTATTACGGGGCCGATAGAGAAAGCGCGGCGCCAGCTATGGTAGATAAAACTGATCTTGAACGGTCCCCTAATCCCGTCGACATCCACGTCGGCGCTAGAGTGCGGACCTTCCGAAAACAGCTCAGTGTAAGCCAGGAAAAGCTCGCTGAAGATCTTGGGCTGACCTTTCAGCAGGTCCAAAAATACGAGCGCGGCGCCAACCGTATCAGCGCGTCCAAGCTTTATGAAATCGCCTGTTCCTTGCGGCGTCCTATCATCGATTTCTTCGACGGACTGCCCGATCCCATCGCCGGACGGGCCGGAGGACTGTCTGAACCGGGCGGCGCCCAGTTCGTCAACGAACTCCTGATGACGCCGGAGGGCATGGCCCTGGCCGAACTGTTCCCCAAGATCAAACGCCCCCGCGTCCGCAAGCGCGTGCTCGATCTCGTCAGGGCCCTGGTCGAGGAAGAAGAAGCGGGCGAAGGCAGCGACTGATCGTCGCGCCCTGCCTCAGCTTTTCTAACAGCGTCCCCGCGCAAAGGGTCGCTTGCAGATATAAACATGTCTTTATATGGTGGCCGTCCCTGACGGCCGCCGACGGCGCGACGACTGCTCATGTCCCGCGCCGCCTGCGGCCTGCGCCATTGGAGTGATCCCGGGTGAGCCGTTCGTCCTACATCTTCACCAGCGAAAGCGTGTCCGAAGGCCATCCGGACAAGGTCGCCGACCGTATCTCCGACACCGTGGTCGACGCCTTCCTGGCCGCCGAGCCCGAGGCCCGCGTCGCCTGCGAGACCCTGGTGACGACGAACCGCATCGTGCTGGCCGGCGAGGTGCGCGGCGCCTCCAAGGACCAGACCAAGCAGATCATCAAGGATCTGGAGCCCAAGGTCCGCCAGGCGGTCAAGGACATCGGCTACGAGCAGAAGGGCTTCCACTGGCAGAAGGCGAAGTTCGCCTGCCACCTGCACGGCCAGTCGGCCCACATCGCCCAGGGCGTCGATTCCTCCGACAAGAAGGAAGAGGGCGCCGGCGACCAGGGCATCATGTTCGGCTACGCCACCAGCGAGACCCCGGAGCTGATGCCGGCGCCGCTGCAGTACAGCCACAACATCCTGCGCGAACTGGCCCGCGTGCGCCATTCGGGCGAGCGTCCGGAGCTGGAGCCGGACGCCAAGAGCCAGGTCACCCTGCGCTACGAGAACGGCAAGCCGGCCGAGATCCTGTCGGTGCTGGTCAGCCACCAGCACAAGAAGCGCATCGACGGCAAGATCGCCACCTCCAAGCGCGTGCTCGAGGTGATCAAGCCCTACGTCCTGTCGGTGCTGCCGGCCGAGCTGGTCACCAAGAAGACCAAGTGGATCGTCAACCCGACCGGCCGCTTCGAGATCGGCGGCCCGGACGGCGACGCCGGCCTGACCGGCCGCAAGATCATCGTCGACACCTACGGCGGCGCGGCTCCGCACGGCGGCGGCGCCTTCTCGGGCAAGGACCCGACCAAGGTCGACCGCTCGGCGGCCTATATCTGCCGCTACCTGGCCAAGAACGTCGTCGCCGCCGGCCTCGCCGACCGCTGCACCATCCAGATCAGCTACGCCATCGGCGTGGCCAAGCCGCTCAGCTTCTATGTCGACCTGCACGGCACCGGCCGCGTCGATCCGGAACTGCTGGAAAAGACCCTGCCCGAACTGGTCGGCGGCGCCACCCCGCGCGCCATCCGCGAGCACCTCGGCCTCAACAAGCCGATCTACGCCCGCACCGCCGCCTACGGCCACTTCGGCCGCACGCCCGACAACGACGGCGGCTTCTCCTGGGAAAAGACCGACCTCGTCAGCGAACTGAAGGGCCTGGCCTAGCCATCGTCCCAGCTTCGGTGAAATTGAAGGCCTCCCGGCGACGGGAGGCCTTCTTTCATTTCGGCCACAGCACCATCTGGGTGCAGCGGAACAGGGCGATGGTCTTGCCGGTGTCGTCGTGCTTGGCCTCGGCGTCCCAGACCTGGGTCAAGCGGCCGCCGTGGACCAGGCGGGCCTCGCAGGAGACCACGCCCTCGCGGGCGGTGCCGAGGAAGTTGGACTTCAGCTCGACGGTGGTGAAGCCGGCGGCGCCGGCGGGGACCGAGGCCATGCAGCCGTAGCCGCAGGCCGAATCGACCAGGGCGATGACGGTGGCCGCGTGCAGGAAGCCGTTGGGGGCCATGTGCTTGCCCTCGACCGTGAAACGGCCGCGCACCAGCCCGGACTGCACAAGCTCCCATCGCAGGTTCAGCAGGTCGGGCAAGGTTCCCTGCTGCCGCTCGGTGAACAGGGGGGCCAGATTCTCGCTCATTGGAAACTCCCGTGCCGGCCTTGGCCGGAAAAGAAACGCTTGGCGCCGAGGACGGTCTCGCCCGAGCGCATGGTCGCAAGGCCCAGGCGGGCCTCGCGGCGCGTGGCGGCCTCCCAGTCGAGGCTCCACTGGTCGAGGGCCGAGGCGCGGTCGTTGCGCAGGCAGCCCTGGGGGAAGGCGGCGATCTCGCGGCCCAGCGCCCTGGTCGCCTCCAGCGCCTGGCCGTCGGCGACCATGCGGTTGGCCAGGCCGATGTCGAGCGCCTCGCGCGCGTCGACCGGGCGGCCGGTGAGGATCAGGTCCATGGCCCGCGACTGGCCGATCAGGCGCGGCAGGCGCACGGTGCCCAGGTCGACCAGCGGCACGCCGAACCGCCGGCAGAACACGCCGAAGGTCGCGCCCTCGGCCGCCACCCGCAGGTCGCACCAGCAGGCCAGCTCGAGGCCGCCGGCGACGGCGTAGCCTTCGACGGCGGCGATCACCGGCTTGGAGAGCCGCATCCGTGTCGGACCCATCGGCCCGAACTCGCCGTCCTCGGCCACGCGCCGGCCAGTCTCACCCTCACCCTCGCCCTCGCCCTCGGCCACGGCCTTGAGGTCGGCGCCGGCGCAGAAGTGGCCGCCGCGCCCCTGCAGGATGGCGATGGCGGCGTCCTCCTCGGCCTCGAAGCGCTGGAAGGCGGCGTAGAGCGCCTGGGCGGTCGCCAGGTCGACGGCGTTGCGCCGCTCGGGCCGCTCAATGGTGACGACCGCCAGCGGGCCGTCGCGTTCGTAGGAGATCAGGTCCATGGTCGAACACCGTTTTCTTTGCAGACGGACTATGCCTGTTTGACCCATACGGAAAGCAAGCGGCAAGACGGCGCCATCCGCGCCCTGGCGCGTTTGCTAGACGCCGCCCCCAGACTAGGAGCTCCGCCATGACCGAGGCCAGCCTCGCCGCCCACGCCGCCGCCGGCCGGGCGCTGATCCGCGACAAGGCGCTGGTCGCCGGCCATTGGGTCGCCGGCGACGGCGCGGTCGAGGTCGACGACCCCGCCGAGCGGACGAGGCTGGGCTCGGTCCCCAGGCTGTCGGCCGCCCAGGTCGGGGAGGCCGTCGCCCAGGCCGCCGCCGCCTTCGCCGATTGGTCGCGGCGCAAGCCGGTCGAGCGCGGGCGCTTCCTCTCGGCCTGGGCCGACCGCGTCGACGCCGCCGAGCAGGCCCTGGCCGCCCTGATCTCGCTGGAGAACGGCAAGCCCTACGCCGAGGCCCTGGGCGAGATTCGCTACGCCAATTCCTTCATCCGCTGGTTCGCCGGCCAGGCCGAGCGCATGGACGGCGAGGTGATCGCCACCTCGGCCGGCGACACGGTGCTGACCTTCAAGGAGCCGGTCGGGCCGGTGGCGGCGATCACGCCGTGGAACTTCCCCGCCGCCATGATCACCCGCAAGGCGGCCGCCGCTTTCTGCGCCGGCTGCACGGTGGTGCTCAAGCCGGCCTCGGCCACGCCGTTCACCGCCCTGGCCCTGGCCGAGCTGGCGCTGGAGGCCGGCCTGCCGCCAGGGGCGTTCAGCGTGGTCACCGGCGACCAGGCGGTGATCGGCGGCGTGCTGACCGGCTCGCCGCTGATCCGCAAGCTGTCCTTCACCGGCTCGACCCCGGTCGGCCGGCTGCTGGCGGCCCAGTGCGCGCCGACCCTGAAGAAGCTGTCGATGGAGCTGGGCGGGGCCGCGCCGCTGATCGTGTTCGAGGACGCCGACCTCGACGTCGCGGTCGAGGGGACGATCAAGGGCAAGTTCCGCAACGCCGGCCAGACCTGCGTCTGCCCCAACCGCATCTATGTCCACGCCGGCGTGCGCGAGGCCTATCTGGACAGGCTGGCCGCCGCCGTCGCCGCGCTCAAGGTCGGCAAGCCGTTCGAGGCCGGCGCGCAGATCGGCCCGCTGATCGACGACAAGGGCCTGGCCAAGGTCGAGGACCACGTGGCCCGCACCGTGGCCGCCGGCGGCCGGGTCCTGACCGGCGGCGCCCGACACGCCCTCGGCGGCGGCTTCTACCAGCCCACCGTCCTCGACGGCGGCGACGACGAGATGTTCCTGCACGAGGAGACCTTCGGCCCGGTGGCGCCGGTGTTCGCCTTCGACAGCGACGACGAGGCGATCGCCCGCGCCAACGCCTCGGAGTTCGGCCTGGCCGCCTTCGTGTTCACCCGCGACCTCGACCGCGCCATGCGGGCGGCCCGGGCGGTGGAGGCCGGCGTGCTCGGCGTCAATTCCGGCCTGGTCTCCAACGCCGCCAATCCGTTCGGCGGGGTCAAGCAGTCGGGCTACGGCCGCGAGGGCTCGGTCTACGGCCTGGACGACTATGTGCAGGTCAAGTCGGTGACGCTGGCCCTGCGCTGAACGAGCCGGGGAGCCCCCGGGAGGCCGGAGCGCGGAACGGAACAGCGGCGGACGCATTGACCCCGCACGGGGCTTGCGCTTCCATCCAGGAGCGAGCACCGCGCAGGCGTTCGCGCGCGGGGCGACAAGGAGGGGCGCATGACCGACGGGACGCCGAACGAGCCGCAATCCGCCCCGCCGCCGTCCCCGCCGCCCGCCGCCCGCAAGGGCTCCTGGCTGACCCGCGCCGTCGGCATCGCCGCGGCGGGCGCGCTCGTCGTCGGCTTCGGCGGCGGCGTGCTGACCGCCCAGACCGTCGGCAAGCTGTTCCCGCACCGGGGCGGAGAGGCCTCGGCCCAGGCCGACAAGGGCTTTTCCTGGCCGCTGTTCGGCAAGCCGCGCGCGGCCGGGGCCCGCCGCGCCGGTCCGGCCAAGCCCGAAGGGTTCGCGGTGTGGAAGAGCCGCCTCGACACCTCGGGCGCCGCTCCCGCCGCCTGCATCCAGTTGAGCCGCGACCTCGACCCCGGCAAGTCCTACGCCGACTATGTGCTGGTCTCGCCGGACCTCGGCCGCACCCCGGCCGTCAGCGTCAGGAACGACGAGCTGTGCGTCGCCGGCATCGGTTTCGCCGACCGCCGCATCACCCTGCTCAAGGGCCTGCCGGCCAAGGGCGGCGAGACCCTGGAGGCCAACGCCGACGTCGATTTCACCTTCGGCGAGAAGCCGCCCTATGTGGGTTTCGCCGGCAACGGCGTCGTCCTGCCGCGCGAGGATTCCGACGGCGTCGGCATCGAGACCGTCAACGTCCAGAAGCTGGCCATCGAGGTCTGGCGCGTGCCCGACCGCAACCTGGTGCGCAAGTCCATCGCCGCGCCCGACCCGACCGGCGAGGGCCAGTACGCCGACGACTACGGCGAGGACAGTCCCAACGACGAGGGCCGCGTGGTCTGGAAGGGCGAGGTCGCGGTCAAGGGCGACGCCGGCCAGCGCGTGACCACCGTCTTCCCCCTGGGCGCCGTGCTCAAGGAGATGAAGCCGGGCGGCTATGTCATCAAGGCGCGCGACGCCTCGGGCGGCCGCGACCTGAAGAAGGACAAGGACCACGACAGCTACGACCCCAATCCGCCGGCCCAGGCGCGGCGTTGGGTGATCTTCACCGACATGGCCCTGGTCTCCTACACGGGCTCCGAGGCGCTGGACGTCACGGTGCGTTCGCTGAAGACCGCCGAGTCGCTGGCCGGCGTGCGCGTGGCCCTGGTGGCCAAGAACGGCGAGGACCTGGCCGAGGGCCGGACCGACGCCGCCGGCCGCGTGCGCTTCCTGCATCCGCTGCTGGAAGGCGAGGGGGCGGGGGCGGCCAAGATGCTGATGGCCTATGGGCCGCAGGGCGACCTGGCGGTGCTCGATCTCGACCGCTCGCCCGTCGACCTGTCCAAGCAGGGCGTCGGCGGCCGGGCCGACCCCAACGCTTCCGGCGCGACCACGGCCGGCCGCACGGTGGCCACCGACATCGACGGCTATCTCTACGCCGACCGGGGCATCTATCGTCCGGGCGAGACCGTGCACCTGGTGGCCATGGTCCGCGACCGCGAGGCGCGCAGCGTCGAGGGCCGCAAGGGCGAGCTGGTGGTGCTGCGCCCTTCGGGCGTGGAGTTCAAACGCTTCGCCTTCGACAAGGCGCCGGCCGGCGCGGTCGCCCAGGACGTCGCCCTGCCCAAGAGCGCCCCGCGCGGCCGCTGGACCGCCAAGCTGCGCTTCGAGGGCGTCGAGCAGGACGCCGGCGCGCTGAGCTTCTCGGTCGAGGACTTCGCGCCGCAGCGGCTGGCGGTGACCGCCGTCGGCCAGGCCGACCGGCCGGTGGCCGCCGGCGAGACGCGCATCGTCGACGTCACGGCCCGTTTCCTCTACGGGGCGCCGGGCGCGGGGCTGCAGACCCAGGGCGAGGCCCGCCTGCGCGTCGATCCCAACCCATTTCCTCAGTATAAGGATTATCGTTTCGGCGACGATCAGACCCCCTTCGAGGAAAAGCTGGTCGAGCTGTCGGCCACCGTCACCGACGGGGCCGGCCACGCCGCCCTGGCCGTCGATTCCAGCCAGGGCGCCGGCGCCAGCCAGCCCCTGGTCGCCGCCGTCACCGCCTCGGTGTTCGAGCCGGGCGGCCGGCCGGTGCGCGAGGGCCTGACGCTGAAGGTGCGGCCGAAGCCGCTCTATCTGGGGGTCAAGGTCGATCCCGGCGACGGCGGCGGCTTCGGCGCGCGCAACCAGTCGCCGACCAATATCGACATCATCGCCGTCGACGCCGCCGGCCGTCGCGTCGCCGCCGCCGGGGTGAGCTGGACCCTGATCACCGAGAACTGGGACTACGACTGGTTCCAGCAGAACGGCCGCTGGCAATGGCGGCGCACCAGCCGCGACGTCGTCGCCGCCAAGGGGTCTGGCGACGTCGCGGCGGGCGCGGCGTTGCGCTACGCGCGCCGGCTGGGCTGGGGCGACTATCGCCTGGTGGTCGAGGGGCCGGACGGCGCCAAGACCGTGACCCGGTTCTCGGCCGGCTGGGGCGCGCCGGCGCGCGAGGGCGAGAGCCCCGACGTCGTGCGCGTCAGCGCCGGGACGCGGAGCTACGCCCAGGGCGACACCGTCGAGCTGACGCTCAAGGCGCCCTACGCCGGCGAGGCGCAGGTCGCCGTCGCCACCGACCGCCTGATCGACTTCAAGACCCTGAGCGTCGGCAAGGACGGCGCCAGCCTGAAGCTGAAGACCTCGGCCGCCTGGGGCGGCGGGGCCTATGTGCTGGTCAGCGTCATCCAGCCACGCGACCCGGCGTCCTCGCCCAAGCCGCGACGGGCGCTGGGCCTAGTCTATGTTCCGCTCGACCCCAAGAACCGCAAGCTGACCGTCGATCTCGGCACGCCGGTCAAGCTGGACTCCAAGGCGCCGGTGTCGGTGCCGGTGGCGGTGCACGGCCTGGGCCTGGGCCAGCGGGCCCACGTCACCATCGCCGCCGTCGACGAGGGCGTGCTGCGGCTGACCAAGCAGGACAGCCCCGACCCGGCCAAGTGGTACTTCGGCAAGAAGGCGCTGACCGTCGACTATCGCGACGACTACGGCCGCCTGCTCGATCCCAATCTCGGCGCGCCGGCCAACGTCAATTTCGGGGCCGACGAGATCGGCGGCGAGGGCCTGACCGTCACGCCGATCAAGACGGTGGCCCTGTGGTCGGGGGTGGTCGAGACCGGCCTCGACGGCAAGACGACGGTGAAGCTGCCGGCGGCCGACTTCAACGGCGAGCTGCGGGTGATGGCCGTGGCCTGGACCGACGCCGCCGTCGGCTCGGCCTCCAAGCCGATGACCGTGCGCCAGCCGGTGGTCGCCGACCTCAACCTGCCGCGGTTCCTGGCCCCGGGCGACAAGGCGATGGCCACGCTCGAACTGCACAACCTCGAAGGCAAGGTCGGCGACTATGTCGCCGAGATCGCCGGCGGCGGCGGGGTGCTGGCGCCGTTCAAGAAGCTGTTCCACCTGCTGCTGGGCCAGCGCGTGGCCGAGCACGCGCCCCTGAACGCGCCCACCGTGGCCGGGATCGGCCAGGTGGCCTTCAAGGTCACCGGGCCGGGCTTCTCGACCAGCAAGGACTATCCGATCCAGACCCGGCTGGGCTGGGGCCCGGTCACCCGCACCGTCACCGAGCTGCAGGGGGCGGGACAGGCGTTCACGCCCTCGCCGGAGCTGATGCGCGGCCTCGCCGCCGGCAGCGTCACGCTGCAGGTCAGCTATTCGCCGTTCAAGGGCTTCGACCCCGGCGCCGTGGCCCTGGCGCTCAACCGCTATCCCTACGGCTGCACCGAGCAGCTGGTCTCGACGGCCTATCCGCTGCTCTACGCCGCCGAGATGGCGTCGGACGCCAAGGTGCGGCGCTCGACCGTCGGCCTCAACGAGGCGGTGGGCAAGCTGCTCGACCGCCAGACTCTCGACGGCGCCTTCGGCCTGTGGCGGGTGGGCGACGGCGAGGCCGACCCCTGGCTGGGCGCCTTCGCCACCGACTTCCTGATCGAGGCCCGCAACCAGGGCGCGCCGGTGCCCGACGGGGCCGTCGACCGGGCCCTGGCGGCCATGCGCCAGGTCTCGCGGCCGGAGGGCTGGGCCTCGGTGTCCTATCGCCTGGAATCGCCGCGCGGCTGGTGGCGCACCGACGACGAGGCCAAGAAGGCGACGGCCCGCCTGCGCAGCCGCGCCTCGGCCTATGCGCTCTACGTGCTGGCCAAGGGCGGACGCGGCGACCTCGCCCGGCTGCGCTGGTGGCACGACGTACAGATGAAGAACGAGTCCTCGCCGCTCGCCCGCGCCCAGATCGGCGCCGGCCTGGCCCTGATGGGCGACAAGGCCCGCGCCCGCGACAGCCTGCGCCAGGCGGTCGAGGCCCTGGGCTATCGCGACGAGGTCGACTGGTACCAGAGCCCGCTGCGCGACCTCGCCGCCGTCATCGCCCTGGCCTACGAGGCCGGCGCGCCCGACCTCGCCCGGCCGCTGCAGAGCCGGCTGGACGGCGCCGTGCGCGACCCGGACCAGCTGAACACCCAGGAGCAGGCCCGCCTGCTGCAGGCCGCCCACGCCATGCTCAAGGCGGCCGGGCCGGTCAAGATCCAGGCCCAGGGCGACCTGATCGGCCTGTCGGCCACCGCCGGCGCGCCGCGCTGGGCGGTGGGCAAGCTGGCCTCGGCCCGCTTCGTCAACGCCGGCGGCGGCGGCCTGTGGCGCACGGTGACGGTGGCGGGCGTGCCCCTCGCCGCGCCGGCGGCCGAGGCCCAGGGCCTGACCGTGGCCAAGAGCCTGTGGACCATGACCGGCCAGCCGGCCGACCCGGCCAAGCTGCGCCAGGGCGACCGGGTGATCGTCCGCGTCTCCGGCGTGTCGCGCCAGGGCCGCTCGATGATGCTGGTGGTCGACGACCCCCTGCCGGCCGGCTTCGAGATCGAGACCACCCTGGGCCCCGACGACGCCCAGCCGGCCAGCGGCTCCGGCGGCGGCCCGTTCAGGTTCCTCGGCGTGCTGACCAGCCCCAGCATCCAGGAAAGCCGCGACGACCGCTATGTCGCGGCCATGACCCTGGACGGCGGCAAGCCGTTCTCGTTCGCCTATGTCGCCCGCGCGGTGACCCCCGGCGACTTCTTCCTGCCCGGGACCCAGGCCAAGGACATGTACCGGCCCCAGGTCTTCGCGCGCTCGGCCGGCGGGCGCGCGGCCATCGCGACGGGGCCGTGAGCGGGCCGGGCATAGGGTGAGGGCGTTTCGGGCGTTCAAGAGGCTGGGCGGCGGCCCGCGCGGGGCCATGCGGCTGTTGGTCTTCGGCCTGATCGGGCTGGTGGCGCTCGAGGCCGCGGCGATCGGGCTGGACGCGGCCTTCCCGGTCGACATGGGCAAGGCGCGGCGCTCGTCGCCGGTGGCGCTCGACCGCCGCGGCGGCTGGCTGCGCGCCCTGCCGGTCGAGGCCGGGCGCTGGCGCATCCGCGCCGACCTCGACCGCACCGACCCGATATTCCTAAGGCGGCTGGTCGCCGTGGAGGACGCCCGCTTCTGGGTCCATCCCGGCATCGATCCCCTGGCGGTGCTACGCGCCGGCGCCCGGGCGGCGGCCACCGGCCGCGTGCGCTCGGGGGCCTCGACCCTGAGCATGCAGACCGCCCGCCTCCTGGAGCCGCGCCCCAGGACGCTGGCCGCCAAGCTGATCGAGATGGTCCGGGCCGCCCAGCTGGAGGCCCACCTGTCCAAGCGGCAGATCCTGGCCCTGTACCTGACCCTGGCGCCCTACGGCGGCAATCTGGAGGGCGTGCGCGCCGCCAGCCTGGCCTATTTCGGCCACGAGCCCGAGACCTTGACCGACGGCGAGCAGGCGCTGCTGATCGCCTTGCCGCAGTCGCCCGAGGCGCGCCGGCCCGATCGTCGGCCGGAGGCCGCGCGCCGGGGCCGCCAGGCGGTGCTCGACAAGCTGGTCCGCGCCCGCGTCCTCACCGAATCCCAGGCGGCCGAGGCCCAGTCCGAGGCCCTGCCGCGACGGCTGGGCTTCCCGGCCCGGGCCTGGCACGTCGCCGGCGAGCTGGCGGCGAACGCCCCGGCGGGCCAGGCCAGCGTGGTGGCGACCCTCGACGGCGCCCTGCAGGCGCGGCTCGAGCCTCTGGCCGCCGAGACGGCCCGGGCCCAGGGCGAGCAGGTCTCGGCCGCGATCCTGGTGGTCGAGATCCGCAACCGCGCGGTGCGGGCCGCCGTCGGTTCGGCCGGGCTGCAGCGGCCGGGCGGCTGGGTGGACATGACCCGGGCCCTGCGCTCGCCCGGCTCGGCCCTCAAGCCGTTCATCTACGCCTTCGCCTTCGACGACGGGGTGGCGGCCCCCGACACCCAGATCGACGACGCCGCCCGCCGCTTTGGCGACTACCAGCCCGAGAACTTCGACCACGTCTTCCACGGCAAGGTCACCGCCCGCGAGGCGCTGACCTATTCGCTGAACGTGCCGGCGGTGGCCACGCTGGAGAAGATCGGCGCCGACGCCTTCCAGGCGCGGCTGGAGGCCGGCGGCGCGCGGCTGGTGCGGCCGGCCGGTCCGGCCCAGGACGCGGGCCTGGCCCTGGCCCTGGGCGGCGAGGGGATCACCCTGCGCGACGTCGCCTTGCTCTACGCCGCCCTCGGCGACGGCGGCGTCGCCAAGCCCCTGGCCTGGACCGAGGCCGAGGCGGCGCGCCGGCCGGGACAGGGCGGCGTGCGGCTGATGCGCGCCGACACCGCCGCCCAGATCCTCGACATCCTGCGCGAGGCGCCGGCGCCGCGCGGGCGGGCGCCCTCGGCCCTGACCCAGCGGGGGCCGCGCATGGCCTTCAAGACCGGCACCTCATACGGCTTCCGCGACGCCGTGGCGGCCGGCGTGGTCGGCGGCTATGCGGTGGTGGTCTGGACGGGCCGGGCCGACGGCGGCGCGCGAGGCGGGCTGACCGGCCGCGACGCGGCCCTGCCGCTGCTGTTCGACGCCGCCGACGCCATCGACGCGCCGGTCTCGGCGCCGCGCCCCATCGCCCCCAAGGCCGCGCCCGAGGGCCTGCGCACCCTCGAGAGGGCGGTCTCCGAGGGGCCGCGCCTGATTTTCCCGCCCGACGGCGCGGCGGTGCAGGTCGACGCCCTGGGCCCCCGCTCGCGCGGGCTGGTGCTGGCGGCCAGCGGCGAGGGGCTGCGCTGGTACGTCGACGGCCGGCCCCTGGCGGCCGACCCCTTGAGCGGGCGCGTGGTCTGGCGGCCGGCGACGGCCGGCTTCTACCGCTTGGTCGTGGTCGACGAGCAGGGGCGCAAGGCCGCCGCCAAGGTGCGGGTCAGGGGCGGCTGAGCCGCCCGCCCGGCCTTTGGATCAGCCGCGCGGCCAGACCCGGCGGAAATCCTCGACCCCGGCGATGGTCACGCCCTGGTCGGTGACCAGCCCGTCGGCCAGCGAATAGACCCAGGCGTGGACCGCCAGCTCCTGGCCCCGCGCCCAGGCGTCCTGGACGAAGACGTCCGAGGCGACGTTCTTGACCTGGCGGATGACGTTCAGCTCGACCAGCCGGTCGTGGCGCGGCTTGCCTTCGGCCAGGGCCTCCAGTTCGTCGCGGTGCTCGGCGTAGACTTCCCGGATCGGGTGCAGCCAGTGGTCGACCAGGCCGCGCCGCTGGCCGTCGACCGCCGCCGCCACGCCGCCGCAGCCATAGTGGCCGACGACCATGATGTGCTTGATCTTCAGCACCTCGACGGCGAACTGCAGCACCGACAGGTAGTTGGCGTCCTGCGGCGGCGCCAGGTTGGCGACGTTGCGGTGCACGAACAGCTCGCCCGGGTCGAGGCCGACGATCTCGTTGGCCGGAACCCGGCTGTCGGAGCAGCCGATCCACAGGTATTCGGGGCTCTGCTGCTTTTCCAGGCGACGGAAGAATTCGGGGTCGACCTGGGTCTTGCCTCGCGACCAGGCCCGGTTGTTGTCGATCAGGTCCTTCAGCATCGAAGCCTCCTCACGCCGCAACTGGCGGGGTTAGACCGGAAAGCGGGCGCGGCCGCAACCGTGTCCGTGGCGGCGCGCCTTCGCCGCGAGGATTTCAGCCGGCGTCCGGCTGGCGGTCGGGACGGGCCGCCGCGAAGGCCGGGTGCCCCCCCGCCTGCTCGGCGACGGCGCGGATGCGGGGATAGGGCGACAGGTCGACCTCGAAGCGCTCGGCCGAATAGACCTGCGGGATCAGGCAGCAGTCGGCCAGGGTCGGCGCATCGCCATAGGCCCAGCCGCGGCCGTGCCGGCCGATCAACGCCTCGAGCGCGGAAAAGCCGTCGCCGATCCAGCGGGCCGTCCAGGCCTTGACCTGATCCTCGCCCGCGCCGAGGTCGTTCTTCAGCGTCTGCAGGATGCGCAGGTTGTTCAGCGGATGGATGTCGCAGGCGACCAGGGCGGCCATGGCGCGGACATGGGCGCGGCCGACCGCGTCGGCCGGCAGCAGGGGCGGCGTCGGATGCGCCTCCTCCAGCCATTCGAGGATGGCCGGGCTCTGGGTCAGCACCGCCCCGTCGATCTCCAGGGCCGGCACCAGGCCCTGCGGGTTCAGGGCGCGGTAGGCGTCCGACTTCTGCTCGCCCGCGCGCAGGTCGACCGGCGCGGTCTCATAGGCCAGGCCCTTGAGATTGAGGGCGATGCGGGTGCGGTAGGAGGTGCCCGAGCGCCAATAGGCGTGGAGGATCGGAACGGACATGGCGGGCCCTTGGCGTTGGCGGTTCAGCCGATGACGAACTTCAAGGCGCCGACGCCGTCGATCCCGCCCTCGACCTTGTCGCCGCGGACCAGGGGGCCGACGCCTTCCGGCGTGCCGGTGAAGATCAGGTCGCCGGCCTCCAGCCGCCACAGGCGCGAGGCCTGGGCGATGGTCTCGGCGACTGACCAGATCATGTCGGCGACGGCGGCGTCCTGGCGCACCTGTCCGTTCACGGACAGCCAGATCCGGCCGGAAGGCGGCGCGCCCTCGGCCGGCCGGATGACGCCGAGGGGCGCGGAGGCGTCGAAGCCCTTGGCCGCGTCCCACGGCTGGCCCTTGGCCTTGAACCCGGCCTGCAGGTCGCGGCGGGTCAGGTCGACGCCGACGGCGTAACCGAACACCAGCTTCAGCGCCTCGTCGGGCGAGAGGTCCTGGCCGCCCGCGCCGAGGGCGGCGACCAGCTCGATCTCGTGATGCAGGTCGGCCGTCGCCGACGGGTAGGCCACCGTCCCGCAGTCGCCGGCGTCGTCGGCGGCGACCACGGCGTCGGCCGGCTTGGCGAAGAAGAACGGCGGCTCGCGGTCGTCGCCGCCCATCTCGCGGCGGTGGGCGGCGTAGTTGCGTCCGACGCACAGCACCCGGCGGACGGGGAAGCGCGCCGGCGTTCCGGCGACGGGCGCGGCGACGGGCGGGCGAGGCGGCAGCACGAACTGGGTCATGGCCGCGAGGCTTACTGCGGTTTCCGGCGCTGGGGAACACCCGGCGCCGCGCCGGACGCTTGGTCGCGCCCTTCTTGATCGATCTAACCGTTCTTTCACTTGCCCCGGCGGCGTCGATCATGCTTTCGAGGCGACGGGGGTTTGCAGAGTTCCGGGGGGAAGGACGCGGCCATGTTGATCATCGAGAGCCTGACGCACGTTTATCCAAACGGCGTAAAGGCGCTGGACGATGTCGATCTGACCATTCCACGCGGCATGTTCGGCCTTCTGGGGCCGAACGGCGCGGGCAAGTCGACCTTGATGCGCACCGTCGCCACGCTGCAGAGGCCGACGTCCGGCTTCGTGCGTTTCGACGACATCGACGTGATCAAGCAGCCCGAGGCGCTGCGCCGCACGCTGGGCTACCTGCCGCAGGACTTCGGCGTCTATCCGCGCATCTCGGCCTACGACATGCTCGACCACATGGCGGTGCTGAAGGGCGTCGCCGATCCCCGGGCGCGCAAGGACACCGTCGAGGCCCTGCTCTATCAGGTCAACCTGTGGGACGTGCGCGGCAAGGCGCTGGCCGGGTTCTCCGGCGGCATGCGCCAGCGTTTCGGCGTCGCCCAGGCCCTGATCGGCGATCCCCGCCTGATCATCGTCGACGAGCCGACCGCCGGCCTCGACCCCGAGGAGCGCAACCGCTTCCTCAACCTGCTGGCCGAGATCGGCGAGAACGTGGTGGTGATCCTGTCGACCCATATCGTCGAGGACGTCGCCGACCTGTGCCCCAGCATGGCGATCATCTGCGACGGCCGCATCGTGCGCCAGGGCGCGCCGGCGGCGCTGATGGAGGCCCTGCGCGGCCGCGTGTGGATGAAGGCCATCGAGAAGGCCGATCTCGAGGCGTGCAAGGCCCGTTACGACGTGATCTCCACCCGGCTGTTCTCGGGCCGCACGGTGATCCACGTCCTGGCCGATTCCGATCCGGGCGAGGGCTTCATCCGCGCGCGGGGCGGCCTGGAGGACGTCTATTTCTCGACCCTGTCGGCGACGCGCCGGCGTGTCGAGCGGCCCGCCGACGCGGTCGGGGCCGCCTGAGGATGTTCGGCAAGATCGCGGGCTTCGAGTTCCGCTACCAGATCCGTCAACCGATCTTCTGGATCGTGATGATGGTGTGCTTCCTGATGACCTTCGGGTCGGTGACGGTCGACCAGATCCGTATCGGCGACCTTGGGCCCAACGACTTCCGCAACGGCCCGTTCGCCCAGATCCAGACCATGCTCTTCGTGGCCGTGTTCTACATGTTCGTGACCACGGCCTTCGTCGCCAACGTGGTGGTGCGCGACGACGACACCGGTTTCAGCGCCATCATCCGCACCACGCGGGTCCGCAAGTTCGACTATCTCTACGGCCGCTTCCTCGGCGCCTTCGCCGCCGCCGCCCTGTCGTTCGTGGCGGTTCCCGCAGCCATCCTGGCCGGCTCGCTGATGCCGTGGGTCGACCGGGAACTGATCGGCCCGTTCGTGGCCGCGCACTATCTCTACGCCTATTTCGTCGTCGCCCTGCCGCCGCTGTTCCTGACCTCGACGGTGTTCTTCGCGCTGGCCACCCTCACCCGCTCGATGATGTGGACCTATGTCGGGGTCATCGGCTTCCTGGTGCTGTGGCTGGTCGCCACCTTGACGTTCGCCAAGCCCGAACTCGACCACATCACGGCGATCTGGGAGCCGTTCGGCGTCGGCGCCTTCTCGGACGCCACCAAGTACTGGACCGCCAACGAGCGCAATCACCTGTTGCCGCCGCTTGTGGGTCCGGCGCTGTGGAACAAGGCCCTGTGGCTGACGGTGTCGGGCGCGGCCCTGGCCCTGGCCTATGTCATCTTCCGTTTCGACGACGTGCGCCTGTCGGGACGCCGTCGCAAGGCCGCCAAGCTGGCGGCCCTGGCCGAGCCCCGGCCGGCGGCTGTCCCGCTGGGACGCCTGCCCCGGCCGCGTTTCAACCTGGCGACGACGGCGACCCAGGTCTGGGCGCGCGCGCGGCTGGACATGGCCCAGGTGTTCTTCAGCCCGGCCTATGGCGTGATGCTGGCCTTCGGCCTGTTCAACGTGCTGACCGAACTTTGGGTCTCGGTGGACATGGCTGCCTATGGCGGGGCGGTCCACCCGGTGACCCGGATGATGATCGCCGCCCTGGGGACGTCGTTCACCTTCTTCGCCTTGATCATCGCCGTGTTCTACGCCGGCGAACTGGTCTGGCGCGAGCGCGACAAGGGGACCAGCGAACTGATCGACGTCACGGCGACGCCGACCTGGGCCTTCGTCTTGCCCAAGATCCTGGCGATCGCCCTGGTGCTGGTCTCGACCCTTGGGGTCAGCGTCGTGGCGGCCGTCGGCCTTCAGGCCGTCAAGGGCTATTTCCACTTCGAGCTTGGCAAGTACCTCGTCTGGTACGTGCTGCCGCAGGCGGTCGACTTCCTGCTGATCGCCGTGCTGGCGGTGTTCATCCAGGCGCTCAGCCCGCACAAGTTCTTCGGTTGGGGGCTGATGATCCTGTTCGTGATCTCGCTGTTCGTCCTGCCGGGCCTCGGACTGGAGCATCGCCTTTACCGCTACGCCGGCTCGCCGCCGATCCCCCTGTCCGACATGAACGGCCAGGGGCGCTTCTGGATCGGAGCGGCCTGGTTCCAGGTCTATTGGAGCGCCTTCGCCGTGGTGCTGACGGTGCTGGCCTACGGCCTGTGGCCGCGCGGCATGGAGACCCGGCTGTGGCCGCGCCTGCGGGTCCTGCCACGCCGCCTGGCCGGCCCGTCCGGCATGGTCGGCGCGGCCGCCCTGGCGGCGATGGCGGCGGTCGGGGTGTTCATCTTCGTCAACACCAACATCTGGAACGAGTATCGCACCGTCCAGGACAACGAACGCTGGCAGGCGGACATGGAGAAGGCGCTGCTGCCGTTCGAGAACCGTCCCCAGCCGACGGTCACCGCGGTCAAGCTGGACGTCGACATCCGCCCACGCCAGCCGCGCATCGTCACCAAGGGCGTCTATGTCATCGAGAACCGCACCGGCGCGCCGCTGCGCGAGATCCATCTGCGCTTCGACCGCGGCCTCGACGTCAGCGCCCTGACCGTGCAGGGCGCCTGGCCCAAGAAGACCTACGACCGCTTCAACTATCGCATCTTCGCCTTCGACATGCCGATGCTGCCGGGCGAGAAGCGCACCCTGTCGTTCCAGACCGAGCGCGCCCAGAAGGGCTTCGTCAACGGCCGCCCGTGGCTGCGGGTGGTGGACAACGGCACGTTCATCGACGATTCCGAGATCGCCCCCGCGCTCGGCATGGACCGCAACGGCCTGCTGCAGGATCGCACCAAGCGGCGCAAATACGGTCTTCCGGCCGAGCTGCGCATGGCCCCGCTCGGCGACCCGGCCATGCGCGCCTACAACTATCTGCGCCACGATTCCGACTGGGTCGACGCCGACATCACCGTGACCACCGACGCCGACCAGACGCCCATCGCCCCGGGCGCGCGCGTCTCGGAGACGGTCAAGGGCGGCCGCCGCACGGCGCGCTTCGTCAGCGACGCGCCGATCATGCACGGCTTCTCGCTGCAGTCGGCCCGCTACGCCGTGCGGCGAGAGACCTACAAGGGCGTCGACCTGGCCGTGCACTACCACCCGGCCCACGCCTGGAACGTGTCGCGCATGATCGACGCGGCCAAGGCGGCGCTGGACTATTGCAGCGCCAATTTCAGCCCCTACCAGTTCCGCCAGCTGCGCTTCGTCGAGTTCCCGGTGACGGCCGGCGAGTTCGCCCAGTCCTTCGCCAACACGGTGCCCTGGTCCGAGGGGATGGGCTTCATCGCCGACTACAAGGACCCCGAGAAGATCGACATGGTCACTTATGTCGGGGCCCACGAGATCGCCCACCAGTGGTGGGCCCACCAGGTGGTCGGCGCCGACGAACAGGGCGCGACCATGCTGTCGGAGACCCTGGCGCAGTATTCGGCGCTGATGGTCATGAAGCGCCTCTACGGCCCGGACATGATCCGCAAGTTCCTCAAGTACGAACTGGATGGCTATCTGCGCGCGCGGGGGGGCGAGGCGATCGAGGAGCTGCCGCTCGACCGGGTCGAGAACCAGCCCTACATCCATTACCGCAAGGGCTCGCTGGTGATGTACCGGCTGGCCGACGAGATCGGCGAGGAGGCGGTGAACCGCGCCTTGCGCAAGTTCCTCGACGCCTACGCCTTCAAGGGCGCGCCGTATCCGACCTCGGCCGATCTGGTGGCGCTGCTGCGGGCCGAGGCGCCGGCCGACAAGCAGCAGCTGATCACCGACCTGTTCGACAAGATCACCCTCTACGACCTGCGGGCCTCGCGGGCGCGGGTCGCCCGACGCCCCGACGGCCGCTTCGACGTCGCCGTCACCGTGGTCGCGCGCAAGCTCTACGCCGACGGGCGCGGCAAGGAGGTCGAGGCGCCGCTGTCCGAGGCGATCGACATCGGCGTGTTCGACGCCGAACCCGGCAAGAAGGCCTTCTCCAAGCGCAACGTCCTGGCCCTCCAGCGGCAGGTGCTGCACAGCGGCGAACAGACCGTGGTGGTGACGGTGGACCACCCGCCGCGCTTCGCCGGCGTCGATCCCTACAACAAGCTGATCGACCGCAATTCCAACGACAACGTCATCAGGACCGACTGACGTTTCGCCGCGGGGCCGCGTGTTTCCCGAATGGCGTTGACAGCTTTGGGCCCCGGCCCCAAGCGGGAGCCGGCGGGCGCAGGAACCTCATGCCGGCGTGAACGGCTCCAGGCTTGCGGAGGAGGATGCGGATGAGCGAGGCCGTCGAAGGCCCCCTGGCGGGCCTGCGGGTGATCGAGATGGGCACGCTGATCGCCGGCCCGTTCTGCGGCCAGATTCTCGGCGATTTCGGCGCCGAGGTCATCAAGCTCGAAGATCCCGGCAAGGGCGACCCGATGCGCCAGTGGGGCCGCACCAAGCCCAAGGGACATTCGCCCTGGTGGCCGGTGATCGGCCGCAACAAGAAGTCCGTCACCCTCGACCTGCGCGCGCCCGAGGGCCAGCGGATCGCCAAGCGCCTGATCGCCGGGGCCGACGTGGTGGTCGAGAACTTCCGCCCCGGCACGCTGGAGAAGTGGGGCATGGGTTACGAGGCCTTGGCCGCCGACAATCCCGGCCTGGTCATGGCCCGCGTCTCCGGCTTCGGCCAGACCGGCCCCTACGCCCAGCGCGCCGGCTACGCCCTGATCGGCGAGGCGATGGGGGGCCTGCGCCACATCACCGGCGAGCCCGACCGGCCGCCGGCGCGGGCGGGGATCTCCATCGGCGACAGCCTGGCGGCCACCTATGCGGCGCTGGGGGTGATGATGGCCCTGCACGCGCGCGAACGGACCGGCCGGGGCCAGGTGGTCGACGCGGCCATCTACGAGAGCGTGCTGATGGTCATGGAGAACCTGATCACCGAATACGGCCTGACCGGCTACGTGCGCGAGCGGTCGGGGGCGGTGCTGCCGGGCATCGCGCCCTCCAACGCCTATCCGACCGCCGGCGGCGAGATGGTGGTGATCGGCGCCAACCAGGACACCGTGTTCAGGCGGCTGGCCGAGGCGATGGGCCAGCCCGGCCTGGCCGACGACGCCCGGTTCGCCACCCACGGCGCCCGGGGCGAGCGCCAGGCCGAACTCGACGCCCTGATCGCCGACTGGACCGGCGGCCAATCGACCGAGGCGGTGTTGGCGCTGATGGAGACGCACGGCGTGCCCGCCGGCCGGGTCTATCGCGCGCCCGACATGCTGGACGACCCGCAGTTCCAGGCCCGCGAGGCCATCGTCGAGACGCCGCACCCGGTGTTCGGCAGCGTCAAGATGCAGAACGCCTTTCCCAAGCTCTCGGCGACGCCGGGCCGGGTGCGCTGGCCGGGGCCGGCCCTGGGCGCGCACACCGAGGCGGTGCTGGCCGGCATACTCGGCCTTTCGCCGGACGAGATCGCCGGCCTGAAGGCGCGCGGGGTGGTCTGATCTTTCGCCGGGCGCTCAGGCGCGGCCGGTGATCTCGGCCAGGGCGGCGGCCACCTGGGTGACGTCGTAGGGCTTGCGGATGACCGGGGCGTCGAAGCCTTCCGGCACGCCGGGCGCGCCGTCGCGGTTGTCGCCGTAGCCGGTGGCGAAGATGAACGGCACCTTGCGGGCGGCCAGGGCCTCGGCCACCGGCCGCACCGAGGCGCCGTTGAGGTTGGCGTCCAGCACCGCCGCGTCGATCGGCTGGTCGACCAGCTTGAGCGCCTCGCTGACCTCGGCCGCCTGGCCGACGATCGCCGCGCCGGCCTCGCTGAGCCCGGCGCTCAGTTCCAGCGCCAGCAGAAGGGCGTCCTCGACGATGAGGATGCGCAGGCCGTCGACGCGCGCGGCGGCGTCGCCCTGGGCCGGCTCGTACGGGACGCCGGCCTCGGCCAGCTGCGGCGCGGCGGGCGCGGCCTCGACCGGCGCGGCCAGGGCCGAGGCCCCGGCCCGCAGCGTGGCCCGCACGCCGGTGGCGGTGAAGTCCAGCCGCACCTCGCCGCCCAGCTCGCGCGGGGTGACCTGGTCGAGCAGGGTGGAGCCGAACCCCCGGCGGGACGGCGGCGTCACGGTCGGGCCGCCGTGCTCGCTCCACACCAACTCGAAGTCGCCTTGCGCGCCCAGCCGCCAGCGCACGTTGACCTGGCCGTGGTCGACGGACAGGGCCCCGTACTTCATGGCGTTGGCGGCCAGTTCGTGCAGGGCCAGCGACAGGGCGTTGGCCGCCTGCGGCGTCAGGCTGACCGGCGGCCCGTCCCAGCGCGCCTGGCCGGGGACCAGGCCGCCCAGTTCGGCGGCGACGATGTCGCCGACGGCCGCCCCGCGCCAGCGGGTGGCCACCAGCAGCTCGTGCGCCGAGGCCATGGCCTTGAGGCGGCCGGTGAAGGTCTTCAGGAACCCCTCGATCGAGCCGGCCTTGCGCGCCGACTGGGCGGCCAGCGACTGCACCGCCGCCAGCACGTTCTTGACCCGGTGGTCGAGCTCGGCGACCAGCACCTCGCGCTGGGTCTCGGCCGCCTTGCGTTCGGCGATGTGGGTGCCGGTCATCACCAGGAAGTCGACCTCGCCGTCGTCGTTGAGGATCGGCGTCACCTGCACGTCGATCGGCACGATGCGGCCGTTGAAGCTGCGCAGGTCGGCGTCGAAGCGGACGGTCTCGCCGGCGCGGGCCTGGGCCACCGCCTCGCGGATGGCCGCCGCCATCGCCGGGTCGTAGGCCCAGCGCTCGGTCTCCCAGATCAGCCGGTTGTCCAGTTCGCCCTGGCCGGACACCTCCTTGACCCGCAGGTTGCTCTCGATCACCCGGCCTTCGGGGGTCAGCATGGTGGCCAGCCCGCTCATGCCGTCGACCAGGCGACGGATACGCCGGGCGTCGGCCTCGCGCAGCAGCTCGTCGACGGCGATGGCGGCGAGGTCGAGCAGGGCCTGGCGGTCGGCCTCGGTGGGCGCGGGGCGGGGCTCGACGTCGCTGACGCCCAGCACGCCGATCGCCTCGCCGGTGCGCGTCTTCAACGGCGCGAAGGCGCAGTAGCGCACGTCGGTGGTCGTCTCGCCCAGGCGGGCGGCGTAGCGGGGATCGGCGCGGATGTCGCCGCTGAAGATCGGCTCGCCCAGGGCGACCGTCAGGTCCGAGACGGTGCCGGCCTTGGGCCAGGAGACCAGATCCTCGACCCCGTAGGCCGAGCGCACCCAGATGGTCTCGTCGTCGAGCAGGGTGATGGTCGCCCGCGGCGCCCGCAGCGTCAGGGCCGCCAGCCGGACGATTCGGTCGAGCCGAGGATCGGGCGCGCCGCTGAGCACGCGCATCTCGCGCAGGGCCTTGATACGTCGGCCTTCTTCGCCTGGGTCCGTCAAGCGCGGAGCCTTGTCCACCGTTCACACTCGATCCACCATAGCGCGCGTCGCGGACAAAGGTAGCGCTTCGCGTCAAATGGGGCGCACGCGGACGCTTCGCGGTCACGATAACTTAAAATCCAACCGTCATGAGCGGGCTTGGGCGCGAGTGAAAACACGCTATGGTGGCCCGCGACGCTGGAACCTTGGGCGCCGGCGTCGCGTTGATCGCTCGTCCCACACGCCGCATGACCGCGCCGCACGACCGGAGATTTTTCATGCCCGCCGAGTCCCGCCTCAACCACGCCGCCGACAACATCTCCGACGCCGCCGAAAAGGCCGCCGACGCCGTCTCCAGCGCGGCGCACCATGCGTCCGACAAGGCCGAACGTTCGTTCAACGATGCGGCCCGCCGCATCGAAAAGGCGGTGCACGAAGGGCTGGAAGCCCTGCGCAGCCGCTCCGGCGACGTCGGCGAACGCTTCGACGTCGCCCAGCGCGTGGTCGCCGACCAGGTGAAGGAGCGTCCGTGGACGTCCACCCTCACCGCGCTCGGCGTCGGTTTCCTGGTCGGCCTGCTCGTCGCCGGCAGCCGTAACCGTTGATCGTCGAACGTACGCTGATGGCCCTGGCGGCGGCTGCGGCAGTCGCCGCCGCCGCCGCGATCAGTGTCGCCGCCGCCGCCTTCGCCCTCTATGCGTTGCTGCAGGGGCCGCTGACCTCGGCCGGGGCCGCCGCCGTGGTCGCGGCGGTGTTCGCCCTGGTCGTCGCCGTCGCCGGCTTCTTCGCCGCGCGCAAGACCGAAGGCCGCGATCGCCACGCCCCCAAGCACGCCGACGCGGCCGGGCTGATCGACCTGGCCATGAACCTCGTCCGCGACAAGCCCGTGGTCAGCGCCGGGGCGGCCATCGCCGCCGGCCTCATCGCCCTGCGCAACCCGCAACTGGTCGGCGTGGTGCTGCGGGCCTTTATGGATGGCAGGTCGCCCCCTAAATCCTGAGCCGGGTCGCCGACGGCGCAACCTTTCCCACCGCCCGCCGGTTGCTCGCCGGGGGCGGCGCGTTTTCATGTAGAGCGGAGTCCTCCCCCATGTTCGAACTGCCCGACCTTCCCTACGCGCACGACGCGTTGGAGCCGGTGATCTCCCGCCGCACCATGGAGTTCCACCACGACAAGCACCATGCGGCCTATGTCAACGTCACCAACGAGCTGGTGCAGAAGTCCGGCCAGGGCTACGCCAGCCTCGAAGAGGTCATCCGCGCGTCGGCGGGCAAGGACGCCAAGCTGTTCAACAACTCGGCCCAGGCCTGGAACCACGCCTTCTTCTGGAACAGCATGGCCCCGGCCCGGCAGGCGCCCTCGGGCGCCCTGGCCGCCGCCATCGACACGGCCTTCGGCGGCCTGGAGCAGTTGAAGACCGCTTTCGTGACCGAAGGCGTCGGCCACTTCGCCTCGGGCTGGGTGTGGCTGGTCGCCGAGGGCGGAGCCCTCAAGGTGATCTCGACCCATGACGCCGCCGACACCGTCACCGAGGCCGGCGTGACGCCGCTGCTGGTCTGCGACCTGTGGGAGCACGCCTACTACCTGGATCACCAGAACAACCGGAAGGGCTTCCTGGAGACCTGGTTCGACACCCTCGCCAACTGGGAGTTCGCCGCCGTCCAGTTCGCCTCGGCCGCCGGCCAGGGCGAGGGCTGGCGCTATCCCGAGCCCAAGGCCAAGGCCGCCTGATCAATAGATGAAGGAACACCCCGCCCCGTTCGGACGTTTATCAGAAGAGCGGGGCGGCGCCGAAAGGATAGGCGCCGCCAGAGCCTCAGGTTTCTTGGGAGAACTGAAATGCTCAGATGGGCGCTTATTTTTCTCGTCGTGGCCCTGGTGGCCGCGGTTCTCGGGTTTACGACGATCGCCGGCGCGGCTATCGGGGTCGCCAAGATTCTATTCTATATCTTCGTGATCCTGTTCTTGGTCTCGCTGGTCATGCATCTGGTGCGCGGGCGCACGCCCTGAGGCGGACCAGCCATCCAGGCGAGCGAATACGACGCCCCGGTCGACGGCCGGGGCGTTTTCGCGTTCAACCGGCGCCGCGCCGGGGCGAGGCCCAGGCGCGCCACGGCGTGAAGTCCCGGCCGTTCCAGCCGTAGGCTGTGACGGCGATGGTCGCGGCGTCGGCCTCGACGACGTTGAACCCGGCCGGCGCCCCCCGCTCGCGCCGCGACAGGGTCCCCGCGCCGACGGCGTAGGTGCGCCCATCGCCGAACGGCGCGGGCGCGACGAACGGGATGTGGACGTGGCCGGTGAGGATCAGGTCGGCGCCGGCGAGGTTCAGCCGCCGGGCCGCCTGTCGCCCGCCGCGCACCCGCCCGGTCATCGGCGCGCCCAGGGCCTCGGTCAGGGGATGGTGACAGGCGAACACCTTCAGGGCGCCGGCCGGCGCGGCGGCGAAGGCGGCCTCGGCCGCGGCGATCTGGCCGAAGCCGATCGCGCCCTTCGACCAGTTCAGCCGCGCCTGCGCCCCCCGGGCGGTGTTGGCGGCGCGCAGGCATAGGCCGGGGGCGGCGAAGGTCTGGTCGCGGGCGGGCCGGCCCGTGGCCCGCCCATAGGCGGCGAACGGGGCGATGAGCCGCGCGGCGAGGTTCAGATAGGGCGTGTCGTGGTTGCCCGGCGTGGCGATCCACGGGCGGGGCAGGCCGGCCAGCCACCCGGCGGCGGCCTCGAACTCCCGGCGGCGGCCGTTCTGAGTCAGGTCGCCGGTGAGGACGATCAGGTCGAAGCCGCCCGAGCGGGCGAAGGCGGCGGCGGCCTCGACCGCCTCGTGGTTCTCGCAGCCGAAATGGATGTCGGACGCGTGCAGCAGCCGGATCATGTCTCCGGCGTCTCGGGCGCCGCTTCCGGCGGCGGGACTAGGGCGTGGAAGGCCAGGGGAACGAAACGTACCCGCACGTCGCGCGGCAGCCGCGCCGGCTCGCCGTCCAGGGTGGCGGGAATCCAGCGCCGCGCCCAGACGTGGGCCGCACGGCACCGGCCCAGGCTGACGGCGGGGTCGTCGCGCCAGTCGCCGAACAGGTCGCCGAAGAAGGCCCGCACCCCCAGGCGCAGCACGTCCTGCGGTCCCGACGGATTGACGGCCGCCGCCTCCAGCGCGGTCTCGGCGTGCATGGCCCTGGACACCAGCGGGCAGACGAAGGTCAGGGCCTCGGCCTTCTCGTGCCCCTCGCCGTCGAGGGCGTAGCGGACGCGGCCGGAAAAGGCCTGGCGCACCGCCCGCTGCGCCCGCAGCACGGCCAGCCGCAGCTTGCGGTCGCGCGCCGCCTCGCGCGCGGGGGCCCATAGGGCGGGAGCGCCGAGCACGGCGGCCACGTAGAAGGCGCGGCCGTCCGCCTCGCCGCCGCTTACCGGCCGCACGACGCCATGGTCGAGAATCTCGTGCAGCGCCGCCTGCCAGCGCCGTTCGCCGTACAGCGCCTTGGGCAACATGTTCATGGTGCCGCCGGGCAATGGGGCCAGCAGCGGCCCTGCGGGTCCGCACAGGGCGGCGGCGGCGCGCGCGGTGCCGTCGCCGGCCAGCACGATCAGCAGGTCTGGCCGATCGGCGATCGCCGCCTGCAGCGCCGCCTGCAGCCGCTCGTGTCCGGGCGCGGCGACATGGGCGTCCAGGCCGGCGTCGGCCAACAGCGCCTCCAGCTGGTCGGCGGCGTGCGGGCCGACCCCGCCCGAGTACGGGTTGACCACGGCGGCCACCCGGCGGAGCTTTGGGCGTTCCGTCGACGGCGGGCTTTCCGTTTCGAGCGTCATCTCGCGGCTTTCGGCTGGCGGTCCCCGACGGCGGCCCCGGTCGGGGCGCGTCCTGGCCTAACGGCGAGCCGCGCCGGCGGTTCCCGGCGATGGAACGGCCCGGCGGATCGACGCGTTGTCCGCGACAGGGCGCGGGGCGTGAAATCCAGAGCGTAACGAGAAGGACCGCATCGATGACCATCAGGATTGTCTGGAGACCGGCGGCGGCGATCGTCGCTGCAGGGCTGCTCGTCGCCGCCTGCACGTCGAGCGGCAATGTCGAGCGCAACGCCGCCGGCGGCGCGGCGCTGGGAGCCCTGGCGGGGGCGGTGATCGGCAATAACGTGGGCAACGGCGACGCCGGCAAGGGCGCGGCCATCGGCGCCGCCGTCGGCGGGGCGGCCGGGGCCGTGCGCGGCTGTCGCCAGGACGGCGGCTGCGGCGCGACCAATCGCAAGCAATATTATGACGAGCGCGCCGGCCGTTATTACTATTTCGATCAGGCAACCGGACGTTATTATTGGGAGAACGGTCAACCGCGCTATTGAGCTTTGCGCCGTCAGGCGCGAGGTTTCGGGGCGGCGAGCCGGTCGGCTGGCCGCCCCATTCTTTTAGCGGGCGCGTATCGGGAGACGGGGCTATGTGGCGACGGAAGATCCTTGGAGCGACGGCGGTCGCGGCTGGGTTGGGCGTGCTGGTCTCGGGCTGCGAGACGACGCCGGCCTGGATGCATTCGAGCAAGGTCGCCGCGCCGTCGCCGTGCGCGGACTTCAGCTTCCCGGTCTATTTCAAGGAATGGTCGGCCGACCTGACCGACGCGGCCCTGCAGGTGATCTCCGATTCGGCCGCCCGGTCGAAGGCCTGCCGGGTCGGTGCAGTGACGGTGGTCGGGCTGTCGGGCGCCAAGGGGTCGGCCGAACAGAACCTCGAGCTTTCCAAGCGACGGGCCGAGGCTGTGGCCAAGGCCCTGACCGACAAGGGCTTCCCAGCGCCGGCCGTGGACGTCGACGCCGTCGGCGAGCAGGGCGCGGTCACCAAGCGCGGGACCGAGCGGCCGTTGCGCCGCCGGGCCGAGGTGCAGGTCCACTTCGCCAGCTGAGGCCGCGCAAGAAAACGGGCGGGCCGTAAGCCGGTCCGCCCAGTCGTGCATCATCGAGAATAAGGGTTGCGGAGACGGCAGACCGGCGTATCGCCGGTCTCAAGTCGGGGGGGCGTCGCCGTCTCCGCAATCAGACAACGTCGCCGGCCGCGCACGGTTCCGCCGATTCTCAAAAATTTCTTCGCGATCGCGTCGCGGCCTCGCCGGGGTGCGGAACGGCCGCGGCGGCGCGCGCGTTTCCAACGAGCGCCGGACGACGGCGAAACATCGAAGGCGAATCGGAGGAGGCGGCCATGACCACCGCGTTCCGGCGTTCGTCGGGCCTCAGCGCCACGCGCACCCGACAGGCTTCGTGGGGGCGGCACATGTTCTGGGTGATGCTGATCTCCATCGCCCTGGCGATGAGCGCCCTTTTCGGCAGCTGGGCCTTCCACTACCGCGCCCTGCGCGACGCCGAGCAGACCCTCACGCCGGACGCCGCCGTCACCGGCCGCTCGCCCGCCGCCAGCGGCGACCGCCGCTTGGCGGGCCATTGCCAGGCCTTCTTCGAACGGTGCTGAGCGCCTAGACGACCGAGTCGCCGCGAAACGCCCGGATCACGAAGCCGCCGATCAACAGCACCAGGAACAGCACGAACAGCAGCTTGGCGATCGATGCGGCGACGCCGGCCAGGCCGACGAAGCCGAGAAAGCCCGCCGCGACGGCGAGCACCGCAAAGATCAAGGCCCAGCCGAGCATGGCGTAACGTCCTCGTGACGCGGCCGCGCCGATCGCGGCCGCTGGCGAGGAACAACCCGGCGCCGGTCGCGCCGGTTCCCTGGCGCTATTTCTCTGGGCTTCGCTTTTCCCGGCCCCTCAGGCGGCTTCCCGGCGGCGGGCCGGATGGAAGAACAGGGCCTGGCCGATGGCCGCCTTCACCGTCTCCGGCTGGAACGGCTTGGTGATCAGGAAGGTCGGTTCGGGCCGCTCGCCGGTGAGCAGCCGCTCGGGGAAGGCGGTGATGAAGATCACCGGCACGTCGAGCCGGCCGAGGATGTCCTTCACCGCGTCGATGCCCGACGAGCCGTCGGCCAGCTGGATGTCGGCCAGCACCAGGCCGGGCAGGCGCCGGTTGACCGCCTCCACCGCCTCGGTGCGGGTGGCGGCGATGTCGAGGACGTTGTGTCCCAGCTCGCGCACCAGCGCCTCGATGTCGGCGGCGATCACCGGCTCGTCCTCGATGATCAGCACGTCGGTGGCCAGTTCGGCGTCGATCTCGCTCTGGGCGCGGCTGATCAGGGCGTCGACCTCGTCGAAGTCGACGTCGAGGATCTGGGCCGCCTCGCTGGGGGTGAAGCCCTCCAGGGCGGTGAGCAGGAACGCCTGGCGCGAACGCGGCGCGATCCGCATCAGCCGGCGGCTGGCGTCGCCGGCGACGTCCTCCTCGGGAGCGTCCTCCAACTGCGCGCCGCTGGTGCACCAGATGGCGTGGAAGACATGGTAGAGGGCGACGCGGGGGCTGTAGCGGTCTTCCAGCGAGCGTTCGCCCGCGGCCAGGGCTTCGAGGGCCACCCGTACGTAATGATCTCCCGTGGCCTGATCGCCGGTCAACGCGCGCGCGTAGCGGCGGACGTAGGGCAGGTGCGGCGCCAAACGGGCAAGAAGACTCATGACCCCTCCCGATCTCCAGGTCTTCGACTGTACCAGGGCGCATTGAGCGCCCGCGTCGCGCAAGACGCAACGATATTGAACGCCCGCTGCACGAAGGGAGTTCCCTCGCGGCTCGGATTTTGCATTGTACATATCGGACCGGGGAACAAGATAGGCGGCCGCGCGTTGAGCGACGAACCCAGAACAGTTCGAGGGGACGGCGTTTCCTCGCCGCACGACGCCGACAAGATGATCGAGCAGACCTATATGGGACAGCGTCGCAGGCCAGATCCGTCTCTAGACGAGGCGCGGTTGCGGCAGCAGGCTATCGGCGTCAAGCTGCGCCAGATGTTCGACCAGGTGGTCAACGAGCCCGTCCCCGACGAATTCCTGGATATTCTCAAGCGGGCGGACGAAAAGCGGGCGGATCGCGATTGATGACGACGTCTCAGAACGCCGCGCCCTCGAAGCCCCAGGCCGATCCGGCCCAGGAAGCCGCCTTCAAACGCGAACTCGTCCAGCTGATCCCGCACCTGCGCGCCTTCGCCCGCACCCTGGCGGGCGACGCGGCCTCGGCCGACGACCTGGCGCAGGACGCCATGCTGAAGGCTTGGGACGCACGGGCCAGCTATCAGATGGGCACGAACATGAAGGCCTGGACCTTCATGATCCTGCGCAATCAGTTCTATTCCGAAAAGCGCCGGTCCTGGCGCCAGACCCAGCTCGACCAGGAGGCCGCCGAGCGGACCCTGGTGGCGGTGGACGACCCGCAGGCGCCCATCGCCCTCGACGAACTGAGGCTTGGCCTGGCCATGCTGCCGGCCGAGCAACGCGAAGCCCTGGTGCTGGTCGGCGCCGGCGGGTTCGCCTACGAGGAGGCGGCCGAGATCTGCGGCTGCGCGGTCGGCACGGTGAAGAGCCGCGTCAGCCGCGCCCGCAAGGCGCTGGCGGTGGTGCTGGAGGGCGGCGACTACGATCGGGACGGCCGCCCGGCCGGCGACGCCATGCGGGCCATTCTCGCCGATGCGGAGAGGGTAAGCACGGTCAGGTGACGTCATGAAACGGTTGGCGTGGGGGCCGCTGACCACGATCCGTTTTCGCCTCGGGGCGGCCCTGGCCCTGGCGCTCGCGCCGGTGCTGATCCTCGGCGCGGTCCAGTCCGTGGTCGCCTTCGGCAAGGACGCCCAGGAAAGCCGGGCCAACCTGGCCCTCGCCGCGCAAAGAAGCGCCGCCACGGCGCGGGCCCGGGTCGAGGCCGCCGACGTCCTGCTGCAGACCCTGACCCCCGACGCCGTCGGCGTGCAATGCGCCCATCGCCTGGGCCAGGTCGTCGATGCCGTTCCGGGCTACGCCAACCTGATCCGCTTCGACGCCATCGGCCGGGTGTCGTGCGCCGCCGCCTCGACGCCGGGCGATCCCGACCGCCGTCGTTCGGAATGGTTCTCGCGCCTGCGCGCCGGCGAGCGGCTGATCGTCACCCGGGCCCCGCCGGGCGATTTCGGCGCCGACCCCTCGCTGCTGGCCGCCGCCCGGGCGGAGGACGCCACCGGCGCCTTCGACGGGGCGCTGGTGGCGGTGATCCGCCTGTCGAGCCTGCGCCCCGACACCGTCGACGCCGCCCTGCCCGAACACACCGAGGTCGCCCTGGCCGACGCCAGCGGCCGGCTGCTCACCCGCACCGACCCGCTGGCCTTCGCCAACGCTCCGGCCGACACCGGCCGCCGCGCCGCCAAGCAGGGGGCCTTCACCTACACCGGCCGCGACGCCAAGGGCGAGACGCGGATGTTCACGGTCGCGCCGCTGGTCGGCAGCGAGGTGTTCGTGGTGCTGTCGGCTCCGACCCAGGGCGTGCTGTCCTGGGCCCAGCTCAATCCGCTGTCGAGCGTGATCTTCCCGCTGCTGTCCTTCACCGTGGCGCTGGGGGCGGTGTGGGTGGTGTCGGACCGGGTGGTGCTGCGCTGGCTGCAGTACCTCCAGCGCATCGCCGCCATCTATGCGCGGGGACGCTTCACCGTCCGCCCGCTCCAGGCCGACCGCGCCCCGCCGGAGATCCGCGACCTGGCCGACACCCTGGCGGTGATGGCCGAGACCATCGTCGCCCGCGACCACTCCCTGCGCGATTCCCTGGCCCAGAAGGACGCGCTGATGCGCGAGATCCATCACCGGGTGAAGAACAACCTCCAGGTCATCAGCTCGCTGATCAACCTGCAGCAGCGGGCGCTCGCCGACCCGGCGGCGCGGGCGGCGATGTCGGACACCCGCCAGCGGATCACCGCCCTGGCCCTGATCTACCGCGCGCTCTACCAGGGCAGCGACCTCAAGCGCGTGGACGTCCGCCGCTTCCTGGAGGAGCTGATCGCCCAGCTGGTGGTCTCGGACCAGTCGCGCGGCGTGGTGGTGCGCACCGAGCTGGAGGCCGACGACCTGATCGTCGACCCCGACAAGCTGGCGCCCCTGGCCCTGTTCGCCGTCGAGGCCATCTCCAACGCCCAGAAGCACGCCCTGGCCGGGCGCGGCGGGTTGCTGTCGGTGCGCTTCAAGGTCGACGGCGACGAGGCCGTGCTGGAGATCTCCGACGCGGGCGGCGGCCCGCCGCCGGACCTCGAGGCCGGCGGGGTGGGCCGCACCCTGATGACCGCCTTCGCCCGCCAGTTGCGCGGCCAGGCCGAGCTGACCGCCAACGAGCGGGGGGGCGTCACCGCGCGGCTGGTTTTCCCGACGCCGGACATTCGCGATGTCGGGCGAAGTCAAAAGGCCGATGCGCCAAATGAAGCCCGCGGCCGGCGGAACCAAGCGGCGGCGTAGCGCGTTCCTGTCCTGCAAAATTCAGGGGAACTGATGATGCGCAAACTGATGCTTCTTATGGTTGTCGCCGCCGGTCTGACCACGGCGGCCTGCAATACTGTCTCCGGGGCCGGCAAGGACGTGAAGGCCGCCGGCCAAGCCGTGACCCAAACCGCCGAGGACGCCAAGCCCAAGTAGGGCGCCTCGATCGCGAGAATCGGACGGCCCGTCTTTCACTCCCCCCCCGACGGGCGGGCCTCCGACGCCCCGCCGCAGCGATGCGGCGGGGTTTTCATTTGGCCGGACGCTCAGGCGATCCGATAGCGGATGGGCAGATGCTTGGGGCCGCCCACGAACACCGCCTCGGCCAGGGCCGGGGGGCCGGCCAGCTCCAGCGAGGCCAGGCGCGGCAGCAGCTCCTCGAACAGGATGCGCATCTCCATCTTGGCCAGGTGCTGGCCCAGGCACAGGTGCGCGCCGTAGCCGAACGCCAGGTGCTTGTTGGGCGACCGGTCGATGCGGAAGGCGTCGGGGTCGGCGAACACCGCCTCGTCGCGGTTGCCGGACGGATAGGCCAGCCACAGCCAGTCGCCCTTGGCGATCTTGCGCCCGCCCAGCTCGCAGTCCTCGGTCGCCGAGCGCATGAAGTGCTTGACCGGCGTCGTCCAGCGGATGGCCTCGTCGACCAGGCCGGGAATCAGGCCGGGATCGGCCTTGGCCCGGGCGAACTGGTCGGGGTGCCGGCACAGCCCCCACACCCCGCCGGCGGTCGAGGACGAGGTGGTGTCGTGCCCGGCCGTGGCGACGATGACGTAATAGCTCATCGCCTCGAAGTCGCTGATCGGTTCGCCGTCGATGACCCCGTTGGCGATCACCGTGGCGACGTCGTCGCGCGGCGAGGCCTTGCGGTCGTCGGTGATGCTTTTGAAATACATGAAGAAGTCGGCCAGCACGGCCTGGATCTGCTGGACGGCGTCGGCGTGGTCCATCATCTCCTGGCGGGCGCGGTTCAGCTCGGGGTCCTGGGCGCCGAACAGCTCCTGGGTCAGCCTGAGCATGCGCGGCATGTCGGACTCGGGCACGCCGAGGATCTCCATGATCACCCGCAGCGGGTAGGTCAGGGCGACGTCGCCGACGAAGTCGCACTCGCCGATCCCGTCCGGGCCGGCCAAGGCCGCCATGCGGTCGACGTGCTCGCGGGCGATGGTGCGGATGCGCTCTTCCAGCTTGCGGATGTTCTGGGGCAGGAACCAGGCCTGGGTCAGCACCCGGTGCTTGGGATGGTCGGGGGCGTCCATCTGCACCAGCGAGCGGACGAGGTGCGGGCTGCCGCCGGTTATCGCCCTGACCTTGCTGTCGGCCTCGATGGTGGTGAAGGTGGTGGACAGGTCGCCGCTGTGGAACAGGGCGTTCTGGCGGCTGACCTCCAGGATGTCGGCGTGCCGGGTCACCACCCAGAACGGGCGGACGCCGTCCAGCTCGGCCCGGCCCAGCGGCTGGTTGGCCCGCAGCCAGCGCATCGCCTCGTGCAGGGGCGTGTCCTGCGCATAGGCCTTGGGGTCGATCACCGTCGCGGCGATCTCATGCGGAATTGTCTCGGACGATAGTTCGGCGACGCTCATCGAATCCTCTCCTGGCGTGTCGCGCCCGGCGATTCGGACCTTTGGCGGCCGACGCCGGAACCCGTTCGATCTTCCCTGGTGTCGCCGTCTGGCGCGGCTCGACGGCGACAATGCGCGCGTGACGCGGGGGAAGCAAAGAGGCTTACCTGCAAGGTCATTGACGAAAGCGGCGCCGGGCTGGCCCGATGCCGGGGCCGCCCACGAGGAGACCGCCATGACCCAGGCCCCGCCATCCCTGCCGTTCGCCGATCTGTTGGGGGTGGATATCGTCGAGGCCGGCCCGACGCGGGTGCTGGGCCGGCTGACGGTGCGCGAGGACTTGTGCACGGCCGGCGGAATCCTGCACGGCGGCGTCTACATGTCGCTGGCCGACACGGTCGGCGCGGTGGGCGCGTTCCTCAACCTGCCGGAGGGCGCGCGCACGACCACCATCGAGAGCAAGACCAACTTTCTCGGCGCCGTCGCCGTCGGGGCGGTGATCACCGCCGAGGCGACCCCCGTGCACGTCGGGCGGCGGTCCTCGGTCTGGCAGACGCGGATCGTCGACGCCTCGGGAAGGCTGGCGGCGCTGGTCACCCAGACCCAGATGACGATCCTGCCCTGACCGGCGTCAGGCCGCCGCGGCGCGGAACCGCGGATTGCGGCGATAGACGCCGGGGGCGCCGGGCGCGGGCTGCAGGGCCTCGGTGACGTCCATGGCCGTCTCGCCGGCCCCCAGCGCCAGATAGCCGTCGTCGGCCAGCAGGCCGGCCAGCCGCTCCAGCACGCGCTTGCGGGTGGTCTCGTCGAAATAGCACACGGCGTTGCGGCAGAAGATCACCTCGAAGCGCCCCAGCGGCTTGAGGTCGGCCAGCAGGTTGACCCGCCGCCAGCGCACCATCTGGCGCACGCGCGGCGACAGGGCCCAATTGTCCTCGGCCCGCTCGAAATGGCGGACCAGCAGGCGGATGGGCAGGCCGCGCTGCACCTCGAACTGGGTGTAGAGGCCGCTCTGGGCCTTCTCCAGGCAGCGTTCAGAAAGGTCCGATCCGAACAGGTCGACGCGCGCGCCGGGCAGGCGCGGCCGCACCTCGTCGACCATCATGGCCAGCGAATAGGCCTCCTGGCCCGTCGAGCAGGCGGCCGACCAAACCCGGATGGGCGCGCCCGCCCGCGACTGGGCCAGGGCGGGCAGCATCTCGTCGCGGAACAGCTCGAACACCGCGCGGTCGCGAAAGAACGCCGTCTCGGTGACGCTCATGGCGTCCGTGGCCGCCCACATCAGCCGGTCGTCGCGATGGACGCGGACGGCCTGGATCATCTCCGGAATCGAGGCGAAGCCCTCGCGCCGGGCCACCGGCGCCAGCCGGCTCTCGATCAGATAGAGCTTGCCGGGATCGACCTGCACGCCCGAGCGGGCCTCGACCAGCTGGCGCAGGACCTGGATGTCCTCGGGCCTCATGACAGAAGGCCGGCCTCGGCGAACTTGGCCGCCATGATGTCGCTGTCGAACGGTTTCATGATGTATTCGTCGGCGCCGCTCTCCAGCGCCTCGGTGATGTGGGCGAGGTCGTTCTCGACGGTGCAGAACAGCACCACCGGCGTGTCGCCGCCGGGTTCGCGGCGCAGCTGGCGCAGGAAGTCGATGCCGTTCATCACCGGCATGTTCCAGTCGAGCAGGATGGCTTCGGGCATGGCCGTGCGGCACCAGGCCAGCGCCTCCATCCCATCGGCGGCCTCGGCCGTGTCGAAACCGAAGTCCTCGATGATGCGGCGGGCGACCTTGCGGATGACGCGGCTGTCGTCGACAACCAGACAGGTCTTCACGGGCGCCGGGCTCCTCCTCTGATCGCTCCTGTTTGCGGCGCCGCTGGTTAAGGAGGCGTAAGACCCCGCCGGCCAGGACGTCGCATTCGCCGGCTTCGGCGAGGGGCGGCGGCGGCGGACCTGCTGCTCGGTGCGATCGGCTGGAAAGGGGGCGTCGCGGTCGCCTTGACAGATACTAGCATGCTAGTATTCTAGCGTCATGGATGACGAGGCCATGAAGCAGTTCAACGTCTATCTCCCGGTCGGCCTGATCCGGCGGGTGAAGCACCGGGCGATCGAGGCGGAGATGTCCCTCTCCGCCTTGGTGGCCGACGCGTTGCGCGCCTACCTCGACGTCCCCGAAGCGCGAGACCGATCACCCGAACAGGAGGCGTGACATGGCGACCGAAGGCGTTGAGGCCGTATTCCTGACCACCCACAACTGGGGCCGCGCCGCCAGGTTCTTTCAGCAGCTCGGCTTCCGGCTGGAGTTCGAGACCGACCACAATTCCGGACGGCTGCGGAACGGCGCCGGCGCCTATCTGTTCATCGCCGAGGTTCCCGAAACCCAGCCGACGGACGCTCAGCTGGTCCTGGCCGCGTCCGACGAGGCGGCGTTCCAGGACGCCGGCCTGGACGTGGTCACGCCGTTCGAGGACACCCATTGGGGCACGCGCGACATGACCGTCCGCGACCCGGACGGCCGTGTGTGGCGCATCCAGGCGCCGGGGCGGAAATAGCCCATGGCTGACGACCAGGCCCCCGCGCCCGACCACACCGCCGTCCGGGTGGCCCTGTGGCGCGCCCTGCATGTCGAGCATGACGCGCTTCCACATGTGCTCGACGACGTCGTCGGGCTGCGGCTGGCGGCGCCCGTCGACGGGTGGCGCGGCCGGCCGGACATGCATCTGGAGCACACGAAGCTTTTCCGTGCGTCGATCGTGGCCCGCGCGCGCTTCGTCGAGGACCTGGTCCTCGATCAGGTCGGGCGGGGCGTCGATCAATACGTGATCCTGGGCGCCGGTCTCGACACCTTCGCTCAGCGCCATCCCGACCTTGGCGGCGCGCTCAGGCTGTACGAGGTCGACCAGCCCGGCCCGCAGGCCTGGAAGCGCGGGCGGCTGGACGCGCTGGGCCTGAGCCCGCCCGACTGGCTGCGGCTCGCGCCCGTGGACTTCGAGGCGGGCGACAGCTGGTGGGAGGCGATCGCCGCGGCGGGCTTCGACGCCGGGCGTCCGGCGGTTGTGGCCTCGACCGGCGTCAGCATGTACCTGACCAGGGCGGCGGTGGCGGCCACCCTGCGCCAGGTCGCCGGCCTGGCCCCGGGCTCGATCTTCGTCATGAGCTTCCTGGTGCCCCTGGAGATGGCCGATCCCGAGGTCCGCCCCGGCTTCGAGCAGGCCGCCAAGGGCGCGCGCGCCGGCGGCACGCCGTGGATGTCCTTCTTCACGCCGGGCGAAATGCTGGCCCTCGCCCGCGAAGCCGGCTTCGGCGAAGTCCGGCATGTCGGGTCCGGCGACCTGATCGGGCGCTACTTCGCCGGCCGCTCGGATGGACTGCGGCCGCCGCTCAGCGCCGAGGAGCTGCTGGTGGCGGTGGTCTGAACCGCTCTGCAGGCGGCGGTCAGGTCAGCAGCCAGCGAAACGTGCGGCCGATGAACGCCTGGCCGTCCGCCTCGACCAGGGGGCCGTGGGCCATCACCACCTTGCGGGCGGGCCAGGCGAGAATCCGTCGGAGCGCGGCGCGGGCGGCGCGGCGGTCGACGAAGGCGTTGCGGAACTTGCGCGGCGTCTCGGGCGCCGGCGCCGTCATCAGGTCCAGCCTGGCGATCACGGCGCGCCAGCCGGCGAACCAGCCCGGCTCGAAGTGCTGGATCAGGTCGGTGAAGATCGCCACGCCGCTCCGGCGATGGAAGAACACCACCTCGACGGCGATCAGGTTGCCCCGCACCAGGACCTGATCGATGTCCGCGGACCATTCCGGGGGCGGGGCGTCGCCGAGGTCGGCGTCGAAGGCGAGGTCCTTGCGCCGGCGGCGCAGACCCGGCGGCGCGTAGAGCCTCGCGCCCGGATAGGCCTCGCGCCATTCGCCGAGGAACAGGTGGTGCAGCGCGTTGGGGGCGACGAGGTGGCGGACCTCGCCCAGCGCGTCCACCGCCGCGCGCAGGGGCTCCGACAGCGCCGCCGGCGACCAGACGAACAGCGTCCCGTCGGACAGCCGGACCACCGCCATCCGCGTGGGATAGCGGAACCCGGCCACGTCGGCGGTCGGGCCGTCGGCCAGCCAGATCTCATCTCCGAACGGCTGCAGCATGGCCGACCCTCCTGGGGCCGCCATCCTTCACGAATCCGCGTGTTCCGCAATGCGGCCGCGGCGCGGTCAGGCCGGCGTGCGGGCCCGCACCACCGCCTTGTCCTCGGTGGTCTCGATCTCGACCGAGCCGCCGGCCGCCCGCACCAGGGCGTTGAGATAGTAGGCCTGGACCCAGTGGCCGCCGAGGCCCTCGCCCAGGGGCTCGCCCCGCAGGCCGGCGGCGACCTCGGGCCGCAGGCGCACGCGCCCGCCGCCAGCCTCGACCGCCAGCGCGATGGTCTCGCCGTCACGCTCGGCCGTCACCCGCGCCACGCCGCCCATGGGCAGGGCGCCGGCGCCGATCTGGGCGAGGTTGAGCAGGGCCCGCGCCGCCGGCTTGTTGACGGCGTCCAGGCCCACCGCCCAGTCGAGCTGGGCGCGGACGTGGTTGAACACGCCCTGGGTCAGGCGTTGCAGGTCGCGGGCGTCGAAGGTCTCGGCCGAGGCCGAGGCGCCGAACGCCACCCGGGAGAAGGCCAGCATGTCGACCAGCTTGCGCGCGCTGGAGGCGATCAGGTTCATGGCGTCGTCGCGCATGTCCTGGGCGCTGGGGTCGTCGAGCAGGTCGAGGCCGGAGACGATGGCGCTGGCCGGGCTGATGAAGTCGTGGCACATGCGCGCCGCCAGGAACGCGGCCAGCTCCGGAGCGGGGGGCGCGGCGGCCGGGCTCGGCGCGTCGGCGGTCAGGGTCAGGGCGTCTTCGGTCATCGGCGCGATCGCAGGCTGGCTCGAAATGGCGCAAGGCGCGCCCCGCGTGGCTCGGCCCCGCGAAAAACGCGTCCTGCTCGGACAAACAAAACCCCCCGAGCCGGCCGGAAGATCCAGGCCGCACGAAGGCTCGCCAGCGAAGTTGTCCTGATTTGGCCCTTTGGCAAACCGGCTCTGTCGTGTCACAGAGCGCCGGCAGGCATGAGCGACGATCCCTTCCTCGAACCCGGCGCCCTGGTGCGCCATCCGGCCGAACCCGACTGGGGCCTCGGCCAGGTGCAGTCCGTGGACGGACGGCGGGCGACGGTGAACTTCGAGCACGCCGGCAAGAGGACCATCGACACCAGCCGCGTGCGCCTGACCTTCGTCGGCGACGATCCGAGACCGATCCCATGACCGACGCCGACATCGGCCGCGCCCTCGCCGACATCGTCGAGGAGGCCGCCGCCCTGATCCTGCCCCTGTGGCGTTCGGGCCTGACCGTGGATTCCAAGGCCGACGACAGCCCGGTGACCGAGGCCGACCGCCGCGGCGAGGCGCTGATCCTGGAACGTCTGGCCCAGCGCTTCCCGGACATCCCGGTGGTCTCGGAGGAGGACGCCAGCGTCTCGGGCGCGCCCGAACGCATCGGGCCGCGCTTCTTCCTGGTCGATCCGCTGGACGGGACCAAGGCCTTCGTGCGCGGCGACGCCCATTTCACCGTCAACATCGGCCTGATCGACGGCCGGGTCCCGGTGGCCGGCGCGGTCTGCGCGCCGCCGACCGGCCAGACCTGGTTCACCGCCGCCGAAGGCGCGGTCAAGCGCCAGGCCGGGGAGGCCAAGGGCCGCGCCGTCCGCGTGCGGCCGTGGCCGGCGGGCGAGGCCCTGGCCCTGGTCAGCCACACCCTCAAGCCCGAGCGCGCCGCCGAACTGGAGGCGCGCTACGGCTTCTCGCGCCGCCAGCCGATGGATTCCTCGATCAAGCTCTGCATTATCGCCGAGGGGCAGGCCGACATCTATCCGCGCCACGGACCGACGATGGAGTGGGACACCGCCGCCGGCCACGCCGTGCTGGTCGCCGCCGGCGGGCGCTTCACGACGCCGGAGGGCGAGCCCTTCCTCTACGGCAAGGCCGACGAGGGGTTCCGCAACGGCTGGTTCGTCGCCCGCGGCGGCTAGACCGGCCGGTTCAGGGCTGGCGGTCGATGTCGTCCCAGCCCTTGTTGGCGGAATAGAAGGCCAGCCACATCAGGCCGCCGCCGACGACCAGGACGCCGAAGCCGGCGATCGCCAGGGCGATCCAGCCATGAACGGAGATGTGCGCGTCAGGACTGCGCCGCCACAGGGCGGCCAGGCCCCACACCGCGAAGCCCAGCATGGCCAGCAGGCTGGCGACCAGGGCGACGAGGCCGGCGCCGACCTTCACGGCCGGCCCGGCGCGTCGAGGCGAGAGGCGCCTACTTCTTCGTCCACGAACCGCCCAGGGCCTTGTAGTACTGGCCGCCCGGCATGTTGGCGATCAGCTGCTTGGCGGTGGCCTCGCCGGCCGCCGCCGCCGAGGTGCCGGTCTTGGCGCCGATGTCGGCATAGGCCTTGGAGCGGCCGGCGTTGATCTCGGCCACGGCCGAGGCCAGGGCCGGGTCGGAGCCGCCGACGAAGCCCAGATAGCCGTCGCCCTGCTCGCCGATCTTGCCGGCGGCCTTGCCCGCATCGACGGCCGCCTTGGCGGCGGCGCTCTGGGCCAGGACCAGGGTGGGGGTCGCCGCGCCGGCGATCATCGCCGCGCCGGCCAGCCCCAGGATCAATTTGCGCATGTTCATCCGCGCCTCCTTAGAACAGGTTCGGGTTTTGCTGGATCAGGGTCTGGACTTCCTTGTCCAGACGCACGCGAACGTCCGCGTCCAGCTTGGCGTAGATAGTGATCGGGTCGACCTTGACGTGGAGGGTCGGCGCGCAGGCCGCGGTCAAAGCCGCCGCCGCGAGGCCGCCCAGTCCAGCCAGGATTCGGCGTCTGCCCATGGGTTCTGCTCCTTGAAACTCAGATGCCCTACAAAACCGTTCACGGCTGAACCGGCTGTGAACGCGCCGTTTCGGCGGCGGCGTGCACCTCGTCGACCCATCCTCGCCGCCACGCGGCCAACAGCTCCGCGAAATTGAGCGAGGTGTCGAGGGTTAGATCAATGGGGGTGTCCTTGGGAAGGGGAATCGGCTTGTTGAAGGCCGTCCCGCGCGCCAGTTCGACCACCGACACCAAGGCCTGCCCCGGCTTGGGCGGGTCGTGCCGGCCGTTGACGTGGAACAGCATCGACAGCCGGCCGCCGGGCAGGCTCTCGACCGAGGCCTCCAGCTTGTCGAAGGCGAGGTTCTCCATGGCCTGGTAGGCGAAGTCCTGAATGGCGTTGGGGTTGGGCGCGGGCGGCGGCGGGGCGCCGGGCGAGGCCGGATCGGCGGCCTGCGCCCCGGTCAGGGCCGAGCGGCTGATGGACAGCCTGCCCGGGCCGCGCGCGGCGATGCGGCCCTTGAGGAAGCGGAACCCCTTGGCGTCCATCTCGAACGGCAGGCGGCCGTCGACGATGGCCTGCACCTTGACCTTGTCGGCCAGGCTGGAGGCGGCGATCAGCTGGCCGAGGTCGACGCCGTCCAGCACCACCGCTCCCTCCGCCGTCCCGTTGGGATCGAGCGGCAGGTTGATGGTCTCGATGTGGACCTTGCCCGAGGCGATGTCGAACTGGCCGCCGTCGATGCTCAGCTTGTCGGGGGTCAGATGGAAGTCGGCCTTGAACGACGAGATCGGCGACAGGGCGTCGATGCGCTCGACCGTGACGGTCTGCCCCGGGGCGGTGATCAGGGGGGTGAGGCTGACGAAGCGGACGTCGCCGCGGATCTGGGTCATCGGGCCGGCCGGGCTGCGCAGGTTCAGCCCGTCGGTCCACAGCCGCCCGTCGCTGGTCACGCCGGCCTTGCTCCAGACGAAGCGGCCGGTGAAGGCGGCCTTGCCGTCGGCCGGGGTGGCGAAGGCGGCCAGCGGGCTGAGGTCGCCAGGCTGCAGGCCGCCCTTGGCGAAGACGATGGCGCCGGCGTCGATGTCGGCCTCGCCCCGGCCCGTGGCGTCCTCGTGGCGCAGGGTGATCTCGCCCAGGGGGCCGCCCTTGTGGTTGCGGACGGCGAAGGCCCCGCGCCAGCGGCCGTCGCCATAGGTCATGCGCCCGTCGGTCTTCACCGGCTGGAAGCGCGCGGCCTTGGCGTGATCCTTCAGCGCCGCGCCGGTCAGGCGCAGGTCGGCCGAAGCCAGCCCGCGGGGGCCGCCGGCCGCCTCGAAGGTTCCGGCGCCGTCCTCGGCGCGGGCGTCGGCGGCGACGATCGAACCGGCCAGGGCCTCGAAGCGCCCGCGCGCCCGCCAGGCGCCGCCGCCCAGGTCGAACACCGGGCCGCCGGCCTCGCACAGCCGGCCGGAGGCCTGGTCGATGCGGTTGTCGCCGAACGCCAGGGCGCGGACCTTGAGCGGGGCGCAGCCCGGCAGGTCGAGCGAGAAGGTCCCGGCGCCGGCGCGGATGCGGGCGGCCAGGTCGAGGTCGACGCCGTGGGCGGGCCCCAGGTTCAGCTCGCCCTTGGCGGCGATGGTCGAGGTCAGGGTGCGGCCGTCCCAGGCGTAGGCCGGCGCGTCGAGCGCCAGGGCGGGCAGGCCGCCGCCGGCGACGGTCAGGGCCAGGCCGCCGCGCGCGCCGCCGCCGGGGGC
>Ga0209351_100082_pt1 | contig 57743 bp, 45 predicted proteins | sample UppTromicrDC3106_FD_185840 | JGI IMG/M metagenome (GOLD analysis project Ga0209351, IMG submission 185840) | Upper troposphere microbial communities from Colorado-Nebraska, USA - DC3-106 (SPAdes) (version 2) | ecosystem: Environmental > Air > Outdoor Air > Unclassified | place: Midwestern USA... | reverse complement strand
TGGAAACGGCGCAGGACGTGCTCGATGAGCTGCAGGGCACGGCCGCGCGCCTGCCGCTTCCCAAGCCCGTACCGGCAGCGGCAGCTGTCCAGTCCGCCCAGGACCCTGAGAGCGACGCCACCCTGCGCGCCCTGGCCCACGACCCGCTGTCGCTGGACGAACTCATGGACCGCACAGGCATGGACGCCTCAGCCCTGCAGGCCCGCCTGCTGGAGCTGGAACTGGACGGCCGCGTGGAACGCCTGCCCGGCGGCCTGTTCCAGCGCCTGGCCCAGGCCTGATCTCAAAAACTGGCGCGTCCCCAAGCGGGAGATGCCGAGCAAGAGCCGCCTCGCGGTGGGGGCGCCTAGCCGATGGCATCGTCCCCCTCCCCCGCGAAGCGGGTAGAGAGGCGCCGTGCCCCGGGGGGAAGGCGCGTAGCGCCTCAGGGGGAGCTTAGCCTTTCAGGGTTCGCCTGAATCTTCTGCAGCGCATCCCGCGTCGCGCGCACGGTGAGCGCCTCCTCATCATGCACGGCCAGCAGGCCGGACTGCAGGTAGGAGGCCATGCGCCGCAGCTGCAGCAGGTGGCAGGTGCCATCGAGCGCGGCGAACAGGTGCAGTTGCTTGCGGCGGCTGCGCCAGGTGTATTGCACCTGGATGCGCGCGCCGTTGTGGTCCAGGGTGAACCAGCGGCCCGTCTCCAGAGAGGCCGCCCATTCCAGCATCACCGGCTCCACGGCCGTGTTCGTGCTCGGGATGACGTTGAGGCCGGCCGTATCCACGCCCAGGATCATCTCGATGTTCTCGGGCGACAGCGGCATGTCCTCGTCGAGCATGCCGTCTTCATTGATGTACTGCTCCAGATGGGCCAGCCGCTGCGCCATGGCCTCGATGCGGGCCGGGGCGATGGTCGCGGTCTTGGAGACAAAGGCCTCGGCCAGCGTGTCGGTGACCAGCTTGATGCGCGTGGACTGGGCGTCGCCCGTGACACCGATCAGGGCCAGTCCTTCGCGCAGGGTCTGCAAAAGCGTCGGCAGCGTCTGGATCACGCGCGAGCGTTCCTGGCGCGTGGGCTTGGCGCTGGCGGCCCAGACCAGTTCGCTGGCGGCCTGCTTGAAGCGCATGGTGCGCGCGTCCTTGGCGCCGTGGCGCACGGCGGCCAGGGCCAGCACCTCGGTCCAGGTCTTGAACAGGAACTCGCGGATCTCCTTGCGCACCGGCATGTCGGTGAGCAGGTGGCGCAGCTCGATCGTGTATTGGATGGCCAGGGTTTCCTTTTGCTCCACCTGCTGGGCCACGGTGACGATCTTGGCCTTGTCCTGCGACTGGGTCAGGTAGCGCGCCAGGAAATCCTCGAACTCGCGCAGCACCAGCACGAACACTTTCTGGCCCGTTTCGGGGTATTGCTCGATGACCTGGACGATGCGCCGGATCTCGGACTCCAGCGCGCTGCCGCTGATGCTGGAGGCGTCGAATCCCATCACGCAGGAGCCCAGGCGGTCGATCAGCAGCCGGGCCGGATGGCGCAGGTTGCTGAAGAATTCCGGCTCGGCCAGTGCCACGCGCAGCACCGGCACCTGCAGCCGGGCAAACCAGACCCGCACCGAGGGCGGAATGCGGTCCTCGGTCAGGATGGCCTGGAACATCAGGGCCACGATCTCGATGGTGGCCTTTTCGCCCGAAGTGGTGGCCTTGCGCTTGAGGTCGGCCGAACGTTCGCGCACCTGCCCGACCAGCTGGCCGATGGCAGCCGGGCTGACATCGATGTGCAGCGTGGTCAGGCCCTGGGCCAGCATCTGCTGGTACTGCGTCTGGGCCACCACGCGCTGCTCCAGCAAGGCCTGGGTCAGCGCGGCCGATGCGGGCGCCTGGGGCATGCCTGCGCCCACACCGGGCACCAGGCCCTGCACGCCCACGCCCGGCTGCATGAGCAGGCGGCGCAACTGGCCCACGACTTCCTGGGCGCGGTGGCGTGCGCGCGAAAGGGTTGTCAGGCCTACGGGCATGGCGGGCATCGCCGGCATCTGGCCATGGGGGGGCGCCGCAGTGTCGGGCGGGTAGGCGGCAGCGCCGGGCACGCCGCCCATCTGCGTGGGCGCATAGGCCGAGGAATGCTGTGATGCAGTGGCATGCTGCGAGGCCGCAGCAGGTGGCGCGGCGGTCTGGCCCAGGCCCATGGCGCGCGTGGAGTTGCCTGCCTCGGTGCGCCGCACGCGCATGGCCACGTCCTGCGAGCGGGTGACGCCCTGGCCGTCCAGCAGCACATGGGCGGCCTGGTACTCGGTCACCAGCACGGGCGCCAGGGCCGTCTGCAGCAGGTCCAGCACGCGCTGCAGATCACCGCGCTGCAGGCCCGTGGCCAGCCATTGCTCGACCAGGTGCCGGCACACGGTTTCGGTACGCAGGATGTCGTCCGAGGGCAGCTCGCGGCCCTCGATGAACTGCATGCGCAGACGCAGCGTGTCGAAGGCCGGCGCTGCGGTCTCTCCCATGGCCAGGGCCATGCGGGAGGCCAGGATCTTGTTCTCCACCACATCGTCGCTGAGCAACTCGAACTGCAGCGCGCCGCGCTGCGGCACGGCGGCAGGCGCGGCTTTGGCCGGCTGCAGCGCGCCTTGCAGGGCCTGCATGCTGGCGTTCAGCCAGGCGCTCTGGTGCTGGCGGTAGTTGCCCCAGGCTTCACGCCGCTCCTGCATTTCGCGCTGCGTGCCCACGGCCTGGGCCTGTTGCTCCATCTGCGCCAGCAGCTGCTGGGCCACGCCGGGCAGGCCCTTGCACAGTCCTCGCACCCAATGCAAACGCGCCTGCTGGCCCAGCGAGGACTGGGGGCCAGCAGGCGCGTTGGAAGGGTGGGGCAGGGAGGGCATGCCCGGGAGTGTAAGCCGGTCCAGGGCTAAAACATCCGCTTACACGGTGGCGCCGGCGTTGGGGTCGTTGGGGTCCGTGGAAGCCTTGGGCGCCTTGATCAGATCCTCGCGCTTGACGCCCAGCCACATGGCGATGGCGGCGGCCACGAAGACCGAGGAATAGATGCCGAACAGGATGCCGATGGTCAGCGCCAGCGCGAAGTAGTGCAGGCTGGGACCGCCGAAGAAGAACATGGACAGCACCATGGCCTCGGTGGAGGCGTGGGTGATGATGGTGCGGCTCATGGTGCTGGTGATGGCGTGGTCGATCACCTCGGTGGTGCTGAGCTTGCGGAACTTGCGGAAGGCTTCGCGGATACGGTCGAAGATCACGACCGACTCGTTGACCGAGTAGCCCAGCACGGCCAGCACGCCGGCCAGCACCGACAGCGAGAACTCCCATTGGAAGAACGCGAAGAAGCCCAGGATGATGATCACGTCGTGCAGGTTGGCGATCACGGCGGCCACGCCGAACTTCCACTCGAAGCGCATGGCCAGGTAGATCACGATGCCCAGCACCACGAAGCCCAGGGCCATCAGGCCGTTGTGCATGAGCTCGTCACCCACCTGCGGGCCCACGAACTCGGTGCGGCGCAGCGTGACTTCGGCGTCTTCCTTCTTGAGTGCCGTGAGTACTTGCTCGCTTTGCTGGGCCGAGGTCACGTCCTTTTGCACGGGCAGGCGGATCATCACGTCGCGCGATGTGCCGAAGTTCTGCACCGTGACATCGGCGTAGCCGAGGCCGGCGACCGTGTCGCGCACCTTGGCGATGTTGGCGGGCTGGGTATAGGCCACCTCCATCACGGTGCCGCCCGTGAATTCCACGGACAGGTGCAGGCCGCGGGTGAGCAGGAAGAACACGGCCAGCGCGAAGGTGATGAAGGACACCGCGTTGAGGATCAACGCGTACTTCATGAAGGGGATGTCTTTGCGGATGCGGAAGAACTCCATGGTCTTCCCCCTTTCAGTTGTTGGCGCCGGAATCGGCGACGCTGGATCCCTTGGCCGTCACCGAGCGCAGCTGGCTGGTGTCTTCAGGCTTCCAGACCTGGCCGATGGAAATGCTCTTGAGCTTCTTGCGGCGGCCGTACCAGAGGTTGACCAGGCCGCGCGAGAAGAACACGGCCGAGAACATGCTGGTCAGGATGCCGATGCAGTGCACCACGGCGAAGCCGCGCACCGGGCCGGAGCCGAAGGCCAGCAGCGCCAGGCCCGCGATCAGCGTGGTCACGTTCGAGTCCAGGATGGTGTGCCAGGCGTTCTCGTAGCCCGCATGGATGGCCGCCTGCGGCGACGCGCCGCCGCGCAGTTCCTCGCGGATGCGCTCGTTGATCAGCACGTTGGAGTCGATGGCCACGCCCAGCGCCAGCGCCATGGCGGCGATGCCGGGCAGGGTCAGCGTGGCCTGCAGCATGGACAGGATGGCCAGCAGCAGCAGCACGTTGACCGACAGGGCCACCGTGGAGATCACGCCGAACAGCAGGTAGTACACGCACATGAAGGCCGCGATGGCCACCAGGCCCCAGACCACGGAGTGGATGCCGCGGTTGATGTTGTCGGCGCCCAGGCTGGGGCCGATGGTGTATTCCTCGATGATCTCCATGGGCGCGGCCAGCGAGCCGGCGCGCAGCAGCAGGGCCGTGTCGTTGGCTTCCGCCGTGGTCATGCGGCCCGAGATCTGCACGCGTCCGCCGCCGATCTCGGTGCGGATCACGGGAGCCGTCACTACCTCGCCCTTGCCCTTTTCGAACAGGATGATGGCCATGCGCTTGCCCACGTTCTCGCGCGTGATGTCCTTGAAGATGCGTGCGCCCTTGGCATCCAGCACCAGGTTGACCGTGGGCTCCTGGGTCTGGCTGTCGAAGCCGGGCTGTGCGTCGGTGAGGTTCTCGCCGGTCAGCACGACCTGCTTTTGCACGATCACGGCCTGGGCGTTGCGGTCCAGGTAGCGCTCGGAGCCGAAGGGCACGGGGCCCGAGCCCAGTTCAGCGCCGCGCGCCTCGGAGGATTCGTCGACCAGGCGCACTTCCAGCGTGGCCGTGCGGCCCAGGATGTCCTTGGCCTTGGCCGTGTCCTGCACGCCGGGCAGTTGCACGATGATGCGGTCCAGGCCCTGCTGCTGGATCACGGGCTCGGCCACGCCCAGCTCGTTGATACGGTTGTGCAGGGTGACGATGTTCTGCTTGAGCGCCTGCTCCTGCACCTTGCGCAGGGCTTCGGGCTTGATGGAGGCCAGCAGCTTGAAGCCTGCGCCATCCGGCTCGGAGGTGGCCGCCAGATCGGGGAACTGGTCGGAGACCAGGTTGCGCGCGGCCGTGAGCATGGCTTCGTCGCGCACGCGGATCTCGACGGTGTTGCCGTTGCGCGAGACGCCGCCGTGGCGGATGTTCTTGTCGCGCAGCGAGCTGCGCAGGTCGCCGGCAAAGGAGTCGGCCTTCTTGGTCAGGGCGGCAGCCATGTCCACCTGCAGCATGAAGTGCACGCCACCGCGCAGGTCCAGCCCCAGGTACATGGGCTTGGCGCCGACGGCCGTGAGCCATTGCGGCGAGCGCGACACCAGGTTCAGGGCCACGATGTAGGCCGGGTCGTTGGCATCGGGGATCAGGGCCTTCTGGATCACGTCCTTGGCCTTGAGCTGTTCGTCGGGCGTGTTGAAGCGCGCGCGCACCGAGGTGCCTTCGATGGACAGGACGTCGGGCTTGACATCGGCAGCCTTCAAGGCCTCTTCGACTTTCTGCAGTACGGCGTTGTCCACCTTGATGGTGGCCTTGGCCGACGAGACCTGCACCGCAGGCGCCTCACCGAAAAAATTGGGCAGGGTGTAGAGCACCCCTACCAGCAGCGCGATCACGATGATCGCGTACTTCCAGACCGGATATCGGTTCATGATCGCGCTCTTCGCTCTTTGTAGACAGCAACGCACAAAAGGGTGTGCTGCCGCCTGCGCGGTCCGCACACCCGCAAGACAGGGACAACGCTTACTTCAGCGTGTCCTTGGGCAGCACCTGGACGACGGCGCTGCGCTGGATCTGGACTTCCACACCCGAGGCGATCTCGATGTGCAGGAATTGCTCGGACATGCGCGTCACGCGGCCGATGATGCCGCCGGCCGTTGCCACTTCGTCACCCTTGGCCAGTGCCTCGATCATGGAGCGATGCTCCTTCTGGCGCTTCATCTGCGGACGGATCATCACGAAGTACAGCACCACGAACATCAGCGCCAGAGGCGCCATGCCCATCAACTGCGACATGAAGTCGCCACCGGAGGCTGCTGCTGCGGGTGCGGTCTGGGCAAAAGCGGAAGAAATAAACACGGGCAAGACTCCAGGATTGGAAGGTCGAAAAAGGGTCGCTGCGCACGCCGATATGCACGGGCCCGCGCAGGAGAACGGAGCATTGTATGCGTCAGCCCTGACCCACATGGGCTGCCAGGATCTGGCTGCTGCGGGTTTTTCGGCGACGATGGCTGCAACTGGCGGCCATCTGCCGTTTTTAAAGGGGCGGAGCGCGGTTTTTCGTGGTTTTTGCGCCCGGCGTGACGGCACTTGAAGCGGCCCCGGAGGCAACCGCGCCGCCCGCACCTCACGGTACGGGCGGCGGCCGCGATCTTACAGGACGCCCCTGTGGCGGGGCTGTCCGTGTGGTTTCAGGCCACGCCGACTGCGGGCTGTCCCGTGCTGCCCGCGCCCCGTGACGGGGCGTTCCAGCGTGCCATCAGCGCCTTCCACTTGGTGCGGGCCGCAGCCAGGTTGCGCTCCTTGACGTGGCCGTAGCCGCGGATGTCCTCGGGAATGCTGGCGATCTCCACGGCCAGCGCCAGGCGCTCGGGCGTGAGCTCGGACAGCAGTCCTTCGATGCACTGGCGGTATTCCTGGATCAGTGCGCGCTCGGTGCGGCGCTCCTGCGTGCGGCCGAAGGGGTCCAGCGCCGTGCCGCGCAGGCCCTTCATCTTCGCCAGCACCTGCATGGCCTTGCGCATCCAGGGACCGTAGGACTTCTTGACCAGATGGCCCTGCTCGTCCTTGGCGGCCGACGACGGCGGCGCCAGATGGTGGACCACGCGGTAGTCGCCCTCGAACATGCTGGCGATGCGCTGGCTGAAGGCCGCATCGGTGTGCAGACGCGCGACCTCGTACTCATCCTTGTAGGCCATGAGTTTGAACAGATAGCGGGCCACGGCCTGCGACAGGCGCGTGCCCGAGCCCGCCACGGCGCGCTCGGCGGCATGGACCTTGTCCACGAAGGCCTGGTACTCGGCCGCATAGGCGGCGTTCTGGTAGGCCGTGAGGAAGTCCACGCGCTTGGCCACCATCTCGGTCAGCGAAGGCTTCTTGACGAACTGGATCACCTGGGCCGTCTGGAACAGGGCGCGCACGGCAGCCAGGTCATGGGCGCAGCGGCGGCCCCACTCGAAGGCGGCCTTGTTGTTGTCGGCCTGCACGCCGTTGAGTTCGATGGCACGCATCAGCGCCGCATGCGACAGCGGCACGCGGCCCTTTTGCCAGGCGTAGCCCAGGATCAGCGGGTTGGTGTAGATGCTGTCGCCCAGCAGCTGCACGGCCACCTGCTCGGCGTCGAAGCTGCCCAGCAGCTCGGGGCCCACGGCCTGGGCCAGTGCGCTGGCGCAGCGGTCGTCCGGTGCCTGCCAGTCAGGGTTGGTGACGAAGGCTGCCGTGGGCGAGCCATGGCTGTTGAGCGCCACGAAGGTGCGGCCCGGCTGCATCACGGACATGGTGGTCGGCGTGGCCGTGACGATGGGGTCGCAGCCGATCACCAGGTCGGCCTTGGCCATGTCCACCTTGGTGGTGTAGATGGCCTCGGGACGATTGGCGATCTGGATGTGGCTCCAGGTGGAGCCGCCCTTTTGCGCCAGGCCGGCCGCATCCTGGGTGATCACGCCCTTGCCCTCCAGGTGGGCCGCCATGCCCAGCAGCGAGCCGATGGTGATCACCCCCGTGCCGCCGACACCGGCCACCACAATGCCCCAGGCCTGCTCGGCCACCGGCAGCACGGGCTCCGGGATGGCGGGCAGCATGGACAGGTCGCCCTTCTTCTCCTTCTTGGGCTTCTTGAGCTGGCCGCCTTCGATGGTGACGAAGCTGGGGCAAAAGCCCTTCACGCAGGAGTAGTCCTTGTTGCAGGTGTTCTGGTTGATGCGGCGCTTGCGGCCGAACTCGGTCTCCACCGGCTCGACCGACAGGCAGTTGGACTGCACCGAGCAGTCGCCGCAGCCCTCGCAGACCAATTCGTTGATGACCACGGTCTTGTCGGGCGTGGCCAGCGTGCCGCGTTTGCGGCGGCGGCGCTTTTCGGTGGCGCAGGTCTGGTCGTAGATGATGGCCGTGCAGCCCTTGAGGGCGCGGAACTCGCGCTGGATGCGGTCAAGCTCATCGCGGTGGTGCACGGTCACGCCCTCGGCCAGCGCCACGCCGTCGTACTTGGCGGGTTCGTCGGTGACGATGACCAGTTTGGCCACGCCCTCGGACTTGAGGCTGTTCATGATCTGCAGCACCGAATGGCCCTCGGGCCGCTCGCCCACGCGCTGGCCGCCCGTCATGGCCACGGCGTCGTTGTACAGCAGCTTGTAGGTGATGTTCACGCCGGCCGCGATGCTCTGGCGTATCGCCAGCAGGCCGCTGTGGAAGTAGGTGCCGTCGCCCAGGTTGGCGAAGACATGGGCGTCCTTGGTGAAGGGCGCCTGGCCCACCCAGGTCACGCCCTCGCCGCCCATCTGCGTGAAGGTGCTGGTGGAGCGGTCCATCCACACCGTCATGTAGTGGCAGCCGATGCCGGCCACGGCGCGGCTGCCCTCGGGCACGCGGGTGCTGGTGTTGTGCGGGCAGCCGCTGCAAAACCATGGCACGCGGTCGCCCGTGGGCTGGCTCTGGGCCACCTTGAGCGCGGCTTCGCGGGCGTCCAGCACGGCAATGCGCTCGTGCATGCGCTGGGCGATGTGTTCGGGCACGCCGATCTTGGTCAGGCGCTGGACGATGGCGCGCGCGATGAGGGCCGGCGTCAGGTCCGCATTGGGGCGCAGCAGCCAGTCCTGGCTGGGATTGGGCACCGACCATTCGCCGCCGTGTTCGTCGCTGAACTTGCCGACCACGTTGGGCCGCACGTCGGAGCGCCAGTTGTACAGCTCTTCCTTGATTTGGTATTCGATGACCTGGCGCTTTTCCTCCACCACCAGGATTTCCTGCAGGCCGCGCGCGAAGTCGCGCGTGATGGTGGCCTCCAGCGGCCAGACCACGTTGACCTTGTGCACGCGTATGCCCAGCTGGCGGCAGGTGTCGTCGTCCAGGCCCAGGTCGGCCAGGGCCTGGCGCATGTCGTTGTAGGCCTTTCCGCTGGCGATCAGGCCGAAGCGGTCGTTGGGGCCCTCGATCACGTTGTGGTTGAGCCGGTTGGCGCGCACATAGGCCAGGGCCGCATACCACTTGTAGTTCATCAGCCGCTGCTCCTGCTCCAGCGGCGCATCGGGCCAGCGGATGTGCAGGCCGCCGGGCGGCATCTGGAAGTCCTCGGGCAGGATGATGTTCACGCGGTCCGGCTCCACCGACACGCTGGCCGAGGACTCGACCACCTCCTGGATGGTCTTCATGCCCGACCACAGGCCCGAGAAGCGGCTCATGGCAAAGGCATGCAGGCCCATGTCCAGGATGTCCTGCACATTGCTGGGAAAGAACACCGGCGTGCCGCAGGCCTTGAAGATGTGGTCGCTCTGGTGGGCGGCGGTGCTGCTCTTGCTGATGTGGTCGTCGCCGGCCAGCGCGATCACGCCGCCGTGCCGGGCCGTGCCCGCCATGTTGGCGTGCTTGAACACGTCGGAGCATCGGTCCACGCCCGGGCCCTTGCCGTACCACAGGCCGAAGACGCCGTCGAACTTCTTGGTCTCGGGATAGAGATCCAGCTGCTGCGTACCCCAGACGGCCGTGGCGCCCAGCTCTTCATTGACGCCGGGCTGGAAGACGATGTTGTTGGATTCGAGGTGCTTTTTCGCGGCCCATAGCGCCTGGTCATAGCCGCCCAGCGGGGAGCCCCGGTAGCCGCTGATGAAGCCTGCGGTGTTCAGGCCCGCTGCAGCGTCGCGCTGGCGCTGCAGCATGGGCAGGCGCACAAGGGCCTGGACTCCGCTCATGAACGCACGGCCGTGCTGCAGAGCGTATTTGTCGTCGAGGGTGACCGTCTCCAGGGCGCGGCGCACGTCTTCGGGCAGTGGGGCATTCATGGCTTGTCTCCATCGATGGTCGGCGCCCTGTCATGTCCTGCCCGGAACGGGAAAGAGGCATGCACGGCACTCGTTGTCTGAACCAAATCGCCTTTTTTCAGTGTATTCGTGCTCGTCTGATAGGTCTTTGCTTTCTTTGCGCTGTTTCAAGTATCCTGAGCAAGGATCTTTCTTGATAATGGTGTTTTGTGCAAACTTTGGACAAATTCGACATTGCCATCCTCGGCCACCTGCAGGCCGACGCGCGCCTGACCAATGCCGAGCTGGCCCAGCGCGTGGGCCTGTCGGCCGCGCCGTGCTGGCGCCGCGTGCGGGCGCTGGAAGAAGCGGGCTTCATCCGCGGCTACCACGCCGACATCGACCGCCACAAGATCGGCCTGGGCGTGCTGGCCTTCGTGCGGCTCGATGCCGTGCGCACGGCCGGCACGCTGACGCTGGAGATGGAGGACGCCATCCGCAAGCTGCCCGAGGTGGTCACCTGCCACTACATCAGCGGCACCGGCACCTTCGAGCTGCAGGTGGTGGCGCGCGACCTGGACAGCTTTGCGCAGTTCGCGCGCAACACGCTGCTGAACCTGCCCAACGTGAAGGACATGCAGACCAGTTTCTCGCTGGGCGAGATCAAGTCCAGCCATGCGCTGCCGCTGTCCCAGCTGGGACCCATGGCGGGCCAGGGACTGCCTGGCCAGTAGCCGCAGGCCGGCGGACTGGCCTATGAAGGTCGCGCCGAAGCGACAGTGTGCTCCTGTAACAGGAGCGAAAAACGGTTGTCGTACAAGGTGGTGATCGTGGTTATTAGTAAGGCAACCATTTCTGGCGCCACCCTGCGTTTGGCCCGAGAATCGGGACACATGGCCGCAGAACAATCAACACCAGACCCCGCCCAGCCACCCGCCTCAGAAACCGAGCCTTCCACCCAGCCCCCGGCCGAGCCCTCGGGCGCGGGGGCGCCGGGCACCCTGCTCGAGGACCCGTCCGGCATGGCCGCTGCCGACAGGGCGGCCGCCGAGGCCGAAGGCCAGAAGACGGCCCAGGCCCAGCAGGGCGTCTGGGCGCCGCTGTCCGGCCCCACCTTCCGCATGCTCTGGCTGATCTGGATGGCGGCCAATACCTGCATGTGGATGAACGATGTGGCGGCGGCATGGCTCATGACCTCGCTGACCACCTCGCCCGTGCTCGTGGCCCTGGTGCAATCGGCCTCCACGCTGCCCGTCTTCCTGCTGGGCCTGCCCAGCGGTGCGCTGGCCGACATCCTGGACCGGCGCCGCTACTTCATCGTCACCCAGTTCTGGGTGGCGGCCGTGGCTCTGGTGCTGTGCCTGTTCGTGCTCTCGGGCCGGATGACGGCGCACTGGCTGCTGGTGCTGACCTTTGCCAACGGCATCGGCCTGGCCATGCGCTGGCCCGTGTTCTCGGCATTGATTCCCGAACTCGTGCCCAAGCACCACCTGCCCTCGGCCATGGCGCTCAATGCCGTGGCCATGAACGCCTCGCGCATCATCGGCCCCCTGGTGGCGGGCGCCATCATCGCCAGCCTGGGCAGTGCCTGGGTGTTCGTGCTCAATGCCGTGCTGTCCGTCATCTCGGGCATCGTGCTGATCCGCTGGAAGCGCCGCCACGTGGCCAACCCGCTGGGCCGCGAGCGCCTGCCCTCGGCCATGCGCGTGGGCCTGCAGTTCGTGCGCGAGTCGCCGCGCATGCATGCGGTGCTGGCGCGCACGGTGTGTTTCTTCCTGCAGTGCACGGCGGTGATGGCCCTGCTGCCCCTGGTGGCACAGCGCCTGCACGGCCCGACCGAGGGCGGGGGCGGCGCCGAGACCTTCACGCTGCTGCTGGCCTCCATGGGGGCGGGCGCCATCGTGGGCGCCATGTTCCTGCCGCGCCTGCGCCAGGCCATGTCCAAGGAAAGGCTGATTCGGTCGGGTTCGGCCGTCCATGCCCTGGCCACGCTGGCCGTGGCCTTGTCGCCCAATGTCTACATGGCGGTGCCGGCCATGATGCTGGCCGGCATGGCGCTGATCTCCACGGCCAACGTGCTGGGCGTTTCGGCCCAGATGGCCCTGCCCAACTGGGTGCGGGCGCGCGGCATGTCCATCTACCAGATGTCCATCATGGGCGGCACGGCGGCAGGCGCCGCGCTCTGGGGACAGGTGGCCAGCATGGTGGGCGTGCGCGGCAGCCTCATGGTGGCGGCCGCCAGCGGCGTGGCCTGCATGCTGCTGGTGCAGCGCCTGGTGCGCGACCGCCAGATCGAGGAGGACCTGAGCCCCTCCAAGGCCTTCCAGCGCCCCGAGGTCAACATCCCCGAAGCCGGCCGCGTGGTCGTCACCATCGAGTACCAGATCGACCCCACCCAGGCCGAGGCCTTCCGCGCCCTCATGCAGGAAAGCCGCCGCAGCCGCATGCGCCAGGGCGCGCTGGGCTGGAGCCTGCTGCACAGCATGAGCCACCCGGAGCGCTACGTGGAGCAGATCATCGACGAGTCATGGACCGAGCACCTTCGCCGCTTCGACCGCGTCACCGCCGCCGACGTGGCGCTGCGCGACCGCAAGCTGGCGTATCACAAGGGCAAGGAACCGCCGCGCGTCACGAGGTACTTCGATACCCCCTGAGGCGCTGCGCGCCTTCCCCCTCCCTCGCGAAGCGAGTAGAGAGGGGAAAGCGGCGTAGCCGCTCAGGGAATCACCTCAAGTGCGGTGCCTGGCTCGCCAGGGCGCGCGGCCAGAAGGCCCACAGGCGCAGGTTCTGCTTGATGCGGCCTGCCAGGTCGCCGGCTTCGGGGCCCCAGCCCATGAAGTAGTCGGCGCGCACGGCGCCGACGATGGCGCTGCCCGTGTCCTGGGCGAAGACCAGGCGGTTCAGCGCCACGGTGGGCCCGGATGTGGACAGCCAGACCGGTGTGCCGTAGGGGATGCTCTGCTTGTCCACGGCGATGGAGCGGCCTGGCGTCAGGGCCACGCCCTGGGCGCCCTTGGGGCCGAACTGCAGGTCCAGGCCTTCCAGCGGCTCCTCGCGGAAGAAGACGTAGCGCGGGTTGCTCCACAGCATTTCATTGACGCGGCCGGGGTTGGCGGCCACCCAGGCGCTGATGCCGGGCCAGGTGGCGTCGCGCACCAGTCCCTGGTCCAGCAGCCAGCGGCCCACGCTCTTGTAGGGCTGGTCATTGGTGCCCGCAAAGGCGACGCGGATCGTGCGTTGCGCGCCCGTGGGCTCGGTGATGTTCAGGCGCCCCGATCCCTGGATGTGCAGCACCATCGCATCGACCGGGTCGCGCAGCCAGGCGATGGCGCGGCCTGCCAGGGCCGCCTGGGCCTCTGGCAGGGTCTCGATCTGCTGGCGCGAGAACCAGGGCTTGCGGCTGCCGAAGCCGGCGCCGGCCGGCGTCTTGTACAGCGGCACGTTGAATCCGTCGCCGGGCAGGCGCCGCGCCTCGAACAGCGGCTCGTAGTAGGCGGTCAGCATGCCGTCCGGGCCGCCGCCCAGCGCCTCGATGCGGTAGGGTTGCAGATTGGCCATGAGCCAGGCGCGCTGCTCGTCGCCCGTGGCGATGCTCAGCTGGCGCACATCGCGGCACAGGCCTGCGAAGACCGAACTGGGTCGTTCGCAGTTCTTGAGCCAGGCATTCCAGGCTTCGTGCAGCGCGTCCTCCTGCAGGCCGGGCAATTCGCTCCAGTCGGCCGCGATCCAGCGGCTCTTGGTGGGCGTGTTGGTGACCAGCGGGGGCCTGGGCGTGACGGCGGGAGAGCCGCCCGGCTGCAGATCGGGTACGGGCGAGGGGTCGTAGACCGGCTTGGTGGTGGTCGTGCAGGCGACCAGCGTCCCTACAATCAGCGCCATCGCGGCATGGCGCAGGAGGTGGAAATTCATGGGGTTGATTTTGCTCGAAGCACTGCTGGCCTTGGTGATTCTGGTCGCTATTGTGTGGTGGACCATGTTCTCCGGACGCCGCAAGGGCGAGTTGCCCGTGGACACGCCACGGGATTCGCATCCGTCTCCAGACAAACCCTCTCCCGGGCAGGATCGCAGCGGCCCGTGACGGCCGTGGAGGCAGCCTCGCGGAGCGGGCGCCGTCCTACGGGTATGCCCTGCCCGCACTGATAGGCTGTGCGCAGCCTGCTTTCCACAATGGGGACCCTGGCGCTACCGCACGGTGCGTTCCCAAGATTCAAAAGGAGTTTCCAATGCGCAAGCACATCGTTCTGGCCGCCGCAACGGCGGCCGCACTGTTCATCTCCGGCTGCGCGAACATGAGCGACACCCAGCGCCGCACGGCCACGGGCGCTGGCGTGGGCGCTGCAGCCGGCGCCGTGCTGGGCGCCGTCACCGGCGGCAGGGCCGGCACGGGTGCCGTGATCGGCGCTGGCGTGGGTGCACTGGGTACCTACATCTGGTCGCAGAACATGGAAAAGCAAAAGCGCGAGATGGAGCAGGCCACCCAGGGTACGGGCGTGAACGTGAGCCAGACGGCTGACAACCAGCTCAAGCTCGACATTCCCAGCGACATCTCGTTCGATACCAACCGTTCCGACATCAAGGGCAACTTCGCTCCCATCCTGGACCGCTTCGCCGAGGGCCTGCGCAACAACCCCAATGCCGAGGTGCGCATCATCGGCCACACGGACAGCACCGGCTCTGACGCCATCAACAATCCGCTGTCGCTGGACCGCGCCAACAGCACGCGCAACTACCTGACCATGCGCGGCGTCTCGGGCGCCCGCATCGCCACCGAAGGCCGTGGCTCGCACCAGCCCGTGGCTTCCAACGACTCGGCCAGCGGCCGTGCCATGAACCGCCGCGTGGAGATCTTCGTGGGCGAGATCCCGCAGCAGCACCAGCAGCCTCAGTATCAACAGCAGCCGCAGTACCAGCAGCCCCGCTGACCCGGGCTCTGTGCCAGATGCAACGCCCCGCAACGCGGGGCGTTTTTGCGTGGGCGGGCACCGGCATTGCCCTATGCTGGCTCCCATCCATCAATGGGGAGTCGTATGAGTGAAGCAAGCACAGCGGGCGCGGCCGACGTGGTCAGCCCGCTCGACAAGGGCCTGGGCGCGCTGTCCGCCCCCTGCGCGCCGCAGGACGCTGCCGCGCAGGGGTGGAATCTGCTGCGGGAAGACTTGAGTTTGCCGGTGGCCGTGCTGTCGCAGTCGCGCCTGTCGCACAACCTGGCCTGGATGCAGCGCTTTGTGGATGCCTACGGCGCCCAGCTCGCGCCCCACGGAAAGACGACCATGGCGCCCCGCCTGTTCCGCCAGCAGATCGACGCGGGCGCCTGGGGCATCACGCTGGCCACCGCTCAGCAGACGTGCGTGGCCCATGCCCATGGCGTGCGCCGCGTGCTCATGGCCAACCAGTTGATCGGCCGGCGCAACATGGCGGCCGTGGCCGAGCTGCTGGCCGATCCTGGCTTCGAGTTCTTCTGCCTGGTCGATTGTGCCGAGCAGGTCGAGCAGCTGGCCGCCTTTTTTGGCGCAGCGGGCCGGTCCGTGCAGGTGCTGATCGAACTGGGCCCGCCCGGCGGGCGCACGGGCGTTCGCTCCGATGCGCAGATGCAGCCGCTGCTGGACGCGCTGGCCCGGGCCGGTGCCGGCGTGCGACTGGCCGGGATCGAGGTCTACGAGGGCGTGCTCAAGGAAGAAGAACCCATCCGCACCCTGCTGCGACGGGCCGTGGACTGGCTCCAGCGGCTGGCGGGTGAGGGCCGGCTGCAGCGCAGCCCGGCCGTGCTCACTGGCGCCGGCTCGGCCTGGTATGACGTGGTGGCCCAGGAGTTCGGCAAGGCCGACATTGGCGGTCCGCTGGATCTGGTGCTGCGCCCGGGCTGCTATCTCACGCATGACGCGGGCATCTACCAGGCAGCGCAGCGGCGCATCGACCAGACCAATCCCGTGGCGCAGCAGATGCGTGCCAGCCTGCAGCCTGCGCTGCAGGTCTGGGCCTATGTGCAGTCGCTGCCCGAGCCCGGCCGCGCCATCGTGGCGCTGGGCAAGCGCGATACCGCCTTCGAGGCCGTGCCGCCCCGGCCCGCGCTGCGCTACCGCCCCGGTGATGCCGCGCCGGTGGCCACACCGCCCCATTGGGAGGTCACGGCCATGATGGACCAGCATGCTTTCCTGAAGGTGGCCGAGGACGATGGCCTGCGCATAGGCGACATGCTGGCCTTCGACATCTCCCACCCCTGCCTGACCTTTGACAAATGGCGGCAGTTGGCCGTCGTCAATGACCGCTATGACGTGGTGGACGTGATTGCCACGTATTTCTGAAGGGGTCAGCCGTGTGTGCGCAGCAGGTTGGCCAGTTCAACGGCCGACTTGACCTGCATCTTGTCGAAGACGCGCGCGCGGTGGACCTCGACGGTGCGCACGCTGATGTCCAGCTGGTCGGCGATGAGCTTGTTGGGAATGCCCTCGACCACCAGGCGCATCACGTCGCGCTCGCGCTCCGTCAGCTCGTTGAAGCGTGCACGCACGGCTTCGCGCGCACGGGTTTCAGCCTGGTGCTGGGCCGACAGTTCCAGCGCCTGTTCGATGCGGTCCACGAGGGCATTGTCCGAGAAAGGCTTCTCGCAGAAGTCGAAGGCGCCGCGCTTGACGGTGTCCACGGCCGTGGGCACGTCGGCATGGCCGGTCAGGAAGATCACGGGCATGCCTGCGATCTGGTTGCGTTCCAGCATGAGGTTGAACAGCGCCAGCCCGCTCATGCCGCCCATGCGCATGTCCAGCAGCAGGCAGCAGGGATTGCGTGGCGGTGGGCGCGACTGCAGCATGGCGTCGAAGGCCTCTGCGCTGTCATAGCATTCGCTGAGCAGGCGGCGCGAGCGCAGCAGCCAGGCCAGCGCTTCGCGGACATCGGTGTCGTCGTCGACGATGTAGACGGTGGCGTCGGGTACAGGTTCCATGGGCCTATTGTTCCATTTGTTCCATTGGTGCCATCTATGCCTGCACCTGCGCAGGGCTGTGCGCCGGCAGCGTGAAGGCGAAGACGGTCCCGCGCGGGCTGTGGGGGCTGTGCTGCAGGTGGCCGCCATGCTGCTCGACCACGGTACGGCACAGGCTCAGGCCCAGGCCCATGCCCTCGTTGCGCGTGGTGAAAAAGGGCGTGAACAGTTGCTCCGCCACATGCTGGGGAATGCCGGTGCCGCAGTCGATGACGGCGAACTCCACCCAGCTGCGGCGCGTGCTGGCGGCCGCACGGCGCACGCGCAGCTGCAGCTCGCGCTCCATGGTCTCGGGCGAGTCCATGGCCTGCATGCCGTTGCGCGCCAGGTTGAGCAGCACCTGCTCGATCATGGTCGGATCGCACAGCACGGGCGGGAGGCCGGGCTCGATGTCGGTGGTCACGCGCACGCCCAGGTTGCGTGCCTGCAGGCTGATCAGCGGCAGCACGGCGTCTATGAGTTCGGCGGCGCCTATGACTTCGCGGGACTGGTCGCGCCGCCGCACGAAATCGCGCACGCTCTTGATCACGCGGCCTGCGCGCTCGGCCTGGAAGCTGATGCGCTCCATGGCCATGCGCAGGTCCTGCAGTTGCTGGCGCAGCCGGGCTTCATGGTCCGAGATGGCGCTGCCCGCACCTGCACCTGTGCCCGTGTCCGTGCCCGTGCCATCGTCGCTCCCCAGCATGTTCAGCGATCCCGTGGCGTAGCTGGAGATGGCCACCAGCGGCTGGGTGAGTTCATGGCTCAGCAGCGAGGCCATCTCGCCCACCGTGGCCAGGCGGGCCGTGGCCTGCAGGCGCTCCTGCGAGGCGCGTGAGATCTCTTCCATGCGCTTTTGCTCGCTGATGTCGATGAAGGCACTCATCCAGCCGGTGTGCTGGCCCTGGGCATTGATCAGCGGCGCCTCGAAGATCAACACCGGAAAGCGCGTTCCGTCCTTGCGCATGAAGATGCTTTCATGGCCCTCGCGCGGCGGCGGGGCGTTGCCGGACAGGCGGCTGTCGCGCCGGCGCGCGTAGATCTCGGCGCGCTCGGGCGGCCAGTAGGGCGCAATGCTCAGTCCCAGCAGTTCTTCGGCCGTGAAGCCCACCATGCTGCAGAAGGCCGGGTTCACATAGCTGATGCGGCCCTGCAGATCGCGCGCGCGCAGGCCCGTGACCAGCGAGTCCTCCATGGCCTTGCGAAAGGCCAGCGCATCGCCCAGATCGCGCTCGGCGCGCAGGCGTCGGCGGTTGTCGCGCACCAGCACGGCGACCACGGACACCAGGGCGATGGACATCAGCGTCACCAGGGCCGTGAGCACGTTGGGGAATACGCTGGGCGCGCGGTGCCAGCTGTCCATGCGCAGCACCAGGGTGCTGCCCGGCAGGTCCAGCAGCTGCTGCGCCGTGAACATGCGCGTGCCGCGCCAGGAGGCGCCCAGCAGGGCCAGGCGCGTGCCGTCCGGCTCGGTGAAGGACACTTCCTGGGTGCGCGGCAGGTTCTTGCTGACCTGGGTGATCAGCAGGCTTTGCAGGCTGTAGGTGCCGATGACAAAGCCGATGATGTGGCCGCTTTGCGTCAATGGCAGGCAGACCTCCATCATCTCCGTGCCCAGGCCTTCGGCCAGCAGCTGGAAGTAGCTGGGCGAGTAGGCCGGGCCGTTGAGGCGGCGCGCGTGGGTGCAGGTCAGCACGGCCTCCGGATGGGTGTTTTGCGTGCGCAGCTGGTCTTCCCACTGCACGTTGCGGTAGGGCGTCTCGGCATGGGAGCGGATCTGCAGGCCCGCATCGCGCCATTCGATGCGCATCAGCTCGCGGCGCACCTGCAGCAGCTCGGCGGCGCGGGTCTTCCACTCGGCAGGGTCGTTGTCGGGCGCGTTCAGCGCCTGCAGGTCCTGCAGGTTGCGGTTGAGGGCGGCGCGTATGTCGGCCACGGCATTGGCGGTGTCGCGCTCCAGCTTGTCCTGGACCTGGGAGGCCTCATAGCGTCCGGCCAGCCAGACCATGGTGATGAGCATGCTGGCCACCAAAGCGACCAGCAGGCTCCACAGCGACCAGCGCCGCCAGGCAGTGCGCCAGCGGCGCCAGGGCCAGCGGCCTTCGGCAGGGGCGGGCGTGGACAGGTGCAGCGGATTCACAGGACGCGGTGCTCCAGGGCCGGCAACTGGCGGCGCACATGCGCCAGGCGCTCGCGCTTGATCTCGCCCAGCACCACACCGGCACCCTCGGCCTGCTGCGCCAGCACCATGCCCCAGGGGTCGGCCAGCAGGCTGTGGCCCCAGGTGCGGCGGCCGTTCTCATGGTGGCCGCCCTGGGCGGGCGCCAGCAGGTAGGCCTGGTTTTCGATGGCGCGGGCGCGCAGCAGCACCTCCCAGTGGGCCAGGCCCGTGATGTGGGTGAAGGCGGCGGGCACCAGCAGCAGGTCGGCACCCTGCTCGGCCAGTCGGCGGTACAGCTCGGGAAAGCGCAGGTCGTAGCACACGCTCAGGCCCAGGCGCCAGGACTCGCCCTCGCGCGAGGTGATGTCGCAGGTCACGGGCGTGTGGCCGGCCTGGACCACGGCGGCCTCCGTGTAGCGCTCGCGGCCGTTGTCGTAGTGGAACAGGTGGATCTTGTCGTAGCGCGCCACGCATTCGCCCTGGGGCGAGAACACCAGCGAGCTGTTGAGCACGTGGGCATCGTCATCGGCCACCAGGGGCAGGGTGCCGCCGACGATCCACAGCTGCAGCTCGCGCGCGGCGCGGCCCAGGAAGTCCTGGATGGGGCCTTGGCCGAAGCTCTCGCGGTAGGCCAGCTTGTCGGTATCGCGCAGGCCCATGGCACAGAAGTATTCGGGCAGGGCCGCGAGTTCGGCGCCCTGCTCGCGCGCCTGGCGCAGCAGGGCCATGGCCTGGTCGAGGTTGGCGCGCACATCGGGTTCCGACACCATTTGCAGGGCTGCGATTTTCATGGGTTCTCTCCTGAAGGGGCTGACTCGGTGGCGGTGGAGGGCGTGCGCGACGGTGTTTCAGAGGGCGTTGCGGCCCGGCGGCGCGGCAAGGCAGTGACCTGGGGATCATCCCAGCTGCCGTCGATGCGGAATTCCTTGGTGGCTGCCGCAATCAGCGGGCCCCGCAGCAGCACCTGCGCCAGAAAGCTGCCCAGGCCGATCACGGGGTTGATGGCCGTGGCCACCAGGGAGGCGGTCATCGCGTTGATCTCGGGCACCACCACCACGTGCAGATTCTGCGTCTCCTGGACCAGGTCTGCCGTGCCTTCCATCAGCACGGCGGCGTTGACGCCCTTCATCTGCATGTTGTTGGTGCGCGCCACGCCATCGGTGATCTGCACATCACCGCGCATGAAGTCGAAGGCAAAGCCGTTGCTGAAGACATCGCGGAAATCCAGCGTCAGCCGGCGTGGCAGCGCCTGCAGGCTGAGCACGCTCAGCAGCTTGGCCAGGCCCGGTTCGGCCTTGAGGAACTGGCCGGTCTGCACATCCAGGTGCATGGAGCCCGAGAGGCTGCGGAAATCGGGCGTGATGGGCGAGCCCGTCCATCCCGCCGAGCCCTGCAGGCTCCCCTTGCCATTGCCCACCACGCCGGGCATGTCAAAGCGCGTGAGCAGCTTGCCCACGTCGCGCAGGTCCAGCTGGAACTGCAGCTGGCTGCGCCCCGGATGCTCGGACTGCCCCTGGGGCAGGCGCCACTGGCCGTTGGCCGTCAGCGTGGCCTCGGGCGTGGAAATGTTGAAGCGCGACAGCTGCCATTCGCGTGCCGCCGCGTTGCCGGGCACGGGGCGGTTGCGGGCCTCGACCTCCAGGCGGCCCAGCGCATGGCCCGACAGGTGCATGTCGTCCACCACGATCTGCAGCGCCGGCAGCTGGCGCGGCCCTTCGTTGAACAGGGCGTCCACGCGTTCGGACTTGGCCTCCGGCACCGTCAGGCGGGACAGCCGGGCGACCAGTTGCCCTTCGGGCTGGGCGTCCGTGCCTTCGCGAAAGCCCACATAGCCATCCAGCTCCTGGGAGGTGAGGTTGCTGTGCCACGAGCCGCCATCGCGCGAAATGCCCGCCACCACATCGTGCAGCTGCCGCCCCTTGGCCTGCAGTTGCTTGACGCGCAGGCTCAGCCGATCGGGAAGGTATTCGCGCGCAGGGTCCGTGGCGGCGTCGGCGGGCTCTGGCCTGGTGCCGTTGGACTGCGGCGCCAGCGCCAGCCAGTCGTCGATATTGAAGAGCGGCAACTGCACATGGGCCTGCACCCCCTGGCCCGAAGTGGGGGCCGTGCCCACTTCCTGGCCGATGAGGATGCTGCCGTGCAGCACGCGGCTGTGCTTGCCACTGATGTCGCGCTCATAGAAGACCGAGCCCGTGTCGCCCAGTTGCACGCTGATCTGGTCGCGCAGCGGGGCATCGGGCGCGGCGAAGCTGGCGGGCGCGAGCTGGTGGCTCACGGCCAACGGCTGGATGGACTCGGCGGCCTTGCCCAGTGGAGCCGGCAGGTTGATGCGCATGCCCTGCAGGCTGGACTGGACCTGGATTTCGGGCGTGCCACGGCGCACCTTCAGCAGCAGGGAATAGGGCGACTGGCCCTCGGCATGGCGGGCCAGGTCGGCCACCCAGCCCAGTTCCCTGGCATCGCGCAGCCCCTGTGCCGTGGCCGTGCCCTGCACCCGCACCTTGACGGACGATTCGGTGGCTGGCGCATTGCGCACCAGCGCCTGCATGCCGCCATCGGCACGCAGCTCACCGCCCAGGGCCCGCGCCTGCAAGCCCACCAGCGAGAAGCCGGTGTCGGAGAATTTGACGGCGCCACGCAGCTGGCTCAGGTGCGGTGTCTCGTCATCGAGCTGCAGCGAGTTGCCCGCCAGCGTGACCTGCCCGGACACCTTGCTGCGGTCCAGATGGTCGATGGGCAATTGCAGTTGCAGGGCCAGTTGCGCGGCGCCCGTGGCCTCGCTGCCGTCCAGTACGTGCCCGGTCAGCGCCGACAGGGCCGAGGTCTTCACCACCCCCAGCATGTCGGCCAGCGGGCCCTGGCCCTTGGCGGTGACGGCCACCTCGGTGTGGGCCAGGTTGGGAATGCTGGCCTGGATGTCGCGCATCTGCAGCTGCGGATAGCCGGCGAACTGGCCGCGCGCATTGCGCACGGCCATGGAGGAGCGGTCAAACACCAGCTCGCCGGACAGATCGACCAGGGCCGGCCAGGGCGCCTCGCCATGCGTGAGCAGATGGGGCGGCACATATTCATAGTGCACGTCATGCAGCTTGGCCGCGATGTGGAACTCGCCCTGGCTGGGCTTGTCGGCGGGTACGTGGTCCAGGTTGCCGCGCACCTTGAAGTTCACCGTGCTCGCGCGCCCGGCGTGTATGGCCTCGCGCACATAGTGGCGCGCGTCGGCGGGAATCTCCAGCGGCAGGTAGCGGTGCACGCGCGTGCCATCGGCGTTGCGCAGCTGGCCCTGCAGGTCCAGCACGCCGGGAAAGCGCGGCTGCCTGTCGCTGCCGTCGCCGGTATGCCATTGCGCGCGGGCCTCGCCTTCGGTGTCGTCATTGGCAAAGCGCAGGCTGGGCACCTGCACGCTGATGGCCTGGCCGCGCAGTTGCCAGCGCAGGCTGGCCTGCAGGCGGTGCAGCGGGATCTCGGGCTCCTCGAACACGCCGGGGAACGACAGCGACGCCGGCCGCTGCTCTGTGCCCTCCATCTCCAGCTGGGCCTGGCCGCCGTCCTGGTCCAGCGAGAAGCGCGCGTTCAGGCCCTTGAGGCCGGGCATGCCCGGCGCCGCGGGGCCTTCGGACGACGCCACGCCGTTGATCGACAGTTGCTGCAGTTCGCCACTGGCCTTGTACTGCTGCAAGGACTCCAGCGGGCCGCGCCAGCTTCCCTGGAACTGGTGCAGGCGGCCGGCCGGTGCCAGATCGGCCAGGTGCTGCTGCACCCGCTCTGGAAGCGGCAGGCGCTGGCCCAGCTGGGCGAGGATGGCCAGGTCAATGCCATCGGCCTGGAACTCGCCGTGCTCACCCAGCGCCCCCTGCGTGCTGGCGCCGGCGGGGTTGTAGCGCGCGCGCAGATTGCCAGCCGGCCAGTGCAGGCCGTCGCCCGTGGAAAATTCCAGGTTCTGCGCAGCGAAGCGCCAGCCGTCCTGGTGTTGCACGCTCAGCCTGCCCGTCAGGGCCTGCAGCTTCAGCGGCTGCAGGTCTTCGCGCCACTGCAGCTGCAGCGCGTTCACGGCCACGTCGGCCATGGCGCCCACGGGCTGGCCCTGGCGCAGGTCTATCCAGGCGCGCAGCGCGCCCCGGCCCTGCTGCAGGCGCAAGCCAGAGGTGTCTATGTACTGGCCGAGCTGGGACAGGTCGATCTGCGTGAACATCGCATGGGCCTGGCCGCTCCAGCGGCGCCAGTTGCCCTCGTGCGTGGACAGCAGCGGCTCGCGGAACAGGCCGGTCAGCATGAAGCGCTCGCCCCAGCCTTCGGGCGGCGTGGCATCCAGGCGCAGTCCGTGGCCCCAGCCCTTGTTGCGCAGCACCAGGTCCACATCGCGCAAGGCCAGCGGCGGAGCCTGGCGCAGTTCGTCCAACCACAGCAGGCTGCCGCCGCGCAGGGCCAGTTCGGTCTGGGAAAACAGCCAGTCGGCGGCGGCATTGTCCCCGCCGGCCGAAGGGCTGATCTCGATGCCGGCCACGAAGACTCGGCCATCGGCCGCGCGGCGCACCACGAGTTCAGGACGGTCTATGTAGATCTGTTCCACGCCCAGGCGCATCAGCGAACGTGCCGAAACGGCGACCACCACGCTGGGCAGGCGCAGGGCGTCTGCCGAATGTTCGGGGTCTTGCACCACCACGTCGCCCAGCTCGAAGCGGGGGACCAATCCCTCGCTGCGGGCCGTGATGCTGCCTATGCGAACCGGTAGGCCCAGCGTGCGTGAGGCCAGGGATTCCAGCTGAGGACGCCATTCGCCGATTCGCGGCACAATCCAGCCATGGAGCACCCCCCACACGGAGGCGAGGACCAGCCAGAAGGCCAGGACCAGCCCCAGTGACCACCGCGCAAGGCCGGCCATCCAACGGGTCAGGCGTGTGGGGTGCGGTTTCGGTTCGATCATCGGCGGCATCAGCTATGACGGGAATTATGACCGGCGCCCTCAGGGCCTGGGCGGTAACCAAGGGTTGCTGCAATCCCTCTGCGCGTGAGTGGCCGCTTCTTTCGCGTTCCGTATGCAATCCTCAGTTCACGCAATGGCAGGTACGGCCTTGAATGTCCCCGCACAGGCCGCCTATTCCCGTTTTCACCAACGGCTGCACCGTCGCTATGGCGACGAGCTGAGCCTTTTGCCGCCGGGTCCGCCTGAGCGCGCGTCCATGGAGCAGGCCCTGGCGGCACTGCTGGAGCGTGGCCTGGACCTGTCGGCTGCGCTGCGTGTGCTGCGCCAGCTGGTCATGGAGCGCACCATGGTGCTCGACTGCGAGCAGCAGGCGCCGCTGGCCGTGGTCACGCGCGCCGTGACCGAGCTGGCCGAGCTGGCGCTGGAGCGCGCCTGCATCCAGGCGCGCGCCGAGCTCGACGCGCGCCATGGCGCGCCCCAAGGCCCCGACGGCCGGCCCGTGCAGCTGTGGATCATCGGCATGGGCAAGCTGGGCGCACGCGAGCTCAACGTCTCCAGCGACATCGACCTGATCTACGTCTACGAGCAGGACGGCGACACCGCCGGCCTGCCCGATGGGCGCGGGGTGATCTCCAACCACGAGTACTTCGCGCGCGTGGTCAAGGGCATCTACGGCCTGATCGGCGACACCACCGAGCACGGCTTTGTCTTCCGCGTGGACCTGGCGCTGCGTCCCAACGGGAACTCGGGGCCTTCGGCCGTCTCGCTGGCCTCGCTGGAGGAGTATCTGCAGACCCATGGACGCGAGTGGGAGCGCTTTGCCTGGCTCAAGAGCCGCGTCGTGGCGCCCATGGACTGCGTGCGCTCCCAGCAGGTGCAGGCGCTGCGTGCCGTGGTCCTGCCCTTTGTCTTTCGCCGCTACCTGGACTACGCGGTCTTTGATGCGCTGCGCTCGCTGCACCGCCAGATCCGCGAGCATGCGGCGCGGCGCAGCGCGGGCCATCCGGGCCGCTCCAATGACGTCAAGCTCTCGCGCGGCGGCATCCGCGAGATCGAATTCACCGTGCAGCTGCTGCAGGTGGTGCGTGGCGGCCAGTTCCCCGAACTGCGCTGCCGCCCCACGCTGGAGGCGCTGGGCCGCCTGGCGCGCGCCGGCCTCATGAGCCAGGAAGTGGCCGACGCCCTGGGCTCGGCCTACACCTTTTTGCGCCGTGTCGAGCACCGTATCCAGTACCTGGACGACCAGCAGACCCATGTGCTGCCCACCCGCGACGATGACCTGGAATGGATTGCGCGCACCATGGGCTTTGCCGATGCCTGCGCCTTTTTGCACCAGCTCGATGCCCATCGTGAAAAGGTGGCCGAGGAATTCGACACCCTGCTGGGCGGCTCGGCCCAGCCCCAGTGCGGCTCGGGCCGTTGCAACGGCGCGCGCAGCCCCGCCCAGGGCACGCCGCGCGAGATAGACGGCCTCATGGAGCAGTTGCCGCCAGCCCTGGCCGCCCATGTGGCCGACTGGCGCGGCAATGCCCGCATCGCCAACCTGCGCGACGAGGCGCGCGGCCGGCTGTTTCGACTCGTGCAGCGCACGGCGCAATGGGTGGCCGAGCGCAGCGTGCCCGAAGACGCCGCGCTGCGCTTTCTGAACTGGCTGGAGCCGCTGCTGCGCCGTGAAAGCTATCTGGCCCTGCTGCTGGAGCGCCCCGCCGTGCACGAGCGGCTGCTGGACCTGCTGGGCGCGGCACGCTGGCCCGCGCGCTACCTGCAGCAGCACCCGGGCGTGATCGACGAGCTGGCCAACGAAGCCATGCTGGGCGAGCGTTTCTCGCCCATGGACTTCGAGCATGAGCTGGCCCTGCGCCTGGCCGCGCTGCAGGCCACGGGCGAGGACGATGACGAAACCCTGCTGAACCTGCTGCGCCGCGCCCACCATGCCGAGGTCTTTCGCACGCTGGCGCGCGATATCGAAGGCCGCATCACGGTCGAGCAGGTGGCGGACGATCTCAGCGCACTGGCCGACTGCGTGCTGCGGGTGACGGCCAGCTGGTGCTGGAGCCGGCTCAAGAACCGCCACCGCGAGTCGCCGCAGTTCGCCATCATCGGCTACGGCAAGCTGGGCGGAAAGGAGCTGGGCTACGGCAGCGACCTGGACATCGTCTTCGTCTTCGATGACGAAGACGAACACGCCTCCGAGATCTATGCCGCCTTTGTGCGCAAGCTCATCAACTGGCTGGCCGTCAAGACGGGCGAGGGCGACCTGTTCGAGATCGACACCGCGCTGCGCCCCAACGGCAACTCGGGCCTGCTGGTGACCAGCTTCGCCTCCTATGCCAACTACCAGCAGCAGCGCGGCAGCAACACGGCGTGGACCTGGGAGCACCAGGCCATGACGCGGGCGCGCTTCGTGCTGGGCAGTGACGATCTGCAGGCCCGCTTCGATGCCGTGCGCGAGGCTGTGATCACCGCGCCTCGCGACGCCTCGGCGCTGCGCGACGAAATCGTCGCCATGCGCGAACGCGTGCGCGGCGCCCATCCGGTGCGCGGCGGCCTGTTCGATGTCAAGCACAGCCCGGGCGGCATGGTCGATGTGGAATTCGCGGTCCAGTACCTCGTGCTCTCGCAATCGGCCTCGCACCCGGAACTGATGGCCAACCTCGGCAATATCGCGTTGCTGCAGCGCGCCGAACAGGCAGGATTGATCCCGGCCGGCGTAGGCCAGCAGGCGGCCCGGGCCTACCGCGAGCTGCGCCGCCTGCAGCACGTGGCACGGCTGGATGAGCGCTCGGCACAGCTGGTGCCAGGGCAGGCCGAGCCGCTGAGTGCGCCCGTCAAGGCCTTGTGGGATGCGGTTTTCGCCAACGCCGTTGCGGCTTGACGATGTGAACGCAAAGAAGGCGGCTTGCGGCTGCGAACGCCTTCACTTCAGCATCCGTGGAAATTGGCCTACAGCAGGATCGCGGGCATCCTCAAAATGTTACATTTTTCCTGCCCACGACCCCTGGAACTTCTGCAAAAGTAGCTCATCTATTGAACAGCTTGTTGAGAGAGAGTACCCAGACCGAATTTCACGTTGCGAAGCCTCTGGGGCCACAGTCCTGAACTGTTCCGCCCGAAGCGCTTCTCCTCCCTCCCTCTCTTTATTCGTTTCGGGATGCTTCGCAACTTTTTTATGCCAGCAAAAAGGCCACCCATCGGGTGGCCTTTTTGCATTCCCGGGCTGGTGCGGCGTCAGGGCTGGGGAGGGCGCGTGGCTGCAAAACTGGCACGCTCGGCCAGCTTGGCCTGCAGTGCGGCCAGATTGGGGTGGTCGGCGCGCCAGTCCAGCTCGGGAAAGCGAAAGTCCAGCCAGCCCAGGGCGCAGCCCACGCACACGTCGGCCAGGGTGAAGTGGATGCCGCAGCAATACGGCTTGTCGCCCAGCCCCTGGGACATCACGTTCAGTGCAGCCCGCACCTTGGCAAGCTGGCGGTCTATCCAGGCCTGGCAGCGCTGTTCTTCGCTGCGGCCATCCCAGGTGGCTTCGAGGCGGGCCAGCGCCCCGGCATCCAGCAGGCCATCGGCCAGTGCTTCCCAGGTCTTGATCTCGGCGCGCTCGCGCCCCGTGCCGGGGATCAGCTTGCCTACCGGGGAAAGTGTGTCCAGATATTCGACGATCACGCGCGAGTCGAACATGGCATCGCTGCCGTCCATGACCAGGCGCGGCACCTTGCCCAGCGGGTTGCCGGTGCCGGGCGACAGCTCGCGGCTCCAGGGGTTTTCCTCGACGAACTGATAGTCGAGCCTTTTCTCTGCCAGTACGACGCGTACCTTGCGTACGTAGGCGCTGGTGGAGGAACCTATCAGTTTCATGGCAATTTTCCGTGGCGAAGAGGCGGCCCATGGGCGGGCAGCAGATTCTATGCGCTGCCCGGCGATCTCCCCCTCGGCCCCCGTTTTTGCCGCGCGCACCTACAATCACGGCCCATGAATCTGCCGCACATCTCCGCCCTGTCCCCGCTCGACGGCCGCTACGCCGCCAAACTGTCTCCTCTGCGCCCGATCATGAGCGAGATGGGATACATGCACCGCCGCGTGCAGGTGGAGGTGACCTGGTTCATCGCCCTGTCGGATGCCGGCTTTGCCGAGTTCAAGCCCCTTTCCGAAGGCGCGCGCGTCTATCTGCAGGACTTGGTGAAGAACTTCTCCGAGGCCGATGCCGTGGCCATCAAGGACATCGAAAAGACCACCAACCACGACGTCAAGGCCGTGGAGTACTGGATCAAGGGCAAGTTCGACGGCCGTCCCGAGCTGCTCAAGGCCGCCGAATTCGTGCACTTTGCATGCACCAGCGAAGACATCAATAACACCAGCCACGCGCTGCAACTGCGCGCCGGCCGCGACAGCGTGCTGCTGCCCGCAATCTCCGGCATCACGGCCAAGCTGCGCGAGATGGCCCATGCCTATGCCGCCGTGCCCATGCTCAGCCGCACGCACGGCCAGACCGCCAGCCCCACCACCGTGGGCAAGGAAATCGCCAACGTGCTGGTGCGCCTGGAAAAGGCCTCTGCCCGCATCGCCGAGGTCAAGCTCCTGGCCAAGATGAACGGCGCCGTCGGCAACTACAACGCCCACCTTTCCGCCTGGCCCGAGTTCGACTGGGAAGCCTTCAGCAAGAACGTGATCGAGTCGCCCGAGCCCCAGGGTCTGGGCCTGAGCTTCCAGCCCTACTCGATCCAGATCGAGCCGCATGACTACATGGCCGAGCTGTTCGACGCCATCGCGCGCGCCAACACCATCCTCATCGACTTCTCGCGCGATGTCTGGGGCTATGTGTCCCTGGGCTACTTCAAGCAGCGCCTGAAGGCCGGCGAGATCGGCTCCTCGACCATGCCGCACAAGGTCAACCCCATCGACTTCGAGAATGCCGAAGGCAACCTGGGCCTGGCCAACGCCCTGCTCAAGCACCTGGCCGAAAAGCTGCCCATCTCGCGCTGGCAGCGTGACCTGACCGATTCGACCGTGCTGCGCAACATCGGCGTGGCCATGGGCTATGCCACGCTGGCCTACAGCTCGCTGATGACCGGCCTGAACAAGCTCGAACTCAACGAAGAGCGCCTGCAGGAAGACCTGGACAACGCCTGGGAAGTCCTGGCCGAGCCCATCCAGACCGTCATGCGCCGCTACGGCGTGCAGGGCGCCTACGAAAAGCTCAAGGAAGTCACGCGCGGCAAGACCGTGCAGGCCGAAGACCTGCACCGCCTGATCAACGGCCTGGAAATCCCCCAGGCCGACAAGGACCGCCTGCTGGCCATGACGCCTGCCTCCTATGTGGGCAAGGCGGCCGAGCTGGCGCGCCGCGTCTGAGTTGATGCAAGTGGCCCTAGGGGCTGGGACTGCCCTGCGCTCCAATAATTTCGACGCATTCAGGCTGCTGGCAGCCTTGCTGGTCATCTGGAGCCACCAGTTCGCGGTCCTTGGGTTGCCGATCCCAAAGCTGCTTTACGACGAGCCTGGGGCCGCGGGCGTCGTCATCTTTTTTGCCATCAGCGGCTATCTGGTGACGCTATCCTGGCTGGCAGATCCCCATCTGGGTCGATTCGCTACTCGCAGGGTGCTGCGTATATGGCCGGGTCTAACTGTGGCTGTGGCCCTGTGTGCCCTGGTGCTGGGGCCGCTGGTGAGTTCGCTCCCCGTGAGGGTGTATCTGGAGCAGCCGCTGACCTGGGGATATTTCAGCAATCTCTGGCTGCAGATTCGATATGAGCTGCCTGGCGTATTCGAGATGAATGTGATCCGCGCCGCAGTCAACGGGCCGCTGTGGACCATTCCACTGGAGGTCGGCTGCTATGTGATGCTGGCTGTGGCGGGCGCTCTGGGCTTGCTGCGTTGGCGCTATACCGCACCCTTGGTCTTTGTGGCATTGATGGTGGCGCTGTGGCGGCGTTACAGCATCGAGCCTGGCGAGCCCATTCCTGAATGGTCGTTCGCGCTGCAGTACGCGATGGTGTTCTCGCTTGGCGCCACGCTGGCGTGCTGGCGCCATCTCTGGATCTCCCGGCGGATGCTGGCCCTTGCCGCATTGTTGGCCTGCTGCATGCTGCTGCATACCACAGGGCCTCTGATTCTTGTTCTGCAAGCGCCTTTGCTGGCAATGGCCGTGCTCGCGGTGATACTGGGCTCCGCCAGCACACCCCTGCTGCGACAAGCTGGTCGCTTTGGTGATTTGTCTTACGGCCTGTACATTTACGCCTTTCCCGTTCAACAGGCAGTGGTCTGGTACTTTTCAGGCCGGATCGGTTTTGGTGCGGCGCTGGCCTGCAGTCTTGTGGGGGCTGGCCTATTGGCGATGCTGTCCTGGCACCTTGTTGAAAAGAAGGCGCTGGCCTTCAAGCCACGCAAGCCGACTGTCTCATCCTCCCTCGATATTCCTGCGCATCTGTCCTCCTGATGGCCATGCGCTGTCCCTGGTTTTCTCATGGCCCTCAAATCCACCATCTTCAAGGCGAACCTGTCCATCGCCGACATTGACCACGGCTACTACGCCGACCATGCGCTGACCCTGGCTCGCCATCCCAGCGAAACGGACGAGCGCATGATGGTGCGCCTTGTGGCCCTGGCCCTCAATGCCCACCAGCTCAGCGACATGTGCAACGGCGACGGCACGCTGGCCTTTGGCGCGGGCCTGTCCGATCCCGAGGATCCCGATGTCTCGCTGACCGACTTCACGGGAGCCAAGCGCCTGTGGATCGAGGTCGGCCAGCCCGAGGAAAAGCCCATCGCCAAGGCATGCAACAAGTCCGATGCCGTAGTGCTCTACGCCTTCCACCATGCGGCGGAAGTCTGGTGGAAAGGCCTGGAAGGCAAGCTGGCACGACTGAACAAGCTGCAGGTCTGGCGGATTCCCTCCGAAACCTCCCAGTCGCTGGCGGAGCTGGCCGAGCGCAGCATGCAACTGCAGGCCACCATCCAGGAAGGCGCATTGACGCTCAGCAGCAATCTGGGCACGGTCTTCATCGAGCCGCTGCGCTGGAAGTAGCCGGGCACTGGCCCAAGCAAGCCACTGTCTCAGTCAGGCACCTGCATCCGGACGGCCTGGGCGAAGGACTTCACCGTCCAGCCCGCGCCCAGCAGCATGCGGCGAGTGGACAGCCGGTCCATGACATCGTCGGGCACATTGCAGCCCAGATGGATCAGCGACTTGCTCTCCGTGATGCCCACATAGCGGCCGTCATAGCTGCGCGCCAGATGGTTCCACAGGCCGTGTGCACCCGGCGACTGGCGTGCGCCGCTGACGAGGCAGGTGCCCGTATCGAGCACGCTGCGGTAGACGGCGCTGGCGATGCCGCGCCGCTGGTAGTCCGGCGCAAAGCGCGAATGGGGCGAGCGCACGCGGCGGTCGGTGCGCTTGTCCACTTCGACCAGGCGATTGAACACCGTGTAGCCGGCCAGGCAGCGCCGCTCCATATCCTCCACGTAGGCAAACCATTCGCCGTCGGCCTCCCGCCAGTGCAGCTGGAACTGCGGATCGTGAAGCGGACGTCGCTCCAGGCCGTGCAGCTTGTTGCCGGGCTGGTACAGGCGCTCATGAATGGCTTCGAGCTCGCCCTCCACCAGCGGCTGCATCACGTCGATGCGCAGTTCGGTGACGTGGTGCGGCCGCAAGCGGGCCGAGGCGCGATGCGCCGCGGCATCACGCAGATGGCGCCAGAGGGAGGAAAACGAGGGCCCGGCTGGGGCAAAGGCTAGACAGGTCACGGCAAAGCTCGCTTTGTCGGCAGGCCTTGTGGCCCGGCAGACGCGTGAAAACCCAACCGTCTTCAGTTTCAAGGTGAAGGCGGCGCAAGAAGAGCGGATTCAGTGAAGCGACGCTGCCCGGTTCCGCGCAGGGCAGCGCATCAAGACCGTGCGGCCTGTCTGGGGCCGATGTTCAGCCGCGCTGCATCGCGCTCGCGCAGGCGAGCGGCCGTGGCAGGCCAGGCCTTGCCGGCCGGCACGCGCGCGCTCCCCGCATCACTTGCCGTGAGGCGCATGCAGGGGCGGGGGCGGCGGTGGCTGGAAGCGGCGGTCTGCAGCATGGGGACTGATGTTAGGCCGCCTGCAACATCGCACTGGTTCGGTGCGATATACGGCAATCAGCCGGGTTTGCGCGATATGTCCGCGCGCTCGGCCGCACGCTCTGCATAGCGGGTAAAGCGCCAGGAGTCGCCTTCTGTCGTGATCCTGCGCCATACGGCACGCTTCTGTGGTGGCTCCATGGCGGTCCACATCTGCACTTCGTCGAAGCTGCGGCCACAACCCTTGCATTTCTCGTCGCCCTGGCTGGTGGAGCAGATGGCGATGCAGGGCGTATCGGGGGTCGTGTCGTACCAGGCCAGCCAGGCTGCCATGGCGTGCGAGGGAAAGCCCTCAACCTGCACTTCGGTCTCATGCCAGAAGATCATCAGCGCGTACACCTCGGCCAGGGCCCGTACTTCGGGCTGCAGCAACACACCATCCGGGGACGGGTGGCGCTCTCGCCAGTAGTTGATGGCGGCTTCGATATCGGTGATGTGCAGTGCGGTCATGGACGGGCAAGGGGAAGGGACAGCGATGATAAGGCGCATGCCAGTCCTCGGCCGGGCACTGCTGCAACACTCCATCAGCTTCAGGGTTGCTATGAATAGTGAAGCGTTAGGGGCAGATGTATAAAAGGAGTGCGGGATATGTTGCTTGTGCTTTCCGTGGAACTGAAGGGTTTTTTCACTTGCGCGCCGCAGCGGCTTTGTGTTGCAATCCGCAGGTTCGAAGGGGAGTAGCTCTCTGCCGGCAGGGGTGGTTGCAAAGCCACCGCGCCGACATCGGAATGGTCGTCAATACGAAGCGCAAGCTTCCGGCCTTCCGGGCTGCGGTGCATACCGCAGCCGAGCAAGACCTTTGATGGACCTGATGACGGTCGATCAAGGTGTTCTCCCCTGAGCCAGGCATGTCCTTGCCCGGGTAGGCGCTGTGTCGTCGCATCGGTCTTTCTGTGCTGGTGGGTGTTTCTCCAGGAGGGAGGAGTTCTCGCCGGCCGTACTCAACAGCGAGGACCTTATGGACTTGGACTTTCTGACTCACGCCCCGTTCTGGGTGGCCCTGGGCCAAATCATCATCATCGACATCCTGCTGGGCGGGGACAACGCGGTCGTGATCGCGCTGGCCTGCCGCAAGCTGCCGCCCGCGCAGCGCAAGAAGGGCATCATCTGGGGCACGGCTGGCGCCATCATCCTGCGCGTCATCCTGATCGCCTTCGCGATGACGCTGCTGGCGCTGCCCTTCCTGAAGTTTGTCGGCGCACTGCTGCTGGTGTGGATCGGTATCAAGCTGATTGCGCCTGATGAAGATGGCCATGACAACATCCAGGGCAGCGACAAGCTGCTGGCGGCCATCAAGACCATCATCGTTGCCGACCTGGTGATGAGCGTGGACAACGTGATCGCCATCGCCGGCGCCGCACAGAGCTCGGGCGAGCACCAGCTGCTGCTGGTCGTGCTGGGTCTGTTGATCTCCATCCCCATCATCGTCTGGGGCTCGCAGCTCGTGATCAAGCTGATGGAGCGCTTCCCCATCATCATCGTGGCCGGCGGCATGCTGCTGGGCTGGATTGCCGGCGGCATGCTGGTCACCGACCCCGTCTTCGCCAATACGGAGAAGTGGGACTGGATGGTCAAGCTGCCCCAGACCGACATGCTCAAGTACGGTGCCAGCGTGTTCGGAGCCCTGCTGGTGCTGGCACTGGGCAAGTACATCGCTTCGCGCCGTCCTGCTCCCAAGGCGGATGCCCACGGAGCTTGATTTCCTGAAAAGTTGAGGTTGGCGCCGGGTTGGCCTGTCTGGCCTCCCGCGCCGATTCGCGACAATCCAGTGCAAGGGCGGCTTTGACCGCCCGCCTGTCCCACCCCGCAAACCCAGTTCGACAAGGACTTGCTTTGAACCCCATCATCGTCTACGTGGATGACGCTTCCTACGCCCTGCCTCTGGTCCAGGCCCTGGCCGCCTCGCCGCAGGCCCAGTCCTCGCACTGGTTGCTGGTGGCCTGCGCACCGCGCATAACCCACCGTGTCAGCAAATGGGTGAGCCACAGCGCACGCGAAAGCTGGCGCGGCAAGTGGGCCGACAAGCTGTTTGCCCAGTTGCTGCCGGTGTTCGGTGACAGTGCAGGCCGAATCACGCCGGTGCTGGCCAAGGGGCCGCTGGCCGAACTGGTGGCCCAGCTCCAGCAGGAGCATGGCGCGGCCCAGATCGTCGATGCGCGCCGCCCCAAGCAGGAAGCCACGGCCCCAGCCGTGGCGCCTGCAGCCCCGCTGGGTCGGCGCTGGAATCTTCCGGGAACGCTGGCGGCCATCGGCGCGCTGATGGGCCTGGTGTTCGAGGAAGCGATGGTCTAAAGGCTGGCATCTGCCTGGCTGCTCTGGTCAGGCGATCACTGTCAGGACGGCATCCCGGAAAACGGGATGCCGTTTTTCATGGAGTTCTCCGGTCCACGGTTCCCAGTGCGCCGCCTCAACCCGGATCTGCCAGCTGCTGCTATGCTGCCCGCATGAAAATCCTGATCAAATGGCTGCTCAGCGCCGGTGCCCTGCTGGTCGTGGCCTATCTCTATGGTGGCGTGCAGGTCAACAGCTTCAGCTCGGCCATGATCGCGGCGCTGGTCATCGGCCTGCTCAACGCGGTGCTGCGGCCCATCCTCGTGGTGCTGACGCTGCCCGTGACCATCGTGACGGTCGGGCTGTTTCTCTTCGTGGTCAACGGACTGATGTTCTGGGCAGCCTCGGGCCTGCTCAGCGGCTTTCACGTCGCGGGCTTCTGGGCGGCCATGCTGGGCGCGCTCATCTACTCGCTGCTGGGCCTGGCCATCGAGTCACTTCTCGCGCGCCTGTTCCCTTAGCAGCTCCTCCACGGCACGCAGCCGCGTGTCCACGATGGAGGCTTCAATGAAATCCACCTTGGGCCCGCCCTTGCGGGCCAGTTCCTGCGCTGCCTTGAAGCGATCCACCGCGGCCGCATAGTCGTAGTGCGCGACCTGGGCCTCGGCCTCGGCGCGCAGCGCGCGCAGCTCCTGGCCCTGAGAGCGCTGAACCTGGGCCAGCAGTTGCCAGGCGCTGGCATCGCGCGGGTGGTCCGTCACCCAGGTCTGCAGCGGGCCTGCCATGCTGGCGGCGCCCTGCTCGCGCAGCAGGATCTGCGTGCGCATCAGCAATTCCGGCCTGCGCACGGCGCGGTTTTCGACCACATTGACGGTGGCCAGGCTGGGGCCGCTTTCCGTTGTCTTGGCGGGGACGGATACCGTGGGACTAGCCTGGGCAGGTGCGGCTGCAGGCAGGTAGAGCGGTGGCAACGCCTGCAACGCGGCGCCGGGCTTGCCGGCTGTCAGCTCCAGTTCGGCCTGCAGCAGCTTGGCCTGCCGCAGGGCGCCGGGATCGGCGGCCGTGGCCGCTTGAAGGCGCTCGGACATTTCCCGCGCCTCGGCCCAATCGCGCAATTGCACGGCGCTCAGCGTGGCGGCATACAACTGTGCCACCTGCTGGGTCGGGGTTTGGCTGCCAAAGCTGGTGGAGCGCGGCAGCTCGGCCCACTGGCGCAGCACGTCCACGCCCGGGCGCGACAGCACGCGGGCCCGTGCGGCCATCATCACGTGTTCCAGGGAAGGGGCGGGCGCGGGCGCAACGCCGCGCGGCAGGCGTGAATGCATGTCGGCCATGCGCTCCGTGGTCAGCGGATGGCTGCGCAGATAGGGCCAGCTGCCGTTGTCATTGAGCCGATTGGCCTGCTGCAGCTTGTCGAACATGGTGACAAAGCCCTGCGGCGCAAAGCCCGCAGGCGCCATCAAGCCATAACCCATGCGATCGGCCTCGCGCTCCATGTCGCGAGAGAAGTTCAGCTGGTTCTGCACGGCCAGCGCCTGGCCGCCCATCATCATCGCCATGGCGGCATCGGGGCTGCGGCTGGCGGCCAGGGCGCCCAGGATCATCGATCCGATCATCAGCGGCGTCTGCTTGCCCTGCTGGGCAATGAGCCGCGCAATGTGGCGCTGCGTGACGTGGCTCAGCTCATGCGCCAGCACCGACGCCAGCTCGTCGCGCGTGCTGACCACTCCGATCAGTCCCAGGTGCACTCCCAGATAGCCGCCGGGCAGCGCAAAGGCGTTGACCGAGCGGTCCCGCCCCAGCAGGATCTCCCAGGCAAAGCGCTCTTCCAGCTCGTCCGACAGCTCGCCCCGCGTGCGCGCCGCATCGACCAGGTGCTGCCAGATGCCTTCCACATACTCCTGCAGTACCGCATCGTCGATGTAGTCCGGATCGCGGTACAGCGAGCGGATGATGCGGTCACCCAGGCGCCGCTCGTCACTGGTCGTCGTGGCTGCGCCATCGCCCAGAGTGGGCAGGCGCAACTGGGCCTGTGCGGGTGCATGCGTTGCGATGGTGAGAGAGGCCGCCAGCAGCTGCAGGCCGACGGCGATACGTGTCTTCAGGCGTGATGGGCGCATGGGCAGGTAAGAACCAAGGGGCCGGGCCCGTGCATAGTCACGGGGCGGTGGAACACCCCACTATGATGCCTCGGTTCGCCGAACGTTCATGGCAGGACTGACCAGCGTGTCGGGACTGGCGTAGACCGGCCCGTGCATTTTCAGGAGTTTCCATGTCTTCCCTCACCCACTTCGATGCCCAGGGCCAGGCCCACATGGTCGATGTCGGCGCCAAGCCCGCAACCCACCGCATCGCGGTCGCCGAAGGCCGCATCACCATGCAGCCAGAAACCCTGGCCATCATCCAGAGCGGCACGGCCAAGAAGGGCGACGTGCTGGGCATCGCGCGCATCGCCGGCATCATGGCTGCCAAGAAGACCAGTGACCTGATTCCTCTGTGCCATCCGCTTGCGCTGACGCGGGTGGCTGTGGAGTTTGAGTTGCTGCCCGAAACGTCGTCCGTCCGCTGTCTTGCCACCGTGGAGACCGTTGGTCCGACCGGGGTGGAGATGGAGGCGCTCACGGCCGTGCAGGTGGCCCTGCTCACGGTCTATGACATGTGCAAGGCGGTGGACAAGGCGATGGTGATGGAGGGGGTGCGGGTGGTGGAGAAGCGGGGGGGCAAGTCAGACTTCGCAGCTTGATTCCCAGGGGACGTTGCGGACTCCTGGCACCTGCCAGTCGTCCGTGCCGTGAATCATCGGACCTCGAATCCATCTCCCGGCAGGAATCCCAGAATATGCGCGGATTTGTCCATCACGGCAATCCATTCCTGTTTGTGTATGACAGGCAGGAACAGTGCGTCGCTTATAGAAATATTTTTGGTGTTCAGGATTTCCTTGGCTGTCTTGGCTGAATCTGGATATTTCGCAATGAAGGACTTCAGGGGCTTCGCGCGGGCTAGTGCCGTGGTTTGGTAGTTTGTGTCGTAGGGGACATAGAAATCCGGCCTTTGTGAGTAGTCACGTCCGCCAAACATGGATTCGAACATAACATCCTGGCGCTCTTCATTATTCTTTGGGGGCCGGATACCTGAGACTTTAGGGCGTTGATACCAGTGTGGCTGCAGGGATGGAGGGAGTTTCGCCAAAGCTGTGACTACATCAGCATCGCTGTAGTCCGGCATGCTGATTACACGGAAACGATCAACTTCGTGTACAAGAAAAAGCGGCCTTGCCTGATACGCGGCATGCAAGCCATAGACCATTGCTGCTATTTGGACCAAGCTGATCAATGCCAGATCAAAAAACATTTCTCTGCGAGATTTGAATGGACTGAAGATCAGTAAGGTCAATAGAGGGCCGCAAACGACATCCACGCCGACTAGAAGAAAAAACAGGTTGCGCCCGCCTGACAGCAGTTCATAGGGATGAGGGTACCAGATCTGGAAAACCAGAAGAGAAATCACGCTCGCTATGAGTACTGAGATCAAGAGATGGTAAAAGGATGCTTTAGAAGCCACTTTAAAGCGCAGTATTGATTTCATGAATATGCATGAAAAAAGAGCGCCGGAGCGCTCTTTGGTGTTTTGGTTTCTATCTCTTAGAATTAACGGCACTCGGCGGGCATGTACTTGGCTGGCATGGCATCAGCAGCAGCTGGCTTGCCATTATTTCCCAAGGAGCGCTGTGTGGCTGCTACGTTATTTTCACTTGTGCATGCCCAGTCAACTGCACCTTGAAGAGCTGCCGTCGGCTTGACCTTTTGAACATTGGGGAGCAGGTTAAAAACCTTGCCATTCAATGTGGTGGGAATACCATTGCCTGCTGTGGCAGCTACTGCGACAGAAATAACCCAGTTTTCTGCACCATCTACAAATGGGGCGCAATCTGCACCGGTGGGAACACCTCCAGTATCAGTAGGAAAAACACAATAGTTGAGGACGTACTTAGATGCTTTCTGTGCGAATGGCGTGATGTTGATTGCTTTGGCCACTCCATTTAGCCCAGTTACTCCATCCGATTGAAAACCTTCAGCCAATGCACTTTTCGCAGAGGATCCGGCGATAACTGCTTCAGAAACCTTGGCTCGGACCGTGTAATCCTGATAAGCCGGCAGCGCAACCGCTGCCAAGATGCCGATGATCGCCACAACGATCATCAATTCGATCAAGGTAAAACCTTGCTGGATGGAACGCTTCATGAACTTCTCCTCATAGGGGTTGATTGCATGCTCTACTGAGCAAGAGCCGTGCCAGTCGCTCCAGGGGGCCAAGGTCCAGGTCTATGTATGGTTTGGTTGCAACTGACACGGTTGGACGCCATTCTCTGACAAATTGATCCACTTGTTGTGACGTTTTTGTCAGAGATCGTGCGCTTGCTACAGACGTCACGCGAAGTTTGTCGGCGGGGTCGAGCCGGTCCCTCACGCCACCAGGAACTGCATCTGCGTGCCTGCCAGCTCCACCGTGTCTCCGTGCTGCAGTGGCATGGGGCGGCGGCCGATTTCCTGGCCGTTGAGCTTGAGGCTGAGGGCATCACCTTCCAGCTGGGCGAGCACGAAGCCGTGGTGCTTCTGGGTGATGGAGGCGACGGCCACGCCGGGCTTGCCCAGGGTAGTGACGACTTTGACCAGCGGGACTTCGCGGCCGGCGGCGTTGCCGTTGAGCATGCGGATGGCAGCCTGGCGTGTGGCCAAGCCGGCCATCGAAGGCGGCAGGGTGTGGTCGAAGCCTGAGGGGGTCTGGGTGCTGAACTGCGATGGCAGGTCTTCCGCCAAGGGGGCTGGGCGGGTTGCCTCCACTGCTGCGGCAATGGCCGCCAGTGCCGAGCGCGAGGAGGCGCTGACCTGCTGCTGCACGAAGCGGATCTTGTACTTGCCGATGTCCAGCAGGTCGCCGTGGTTCAGGGTCTGGCGCAGTATGGGCTGGCCGTTGACATAGGTGCCATTGGTGCTGCGCAGGTCTTCGATGATGACGGCACCGTCGACGATGCTGAGCACGGCATGCTCCCCGCTGACCGCGAGGTTGTCGATGACGATGTCGTTGTAGGGGCGGCGTCCCAGCGTGGTGCGCTCCTTGGTCAGCCGCACTTCCTTGATGACGGCGCCGTCGATGGAGATGACCAGGGTCGGCATGCTCAAAATTCCTTTGTTATGCCCGGCTTGCACTGCACTGGGTGATCCGGAGCTGGGGTCTATCCAACTATTATGTCTGCGGCCCGGGCACGCCGGAGTCCGTCATCGTATTTGATACAGGCTATGGCTTGTCTTTGACCGATTGTTGGGTGCGCAATCATTTTTGACAATTGGAACCTGGGGTTTCTGCGCACGCAAGCGCGTCCATCGGATGGGTTCTGCCGTCGATCCCTGCGCTCTGTCTGGGCTCAATCGATGGCAGCGCAGGCGGCAGAGGGCGGGTTGGCCTGGAGTTCGATGAGCGCTGCGCTGATGTTGTCGTTTCCGCCTGCTTCATTGGCGGCCGTGAGCAGCGAGGTCAGCAGCACGGGCAGCGGGCTGGACTGCTTGAACAGTGCGGCAATGGCGTCGTCATCGAGCATGTCGGTTAGGCCGTCGGAGCACAGCAGGATGCGGTCGCCAGGCTGCAGCGGCCATTCATTGAAGTCGGGTGTGACGTCCTGGGTCACGCCCAGTGCCTGGGTGAGCAGGTGGCCCAGGCCGGACTGCCGGGCTTCGTGGTCCTGGATGCGGCCTGCATCGATTTCTTCCTGGAGCCAAGTGTGGTCCCGGGTCAGGCGCAGCAGTTGGCCATCGCGCCATCCATAGGCCCGCGAGTCGCCGAGGTGGGCCAGCATCAGCAGGCCGGGCAGCAAAGCGGCTGCGATGACGGTGGTGCCCATGCCGCGGCAGCCGGGTGTTTCCTGGGCGGCGGTGAGGATGGCGGCGTTGGCCAGGTTCAGGGCATTGGCAAGTGACTGCTGCAATTCCTGGCGGGCCTGCGGCGTGTTGGCCACGGGCGCCTCGGTGGTGGTGCTTTGCAGCGCCACGGATACCAGGCTGATGGCCATGGCGCTGGCGACTTCGCCGGCGTTGTAGCCGCCCATGCCATCGGCCAGCACGGCAATGGGCCAGGGCTGGGCGCTGGGGTGGATGGTGACGGCGTCCTCGTTGTTGTCACGGCGCCGGCCCACGTCGGTGCGTGCAACCATGGCGCAGTACTGGGCAGGAGCTTGCTGCCGGGTGGGTTGGTCCGGGATTTGGGGGGCGCTGGGCATGGTGGCAAAGGACGGATTCGGCGGTGGTGCCATCAGTCCCTGGTGTGCAGGTGCAATGGTGAAGACCGGTGCACAGCGTAAATGAAAACAGTGCGCGCAAGTGCCCGGAATGCGCGGGCGCAACGGCTCGTCAGCTTGACGCCACATCAAGAAGGGTCCTCACAAAGCAAAAACGCACTGCCGGGGCAGTGCGTTCGTGATGCGGCGAAGGTGCTGCCTGCGGCAGCGTCAGGCCTGGGCTGCGTGCTTTGCGCCTGAGCGCGTCTGCAGGAACTTGCCAATGCCCACGACCAGCACGGCGCCGGCTGCGGCCGCCACATAGTGCAGCCAGGGGTGGCTGATGGCGTAGCCGTGCAGCAGGCGGTCGTTGACGATGGTTTCTCCACCGACCCAGCCGATCAGGGCGGCGCCCAGCGTGATGATGACGGGGAAGCGCTCCATGAGCTTGATCATCAGCGTGGAGCCGAAGATCACCAGCGGGATGCTGATGGCCAGGCCCAGGATCAGCAGGACCATGTTGCCCTGCGCAGTGGCGGCCACGGCGATCACGTTGTCCAGGCTCATCACCAGGTCGGCGATCAGGATGGTGCGGATGGCGACCATCATGCTGCCATGGCCCTTGGATTCGCCTTCATCATCTTCTTCGCCGGTCAGCAGCTGCAGGCCGATCCACAGCAGCAGGCAGCCGCCCACGATCTGCAGGAACGACAGCTCCAGCAGCTTTGCCGCGACCACGGTCAGGATGATCCGCAGCACCACGGCGGCGCCGGAGCCGAACATGACGGCTTTCTTTTGCTGTGCGGGAGGCAGCGAGCGTGCTGCGAGGGCGATGACGACGGCGTTGTCGCCAGACAGGATGATGTTGATCCAGACGATCTTCAACAGGCCGATCCAGAAATCGGCGCTTTGCAGGTATTCCATGGTTTCTCCGCTGTTATGAGTTGAAAAGCGCCAGGGCAGTAGCCTCTGGCGCTTTTTCTTTTTTGGAGTCGTCAGTGTAGGGCGGACTTGCCGCCTTACCGATTCGTAATTCTGCGTAATTTCTTCCTGGGGCGAACCCTGGATGTCACGCAGAACCGGTGCCGCTTAGATCAGGCCCTTGAGCAGGCGGCCCATTTCGGAGGGATTGCGGGTGATGACGAAACCGCACTCTTCCATGATGGCCAGCTTGGCGTCGGCCGTGTCGGCGCCGCCGGAGATCAGCGCGCCGGCGTGGCCCATGCGCTTGCCGGGAGGGGCGGTGACACCAGCGATGAAGCCGACGATGGGCTTTTTCATGTTGTCCTTGCACCAGCGGGCAGCTTCGGCTTCGTCGGGACCGCCGATTTCGCCGATCATGATGACGGCGTCGGTGTCGGGATCGTCGTTGAAGGCCTTCATCACGTCGATGTGCTTGAGGCCGTTGATCGGGTCACCGCCGATGCCCACGGCCGACGACTGGCCAATGCCCAGTTCGGTCAGCTGTGCCACGGCTTCGTAGGTCAGCGTGCCGGAGCGGCTGACAACGCCGACGCGGCCCTTCTTGTGGATGTGGCCGGGCATGATGCCGATCTTGATCTCGTCGGGCGTGATCAGGCCGGGGCAGTTGGGGCCCAGCAGCAGGGTGCGCTTGCCGCCTGCAGCTTCCTTGGCGCGCATCTTGTTGCGCACTTCCAGCATGTCACGGACGGGGATGCCTTCGGTGATGCAGATGGCCAGGTCCAGGTCGGCTTCCACGGCTTCCCAGATCGCGGCGGCAGCGCCTGCGGGGGGGACGTAGATCACGGAGACCGTGGCGCCCGTGCCTTGTGCGGCTTCCTTGACGGAGGCGTAGATTGGCACGTCGAAGATCTTTTCGCCGGCCTTCTTGGGGTTCACACCGGCCACGAAGCAGTTCTTGCCGTTCGCGTACTCGATGCATTTTTCCGTGTGGAACTGGCCCGTCTTGCCCGTGATGCCTTGGGTGATGACCTTGGTGTCTTTATTGATGTAGATAGACATGGTGTGTTCTCCGGGCCTGCTTACTTGACGGCTTCGACGATCTTCGTGGCCGCTTCGGCCATGGTGTCGGCGCTGATGATGGGCAGGCCGGACTCGGCCAGCATCTTCTTGCCCAGTTCTTCGTTCGTGCCCTTCATGCGCACGACCAGGGGCACTTGCAGGTTCACGGCCTTGCAGGCAGTGATCACGCCGGTGGCGATGGTGTCGCACTTCATGATGCCGCCGAAGATGTTGACCAGAATGCCTTCGACCTTGGGGTTCTTCAGCATGATCTTGAAGGCTTCGGTGACCTTCTCGGGGGTGGCGCCGCCGCCCACGTCCAGGAAGTTGGCCGGCTCGCCGCCGAACAGCTTGATGGTGTCCATGGTGGCCATGGCCAGGCCGGCACCGTTGACCAGGCAGCCGATGTTGCCGTCCAGCGAGATGTAGGCCAGATCGAACTTGGAGGCTTCGACTTCGGCGGGATCTTCTTCGTCCAGGTCGCGCAGTGCCACGATTTCGGGCAGGCGGAACAGGGCGTTGGCGTCGAAGTTGAACTTGGCGTCCAGGGCAATGACATTGCCCTTGCTGTCACGGTTCAGGGGGTTGATCTCGACCAGCGAGGCATCCGTGTCCATGTAGCACTTGTAGAGCTTCTGGCAGATGTCGATGAACTGGGCAGTGGAGTCGGCAGGCATGCCGATGCCCTTGGCCAGCTCTTCGCCCTGGGCCTGGGTCAGACCGACCAGGGGATCGACGAAGATGGTGATGATCTTCTCGGGCGTGGAGTGGGCCACTTCCTCGATGTCCATGCCGCCTTCGCTCGACGCGATGAAGGCCACCTTCTGCGTGGCGCGGTCGGTCACGCACGACAGGTAGTATTCCTTCTGGATGTCGGCGCCGTCTTCGATGTACAGGCGGCGGACCTTCTGGCCTTCGGGGCCGGTCTGGTGCGTGACCAGCTGCATGCCCAGGATCTGGCCAGCCAGTGCCTTGACGTCGTCGATGCTCTTGGCAACCTTCACGCCGCCGCCCTTGCCGCGACCACCAGCGTGGATCTGGGCCTTCACGACCCACACGGGGCCGCCGAGCTTCTGGGCGGCCTCGACGGCCTCTTGCACTGTGAACGCAGGGATACCGCGAGGTACAGGCACACCAAACTGACGCAAGATGTCCTTGCCTTGGTATTCATGAATCTTCATGATGTCTCTCTCAAACAAATAGGGGGGGATTGACCCGGTAGCCCTGGGGTGCTGCCTCAAGGCGGAGTGACCTGGCAATCGCCGAATGTACCATGCTGCACTGCGCCATCCGACACGCCCCCATGCGCAGAATCCACAATTTCCTGCGGGCCAAGCAGCATGCCAGGAACTGTGCAATGCATTGATATGTCAGGGAAAAGACGGTTTCCCGACATTTCTTTCAGGCGCCACAGCTCTTTTGTCTTATAGAGGATCTGCAGGCGGCCCTGCCCGCCGTTTGTAACAGGCGCATGTCAGCGGCCCTGGATCGCCGCTGCCAACCGTTTTGCGACAACGGGCGCAGGGGGACCCGGTTTCGGTGAGAATCCGCAGCTGGAACGCGGCAATGGTGCCGCAGCGGCTCCAGGAGGGCCGCGCAGCAGGAGAAATACAGCGATGGCAAAAGTCTTTATCGATGGCGAAGCAGGCACGACAGGGCTGCAGATCCGTGAGCGTCTGGTCGATCTGTCCGGCGTGGAGCTGGTCAGCATTGCGCCCGAGCTGCGAAAGGATCCTGCTGCCAAGCGTGCGCTGATCGCCGGCGTGGACCTGGTCATCCTGTGCCTGCATGACGACGCTGCGCGCGAAACCGTGGCCATGGTCGACGCCATCGAGGCCGAGACCGGCCGTGCCATCAAGATCATCGATGCCTCCACCGCCCACCGCGTGGCGCCGGGCTGGGTCTACGGCTTTCCCGAGCTGCGCAAGGGCCAGCTGGACGCCGTCAAGGCTGCCACGCGCGTGGCCAACCCCGGCTGCTATGCCACGGGCGCCATCGCACTGCTGCACCCGCTGGTGGCGGCAGGCCTCATTCCAGCCGACTACCCGCTGAGCCTGCCCTCGGTGTCCGGCTACTCGGGCGGCGGCCGCAGCATGATCGAAGCCTACGAGGCCGGCACGGCCGCGCCTTACGAGGCCTATGCGCTGGGCCTATCGCACAAGCACATTCCCGAAATCCTGCACTACACGGGCATGACGCGCCGCCCGGTCTTCATTCCTGCCGTGGGCAATTTCCGCCAGGGCATGCTGGTGCAACTGCCCCTGCATCTGGACCTGCTGCCGGGCGCGCCCAAGGCCGCCGATCTGCACGTTGCGCTGGCCGCCCACTACGCGGCGACCAACACGCCCGAGCAATGGGTGTCGGTGCTGCCGCCCACCGAAGACATGAAGCTGGCTGCCGATACGCTGACCGACACGAACAAGCTGGAGCTGCGTGTGTTCGCCAATGAGCAGTACCGCCAGGCCGTGCTGATCGCCCGTCTGGACAACCTGGGCAAGGGCGCCAGCGGCGCCGCCGTGCAGAACCTGCAGATCATGCTGGGCCTGTGAGGCCCCCCGCGCCCCCGTCCTTGCCGGGCCGGCGCGGTCCGGTCTGGGGCCATGTCCTGGCCCTGGCCGTGCTGTGTCTGCTGGTCGTTGTGTTCGCCTGGAAGCTGCGGCCGGCATTGCCTTCCTCATCGCGCCTGCTGCTGAGTCCGCTGCTGGGCAATATGGAAGCCTGCCTGGTGCAGGACGGGCTGCGCGAGGATTTTCCCAAGGAATTCCAGCAGGTGCCTGCCAGTTGCCTGGGCCCTCAGGGCTCGGCCGCGGAAATGGTGAAAGCCACGCTGCAGCGCTTGGGCCGGCCGCAGGGCGAGGGGCTGGAGCTGGGCTATACGCTCAGCGTGCCTCTGCTGCGCTATGTGCAGTGGAACGGCCGGGCCTGGGAAGTCCGGGGCGAGGCGCTGGACCGCGTGGTGCGCACGGTGGCGCAGGCGCAGCGGCCCGTGGTGCTCTACCTGTTCGCCACGCATTTCGAGGTCCACTCCCAGGCCGAGGAGCGCCTGGCCGCCGATCCCGCCAATCTGGCCTGGACGCCCAAGGGACCGCTGCCGCTGGACACCTATCTGGGCGCGCGCATCTTCCCGTGGTCGGTTGCGCGGCAGGACAATGAAATCACGCGCGTGCGCAAGCTGGTGGTCGATGCCCTGGCCGAGCGCATGTGCGCTGCGGGCGATGCCGCCATGCATCCGCTGCGTGCGCTCACCGTGCTGGGCGAGACGCACCAGCTGTTCCCGGGTTTCGAGGCCGGCATGGGGTTCGCGGCCGAAGGCTATGCGGTCACCGACTACAGCCCTGCATCCGTGGCGGGCTTCCATGCATTCCTGCGCCAGCGCTATGGCGACATTGCGCGGCTCAATGCCCATCTGAAGTCGGAGTTCGCCAGCTTCGATGCGGTGGAGCCTCCGTCGCGCAACATCCGCAGCGAGCCGCTGCAGAACTTCTTCCAGCACATCGACAGCTATGCGGCTGGCACGGTCCCGGTGTCCGGCTGGGTCCACTCGCCCGACGCGAAGCTGCAAAAGCAACTGGCCGTGGCCGTCTTCGTGGACGGGCGCCCCTACTCGCACGCCCCCGTGCACATGCACCGCCAGGATGTGGCCCAGGCCAAGCCTGATTTCCTCACGCCCGATGTGGGCTGGCGTGCCGACATCCGCTATCCGGCGCTGGGCGAGGGCCTGCACCGCATCGACGTGGTGCTGCAGGCCGGCGGGCGCAGCCTGGGCCTGCTGACCACGCGTCAGATCGCCGTGATGGACCGCCACCAGGGCGAGCCCAGGCCCCATGCCGCCGAGGACTTGCCTGACTTCGGCAAGCTGCCGGACGGCTTGGAATTCTGGGTGGACAGCCCGCAGGACCGGCTGGCGCTGTTCTACAACCCGCTGGTGACGGACTGGAACGATTTTCGCGAGCAGCAGGTGGCCGACTACATCCAGGGCTTTTCCGAGCACATCGGGCACGGCTGCCTGGGCCGGGTGCCTCGCTTTGCCCACCAGCTCAACCCCCATGCGAATCCGAGCTGGGACGCCAGCCGCTACGCCGTGGAGCGCAGCCTGCAGCGCATGCCGGGGCTGTCCCTGGGTGTGAGCCTGTATGGCGAAGACACCTACGGCCCGCTGGTCGGCCAGATGCTGCGCCGCTATGGCCACACGGCCTATGGCGTGACGGAGTTCCATCCGCTGGTGGCCCTGTCGCCGCAGCGGCTGGAGAAAGTGCTGACCATGCACCGCCGCCAGGGCGCGCGCTTCCTGTCCTTCTTCATGGAAGCCCGGCCCGAGGATGCGACCGGCACGCAGTCCAGCAACGAGTTCTCCTTCGATGCGGATAACCGCGCGCACGGCTCGGACGCGCTTTACCGCTCGCTGCGCCAGGTGCTGCAGCCGCACTGACCTGCCGCGCGCAGCCTTTTCCATGTCTTCAGCGCACAGCAGTTCCCCTGCAGCCGCAGGCCGGGCCACCGCCATCGGCCTGCTGGCCGTGGTGTGCTGGAGTTGCACCGTGGGCCTGATGCGCTCGGTGGCCGAGCCGCTGGGCGCCGTGGGCGGCGCTGCCATGCTCTATACCGTCAGCGCCATCTGCGTGGCCGCCGTGCGCGGCCTGCCCAGGCCTTCGCAATGGCGAACCATGCACCCGGCCTATTTTTGGGGCTGCGGGCTGCTGTTTGCGGTCTATGAAATCTGTCTGTCGCTGGCGATCGGTCTGGCGCAGGACCGCGCCCAGGCGCTGGAGCTGGGGCTGATCAATTACCTGTGGCCCAGCCTGACCATCGTCTTGGCCGTGCTGCTGCGCCAGCAGCATGCGCGCTGGTGGCTGTGGCCCGGCGTGCTGCTGTGCCTGTGGGGGCTGACGCGCGTGCTGGGCGGCGACTCGCTGCAACTGCGGGGCATGGCGGACCACATGCTGGCCAATCCGCTGGCCTATGGACTCGCCTTTGGCGCGGCCCTGCTGTGGCCCTGCTATTCGCTGGCTGCTCGGCGCTGGGGTGGGGGGCACAATGCCGTGGGGTTGTTCCTGATCTGGACTGCGCTGGCGCTGTGGATCAAGTGGTTGTGGCTGGGTGGCGAAGGCGGCATGCACTGGTCAGGCACCGTGGTGCTGCAGCTGCTGGCCGTGGGCGGGCTCACGGCCATGGGCTACAGCTGCTGGGAGCACGGCATACAGCACGGGCATCTGGCCGTGATGGCGGCGGCCTCGTACTTCACGCCCGTGTTCTCTGCCTTGCTGGCCAGTGCCTGGCTGCAGGTGCAGCCGGGCTGGGGCTTCTGGCAGGGCGTGGCGCTGGTGACCGTGGGGTCGCTGGTGTGCTGGGGCGCAACCCGGCGCGTGGATTAGTTGCCTTCGTCTGCAGCTCCGTCATCCCAGTCTTCGCTGCGCCCGCGCAGCACCTTGCTCGCTATTTCTCCGCCAAAGCCGCGCGCGGCCAGAAAGCGCATCTGCTTGAGGCGTTCCTGTGGGGTGGCCGGCGGTGTGCCGAAGCGCTGGCGCCATACGGCATGGGCGCGCTGCAGTTCGGTGGCGCGCAATTGTTCTGCGGCGGCGCGCACCAGGCCATCGTCCAGCCCCTTGCTGCGCAGCTCCTGCACCACGCGCGATGTGCCAAAGCGCGCGGCCTTGCGATGCAGCACGGACTCGGCCACGCGCTCGGCGCTGATGAAGCCGCGCTGCTCCAGCGCGTCGAGCATGGCGCCCAGGTCCTCGCCTTCCTCCACATGGGGGGCGAGCTTGCGTTCCAGCTCCAGCCGTGAATGTTCGCGCTGGCCCAGCAGCTTGAGCGCCCGGCCCTTGAGCGACAGCTTGGCGAATCCCATGCGGCAATGTCTCCTGAATCGTCCCGAATAAAAAGGGCCCCCACGCTCCCCTTGCTGCGCAAGGTCCGCTGCCCCCCAAGGGGGCCGCTTTTTTGCCTTGGGGCGTCCCGGCGATAAAAAAGGCGCAGACGTGAGCCTGCGCCAAGATGGCAAACACAGTGTGTGCAGGCGCGGCGGCGCCTGCAGTGAGGGGTCTGGGCGCTCAGGCCTCGATCACGCCGTCCTTGTCGGCCTTGGCCTTGCCCGCCTTGGCGGCCTTGGCTTCGGAGGCATCGCCACCGGCCGTGGGCAGCAGGGCGATGCCCAGGCTGTCGCGCACCTTGTTCTCGATCTCCACGGCCAGGCCGCTGTTCTCGCGCAGGAATTCGCGGGCGTTGTCGCGACCCTGGCCGATCTTTTCGCCGTTGTAGGCGTACCAGGCCCCCGACTTGTCGAGGATCTTGGCGTTGACGCCCATGTCCAGGATTTCACCTTCGCGCGAGATGCCTTCGCCGAAGAGGATGTCGAACTCGGCGGTCTTGAACGGGGGCGAGACCTTGTTCTTGACGACCTTGACCTTGGTTTCGTTGCCGATGGCTTCGTCGCCCTTCTTGATGGTGCCGGTGCGGCGGATGTCCAGGCGGACCGAGGCGTAGAACTTCAGCGCATTGCCGCCCGTGGTGGTTTCGGGGCTGCCGAACATCACGCCGATCTTCATGCGGATCTGGTTGATGAAGATGACCATGCAATTGGTCTTCTTGATGGTGGAGGTCAGCTTGCGCAGCGCCTGGCTCATCAGGCGGGCCTGCAGGCCGGGCAGCTGGTCGCCCATCTCGCCTTCGATTTCGGCGCGCGGTGTCAGTGCGGCCACCGAGTCCACGACGATCATGTCCACGGCGCCCGAGCGCACCAGGCTGTCCACGATTTCCAGGGCCTGCTCGCCGGTGTCGGGCTGGCTGATCAGCACTTCGTTGAGGTTCACGCCCAGCTTCTGGGCATAGCTGGTGTCCAGCGCGTGTTCTGCGTCGATGAAGGCGCAGGTGCCGCCCTGCTTTTGCATTTCGGCGATGACCTGCAGCGTCAGCGTGGTCTTGCCCGAGGATTCAGGGCCGTAGATCTCGATCACGCGGCCACGGGGCAGGCCGCCCACACCCAGGGCGATGTCCAGGCCCAGCGAGCCGGTGGAGACGACCTGGATGTCCTGGATGGCTTCGCCTTCACCCAGGCGCATGATCGTGCCCTTGCCGAACTGCTTTTCGATCTGGGCGAGTGCGGCCTGCAGGGCCTTGGCTTTTTCACTGTTGGCGGTGGTGACGGCGGTGTTCATGCGGACTCCTGGGTTGGGTATGGATTCAGCTCTGTATTTGCATTCAGGCTGGATGCTTGAACAGTAGTTTATGGGCTTGCTGCCTTGATTTGTTGGTGTTTTTGGTCAGTTTTCCTGACTTGTTGGATTTGCCTTCACAATGCATCCATGAGTGAGCTTTCCCCTGTCACGCCGCCCGCCGACGCCTGGCGCCAGACCCACCTGGGCCGGTTGCTCGGCCATGCCATGCGGCGGTTCGACGCGCGTGTGCTGCAGCTCATGGCGCGCGATGTTGAGGTGCCGCTGGCACTGTCCAACCTCGCTGCGCGCGACAAGGTGGGGGCGGCCCATATCCACATCACGCGGCATCTGTCGCTGGCTGGCGACCGGCTGACGGACCTGGCAGAGCGCGCAGGCATGACCAAGCAGTCCATGGGCGACCTGGTGACCCAGTGCGAGGCCTGGGGCCTGGTCACGCGCGAGAGCGACGAGCGCGATGCGCGCGCGCGCCGCATCCGCTTCACGCCAGCGGGCCTGGCCTGGCTGCAGGCTTTCCATGACGCCGTCTCCCAGGCCGAGGCCGAATTCCGCGAGGAAGTCGGCGACGACATCGCCACCGTGGTGGCGCTGGGGCTGGAGGCCTACGCGGGCGGCGGCTCACTCGGGTAAGGTCCCTGCCCGCGCTGCGGGGCGCATCCTAGAATCCTGGGAATTAAAGGCGCGCATTTCCAACTCCCAGAGCGCGCCTGCATTACAGGAGACATCCCCCATGCGCATTCTGATTGCCGAAGACGACCAGGTCCTGGCCGATGGCCTGCTGCGCAGCCTGCGCGGCTCGGGCGCCGTGGTCAGCCATGTGGCCAATGGCAGCGAGGCCGACACCGCGCTGATGACCAGCAGCGAATTCGATTTGCTGATCCTGGACCTGGGCCTGCCCAAGATGCACGGTCTCGAAGTGCTCAAGAAACTGCGCGGCCGCGGCGATGCGCTGCCGGTGCTCATCCTCACGGCGGCCGACAGCGTGGAGGAGCGCGTGCAGGGGCTGGACTACGGTGCCGACGACTACATGGCCAAGCCGTTTGCGCTGTCCGAGCTGGAGGCGCGCGTGCGCGCCCTCACGCGGCGCGGCATGGGCGGCGCCAGCAGCACCATCAAGCACGGCCCGCTGGTCTACGACCAGGCCGGCCGCGTGGCCACCATCGACGGCAAGATGGTCGAGCTGTCGGCGCGCGAGCTGGGCCTGCTGGAAGTGCTGCTGCAGCGGGCCGGCCGGCTGGTCAGCAAGGACCAGTTGGTCGAGCGCCTGTGCGAGTGGGGCGACGAAGTCAGCAACAACGCCATCGAGGTCTACATCCACCGGCTGCGCAAGAAGATAGAGCGCGGCCCCATCCGCATCGCCACCGTGCGCGGCCTGGGCTACTGCCTTGAGAAGATCGCGTCCTGAGGCCGCTGCCGTGGCTGTCAGGCCCGGGTTGGCTTGCCTGCGCATAGTGGTGGTTGCCGCGGGGCCGTGAACCCGTCGTAAGGGGCTGCCCGCCGATGAAAATCTTCCAGCGTGAACAGCGCTCCCTGTTCGGCGAGATCCTTGACTGGATGCTCACGCCGCTGCTGCTGCTGTGGCCCGTGAGCCTGGCGCTGACCTGGCTGGTGGCCCAGGGCCTGGCCAACAAACCCTTCGACCGCGCGCTGGAATACAACGCCCAGGCGCTGGCCCAGCTGGTGATGGTGCAGCACGGCAAGGTGCTGTTCAACCTGCCGCAGTCGGCCAGCGAGATCCTGCGTGCCGACGAATCGGACACCGTGTATTTCCAGGTGCTGGGCGTGAAGGGCGAATACCTGGCCGGCGAGCGCGACCTGCCGCCGCCGCCCGAGCCCGACGAGGCTCTGACTGGCGCGGCGCCTCCAGGCTTGCCGTCCGGCGGCACCGTGCAGCTGCGCGATGCGGAATTTCGCGGCATCGATCTGCGCGTGGCCCATGTCTGGGTGCGCATGCCCCTGCCGGGCGAACCGCAGGCCCTGGTTCAGGTGGCCGAGACGCGCGAAAAGCGCAGCGTGCTGGCCACGGAAATCATCAAGGGCGTGATGCTGCCGCAGTTCGTCATCCTGCCGCTGGCCGCGCTGCTGGTGTGGCTGGCGCTGGCGCGCGGCATCAAGCCGCTGCACCGGCTGGAGGAGCGCATCCGCGCGCGCCGGCCCGAGGACCTTTCGCCCATCAACCACAAGGACGTGCCGCTGGAAGTCGTGCCGCTGGTGGATTCGGTCAATGACCTGCTGGGCCGCCTGGGCGACTCGCTGGCCACGCAAAAGCGCTTCCTGGCCGACGCGGCCCACCAGCTCAAGACGCCGCTGGCCGGGCTGCGCATGCAGGCCGAACTGGCCCAGCGCGAAGGCGTGAGTACGGGCGAGCTGCGTCAGTCCCTGGCCCAGATCGCGCGCTCCAGCATCCGTGCCACGCACACCGTCAACCAGTTGCTGGCGCTGGCGCGTGCCGAGAGCGCGGGCCTGGGGCGGGGCCTGGCCATGCAGCCGTGCAACCTGGTGCGCATCGTCACCGACGTGGTGCGCGACTGCCTGCCGCGCGCCATGGACAAGCATGTGGACCTGGGCTATGACGGCGCCGAGTCCTCGGCCGCCGGCGTCTGGCTGCAGGGCAATGCCACGCTGCTGACCGAGCTGGTGCGCAACCTCGTGGACAACGCCATCAACTACACGCCTTCCACCAGCAGCCGGCCGGGCATGGTCACCGTGCGTGTGCTGGCCGATCCTTTTGGTCAGGTCCTGCTGCTGCAGGTGGAGGATTCGGGGCCGGGCGTGCCCGAGGCCGAGCGCGAGCTGGTGTTCCAGCCGTTCTACCGCGTGCTGGGCTCGGAGGCCGATGGCTCGGGCCTGGGCCTGCCCATCGTGCTGGAGATTGCGCGCCAGCATGGCGGGCAGGTGGTGCTGGAGGATGCGCATCCGGGCCAGCAGCCACCGGGCGCACGCTTCAGCGTGCGCTTCACGGCACTGCGCTCGCCGCCGCCGCCTAAGCCTGCGGCATAGGTGGCGCCTGACCGGCTGCCGCAGGGGCATCGGGGGCTACAGGGGCCATCGCCACCCGTCCCGGTGTCTGCGCCGCATGGTCCACCAACCAGTTGCGGAAGATGCCCAGCGTGCCATGGTTGGCACGGTCGGCCGGATAGCACAGCCAGTAGCCCAGGGCGCTCTGGTAGCCGTGCTGGGGCAGGGGCTCGTTCACCAGGCCGGCGGCAAGCTCGTCAAGCACCAGGCAGCGTGGCACCAGTGCGATGCCCATGCCCGCCATCACGGCGCGGATGATGGTCTGGAACTGGTCGAACTGCGGGCCCGCCAGCGGGCTGATGCCGTGGATGCCGTGGGCCTCGCTCCAGCGCGCCCAGGCGTCGGCAATGGTCACGTGGCGCAGCCGCGTGCAGCGCGCCACGTCCTGGGGCGTGGTGATGCGCGCCTCGGGGCCCGTGCCATGTGGCGGTGCGATCAGCGCCACCTGGCGGCCCACCAGATAGTGGGCGTGCGCGCCGCTCCAATGCCCGTCCCCGAACAAAATCGCGCAGTCCAGACCCGGACTGTCAAATTGGTAGCTGTGTACGTAGGGTACAAAGTGCAGCGTGATCTGTGGATAGCGCTGCTGAAACTGGGGCAGCCTGGGGATCAGCCACTTGGCCGCGAAAGTCGGCAGCGATGACAGGTGCAGCGCGCCTCGGCTGTCATCGCTGGTGATGAGTTCGAGGGTGGCCGCCTCCAACTGGCCCAGCAGGGCGCGCACGGCGCGCTCGTAGCGTTCGCCCGCAGGCGTCAGGCTCAAGCGCTTGCGCTCGCGTTCGAACAGCGGCACGCCCACCCACTTCTCCAGCTCCTGGATCTGCTTGCTGACTGCGCTTTGCGTCAAGTGCAAGGCTTCGGCCGCGCGCGAGACACCTCCGAAGCGCACCACGGTGGAGAAGGCGCGCAGCAGATGTATGGGCGGGTTGAGGCGGCGCAAACTCATGACAGGGATATGATGAAACTATTCCTGTTCGGAATATTAACAGGCACAGTATTTGCTTTTTTTGTGAGCAGATTTCTTTTAATCTGACCTTGTTTGTAAGAAAGATCCTATGCAACGACGCCATTTCCTTGCTTCCATCGCCGCTTCTTCTGTCGTTCCTGGAATGTCCTTCGCCCAGGAAACCACCCGTCCCCTGCGCATCGTCGTTCCGTTCCCTGCTGGTGGCTCCACCGACATGGTCCCGCGCAACATGCAGGACGTGCTGCCCAAGTTGCTGGGCGGCCAGGCGGTGGTGATCGAGAACAAGGCCGGCGCCGGCGGCTCCATCGGCATGGCCGAAGTGGCACGTGCCACCGACGGCGTGACCTTCGGCATTGCCACGCTGTCCACCCATGGCGTGAACCCCGCCGTGTTCAAGAAGCTGCCCTATGACGCCATCAACGACTTTGTCGGCGTGACCGAGATCGTCAAGGCGCCCGGCGTGATCGTGATCAACCCCAAGCTGGTGCCTGCCAACAACTTTGCCGAGTTCGTGAAGTACCTGAAGGCCAACCCCGGCAAGGTCAGCTTCGCCACGCCCGGCAACGGCACCATCGGCCACATGTGGGGCGCCCAGTTCATGAAGAGCACGGGCACCGAGATGCAGCACATTCCCTACCGTGGTGCAGGCCCGGCCATCAACGACGTGCTCGGCGGCCAGGTGCCCGTGTATTTCGACCAGGTCGCGTCCTCGCTGCCCCACATCAAGGGCGGCAAGGTCAAGGCCCTGGCCGTGTCCTGGCATGAGCGCCTGGACGTGCTGCCCGATGTGCAGACCTACGCCGAAGCCGGCCACGCCGACCTGAACGATCCTTCCTGGTTCGGCCTCGTGGCCCCCAAGAGCACGCCGCCCGAGCAGATCGCCCGTGTGCAAAAGGCCATCGCGGCCGCGCTCAAGGACCCGGCCGTGCAAAAGCGCATGGCTGCCCAGGGCCTGTACATCTCCGGCACCAGCAGCGATGCTTTCACCAAGCAGATCGCCAGCGAAGTGGCCAAGATGAAGAAGATTGCCGCCACGGCCCAGATCCAGCTGGATTAAAGGCTCCCCCTGAGGCGCTTCGCGCCTTCCCCCTCTCTCGCTTCGCGGGAGGGAGACGACGCCCTCGCTGCGGGGCGGCCCTTGCTCGGCGTCCCTGGCCTGGGACGCGCCAGTTTCATGGCGGGCTGGCCGCAGCGCAGCGGTGCAATGCGTAACCGAGATAGACCACTTCCTCATGCATCCCGTCCTGCGACTGATCAGTCAGAACTTCCTGCAATCCCTGCCCGGTGCGGCAGGCTCCGGCGCGGCCGATGCCGCGCAGCCCATGGTGACCAGCGTGGCCGGCACCAGCGCCGTGGTGCTGGACTCGCCGCACAGCGGCACGGTCTACCCGCAGGACTTCGGCTCCTGCCTGCCGCTGGCCACGCTGCGCCAGGCCGAGGACACGCATGTGGAGAAGATCTATGCCTTTGCGCCAGGCATGGGCGTGGGCTGGGTGGAGGCGCATTTCCCGCGCATCTACCTGGATGCCAACCGCGACACCACCGAGATCGACACCACCATGATCGAAGGCGACTGGCCGCTGCCCGTCACCACCGACCAGGTCGTGCTGCAGAAGGTGCGCCTGGGCAAGGGCCTGATCTGGAAGTTCACCGACGAGGGCGTGCCCATCTACGACCGCCAGTTGCCGGCCTCCGAGCTGCTGCAGCGCATCGAGCGCTGCTGGAAGCCCTACCACGCCGCCGTGGAGCGCGCCATTGACGCGGCCCATGCACGCCATGGCTACAGCATCCACATCAACTGCCATTCCATGCCTTCCGTCGCCGCCAGCCATGCCACGCTGCACCCGGGCCTGGTGCATGCCGACTTCGTCATCGGCGACCGCGACGGCAGCACGGCCAGCCCCGCGCTGTCCGAGCGCATCTGCGCCTTCCTGCGCGAGCGCGGCTACAGCGTGGACTACAACCATCCCTACAAGGGCGTGGAGCTGGTGCGCCGCTACGGCAAGCCTGCCGAGCACCGCCACAGCATCCAGATCGAGATCAACCGCAAGCTCTACATGAACGAGCAGACCCTGGAACTGGACCAGGCCGGCTACCTGCGCCTGACCACCGATCTGAAGGTCTTGGTCGAGCAGCTCATGGCCACCGACCCGCGCGCGCTCTGACCCGCGGCGGCTGAAATGAAAAAGGCCCGCGATCCTGTGATCGCGGGCCTTTTCGCATGGCGTGCCCAACGGGTTCAGCAGGGTTTGAACGGCTTGCCCTCGAAGGCCTTGCCGCCCATGGCCTCGACCTGGCTGCGCAGTGCGGCCGTGGCCTGGGGCAGGCGCAGGGTGTAGAGCGTGATGTCGGGGCGCTCCTGCACCACGCGGGCCGTGCGCACGCCCTGGCGCGCGAAGTTGGTCAGCTCGCGCGTGGCCGCTTCCTCGGTGGAAAAGCGGCCCAGCGACAGGCCCGGCTCCAGCGCGCCGCCCGCACGGTCGAAATCGATCTTGCGGGCGCGCAGTTCGGCGCGTTTGCGTTCCAGGAATTCGGCGTCGGGGAACTTGCCCATGTAAACCATCCAGCGGCCCGGCTGGTGCGTGCTGCTCAGGTCCCATTGGTCGCTGGCGACCTGGGCGATGAGGCCGCGGCGCAGCGCCTCGGCATGGCGGTCTTCGATGCCCGTGGCCACCAGGCAGCTGGTGGGCTGGCCTGCAGCCTGGGCGGGCCTGGGTGCAGGGGCGGGCTCCTCGCCGCCTGCCGGGGTGGGGGCCGGCGCTGGCGTGGACGGGGCGGCGGCCGGCGAGGGCGTGGTGGATGCGTTGTCCACGCTCAGCAGGCTCAGCGCCTCGGGGCGCACCTGCTGGGCCAGGCGCTCGGGCTCGGTCGTGGACGGGGGGGCCAGGCCCAGGGCCTGGAGCTGGCCGTGGCTCCAGAGGTAGTAGCCGGCATTGGCCAGCACCAGCAGCAGAAAGGCAATTCGCAGCATGTCGTTTCTCGGCGGGCCTAGTGCATCAATCGCTCTAGCCTACAGCAGCCGGCCGCACGCTGATTTCCGAGCTGGTGATGGCCTGCAGGCCGCGCGCCGTGCGCACCAGCAGCGCGCCATCGCGGCCCACGCCTTCGGCCATGCCGCTTTCGCCGTCGCTGAGATTGACGGCGCGCCCGCGCAGCAGGTCGCGCTGGGCAAAGCGGTCCACCAGCGGCGCAAAGCCCTGGGCGGCAAAGGCCTGGATGTCGGACACCAGTCCCGGCAGCACGCAGGCCAGGGCGGTGGGCGCGTCCAGGCGCTCGTCCAGCTCCAGCAGGCTGGCCGGCGGCGTGCGCATGCCGTCGCCGGGGCGGGGGCGCACATTCAGGCCGATGCCCACGACCACGTAGCGCGGCGTGCCGGGCTCATGCGCGGCGCTGCCGACAAAGCTGGCGGTCTCGATCAGGATGCCGCCGAGCTTGCGGTCGCCGTCGATCCACAGGTCGTTGGGCCATTTGAGGCCGATGCGCGGGCGCTGCGAGCCCGGGGCGGGCAATTGCGGCTGCAGGCTTTGCGCCACGCTCAGGCCCACGGCCAGCGACAGGCCGGACCAGTCGGCAGGCGCCAGCGGCATGCCCAGCGAGAAGGTCAGTGAATCGCCCACGCCGCTGGTCCACTGGCGGCCCAGCCGGCCCCGGCCGGCGGTCTGCACTTCGGTCACCAGCAGCACGGGTTCGTTGCGGCCATCGCGGGCGCGTGCCATCAGCTCGGTGTTGGTCGAGCCGATGCTGGGCACGATCTCCACGGAAAAGCCCGGCAGTTGCGGCTCGATGGCCTGCCACAGCGACTCCGCAGGCCAGTGGATGGGGGACGAAGCCATCATGCGCCCGCCTTTGTCGAGGATG
>Ga0209351_100053_pt1 | contig 77654 bp, 78 predicted proteins | sample UppTromicrDC3106_FD_185840 | JGI IMG/M metagenome (GOLD analysis project Ga0209351, IMG submission 185840) | Upper troposphere microbial communities from Colorado-Nebraska, USA - DC3-106 (SPAdes) (version 2) | ecosystem: Environmental > Air > Outdoor Air > Unclassified | place: Midwestern USA... | reverse complement strand
GGACCGGCGGCCCGGCGGTGCTGTTCGAAAAGCCGATCCGCGCCGACGGCGAGATTTCCGACATCCCGTGCCTGGCCAACCTGTTCGGCACGGTCAAGCGCGTGGCCATGGGCGTGACGCTGGAAGGCAAGGCGCGGACGACGGCGCAAGACCTGCGCGAGGTCGGCGAACTGCTGGCCTTCCTGCGCCAGCCGGAGCCGCCGCGCGGCTTCAAGGACGCCATGGAGATGCTGCCGATCGCCCGCACGGTGATGGGCATGCGGCCCAAGACCGTCAGCAAGGCCCCGGTGCAGGAAGTGGTGCTGACCGGCGACCAGATCGACTTCTCCAAGCTGCCGATCCAGACCTGCTGGCCGGGCGAGCCGGCGCCGCTGATCACCTGGCCGCTGGTGGTGACCAAGGGCCCGTCGGACTCCAAGGAGGACGACTTCAACCTCGGCATCTACCGCATGCAGGTGCTGGGCAAGAACCGGGCGATCATGCGCTGGCTGGCCCATCGCGGCGGGGCCCAGCACTACGCCCGCCACAAGAAGGCCGGCAAGCGCGAGCCCCTGCCCGCCTGCGTCGTGCTGGGCGCCGATCCGGGCACCATCCTGGCGGCGGTGACGCCGGTGCCCGACACCCTGTCGGAATACCAGTTCGCCGGGCTGATGCGCGGGGCCAAGGCCGAGCTGGTCCCGGCCAAGACCGTGCCGCTGATGGTGCCGGCCGAGGCCGAGATCGTCATCGAGGGCCACGTCCTGCTCGACGAGCACGCCGACGAGGGGCCCTACGGCGACCACACCGGCTATTACAACTCGGTCGAGACCTTCCCGGTGTTCCAGGCGACGTGCGTCACCATGCGCAAGGACCCGATCTACCTGACCACCTTCACCGGCCGGCCGCCGGACGAGCCCAGCGTCCTGGGCGAAGCGCTGAACGAGGTGTTCATCCCGCTGATCCGCCAGCAGTTCCCCGAGATCGTCGACTTCTGGCTGCCGCCGGAAGGCTGCAGCTACCGCATCGCCGTGGTGTCGATGAAGAAGGCCTATCCCGGCCACGCCAAGCGGGTGATGCTGGGCGTCTGGAGCTATCTGCGCCAGTTCATGTACACCAAGTGGGTCATCGTCGTGGACGACGAGATCAACGCTCGTGACTGGAAGGACGTGATGTGGGCGGTCTCGACCCGCATGGACCCGGCCCGCGACATCACCATCATCGAGAACACCCCGATCGACTATCTCGACTTCGCCTCGCCGGAGTCGGGCCTTGGCTCCAAGATCGGCCTCGACGCCACCAACAAGTGGCCGCCCGAGACCAAGCGCGAGTGGGGCGAACTGCTCGGCATGGACAAGGCCGTGGTCGAGGCCGTCAGCGAGAAGTGGGCCAGCCTGGGCCTGCCCGGCGACGGCAAGCCGATCTGGAAATAGGTCAGGCCGCCGCCCACAGGTGCTGGGCGGCGTAGGCCCGCCACGGCCGCCAGCGCTCCGACCGGGCGAGCAGTTCGCCGGCGTCCGGCCGGCCCCCTTCAGCCGTCTCCAGCGCCCGCATCAGGCCGACATCGGCGGCTGGAAAGGCGTCGGGCTCACGCATCTGGCGCAGGGCGATGTATTGCGCCGTCCATTCGCCGACCCCGCGTATGGCCTTGAGCCGGCGGATCGCCTCGTCGAGGTCGCGATTGGCGCTGAACAGGTCCGGGTCGGCCAGCACCGCCTCGGCGACGGCCGACAGGGCGGCGGCCCGGCTGCGCGGCATGCCCAGGATCGACAGGTCGGCGCCGGCCAGCCGCTCGGGCCTCGGGAAGGTTCGGACCAAGGCTCCGTCCGGCGCGGGCAAGGGATCGCCATAGGCGGCGGCCAGCTTCCCCGCCAGGGCGATGGCGGCCGAGACGGTGATCTGCTGGCCCAGCACCGCACGGACGGCCAGCTCGAAGCCGTCCCAGCCTCCGGGCACGCGCAGCCCCGGACGGGCGGCGACCAGCGGGGCCAGGACCGGATCGCCGGCCAGATGCTCGGCTATGGCCAGCGGATCGGCGGCAAGGTCGAAGACCCGCCGCAGCCGGGCGATGATCGCCGGCAGGGCTGAAAGCTTCGGAAAGCGGACCACGGCGCGCAAGGCGGCGCCGTCGGCCGGCTCGACGCTGACCGTTCCCTGCACGCCGTCGATCTGGATGGCGCGGGCGTAGCGGCCGGCCTCCACCCGCTCGACGCCGGGAATGGCGCGCCTCTCCAGAAAGGCCAGCATGGCCGGCCAGTCGTAGGGCGGCAGGTAGCGCAGCCGCACGACGATCTCGCCGCGCGGGCCGGCCGGCGTCTCCTCCGCCCTGCCCCGCCGCAGGTCGCCCGGCGCGCGGCCGAACAGGGCCTGGAAGGTTTCGTTGAAGCGGCGGACGCTGCCGAAGCCGGCGGCGAAGGCCACCTCGGTCATCGGCAGGCGGGTCTCGTGGATCAGCTGCTTGGCCAGCAGCACCCGGCGGGTCTGGGCCACCGCCACCGGCGAGGCGCCGAGATGCTGATGGAACAGGCGGCGCAATTGCCGCTCGCCGACGCCGAGGCGGCCGGCCAGGGCGTCGACGTCGCCCTCGTCCAGCGCCCCCAGCTCGATCAGGGCCAGGGCGCGCGAGACGGTGTTGGACGTGCCGCGCCACGCCCCGAGGTCGGGCGCGGTCTCCGGCCGGCAGCGCAGGCACGGCCGGAACCCCGCCTCCTGGGCGGCGGCGGCGCTGGGATAGAACACGACGTTCTCGGACCGGGGCGTGCGCGCCGGACAGATCGGCCGGCAATAGATCCCCGTGGTCTTCACCGCGGTGAACAGCCGCCCGTCGAAGCGGGCGTCGCGCAGGCTGATGGCGCGATAGCAGGCGTCGTGATCGAGGTCCATGTCGTCAAGGCTCGACCCGAACCGGGCGGCCGTCTAGCGGTTTTCGGACATCGTCCTCCGGACGCGACGCCGCGTTGAACAGGTCCGAAAACCGCCAGCCCGGATCGACGACGCGGGGAAATGTCGATCGACGAACCGCAATCGAGCCTATCGCCCATGCCCGACTTCCACCTGGAACGCCTCGACACCCCCACCGGCCCGATGCTGATCGCCAGCGACGGCGAAGACCGCGTCCGCGCCGTCGACTGGGAGGACTACGAGCACCGCATGCACGCCCTGTTCCACCGCCGCTATGGCGCCGGCGAGGTGCGGCTGTCAGGGCCGCCGGCCCGTCCCTCCCGCGCGCGGCTGGCTCTGGAGGCCTATTTCGCCGGCGATCTTTCCGCCGTCGACGCGGTCGAGACCGCCGACAACGGCACCGCGTTCCAGCGCCGGGTCTGGCGCGCGCTCAGGGACATCCCGGTCGGCGGCGCCACCACCTACGGGGCCCTGGCGAACACCATCGACCATCCCAAGGCGGTGCGCGCCGTCGGGCTGGCCAACGGCTCGAACCCGATCGCCATCATCGTCCCCTGCCACCGGGTGATCGGCGCCGACGCCTCGCTCACCGGCTATGGCGGCGGCCTCGACCGCAAGCGCTGGCTGCTGGCCCACGAGGGCGTCGCCGGCTTCACCCAGCTCGAACTGGAGGCCCGTCCATGACTTCGGACGCCAACCGGAACGCCGTGATCGCCGCCTGGCAGGCTTTCGCCAGCCGTGACGCGGGCCGGATCGCCGCCGCCTTCACCGACGACGCCGAATGGCTGGCTCCCGAGGGCAACGCCACCGCCCTGGCGACGAACTTCACCAACCACATGATCGGCAAGGCCGAGATCGCCCGGTTCATCGCCGTCGAGTTCGGCAAGCTGTTCGCCAGCGAGGTGTCAATCGAGTTCAAGGGCGTCCACGCCGCCGGCGACATGGTGGTCGTCGAGGAGCGCATGCGCGCGACCCTGGCCGACGGCGGCCGCTACGACAACGACTACTGCTTCGTCTTCGAGCTGGAGAACGGCCTGATCCGTCGCGTGCGCGAATACATGGACACCGCCAAGGGCCATCGGATGATCTTCGGCGAGGGCCACGCCGCCTGAACGGCCTCGCAGCCGGCGGACTTGCCCTCGACCGCGAAGCGCGCGCTAATCCGCGCCTTCGCCCGCCCGTCGAGAGGACGCCCGCATGGACCCAGTCATCACTTCCGGCCGCGCGGCCGCCCTGTGGGTCGGCCTGCTGCTGATCCTGCTGGTGGTCCTGTCGGGACTGGTCGTGCGGCAGCGGCGGCGGCACAAGGTGATGATCGGCGACGGCGGCGTGCCCGAACTGGTCCAGGCCAGCCGCGCCTTCGGCAACGCCGTCGAATACGCCACCCCCGGCATGGCCGCCCTGGCCACCCTGGCCGTGGTCAACGCGCCGCTCCTGGCCATCCATCTGGTCGGCGGCCTGCTGTTCCTCGGCCGGGTCGCCCACGCCGCCAGCCTGAGCGGCAGCGCAGGGCCGACCTTCGGCCGCTCGATCGGCATGCTGCTGACCTGGCTGGCCTTCGTCTTCGCCGGCGCGGCGCTGTTGTTCTACGCCATCGGCTGATCCGGTTCGGAAATGGGCGCGGCGGCGGGTTGCCCCCGGCCCGCGCCTTCGGCCATAAGGGCCCATGGATCAAAACCTTCTGCACGATGTCGTCGCCGCCGCTCTGAAGGCCGGCGCCGACGCCGCCGAGGCCGTGGCCGCCGAACGCCAGTCGCTGTCCGTCACCGTGCGCATGGGCGCGCTGGAAGAGGTCGAGCGCGAGGAATCCCGCGACCTGGGCCTGCGGGTGTTCGTCGGGCGGCGGCAGGCCAGCGTCTCGGGCTCGGACATCTCGGCCCCGGCGCGGGCGCGCCTGATCGAGCGGGCCGTGGCCATGGCCCGCCTGGCGCCGGAAGACCCCTACGCCGGCTTGGCGCCCGAGGAACGGCTCGCCCGCGGGCCGGGCCCCGACCTCGATCTCTACGATCCGGCCGAACCGTCCGCCGACGACCTGGAGGCCGCCGCGCGGCTGGCCGAGGCCGCCGCCCGCGCCGTGCCCGGCGTGACCAACAGCGACGGCGGCTCAGCCACCTGGGGCGCCTCGTCCTGGCGGCTGGCGACCAGCACCGGCTTCGACGGGCCGCACCGCGCCTCGGGCTTCTCCCTGTCGGCCTCGGCCATCGCCGGCGAGGGCTCGGCGATGGAGCGCGGCGGCGAAGGCCGCTCGACGCGCTGGCGCGACGACCTGCCGACCGCCGAAGCCGTCGGCGCCGAAGCCGGCCGCCGGGCGGTGGGCCGCCTCGGCGCGCGCAAGATCGCCTCGACCGTCGCGCCGGTGATCTTCGAAAACCGGCTGGCCACCTCGCTGATCGGTCCGCTGATCGGGGCGATCAGCGGACCGGCCATCGCCCGCGGCACCTCTTTCCTGAAGGACAAGCTGGGCCAGGCGGTGTTCGCCAGCGGCGTGCGCATCGTCGACGAACCCCACCGCCCGCGCGGCCTCGGCTCGGCCCCGTTCGACGACGAAGGCGTGGCCAACCAGGCCCGGGCCCTGATCGACGACGGCGTGCTGACCACCTGGCTGCTGAACAGCGCCTCGGCCCGCCAGCTCGGGCTGGAGACCACCGGCCACGCCTCGCGCGGGCTGGCCGGCCCGCCCGGCGTCAGCCCGTCCAACCTCACGGTGCGGCCGGGCGAGCGCGACCTCGCCGCCCTGATGCGCGACGCCGGCCAGGGCCTCCTGGTCACCTCGATGTTCGGCCCCTCGCTCAACGGCAACACCGGCGACTGGTCGGTGGGCTGCTCGGGCGTATGGTTCGAGAACGGCGAGGCGGCCTATCCGGTCGCCGAAATCACCGTCGCCGGCAACCTGATCGACATCTACGCCCGCCTGATCCCTGGATCGGATCTCGAACTGCGTGGAGCCGCCAACGCGCCGTCGCTGCTGGTCGACGGCCTGGCGATCGCCGGAAAATGAGCGACGCCGGCGACGATCTGGCCCTGATCCGCGAGGCCGCCCGCGAGGCGGGCGCGCTCAGCCTCGCCATGCGCGACGCCGGCCTCAAGATCTGGTCCAAGGACGGCGGCTCGCCCGTCACCGACGCCGATCTCGCCGTCGACGCCATGCTGAAGGCCCGCCTCGGCTCGGCCCGCCCTGACTACGGCTGGCTGTCGGAAGAGACCGCCGACGATCCGGCCCGGCTGGGCAAGAGCCGGCTGTTCGTCGTCGACCCGATCGACGGGACGGCCGCCTATCTCAAGGGCCGCCCTTGGTTCGCGGTGTCCATCGCCGTGGTCGAGAACGGCCGGCCGGTCGCGGGCGCGCTCTACGCCCCCGCCCTCGACGAGATGTTCGAGGCGGCGGCCGGCGGCGGGGCCCGGATGAACGGTTCGGCCATTGCGCCCAGCCGGGCCGAGGTCCTGGAGGACTGCGCGATGCTGGGCGACGCCAAGATGTTCGTCCATCCGGCCTGGCCGCGCCCCTGGCCCGCCATGCGGGTCGAGAGCCGCAACTCGGTGGCCTACCGCATGGCCCTGGTCGCCGCAGGGGTCTTCGACGCGGCGCTGGCGCTGTCGCCCAAGAACGAATGGGACCTCGCCGCCGCCGACCTGATCTGCCGCGAGGCGGGGGCGACGGCGGTCGACCACCTTGGCCGGCCGTTCGGCTACAACCGGCCGGTTCCGCGCGCGCCCAGCGTGGTTTGCGCCGCGCCGGCGCTAGCCCCATTGATCCTGGAGCGTGTCAGGCATATCGAGCTGCCGAACTGACCTTTTCCGGCGAAAACCTCCCAGGCGAACCCCCAATGTCCGACAAACAACTCCTTCACCTCGTCATCGGCGGCGAATTGAAAGACGTCTCCGGCTCCGAGTTCCGCGATCTCGACAAGGTCGACCTCGTCGGCGCCTATCCGAGCTACGACGACGCCCACAGGGCCTGGAAGGCCAAGGCCCAGGCCACGGTCGACAACGCCCACATGCGTTACTTCATCATCCACGCGCACAAGCTGATGGACCCCAGCGCCGACTGACGCGCCGGGTTTCCTAGCCCACGCCGCCCGCGGCCTCGCCCGCCGAAGACCGCGCCCAGCCGGGCGCGGTTTTTTCGTTGCTCTCGTCCTGTCGTCGCGGCGGCTCGACCAGCGGCGCCGGAATTACGTGGCCGTTGAACTCCAGGGCCTGAGCCACCACCGCGGCGGCGGCGGCCAGCGGCGGACGCGGCGCGCCGCCCATCAGCCAGGTCAGGTGCGCCTCCAGCCGGTCGTGAGCCCCCTCCTGCGCCGCCGAGAACACCGCCAGGATCAATTGCTCGTCGCGGGTCAAGGTCAGGCAGCCCGGCGGCGCCAGCCGCACGCGGCGGCGGCCCAGGCGCTGAAGCTCCCGGACGAAGACGATGAAGGCGTTGCGACTCTCCTCGGCCACCGGCGAACAGGCGTCCTCGAACGTCCTGGCCACCACCGGATTGTCGTTGCGCCCCAGGGCGAGGGCTCTGAACGCCCAGACGACGAAGTGCGCGCCGAAGGTCAGTTCGCGGATGTCGGCGGGAGCGTCGGGCCTGGCGAGGGACATGGGCTGCGCCTTTCGTGCTGGATCGGCTCGCACATAATATTGCGAGTCATTCGCACTTTAGGCTCGCCGACCGACTTGGCAAGCGGTTCGTCCGCCGTTCAGACCGACAGATTGAAGGCGATGGATATCCGGCGACGGCCGCCGACGTAGGGGCGGACGGCGTGGACGAGCCACGACGGGAACAGCACCATCACGCCCGTGCGCGGAAAGAAGAAGTCGGCCTGGCCGGCGCTCAGGCAGCCGGGGATCGCGTAGCGCAGCTGCGGCGCATAGAAGGCCGGCAGGATGCCGCGCGGATCGTGCATCTCGAATTCGCCGCCGCACTGGTCGATGTCGGGGTCGTCGCCGGCGTCGACCCAGTAGACGCCCGACCAGAACGCCGCCGGATGATGGTGGGCGTGGTTGGCGTGGCCGTTGAGGTTGAGGTTGGCCCAGGCGTTGATCTTCCAGGCCGGGCCGCCGCCCGCCAGCCCCTTGTCGGTGTCCACCGCCGTCACGCTGTCGGCCAGCCGCCGCCCGGCCTCGAGCAGAGCCGCGCCCTCGGCGCCGCCCCAGTCCTGGAAATCGTCCGATGACTGCCAGCCGCCGGCGTTGCTGCGCACCACGCCCGGCGACACCGCCGAACGGCGCAGGATGGTCCGGGTCAGGGCCTCGTTCAGCGCCTCGTATTCGTTGACCGGCGCGACCAGGAAGGGCGTGGCGAACAGGCGCTGAATTTCAAACGCCTCGGCGCTGAAACTCAAGCTTGCGTCAGCGTCTGGTACGAAGGACCGGGAAGCCATGGAACACCGTCTGAATGCGACGAGGTGTTGTCGTCCGATTCTGGGTCCCCGCGATTGGGGAAAACGTCGCGCCCGCCCCCATCTATTCGCGCCGCAGCAGCTTCTCGGTAAGCAAAGAGCCGATCCACTGGGCGCGGAAGTCCGCCTTGATCTTGGCGGGGTCGTAGGCGTCGCTCTCGACCCATTCGACGAAGGACTGGCCGGCCGGCTCGCCCTCCTCCAGGTAGCGTTCGAACACGTAGTCGAGCACGCCGGTCTTGCCCTGCTTGACGTGCAGATAGCGCAGCGACAGCTCGGCCATCGCCTCGCGGATCGGCTTGCCCTGGCGGAAATGCATGTAGAACACGCTCATGATGCCGGCCCGGTCGGCTCCGGACTTGCAGTGCATCAGGGCGGGATACTCGATGCTCTCGAACAGGTCGCGGGCGCCCAGCACCCGGGCGCGGCTGGGGACCTCGCGCGAGGTGATGGTGAAGTCGACCATCTTCAGCCCCAGGCGCTCGCAGGCGTCCTTCTCAAGGGCGTAGAAGCTGGCGTCGAAACCGCCGCGCAGGTTGATGACCGTCTTGATCCCCTGCTTCTTCCACCAGGCCAGCTGGAACGGCCAGGGCTGGTTGGTGCGCAGCAGCTCGGGGCTGACCCAGTGGGCGTTCTGGAAGCCGATCCGCAGGAAGGCGTGGTCGGCCCAGAAATAGTTCCACTTCGTGCGGAAGCGGCCCCAGGCGGTCGAGAGGTCGAAACGGGACAAATGGCGATCCTTGCAGAACGGCCCTAAGTAGGGCGACGAGCCCGAGACCACAACCGCCCTATCCCGGGCCGTCTTGACACCCTGGCCGTATCAGCCGACCGATCCCCGCATGAGCGACGACACGCCCTCCATGACCAACCGCGCCCTGATCGGCCGCATCGCCAGGACCTATCTGGCGCCGCGGTGGAAGGGCTTCGCGGTCGCGGTCGTCTCGGCGGTGATCATCGCCATCCTGACCACCCGGCTGATCGGCATCATCCAGCCGGCGGTCGACGACATCCTGAACCGCCACAAGCCGGGCGCGCTGGTGGTCATCCCGCTGACCATCGCCGGCCTGGCCCTGGCGCGGGGCCTGTTCCAGGTCATCCAGGCCAACTTCATCAACCGCATCGGCAACGGCGTGGTCGGCGACGTCCAGGTGCAGCTGTTCGGCCGGCTGGTGCGGGCCGACCTGGCGCGGCTGCGCGGCGCGCACTCGGGGGCCTATGTCTCGTCGGTGCTCTACGACGCCGGCCTGATCCGCGAGGCTGCCACCACCGGCGTCATCAACTACACCCGCGAGTTCCTCACCGTCGTCGGGGCCCTCTGGGTGATGTTCCGCCTCGACCCCTGGCTGGCGCTGGCCATCCTGCTGATCGGCCCGATCGCCAGCCTGGTGATGCGGCGCTTCTCCAAGCGCACCACCAAGGCCGCCAAGGGGGCGATGGTCGAGACCTCGGCCCTGTCGACCGCGATCATGGAGAGCCTGGACGGCATCAAGATCGTCAAGATCGAGAACCGCGAGGCCGACGAGGAGGCCCGCGTCGCCGCCGTGGTCGAGCGCCGCCAGCAGCACCTGATCAAGGGCTCGAACGCCCGCGCCCAGGCCGCGCCCGCCACCGAGACCCTGATGATGTTCGTGCTGGCCCTGGTCTTCGCCTATGTCGGCTGGAGCGGCCGCATGGGTTCGGCGGCGTTCTTCACCTTCATCACCGCGCTCGGCGCGGCCTCGCAGTCCCTGCGCCAGGTGGCCAACCTGCAGACGGTCATGGCCGAGGGCCTGACCGCCGCGCGGCGGCTGTTCGGCGCGCTCGACGTCGAGCCCGAGATCCGCGACGCCGCCGGCGCCCGGCCGCTGGTCCTGACCGACGCGGCCATCCGCTTCGAGAACGTCTCGTTCTCTTATCACGACGGCGCTCCGGCGCTCGACGGCGTGTCGCTGGAGGCCCTGCGCGGCGAGACCGTCGCCCTCGTCGGCCCGTCGGGCGGCGGCAAGAGCACCATCCTCAACCTGATCCCCCGCTTCTACGACGTGACCGCCGGCGCGGTGACCATCGACGGCGTCGACATCCGGGCCGTGACCATGGCCTCGCTGCGCGACCGCATCGCCCTGGTGACGCAGGAGCCCTTCCTGTTCGACGACACCGTCCGCGCCAACATCGCCTACGCCCGGCCGGACGCCGGCCAGGAGGCGGTCGAGGCGGCGGCGCGGGCGGCGGCGGCGCACGATTTCATCACCGCCCTGCCCGACGGCTACGACACCGTGGTCGGCGAGGCCGGCGCGCGGCTGTCGGGCGGCCAGCGCCAGCGCATCTCCATCGCCCGCGCCTTCCTCAAGGACGCGCCGATCCTGCTGCTCGACGAGGCGACCAGCGCCCTCGACACCGAGAGCGAGGCCCAGGTCCAGGCGGCGCTGGAGCGGCTGATGGCCGGCCGCGCCACGCTGCTGATCGCCCACCGCCTGTCGACCGTGAAGGGCGCCGACCGCATCTATGTCATCGACCAGGGCAAGGTGGTCGAGACCGGCGACCATGCCGCCCTGATGCGCGCCCAGGGGCTCTACGCCCGCCTGGCCCGCGCCCAGGACCTCGACCACGAACCCGCCGCGGAGACCGTCGCCCGATGAGGCCTTTGCGTTCGCCGTGGGTGGTGCGGACCCTGTCCACCCTGTTCTCGGCCTATCTGCGGTTCGTCTACGCCACCCTGCGCTGGACCCGCGACGAACAGGAACGCGCCGAGGCCGTCTGGCGGCGGCGCGAGGAGACCGGCGCGATCCTGTGCTTCTGGCACGCCCGCATCCCGCTCTCGCCCAATTCCTGGCCGCAGTCGCCGCAGCGGCAGGACATGCGCGCCTTGATCTCCAAGTCGGCCGACGGCGAGTTCATCGCCCAGACCATGGAGAAGATCGGCTTTCCCTCGATCCGCGGGTCGCGCCAGAAACAGACCGACCCGGCCAAGATCAAGGGCGGCTCGGCGGCGTTCCGCGACATGGCCAAATGGGTCAAGGGCGGCGGCGGGATCGCCATCACCCCGGATGGCCCGCGCGGCCCGGCCCAGGTGATGGGCGAAGGGCCGCCGATGCTGGCCCGCCTGACCGGCGCGCCGGTGCTGCTGGTCGGCATGGCCTCGCGGCCCTGCATCCGCCTGAGCACCTGGGACCGGACATCCATCCCCCTGCCCTTCGGCCGCGCGGCCATGGTCTGGGACGGCCCGTTCACCGCCGGCGGCGACGCCGACCTCACGGCCCTGGGCGAGGACTGGGGCGCGCGCCTGACCGCCGTCACCGATCGCGCCGAGGCGCTGCTCGCGTGAGCGGCCGGCCGCTATCCCTGATCCTCTACGCCGCCGCGACGGCGCTGCTGCAGCCGCTCGTCCCGCTGATCCTCGACCGGCGGGCGCGGCGCGGCAAGGAAGACCCCGCACGGCTGGGCGAGCGGCTGGGCCGCAGCGCCACGCCCCGCCCGGAGGGGCGCCTGGTCTGGCTGCACGGCGCCAGCATCGGCGAGAGCCTGTCGCTGCTGCCCCTGGTCGAGGCGATCCGTCGGGAGCGGCCCGAAACCGCCGTGCTGGTCACCTCCGGCACCCGCACCTCGGCCGAGCTTCTGGCCGCCCGCCTGCCGGCGGGCGCCATCCACCAGTACGCGCCGGTGGACGCCCCGTCGGCCGTGCGCCGCTTCCTCGACCACTGGTGTCCCGACCTCGCCGTCTTCGTCGAGAGCGAGCTGTGGCCCAACCTGATCCTAGGCGCGCGGGCGCGCGGGACGCGGCTGGCCCTGCTGTCGGCCAAGCTGTCGGAGGCCAGCTTCCGCAACTGGTCGCGCCTGCGCTCGGCCGCCCGCGCCCTGTTGGGAGCCTACGACCTGATCCTGGTCCAGGACGCCCGCGCCGCCGAGCGGTTCGCGGCCCTGGGGGTGGCGACCCAAGGACTGGCCGACCTCAAGTTCGGCGCGCCGCCGCTGCCGGCCGACCCGGCGGCGATCGACAAGCTCAAGCCGGTCACCAAGCGGCGGCCGATCGTGCTGGCCGCCAGCACCCATCCCGGCGAGGACGAGCAGATCCTCGACGCCTTCGTGCAGCTGGCCGTGCCCGGCGCGGGTCCGCCGCTGCTGGTGCTCGTCCCCCGACACCCCGAGCGCGGCGAGGCCATCGCCCAGCTCTGCGCCGACCGGGGCATGAGCGCGGCGCGGCGCAGCCAGGCCGCCTCGCCCATCGGCTGCGACGTCTATATCGCCGACACCCTGGGCGAACTGGGCCTGTGGTTCCGGCTGGCCCGCCTGGCGATCATGGGCGGCAGCCTGGTCGAGGGGATCGGCGGCCATAATCCGCTGGAGCCGGCCCGACTGGGCTGCCCGTGCGTCAGCGGGCCGTTCGTCGCCAACTGGCGCACGGTCTATGACGAGCTGGAGGCGGCCGAGGCGGTCGCCCGGCTGAAAGAAGCCTCGGCCCTTGATCCCTATCTGACTTCGGCGGTGCTGGACGGACGCATCCTGGCCGACATGGCCGCCAAAGCCCGCGCCTATGTCGAGGCCCGCGACGCCGAGGCGCGCGAAGTTCCGGCCCGCGTGCTGGAGCTGATCCCGTGAAGCTGGCCACGCCGCGCTGGTGGTACGTGCGCGAGCGCCGCACCGCCATGCTGACGCGCATGCTGTTGACGCCGCTGTCGTGGATATGGGCGGGGGCCACCGCGCGGCGCATCGCCAGGACCGTTCCCGCCGATCCCGGCGTTCCGGTGATCTGCGTCGGCAACCTGACGGTGGGCGGCGTCGGCAAGACGCCGATCGTCCGCGAACTGCTGACCCGCCTGACCGCGGCCGGCGTCGCCGCCCACGGCCTGTCGCGCGGCTATGGCGGCAAGCTCGCCGGGCCGCTGCGGGTCGATCCGGCCGCCAACACCGCCGCCGAGGTCGGCGACGAGCCGCTGATGCTGGCCCAGGACTTTCCGGTGTGGATCGCCCGCGACCGCGCCGCCGGCGCCCGGGCCGCCGCCCAGGCCGGCGCCCAGGCGGTCGTGCTCGACGACGGCCACCAGAATCCGACGGTGCGGAAAGCGCTTTCCCTGGTCGTGGTCGACGGCGAGACCCGCAACGACGAATGGCCGTTCGGCGACGGCGCGGTGTTCCCGGCCGGGCCGATGCGCGAGCCCCTGGCGACGGGCCTGGCGCGCGCCGACGCGGTGATCGTCCTCCTGCCCGGCGACCTCGTCGAACCCGACGCCGGGCTGGTCGCCCTGTTCGCCGGCAAGCCCGTGCTGATCGCGCGGCTGGAGCCGCTGGCCCCGCCGCCGCCCGGCCCGCAACTGGGTTTCGCCGGGATCGGCAAGCCGTGGAAGGTCGAACGCAGCCTCAAGGCCGCCGGCTGCGAGTTGGTCGACTTCGCCCAGTTTCCCGACCACGGCGCCTATGACGAGCGCACCTTGCGCTTCCTCGCCGACCGCGCGGCGCTGTTCGGCGCCGGCCTGGTGACCACCGAAAAGGACTGGGTGCGCCTGCCGCCGGCCTGGCGCGAGCGGGTCGCCTCCTGGCCGGTCCGGGCCCGGTTCGAGGACGAGCAGGCGCTCGACAGCCTTCTGGAGCAAGCGGTTACGCGCTGATCTTTCGCTATCGCGCGAGGACCGGCCGCTTCAGGCGCCGGCTCGTTGGGCGAACTCCCAGGCGCCCTTGGCCAGGATCGGCACCCGGGCCTCCATCAGCGCGGCGTGGGAGCTGGCGGCGGTGCCGTCGCGCACCCGCCCGACGATGCCCTGGCAGATGCCGGCCAAGCGGAACAGGTTGTAGGAGAAGTACCAGTCGAGCTGGGGCAGGCCGTCACGCCCGGTCAGGCGGCAGTACTGCGCCACCGCCTCCTCGACGGTCGGAATGCCGTAGGCGCCGAGATCGGTGATTTCCGACAGGCCGCCGCGCTGGTCGCTCGGCATCACCCAGTTCATCAGGAAATACGAGAAGTCGGCCAGCGGGTTGCCCAGCGTCGACAGCTCCCAGTCCAGCACCGCGATCACCTTCGGCTCAGTGGCGTGCAGGATCATGTTGTCGAGGCGATAGTCGCCATGGACGATCGAGGTCTGGTCGTCGGCCGGCACGGTGGCGGGCAGCCATTCCATCAGCCGGTTCATGGTGTCGAGGCTGGCTGTCTCAGACGCCTTGTACTGCTTGGTCCAGCGGTCGATCTGGCGGGCGAAGTAGTTGCCGGGCTTGCCGAAATCGCCCAGGCCGATCGCCTGGTAGTCGACGGTGTGCAGCCGGGCCAGGGTCTCGATCTCGGCGTTGTAGATCGCCCGGCGCTCGGCCGGCTGGTGTTCCGGCAGCGTGCCGTCCCACAGGATGCGGCCCTCGACCATGTCCATGACGTAGAACATGGTGCCGATGACGGCCTCGTCCTCGCAAAGGGCGTAGGCGCGCGCGACCGGGAAGCCGGTCTTGCCCAGGGCCGAGATCACCTTGAACTCGCGGTCGACGGCGTGGGCCGACGGCAACAGCTTGCCCGGCGGCTTGCGGCGCAGGACGTAGCGCTTGGCCGGCGTGACCAGCTGATAGGTCGGGTTGGACTGGCCGCCCTTGAACTGGCGGACCTCCAGCGGCCCCGCGAAACCCTCGACATGGTCCCTGAGCCACGCCGCGAGCCGGGCCTCGTCCAGGCGATAGCGCTCGTCGACCTCCTTGGTGCCCGAATTCATCTCCTGGGCGGACTGTTCGGCGGCGGCCATGGCGCTTCCTCGTACACTTGTTTGAACGCCAGTTTAGCCGCCGAAATGACCGGGGCAAGGGATGCTCCGCCGTGTCGGCCTTCGGGCGAGAGCGTCTCGCAACGCGAACTCACATGCCCAGTCGTGGAGTTGCGCCCCAGAACGCACCGAGGAGTTCGGGGCCGGGCCGGATCGGACCGTCAGACCGCCGGGGATGCGCAACAGCCAATGTCGGCGCGGTGGAAACACCGGCACCTGGGACTTCTACGAGGTCACCGCCGGTACGGTTGAGCAGACTTTGGCGTAACGAGGCCACGGACTGTCCAGAAGCAGCCGCATTGAGAGGATCAGAGGCAATGTTTATCGGTCGTCCCGAGCGTCGGCCGATGCCGCTCGCTTTCCTCGCCATCTGCCTTTTGCTCATCGCCCCGACCTCTCATGCAAGGGCAGACACACCGCTCGATTTCCTAGTCCAGCAGGTATGCGACGATGGTAGTGGTGGCCACACGAGCGCCGATCCCGTCACATGCCCAGCGACCGCTCGTAAGCTGAAGATCGGCGAAAGCCTGCCCTATCACAAGTGGGACATCGGCGGCGGCCAGATAAGCGACTCTTATCCGATAGCTGAATTGGGCGGCCGTTTGCGGGTGGTGCAAACAGCTTTCTTTGATAGCCAGACTTCCTTCGTGCCCCCTGTCTTTGACGCGGCGGACCCTGCTACCGGACGTAGCGGATATGATCTTCTTCTGGCGGACGGTGCATATGTTTCTGCAGCGGGAACCTACGATCCAGGCGCTGGATGGCAGCCTATTTGGAACAATTCGGCATGCAGTCTAGCGGACTCCTGGGTTTACGCGCCCAAAACACTCACCGTTCCATTTTCATATGGCGACACCACAACGTCGTTAAACGTGTCATCGCCACAATGCCCACCGAATTCTAATTTCGGAATGTCATATACTGGATGGAATTACTATCCACTCATGAAATACGAGAGCGGAAAGAATCTAAACACGATAAAGATTTGGCACTTCTCCGGACAATCGGTCAATTCTAGTGGAATCGAAGAATTCTATTTTACAAAAGAATATGGAAAAACTCGGTGGGAAGCTTGGAGTTCGACTGTCTCCGCTGCGAACTCATCCGTAGTATCTCGCTGCCCAACCGGCACTAACTCCGGCACCGTAATATTCGGTTCCACGACCTATTATCTTGTCGATTGTCATGATTGGAGCACTGCGATCCCATCCGCCACGGGCGACTGGTATCCAGCAAGCTCCTGGCACATAGATCCTTTATACTACAGCTTAAATATACTTAAAAACACTCACATGCAATGCACTAACAACAGCGGTGCCTCAGGGCAATGCGGGGCATCCTATAGCTGCGGAACAATTTTGCCTTGGAATCGAACTGGCAACCTCAACTGGGGGTACGATCAGAACGTTCAAGCCCCAAACAGCAGTTCAAATTGCGCCCTCATTCTTTCAATACCAGATGGCCCAAATGGGCAGTCCGTCTATCAGGACGTAACGTCAATACCATCCGGGTATTCAACTTATAGTTTTGGCGCCGCGCTTTGGACCCCAAATGGATCAGCACTTGGAGCTACGGTCGCAGTTGATGAAATCGACAATTCCGGAAGCGTCATCGCGCAGCACGGCGCGTCCGCCACGGTAACGCGGCAAAGACGATATATCCAAGGCACATTTTCAATATCATCCGCCACCAAAGCTCTTAGATTTGAGATTAGGCCGACCTCCACGAGTTATACATATGAATTTACCGAGGCCTGGATTGCCCCTCAACCGTAGTAAATTCATCCGTTGCGGTCAGATTGGGACCCGCACGTCGCGACTGTGAGGGGGAGATGTAGTGCTCGGAAAAAGACTAGGTGCGATTATAACTGCGCGGCTCGCCAACGCCCTCGCCCCCGAAATCTTGAACCGCCTTGAAGCGGCCGCGCCGTGGAAGCAGATGGTCTTTTTCCCGTCGCCGGAGGCCATCGGCCCGTCGCGCGACTACCCGTTTATGGCTTCGTCCGCCTGTGTCGCGAGCGACTTCTTCCATGCTGAGTTCGCCCGCATCTGCGCCTTGATCGGCGTGGGCGTCAGCTTTCACCGCAAGCTCTGGGAATGGGTGTTCATCCTCCATCACGCCGAGCGCCTCGGCGTCCTGCGGCCGGGCGCGCGAGGCCTCGCCTTCGGCGTGGGGCGCGAACTCCTCCCGGCGTCCTTCGCCGCGCTGGGCTGCGAGATCGTGGCGACCGACGCGCCCCCGGAACAAGCGGAAAGTTCGGGGTGGAGCGCTAGCGGCCAATTCGCGGCCGGGCTGGACGCTCTGCCGAACGGTTCCCTGGACCGCACGATTTTCGAACAGCGGGTGCGCTGGCAGACCTGCGACATGAATGCGATCGATCCAGCGTTGGTCGATTTCGACTTCTGCTGGTCCTCCTGCTGCTTCGAACACCTAGGCGACATCGAGGCGGGGCTCGACTTCGTCGTCAATTCCGTCGAGCAAACGCTCAAACCGGGCGGCGTGGCGCTGCATACGACGGAGCTTAACCTCTCTTCGAACGACGCGACGATCGAGCGCGGACCGACCGTCCTCTTCAGGCGTCGCGATCTGGAGGCGCTTATCGCGCGCCTGCGCGCCCGCGGACACGAGGTTGAGAGTCTCCGCGTCGGCCCAAACGTTTTCGTCATGAACAACTACGCAGACACCCCGCCCTATTCGGCGCCGCATCTTCTGGTCAGCCTCGGAGGATTTGTGACGACTTCCGTCGGCCTCGTCGTACGGCGCGGCCATCGCCGGAATTGAACAGACCCGGAATGGCCGGGGCAAGGGATGCTCCGCCATAGCCGCAGAAGCGCCGCTCAGGCGCCCGAAGCGCAGGACGCCGCCAAACGCGCCTTGTCGATCAGACGGGTCAGAGGGAACAGCGGCGCGCCGTTCGGCTCGCCGCTCATCGCGTAGACTTCCGAAACCGCACGAACCAGCGACGAGGCGGTGTTGGAGCTGATCTTGTAGCGGTCCCCCGACCACGCCGCGCGAGGACCGCTCGGCTCGATCAGCACGAAGGAGACCGAACAGCCCGAATAGGTCGCCTGATAGGCGATGCAAGCGCGTGCGCCGTCGCGCCGGCCGCATCGCCTTGGCATACGGTCCAGATCATAGGAGCCGTACAGATCGGAGTGATCGTAGGCCACGCTGTAGCGCCGCGTCTGAACCCGCCTTTCGAACGACAGCCCCAGGGGCGGCGTTTGCGTCGCCGGGCCGTTTTCGCCCGTCAAGCAGAGCAGCCCCAGGACCGTCAGGCAGGCGGGCGTCGGCACGACCGGCTCACCCCTTCAGCGCCCGCCAGCCGATGTCGGCGCGGTGGAAACCTTCCGGCCAGTCGATCCTGGCGATGGCGGCGTAGGCCCGGTCGCGGGCTTCCTGCAGCGTCGCGCCACGGGCGCAGACGTTCAGAACCCGGCCGCCGGCCGCGCGCAGGGTCCCGTCCGGGTCTTGCTTCGTCCCGGCGTGGAAGACGACGACATGCTCGCCGAAGTCCTGGTCGGCGCCCTTGATCGTCGAGCCGGTTTTGGGCGCGTCCGGATAGCCGTCGGCGGCCAGCACCACGCAGATCGCCGCATCATTGCGCCATTCCGGCGGGTCGAGCTCGGCCAGCTGGCCGGTCGCCGCGCACAGCAGGTAGGGCACGATGTCGCTGTCCAGGCGCAACATCAGCACCTGGCATTCGGGGTCGCCGAAGCGGGCGTTGTACTCGACCAGCTTGGGACCTTGTTCCGTGAGCATCAGGCCGGCGTAGAGCACGCCGCGATAGGGCGCGCCCTCGGCCGCCAGCCCCGCCACAGTCGGGGCGATCAGTTCGCGGCGGGCGCGCTCGACCAGGGCGTCGGTCAGGACGGGGGCCGGCGAATAGGTGCCCATGCCGCCGGTGTTCGGGCCCTGATCGCCGTCGAAGGCGCGCTTGTGGTCCTGGGCGACGCCGAACAGCACCGCCGTCTTGCCGTCGGCCAGGGCGAACAGCGAGGCCTCCTCGCCGACCATGAACTCCTCGATCACCACGCGCGCGCCGGCCTGGCCGAAGCGGCCGCCCAGCATGTCGTCGATGGCGGCCTCGGCCTCGGCGCGGGTCTCGGCGATCACCACGCCCTTGCCGGCCGCCAGCCCGTCGGCCTTGATCACATAGGGGGTCGAGAACCGGTCGAGGAAAGCCTTGGCCTCGGCGGCGTTCTCAAAGGTCCCGTGGGCGGCGGTGGGCAGGCCGTTACGGACGGCGAAATCCTTGCTGAACGCCTTGGAGCTTTCCAGGCGCGCCGCCTGGGCGGTCGGGCCGAAACAGGCGATCTCCAACGCCTCCAGTCGGTCGGCGAGACCGGCCTCAAGCGCGACCTCGGGCCCGACCACGACCAGATCGGCCTCGATCTCCTGGGCCAGGGCGACCAGGCCGTCGACGTCGGTCGCCTTGATGTCGCGGGTCTCGCACAGGGCGGCGACACCGGGGTTGCCGGGAGCCGCGACCAGGCGAACCACCAGATCCGATTGGGCGATCTTCCAGGCCAGGGCGTGTTCGCGGCCGCCGGAGCCGACAAGCAGGATGTTCATGGCGCGGGGTGTGGCGTGGGCGGGCCGCAGCGTCAAGCCGCAGATCGACCGCGTCCGCCCCGCCGATTCGCCCCTATACTGCCGGCATGACCTTCGCCGACGCGCCCGACGCCGGAGCCGACAACGCCCGCCCCTACTCCGTCTCGGAACTCGCCTTCGCCCTGAAGCGGACGCTCGAGGACGCCTACGGCTTCGTGCGCCTGCGCGCCGAGTTGTCCAAGGTGACCTTCCACTCCAACGGCCACGTCTATCTGACGCTGAAGGACGAGCGCGCCGCCATCGACGGCGTGGTGTGGAAGGGCCAGGTCAAGAACCTCAACGTCCGCCCCGAACAGGGGCTGGAAGTGATCGTCACCGGCAAGATCACCACCTATCCGGCCGGGTCGCGCTACCAGATCGTCATCGAGACCATGGAGCCGGCGGGCATGGGCGCCCTGCTGGCCCAGCTCGAACGGCTCAAGGCCCGGCTGCAGGCCGAGGGCCTGTTCGAGGCCGCGCGCAAGCGGCCGCTGCCCTCGATGCCGGCGGTGGTCGGCGTGGTGACCAGCCCGACCGGCGCGGTGATCCGCGACATCCTGCACCGCATCCGCGACCGCTGGCCCTGCCGGGTGATCGTGTGGCCGGTGGTGGTCCAGGGCGACCAGGCCGCCGCCCAGGTCGCCGCCGCCGTTCGCGGCTTCAACGCCCTGGCGCCGGGCGGCGGCGTTCCCCGCCCCGACGTGCTGATCGTCGCCCGCGGCGGCGGCTCGGTCGAGGACCTGTGGGCGTTCAACGACGAAGCCCTGGCCCGCGCCGTGGCCGAAGGCGAAATCCCGCTGATCTCGGCGGTCGGCCACGAGACCGACACCACCCTGATCGACTTCGTCTCCGACCGGCGCGCGCCGACCCCGACCGCCGCCGCCGAGATGGCCACCCCCGTGCTGGCCGAGCTGCGCGCGGCCGTCATCGACTACGAGCGCCGTCTGGTCCGTAGCGGCGGCCGCGTGGTCGACGAGCGCCGCCATCGCCTTTCGGCCGCCAGTCGCGGCCTGCCCAAGCTGGACGACCTCCTGGCCCTGGCCACCCAGCGCTTCGACCTGTCGGCCGGCCGGCTGAAGGCGGCCCTGGAACGCAACACCGCCGCCCACGCCCACGACATGGCCAAGATCGCGCCGCGCCTGACCCCGGCCCTGCTCGACCGGCCGCGCCGCCTCAAGGCCGAGCGCCTGTCCGAGCTGTCGGCCCGCCTCGACGCGGCCGTGGCGCGCGGCGCCGACCAAGCCGCGCGCCGGGCCCGGCTGCCGGAGTTGAACCTGCGGCTGAACGCCGCCCTGGCCAGGCGAGTCGCTCAGGCCGAAGAGCGGCTTTCGGCTCTCGACAAGCTGCGCCTGTCGCTCGATCCGAATCGCCCGCTGCAGCGCGGCTTCGCCCGCGTCCACCGCGCCGACGGGGCGTTGGCCCGGTCCGCCGCCGTGCTGGCGCCCGGCGAGGCGGTGCGGCTGGTGTTCGGCGACGGCGAGCGCGGCGCCGTGGTCGACGGCGCGAAGCCCGCCCCGGCGCCGCGTCCCAAGGCCGCGCCCGACGCCGGCCAGGGCGACCTGTTCTGACAACCGCCCCGCCGCGCGGGTTTCAGAAGTTTCCGAATTGACAATTAACCGCGCGGCGGACTGCCAAAGCGCGTATCGAGTTTGTGAATGCGCCCGGCGGCGCTACATTGGGACCATGAACGCTTACGATCGCGATCTTTCCGGGAACCCCGCGGACCTGGCCGTCGTCCACTATGGCGACGGCGAGTTCGTGGTCATGAAGCCCGGCCGTTTTGTCGAGTGCGCGGTCAGCGGCGTGCGCATCCCTCTCGACGCCTTGCGCTATTGGAACCCCGAGCTTCAGGAAGCTTACGCGGGGCCCAAGGAGGCTTTGGCGCGGTGGCGGACTCTGAACGGACAAGCCTGATCCGGCCAAGCCGGCGCCTGCTGCTGCTCGCGGCGGCGGCGGCTCCCTTGGCCGCGCCCGCCTACGCCGCGCCCCCCTCGCTGCTGCTCACCGGCCCCTATGTCCAGGGCGGCTTCGCGTTCGGCCGCACCGCGCCCCGCGCCACCATCCTGGTCGACGGCGTGGTGGAAGGCGCGGCCTCGGCCGACGGCGCCTTCTTCGTCGGGTTCGACCGCGACTCGCCGTCCCGGGTGACCATCGCCGTGCGCACGCCCGAGGGCGAGGCCAGCCACGTCCAGTCGGTCGCGCCCCGCAGCTTCGATATCCAGCGCATCGACGGCCTGCCGCCGGACCAGGTCACGCCGCAGGACCCGGCCCTGCTCGCCCGCATCGCCGCCGAGGCGGAGCGCAAGGCGGCCGGCTTCGCCAGCCGCCTCGACCGCGAGGACTTCGTCGCGGGCTTCATCCTGCCGGTCGAGGGCGCGCGGATCACCACCCGCTTCGGCGGCCAGCGCATCCTGAACGGCCAGCCGAAGACCCCGCACTACGGCGTCGATCTCGCCGCGCCGGTCGGAACGCCGGTGCGCGCGCCGGCCGACGGCGTCGTCGCCTTCGCCGAGACCGGCCTTCATTTCGACGGCGGCCTGATCCTGATCGACCACGGCCAGGGGCTGATCAGCGCCTATCTGCACCTGTCCAGGATCGACGTGGCGCGCGGCGAACAGGTCCGGCGCGGCCAGCTCATCGGCGCGGTCGGCCAGGAGGGCCGCGCCACGGGCCCGCACCTGTGCTGGCGGCTCAAATGGCACGGCCGCAATCTCGACCCGCTGCTGATGGTCGGCGCCGAGGCCCCCGCCAAATTGTGAAGAAAACCTATCTCGCGCGGGGGCGCGGTAACGTTTCGGAAGCCAATCCCGGGCGATCCTGAGTCCGTTGATTCCTGTCGGCCGCGACGGCGCATCCCGCGTGGTCCAGGATAGCAGAATCCAGCCGTTCACGAAGAAGGGCGGCCGCAGAAGTCGCGGGAGAAACGCGCGTATGGCGTCTGGCTTGGAAGCGTTGCGGGTGTTGTTGGTCGACGACAACAAGCACATGCGCGCCATCATCACCACGGTGCTGCGCAGCCTGGGCGTCCACGACCTGAGGCAGGCCCACGACGGCGCCGAGGCGCTGGAGACCCTGAAGACCTGGCCGGCCGACGTGGCCTTCGTCGATTTCCGCATGTCGCCGGTGGACGGCGTCGAGTTCACCCAGCAGGTGCGCACCGCGCCCGACAGCCGCAATCCCTACCTGCCGATCATCATGATCACCGGCTACGCCGAACGGCACCGCGTCTGCGAGGCCCGCGACGCCGGCGTGACCGAGTTCGTGGTCAAGCCGCTGACCGCCCGCGCCCTGATCGAGCGGCTGAACGCGGTGATCTATCACCCCCGGCCCTTCGTGCGGACACGCAGCTATTTCGGTCCATGCCGCCGGCGCATCGACGACGTGGCCTATATCGGCCCGGAGCGGCGCACGGCCAATCTGCGCCCGGCCTTCGAGCTCTAGCGCGGACCGCCGCCGCCGGCCTCAGACGCCGAGGCCGGCATAGACCTCGTTGGGCCAGCGCTTGTGGACCCAGAACCATTCCTCCGGCCGTTCGCGGATGCGGTCCTCCATGAAGGTGTTGATCGCACGCACGCACGCCTCGATGTCGGCGGTGCGGTCCTCGGTGTGCGGCGGCTCGATGGGGTCGTACACCGTCACCCGGAAGCGCGCGCCGCGGGTCCGCTGCACCGACATCGGCTGCAGCACCGTGCCAAAACGGATCGCCAGCCGGCTCGGCCCCTCGGCGGTGCGGGCCTCGTGGCCGAAGAACGGGGCGGCGACGCCGCCGTTGAACTTCTGGTCGTTCATCAGGGCGACCGACTGGCCGTCCTTGAGGGCCAGCAGCATGTCGCGCGCGCCGTCGCTGCCCTTGGGCGCGAACAGCTGGATGCCGTAGCGGGCGCGGCTTTCCTTGATCCGCTTGTCGACATAGGGATTGTTGGCCGCGCGATAGGTCATGTAGCAATCGACCCCCGCCTTGACGATCGCCGCCGGCATCACCTCCCAGTTGGCCAGGTGGCCCGAGACGAACACCACCGGCTCCTTCTGGCCGGCGATCTGGCCCAGGCGCTCGCCATTGATCAGCTCGATGCGGTCGTCGGCCAGGGCGATGCGGTCCATGATCGGGAATTCGGCGAAGGTCCGGCCCACGCTCTCCCATTGCGCCTTCAGCAGGCGCCGGCGGTCGGCCTCGGGCATGTCGGGAAAGGCCAGGGCGATGTTGCGGCGAGCGGTCTTGTGCGCGCCGCTGAGCGGCCCGAGCAGTTTCAGCAGCCCGCCCCCGGCGGCCGAGGCCCAGTCCACCGGCATGGCGCGGACCATCGCCGTGAACAGATCAAAGCCGAACGCCTCGATCCGCCACAGGAAATCCTGCAGGGCGCCGGGCTGAGACGGGGAATGCGGTTCGGACATGGACCTAAATAGGCTGTCGGCTCCGCTTCGCGCAATTGGGGCGACCTTCAACCGTCACGGCATGTGGCTTGCGGGTGACTCACCCGGCCGTCCCGTTCTGGGACGGGAAGGACCGACCTTTTTGGGGGGCTTGCGCCCATGAGAAACGACATCGACCTTCACCTCGGCAAACGCCTCCGCCGCCGCCGCCGCCTGCTGGGCCTGACCCAGCAGCAGCTCGCCGGGGCCTGCGGCGTCCGCTTCCAGCAGATCCAGAAGTACGAGTGCGGCGCCAACCGCATCTCGGCCGCCCGCCTGTGGCAGCTCTCCGAAGCCCTGGAGGTGCCGGTGGCCTATTTCTACGACGGCCTGGCCGAGGACCCGCACGAGGTCGCGGTCCGCGACCGCCGCGAGGAGCGCGCCGAGAGCCAGGGCGAGGTGTTCGCCCGCAAGGAGACGCTGGACCTGATCCACGCCTATTACAGCCTCGACGAACGCCCCCGCCGCCGCCTGCTGGACCTGGCCAAGTCGCTGAACGACGAAGGCGAAGAGGCGTTGAGCGCCTGAGGCTTCTCAGCGAGCGGCCAGGAGGCTAAGCCTCGCGCATGCCTGCGCTGAGCCCCGACCGACTCGCCGAACTCGACGCCTTCCTGATCGCGCTGAACGGCGCGTCCGGGGCGGCGATCCTGCCCCTGTTCCGCGCCGATCACGGCCTGGAGGACAAGGGCGAAGCCAAGGGCCAGGCGTTCGACCCGGTCACCGAGGCCGACCGCGGCGCGGAGGCGGCGATCCGCCGCCTCATCGCCGAGCGCTATCCCGCGCATGGCGTGATCGGCGAGGAGTACGGCGAGGACCGTCCGGACGCCGAGTTCGTCTGGGTCCTGGACCCTATCGACGGCACGCGGGCGTTCATTTCCGGCCTGCCGCTGTGGACCACCCTGATCGGCCTGCGCTGGAACGGCGCGCCGGTGCTGGGCTCGATCGGCCAGCCCTATCTCGGCGAGGTGTTCATCGGCTCGCAGGCGGCGGGCTCGCGGCTGATCCACGCCGGCGGCGAGACGCCGCTGCGCGTGCGGCCCTGCCCGCGCCTGACCGACGCCCTGATCGCCACCACAGACCCGGAAGCCTGCTTCGACGGCGCCGAGCGCGGCGCCTGGACCCAGGTGCGCGCCGCCGCCCGCCTGGCGCGTCTCGGCTGCGACGCCTACGCCTACGCCATGGTCGCCGCCGGCAAGATGGACATGGTCATCGAGTCCGGCTTGAAGAGCTGGGACATCGAGGCGGCGGTGCCGTTGGTCGAAGGCGCCGGGGGCGTCGTCGCCGACTGGCGCGGCGCGCCCGTCGGCCGCGACGGCGGCCAGGTGGTCATGGCCGGCGACCGCGCCTGCCTGGACGAGGCCCTGGTCGCCCTCAGGCGTTCGGCGAAATAACCGGTCCGGTCAGGGCGTCGAACTCGCGCCAGAAGGCGGACCGAACCGGGTCGGTCTCGACCAGCAGCTCATGATAGGCGCCGGCGATCTCGACATAGCGGCCGTGCGGCAGGCGCGCGGTCACGGCCTTGAGGTCGCGGTTGACCACCCGGCTGTCGTCGCCGGCCCCGACCACCACCACGGGCATGGCCACCCGGCTGACCGCCGGCGCGGCCTGCAGCCAGGCGCAGGCGCTGAAGGCGAAGTCGAGCCAGCCCCAGGTCAGCCCGCCGAGGGCCAGATCGGGACAGGCGAGGATCTGGGCGTGGTAACGGTCGTAGCGCGCCTTGTCGTGGGTCAGGCGGCTGTCTTCGAAATCGTAGGCCAGCGGGTCGGGCGCGTCGCCGAACAGGTAGTGGCCGGCGCGGCCGGTATGGACCATCCACCAGGCCCAGGCCCGGCCGAGCAGCGGCGAGCGCCCGCCGGTGTGGAGGCCCAGCATCGGGGCCGACAGCGCGCAGGCCGCGAAGCGGTCCTCGCCGTGCGCCAGCGCCAGCAGGGTCAGGCAACCGCCCATCGAATGCCCCAGCGCGATCCACGGCTTGGGCAGGCGGTCGGCGAAGTGGTCGAGCAGCAGGCCATAGTCGGCCAGGAAGGTCTTGAAGCCCCGGGCGTGCCCCTTGCTGCGGTCCGCGAGTTCGCGGTGCGACAGCCCCTGGCCGCGCCAGTCGTGGACCAGGACGACGAAGCCCCGGGCCTGAAGGTCGGCGACCACCTCGTAGTATTTTTCGATGGGTTCGGTGCGGCCGGGGCTGACGACCACCGAGCCCTTCGGCGCGCCCTTCGGCGAAAACAGAGCGGCGCGGAGGGGAGCCCCCCCCGCGCCGTCGAACCATTCCGCCGCGCCGTCGGCCGGCGCGGGCGCCTCGGATATCGAGAGCAGAGGCGCTTGCTCAGACACGCCGGATCAGCCGCGGGCCTTGGCCAGGATCGGTTGCAGTTTCATGGCGACCGACATGTCGCCGTTGATCTTCAGCTTGCCTTGCATGAAGGCCATGGTCGGGTCGAGCTTGCCCTCGGCCATCGACTCGAAATCGTCCTTCGAGATGACGATGGTGCAGTCGGCCGGCTTGTCTTCGTTGGTGACCGAGCCGCCGTCGACGAAGATGAAGCCGTCGCCCTTGAAGTCGAACTTCAAGGTCTTGCCGAGGCCAGAATCGGCGCCCACGGCTTTTTGAAGTTGTTCGGTGATGTCTTGCAGCGTGGCCATGGACCGTTCTCCTCGGAAGTGGCGTGCTGGGCTGCGCCCTGTTCAGCGGGCGCTAACTTGGCGGCTCCTGACACGAATGTAAACAACGTTCAGACGTTGACGTTAGCGTCAACATCAAGCCTCGAAAGGACGCCGTTACTTCGCCGGCGCCAGCAGGATCCGGCTGGGCGGGTGGGTGAACCTGAGGCTGCGGGCGCCGCGGATGACCGACGGGTTGAAGGCCGGCTGCCCCTCGGCCGTGGGCAAGGCGACGTTGCGCCCGTCGGCCAGGACCGCGACCCCCGATCCCGCGCCGAAGAACACCGCCCGCGACATCTTCGGGGCCATCAGGCCGAGCAGCGGGCCCGAGGCCTTGATGCCGGCGTTGGCCTGCTCGATGGCCCTGGCCACCTCGGCCGCGCCGATCTCGGGCGCCGGGGCGATCTTGGCCTGCAGCTCCATGTTCATGCCGAACTTGGCCTTGGCCGGGGCGTCCAGCACCAGCTTGCGGTGCGCCTTGATCATCGGCAGGGTCGGCAGGGTCTGGACGCGGCCGTCCGCCCCGATCGGCAGGTGCACCCTGCCCTGCGGCGTCTCCACCCAGATATGGACCCCCGTGGCCGGCCGGCCGTCGACCGACAGGTAGTAGACCAGCTCATAGGCGGTCCGCTGCTCCGGCGGGATGCGCAGGAAGTGGTCCAGGAACGGGAACACCTTGGCGACGTCCACCGGCGGGCGCGCCGCCAGGGCCGGCGCGGCGGCGGCGGCCAGGCCGAGGGCCAGGGCCAGGGCCAGGGCCGCGCCGAGCAGCTTGCGTCTGTCGGGCGCCACGGTCATTTCGGCTTCACAAAGCGCAGGGTCATGCGGTCGCTTTCGCCTATGGCGTCATATTTCGAATGGTCGAAGCCCGGCTTGGCCGGCTGGCCGCGCGGCGCCGAGAGCCGGGTCGGCGGCAGGGTCCACACGCCGAACGGATAGTCCTTGAGATCGGCCGGATTGGCGTTGATCTCGCTGGACTTGTCGAAGGCGAAGCCGGCTTCCTGGGCCAGTTGCCGGACATAGGCCTCCTGCACGTAGCCATTGCCGGCCAGCACGTCCTGAACCCCGCCCGGGGCGGCGCGATGCTCCTCGACGCCCAGCACCCCGCCCGGCTTGAGCACGGCGAACGCGTCGTGGAAGGCCTTCTCGGCGAAGCCGCCGGCCATCCAGTTATGGACGTTGCGCAGGAACAGGACCATGTCGGCGCCGCCAGCCGGCGGCAGGGGCCCCGAGGTGGGGCCGAAGGCGGCGATCTCGACCTTGCCGTAGACCCGCGGGCTGGCTTCGAGCTTGCGCCGATAGGCTTCGACGATCTCGGCGGCGGCCGGTTCGGACGGGTCGCCGACCTGGAGATCGGCCGCATAGAGCTTGCCGCCCGTCTGTTTCAGATAGGGCGCCAGGACATCGGTGTACCATCCCGCGCCCGGCCAGAACTCCACCACGGTCATGCCCGGCTTGAGCCCCCAGAAGGTCAGGCTCTCGACCGGGTGGCGCCATTTGTCCCGCGCCTTGTCGGCCGCCGGCCGCCAGTCGCCGGCGACGACCTCCTGGAGCGTGACCTCGTGCACCTTGGCCGCGGCGGGCGAGGCCCGCTCGGCCGGCGCCGCCGGCTTGCGCCCGCAGCCGGCCAGCGCCGCCGCGCCGGCGGCCAGCATCAGGCCTCGCCGAGAGAAGTCGGACGGAAAAGCGTACTTCACGCGAGCATTCCCCTAAGACGTCGATCGCCCCCGCAACCGCGCGTCACACATGGCTTATCGCGCCGGGCCCCGGCGGTCAAAGCGGTCAGCCCGGCTTGCGGAACCGCAGGGTCATCCGATCGCTCTCGCCGATGGCGTCGTACTTGGCGTGGTTGAAGGCCGGATTCTCGGGCTGACCCGACGGCGCGCTGGCGCGCGTGGGCGGCAAGGTCCAGACGCCGAACGGGTGGTCCTTCGAATCCTTGGGGTTGGCGTAGAGCTCGCTGCGGGCGTCCAGCTTGAGCCCCGCCTTCTCGGCGGCGGCGATCACCGCCTGCTCGTTGACATAGCCGTCGGAGGCGTCGGGCCGCATCGGCCGGGGATCGGCGCGGTGGTCCTCGACCGCCAGCACGCCGCCGGGCTTCAGCGCGGCGGCGATGTCGGCCATGGCCTTGTCGAGATAGCCGCCGGGAATCCAGTTGTGAATCTCGCGGGCGGTCAGGATCAGGTCGACGGAGCCGGCCGGCGCCAGGGCGCCGGAGACGCCGCCGAAGTTGGTCGCCTCGACCTTGCCCCAGACCGAGGCGTCGGCGTACTTGGCCAGGAAGTTCGCCCGCCCCTTGCGGGCGCTCTCGGACAGCTTGGGATTGTCGAGATCGGCCAGGCCGGCCACGTAGCGGCCGCCGGTGGCCTTGGCGTAGGGGGCCAGGATTTCGGTCCAGTAGCCGCCGCCCGGCTGCAGGTCGATCACCACGTCGCCCGGCTGCAATCCCCAGAAGGTCAGCGCCTCGACCGGCTTGCGGACGCCGTCGCGGGCCCTGTTGGCCGCCGCGCGCTGCGGGCCGGCCACGGCCGCCGCCAGGGCGGCGTCTTCCGAGAAGGTCGGCGCGATCGCCGGCGTGGCGTTGGGGAAGGCCTTGGTGGCCGCCGAGACGGGCGCGGAAGAGACCGCCGCCACAAGAGAGACGCAGCCCAGGGCGGCCAGTCTGGAGAGGTTCATGGTGCGGTTCTTTACGGTGGACGTGCGCGAGGGTTCGCCGTCCGCCCGCCGCAAGGCAAGTGAATTAATCTCCATCCCCGTCCAGCCGCTCTCCCCTTGAACCCCCGCAGCCGCATCCCACCTAGGTTGGCGAAGGCGCTGGATGTCCGGGCCTTCCGGATCACCGCGCGAGGCCGTTCCGGCTCGCGCACGGTCCGCCCCAGAAACGCAACCTTGCTTGAACCAAGAAGGATGTGACGCACATGCGTACGATCGATTTTTCCCCCCTCTATCGTTCCGTCGTCGGCTTCGACCGCCTGGCCGCGCTGCTTGACGCCGCCAGCGCCGACAGCGCCTCGGGCTATCCGCCCTACAACATCGAGCGCACTGACGAGAACCTTTACCGCATCGAGATCGCCGTCGCCGGCTTCAAGCCCGAGGACCTGAACATCGAGGTCAAGGAGAACCTCCTGACCGTGCAGGGCCGCAAGGTCGCCAACGACGAGGACCAGGGCCGCCGCTACCTGCATCGCGGCCTGGCCGAGCGCAATTTCGAGCGCCGGTTCCAGCTCGCCGACTACGTGATCGTGACCGACGCGTCGCTGGCCGACGGCCTGCTGACCGTGTCGCTGAAGCGTGAACTGCCCGAACAGCTCAAGCCGCGCCGCATCGAGATTTCGACCGCGCCATCGGCCAGCCTGATCGAGGGCGAGAAGGCCGCCTGAGGGACCGGCCGGACCTGAAATCCACGAAGGGCGGCGCCGATGGCGTCGCCCTTTTTTCCGTCGGAGCCGACGGCGTCAGAGGATGGCGGTCTCCAGGCCCTTGGCCCCTTCGCGGAAGGCGCCGGCCAGTTCGGCCTGGCGCAGGACGGCCCCGCTGAAATTGGCCCGGCTCAGATCGCTGTCGGCGAGCAGCGCCTGACGCATGTCGGCGCCGGTGAAATCGGCGCCCTTGGCGATCACCCGGCTCATGTCGCAGGGCAGCAGGCGATCGGCCCCGAGCAGCAGAGGGCCCATCTGCGCCTCGCGCAGGTCCGCCCCCGACAGCTTGGCCCCCTTCAGCCGCGCGCCGCGCAGGTCGGCCCGGCGCAGGTTGCAGGCCCGCAGGTCCGCCCCTTCCAGGTGCGCGCCCTGCAGCTGGGCGCCTTCCATGTCGAGGCCGTAGAACACCGCCCCCTTGGCCGACAGGGCGGTCAGGTTGTAGCCGCGGATCGACTTCAGCGCCCGTAGGTCGGCGCCGTCGAAGACCGAGGGCCGCCCCTCCGCGCCGTCGGTCTCGCACCATAGGGCGTGCTCGCGGATCATGTCGCCGTAGGGCAGCGCCTCGACGTCCACCCCGGCCAGACCGTCGGTCAGCGCCCCGTCCATCTGGGCGTTGGTGATGTCGGCATGGGTCAGCGAGGCTCCGACCAGGATGGCGTCGCGCAGGTCGGCCCCAGCCAGGTTGGCCCCCGAAAGGTCGGCGCCCGCCAGGTTGGCGCCCGACATCGAAGCCTGTTTGAGGTTGGCGCGGACCAGCTTGGCGTCCTTGAGGATGGCGTCGGTGAAGTCGGCCCGCACGGCGATCACGCCGGACATCCGCGTGCGCTCCAGGTTGGCGCCGGCCAGAATGGCGCCCTGCGCCTCGCTGGCCCGCTTGGCGGGCTCGATCACCCGCAGGCCCTTCTCGCGGTCGGGCGTGGTGATGGTGCCCTCGCGCAGGTCGGCCTCGAACATGTCCGCGCCGGTGAGGTCGGCGCCGCGCAGGCAGGCGCCGCGCAGGTCGGCCCGCCGCAGCGAGGCCTCCGTCAGGTCGGTGTTCTGCATGTCCGCGCCATAGAAGATGGCGTGGTCCAGGCGCGCGCCGACGAACTTGCAGCCGTCGAGCACCGCTCCGGTGAAATCGGCGTCGGCGAGATTGCGCCCCCGGAAGTTCAGCCCCGACAGGTCCATCCACGAAAACACGGCTCGGGCGCCGCCCGGCCGCGCGGCCCACAACCGGTCATGCCTTGCGCAGATCAGATCGGCTTCCTGTTGCGTGAGGCGGCGGTGATTCCCGGCCGTCCCGATCGCTGGCATGGGGAACATCACTCCGACGAATGGACCGTCCGATGCTGACAGGCCAATGTTAACGCAAGGCTGACGCGACGGCCGGGTCGAGAAGCCCCTGCCCGGCCAGCTCCCAGGCCAGCGGCCCGCCGCGCGGCGTCCACAGCCGCGTATAGCCGGCCGCGCCATAGCGATCGAGCGCCAGGGCCAGCCCCTCGCCGGGCTGGGGCTCGAACAGGGCGTCGAAGCCTTGCCCGTCCTCGGACGCCTCGACCAGCGGCCGGCCGACGGCCAGCCGGTGGAAATAGCCGCGGTAGAGGCCGCGCGCCTCCTCGGCGAGCAGGCCGATCTCGGGCTCGAGCCCGGCCGCCCGCAATCGCGCGAGGCCACGTCCGTCGGCGTAGGGCGACGGATCGTCGCAGGCGATCACCACTCGCGCCACGCCGGCGGCGGCCAGCCGCTCGGCGCACGAGGCCAGGCCGGACGACCGCTCGCCGCAGGGTTCGAGAGTGACATAGGCGACGGCGCCCCGCGCGCCCTCGCCGATCTGGTCCAGGGCCTGCTCCTCGGCGTGGGGCCGCCCGCCCGGCGCGGTGGCGGCGACGGCCGCCGCCAGACCGTCCCTGGCGATGACGCAGCCGACGGTCGGATTGGGCCAGGTGCGCCCCAGATTGGCCCGCGCGGCGGCGATGGCCCGGCGCATCAGCATGACGTCGTCGGAGATCATGACCCAGCCCGCTTGCTCGACGCCGCCCAGCCCGGCGCCAGGGGCGGTATAGCCTCCAGCGCGGCCGGCGGCGACCGTTCAGTAGGTCACCGTGACCACCAGGGTGTCGGCGTAGGCGCCGCTGGCGACGTACTGGCCGACCGGAACGCGGCCGTAAGCCGTATAGGTGATCGAGCCGAGGACCAGCACGGTCGAGTAAGACTGGGTCACCGTGCCGGCGGTGCCGTCGCCCCAGATCGTCGTCCGGCCTCCGTCGGTATAGATGTTGTAGTTCAGCCGGGAGGCGCCGAAGGCCATCTTGCGGGTCGCGAAGCTGCCCGATCCGGCGGAGATCGACACCGTGAAGGCCGGCAGCAGGTCCAGGCCGAGCCCGCAGCTGACGGTCACCGAACCGGTCGCGTCCCTGGGCGTGGGCGAACTGGCGTTGTACGAGCCGAAGGCCAGGGCGGTCGCCGACACGCTGAGCGGATCGAGGATCGTGCCGCACAGCAGGGCGTGGGCCGGGCGCGGCGCGGCCGCCAGGACCAGGGCCGGCGCCATGGCCAGGAGGCGCGGGTCAACCCTCATGGGCGGGAGCCTCTTCGCACCGCGCCGGCCCCAGGCGCGGAATCTGGTCGCCGACGGCCTCAGGCGCGGCCGGCGCCGAGAAGCGGCAGGCGCCGCCGTCGAAAATCACCGTCCCGGTCACCGGCTGCGACAGGTCCTGAAGGAAGATCTCGCCGTTCCGGCCCAGGATCAGCTCGCGCCCGTCGGCGAGGCGCACGCGCGAGCCCGCGGGCGGGGCGGCGCCATTGGCCCTTCGCAGGGTCAGCAGGGCCGGACGGCCGGCCTTGGGCGTGAAGTCGACCACCACGCCGCTGCGCGCGCGGGGCGCCACGGCCTTGACCTCGTCGTCGAGGCGGGTGGTGATCGGAAAGCTGGCCGTGTCGACCCCGATGCGGTTGGTCGCATAGGGGGTCAGGTCGGCGATCATGGCCTCGCCGCGGGCGTTGGTGGTCGCCGCCTCGCGGTTCTCGCGATAGATCTTCACCCCTGGCTGGCCGGTGCGCACCAGGGCGAACGGCCCGTCCGACGGCCGTGTGGCGAACACCGAGCCGTCGACGTCGACGATGTCGCCAGAAACCAGCGCCCGTCCCCACTGGCCGGCGCTGTTGGACAGCACGCCCACGTCGACGGTGGCGTTGGAGCCGACCCAGGTGGCGTTGGCCTGGAAGCTCTGGGTCCGGTCGGCCGAGGCGGCGACCAGATAGCCGAAACCGCCGTCCGGGTTCACCGAGCGCGTATAGGAGACGCCGGGGTCGAAACGTCCGTCGTGGGCGTCGCCCCACACCGACGCCGCGCGGTCCTGGCCGAGCGGCACCCGGAAGAACACCTGGCCCGACCAGGCCCCCGGATCGCTGTGGAAGGCCGAGGCCCCGAAGTACCAGCCGTTGGACAGCATGCGGGTGTAGGACACCGTCGTCAGCGAAATCCGCCCCGACCCGCCGGTCTGGGATATCCAGGAGGCGGCGATCGAGCCGAAACCGGGATCGCCGTAGCTGGCCCCCAGCTGCAGGCGCGACCTGGGCAAGGGCGCGCCCTCGGCCGCGGCGATGTCCGCATAGGCGCCGCTGGAGCCCGAATAGGAGCCGAACAACCCGAGCCGCCGTCCCTGGAGCTGGGCCGAGACGGCGTAGAGCCCCCCGTCCCCGAAGCGGCTGTGGCTGCCGGCCAGGGCCGCCGTCGCGGAGCCCAGCGCCCCCAAGGCGACCGCCCCGCCTCCGCCCACTACCTGGGCGTCCCTGGTGGCCTCGGCGTGGCCCTCCAGGGTCAGCCAGCCGGTCGCGCCGTAGCGAAAGGTGCCCGCCGTCATCCCGGTCCCGTAGTCGAAACTGCGCAGGCCGTAGCTGCGGCGCAGGACGCCGACCTCGACGGCGTAGCTGCTCAGCCCCTTGGCCAGCAGGTCGGCGCTGACATAGAGCGGCAAGGTGGTGGTCACGTCCCGGCCGAGGGCGTCGCGCACCACCACCACCGCATCGCCGCGGCCGGTCACCACCGGAATGTTGCGGATGGCGAAGGGGCCAGGCGAGACGTCGGCGCTGTAGACCCGTGCGGAATCGACGAAGACGTCGACGGTGGACGGGGCGGCGACGCTGCCCATGAAATCGGGAAGCGGCAGGGTCGACATCTCAGGCCGCAGCGAGAAATCCTTGGCGAACTGCAGACCGGCGAAGCGGACGGCGCGCGACCAGCGCAGGTCCGAGGACAGCGCGTCGCCGATCACCCACCGTTGCAGCCGGGCCGGGTCGTCGTACTGGTAGGCGGTGTCCAGCCGCACGAAGCTGTCGATGGCCGGCGAGGCCCGGGCGAGCGCCGTCGAGGTCACCACGCCCCACGGCGCGAACAGCGTCGCCGACAGCGAACCGCCCACCGACCAGCTCCCGCCGGCGGCCGAGCCCGGGCCGGTCAGGGCCGAGATGTCGTAGCGGCCGATGAAGCCGCCGCCCGAGGCGCCGCCGCTCCACGCCTGCGCGCCGCGAGCGTCGAAGACCTGGACCGGACCGCCGGCCGGCGTGGTCAGCATCAGTTGCTGGCTGGGGCCGACCACCTGGGCGCGCCCGGGCCCCAGCGCCGCCAGGGGCACGAAGTCGCCGACGACCGCAGGGTCGACCGCCACGCCGGCGGCGGTCAGGGCCGCCCGTTCGACCAGGGCCCCGGGACCGGCGCCCCGGACCCGGGCCAGGACATGGTCGGTGCGGCCGTTGACCCAGAGCTCCAGCAGGCTGTCCTGCCCCGGCGGCGTCCTGGCCGGACGCGGCGCTATCGAGGCCTGCTGGAGGACGGCGTCCGGCGGCGGAGCCGGCGACGCGGCGGCGGGAATGGCGCCGCGCAGTCCCAGCGACGCGGCGTCGGGCTGGATCTCCGGGCGAAGCCCGAGGGTGGAGGACGCGGCGCTGGCGGCGATGGCGGCGGCGAAACTGGCCAAACCCGCACCCATGTCGACCTAGGGCCGTATCACCACGGACGCGGCGATGAGCTTGCCGCTGTCGCCGTCCCGGCTCTCGATGGCGACGGAATCTCCTGGCTTGAGGCCGGCGGCCGGGGCGGTCCACACCCGGCTGGCGCCGGCCAGCACATAGACCGGGCCGCCGGCCACGGCGCGACGGCCGGCGGCGGCGGCGACCAGTTGGGCGTCGGTGAACTTGCTGCGGCGCGCGCCGGAATTGGTGGCGGTCAGGACCAGCCGGTCGCCGTTCAGCACCGCGTCCCAGGCCAGGGCCGCCCGGCCGCCCGAAGGCGCCCGTTCGAAGACCGGCATGTTGAACTGCAGCAGCACGCGGACCTGCTGCTCCTGCCCGCCGCCGGGCGGCGGCAGCTCGCTGACCACCAGCCGGTAGGCGCGTTCGCTCGCCCCGCCGGCGCGCGGCGCGGCGCGCAGGCGCACGATCTGGGTGCCGCCGGGGGCCAGCTCGGCGATCGGCGGGCTGACCTCCAGGCTGACGCTGGGGGTCAGACGGTCGCCGCCGCCGTCCTGGCTCCAGTCGAAGGCCTCGACCTGGAAGGCCAGCGGCCGGTCGCCCCGGTTCGAGACGTAGAGAACGCCGGCCCGGCTGCCGGGCGCGAGCTCGATGGTGGTCGGCGCCGTCTCCAGCGAGGCCGCGCCGGCCGCCGGGGCCATGACGAGCGCGAGGACGGCGAGAGCGAGGGCGAGCGCCGCCGGCGGCGCGGGCGGAAGGCGGCCGGTCGACGGGGCGGCGCGCATGTCGCTCCCCTTCAATAGGTGATCGTCACGGTCACGGTGTCGGCGTAGCTGCCGGCCGCCACGTACTGATTGATCGGTATGCGGCCGTAGACGGTGTAGGCCTGCAGCGCGCCGCTGCCGGAGCCCGCCACGGTCGAGGTCGACAGCGAGCCGTCGCCCCAGATGGTGGTGCGGGCCGAGCCCGTATAGAGCGCATAGGACAGGGCGTTCGCCCCCGAGGCCATGGTGCGGGCCGCCACCGTGGCGCCCGTGCCGGCGCCGGCGTCCAGGGCGATGGCGTAGGGCTGGCCGTTGCTGCACGTGACGCTGACGCTGCTGCTGGCGTCGTCGGGCGTGGCGTTGGTGGCCGAATAGGAGCCGAAGGCCAGGTTGGTCGCCTGCACGTTGCAGACGGCCAGCACCGTGGCGGTCACCGAGAAATTGGTGGTGGCCGTGGAGGCCAGGGCGGCGCACGGGGCGGCCGCAAGGATCAACGAGGTCAAACCGGCGACCGGCGCCCGACGCAATACGAACCTAAGCCAGTACGAATGCGGCATCGTTTTCCCCTGAATTCAACTCATCAAGAACAGAACCTCGGGTCGTCGCGGTGTTCGCGACTCAAAATTTGATACGATGATTGTATCCAATACCGGAAAATGGTGAATCGGGGGTGGACGAATACTAATGTCGCATGGAGGTTATGCGTACTCAAATCAGTGTACGCAGATCAGCGCGCCGGCGACGACACACGCCGACGGGCTCGTTCCGCCGCCGGGCGGGAGCCTGGATCGAAAGGGGATTCCCTAAGGGGTTGTGCGCGGGGGCGCCCGCCCCCGGACCTCAGATCCTGGGCAGGGCCTGGGCCCGGCCCTCGTCCAGATAGCGGGCCGAGACCGGCTTCAGGCCGGCGTCCAGCTCGACGAGCAGCGGGTTGCCGGTGGGGATCTCGACGTCGACGATGGCCTCGTCCGGCACGCCGAACAGGTGCTTGACGATGGCGCGCAGCGAATTGCCGTGGGCGGCGACCAGCACGGTCTCGCCGGCGGCCAGCTTCGGCGCGATCTCGGCCTCCCAATAGGGCAGCACCCGCTCCAGGGTGGTCTTCAGGCTCTCGGTGTCCGGGATCGGCGCGCCGGCGTAGCGGCGGTCGCGGGCGAAGTCGTATTCGCCGCCGGCCGCCAGCGGCGGCGGCGGGATGTCGTAGGACCGGCGCCAGACCTTGACCTGTTCGTCGCCGTGCTTGGCGGCGGTCTCGGCCTTGTCCAGCCCGGTCAGCCCGCCGTAGTGGCGCTCGTTCAGCCGCCAGTCCTTGGTCAGCGGAATCCACAGCTGGCCGGCGGCCGCCAGCGCCGTGTCGGCGGTGCGGATGGCGCGGATCAGCACCGAGGTGTAGGCGCGGTCGAAGGCGACGCCGGCCGCCTTGAGCAGCTCGCCGGAGCGCTGGGCCTGGGCCTCGCCTTCCGCCGTCAGGTCGACGTCCACCCAGCCCGTGAACCGGTTTTCGAGGTTCCAGCGGCTCTGGCCGTGACGGAGGAGAACGAGGGTGGGCATTGGGCGCGCTTCCGGCAGAGGGTCGACGGAGGGGCGGTAGAGCGCACGGACCGGCGCGTCAAGCTGGAGGCCGGCGCGAGGCGTGCTATATGCGGCCCATGCCCGACCGCATCCTTCTGCCGCTTTTCGCCCTGACCGCCGCGGCGATGATCGCCCTGGCGGCGATCTGGCCCCAGGGGCTGGGCGACCGCTCGCCCCGCCCGTTCGGCCACATGCCCGTGCAGCGCACGCCCGAGATGCGGGCGGCCATGCAGCGCGAGACGGCCGCCGCCGTGGCGCAGCAGCAGCGCGACAAGGAAGCCGCCGCCGCCGCCGAGACCGGCTCCTCGCAGCCGGCCCCGGGCAAGTCCCCGGCCGCCAAGCCGCCCAAGCAGAAGGGCCCGGTGATCGACCCCACCGCGCAGCTGCCGTGAGCGGCTTCGACGTCCTGGCCGTCGGCCGCCGAGTCCTGGCCGCCGAGGCCGAGGCGCTGACCCTGCTGGCCGACGGGCTGGGCGACGCCTTCGTCTCGGCCGTCGAGACCCTGTTCGCCGCGCGCGGACGAATCGTCTGCACCGGCATCGGCAAGTCGGGCCACGTCGGGCGCAAGATCGCCGCCACCCTGGCCTCCACCGGGGCCCCGGCCATGTTCGTCCACGCCACCGAGGCCAGCCATGGCGACCTCGGCATGATCGGCCCCGACGACGTGATCCTGGCCTTGTCCAAGTCGGGCGAGACCAAGGAGCTGTCGGACATCCTGGGCTACGCCAAGCGTTTCTCGATCCCGCTGATCGCCATGACGGCGGCGGCGGCCTCGACCCTGGCCAAGGCGGCGGACGTGCTGCTGCTGCTGCCCGACGCGCCGGAGGCGACCGCCGAGATCAACGCCCCGACCACCTCGACCACGCTGCAGATCGCCCTGGGCGACGCCCTGGCCGTGGCCCTGGTCGAACGGCGCGGCTTCACGCCCCGCGATTTCCACGTCTTCCACCCTGGCGGCAAGCTGGGGGCGATGCTGCGCACCGCCGGCGGCCTGGCCCACGGCGGCGGCGAGCTGCCCCTGGTCTCGCCGCGGACCCCGATGCGCGACGCCCTGCTGGTGATGACCGAGAAACGGTTCGGCTGCGTGGGCGTGGTGGACGAGGCCGGCGTGCTGGTCGGCCTGATCACCGACGGCGACCTGCGCCGGCACATCGACGGCCTGATGGATCACGTCGCCGGCGACGTCATGACCCGCGACCCGCGCACCGTCTCCCCCGACACCCTGGCCGCCGAGGCGCTGAAGATGATGGAAGGCCGCATCACGGTGCTGTTCGTCGTCGACCAGGGCCGGCCGGTCGGCATCCTGCACGTCCATGACCTGCTGCGGGCCGGCGTCATTTGAGGTGCGCCGCCGCCCGAACGCGCGCATGACGAGCGTCATAAAACCGTCGATGGCGCGCCGCCTAGCCGCCGTCTAAGAGCAAGATCCGTACACGACGAGACTCAGATGTTTTCAACGCCTCGCGCCGACCTCGCCCCCAACACCCTGGCCTATGAGAACGAACCGCTGGTCAAGGCGACGGGCTTTCGCGAATACGACGCGCGCTGGCTGTTCGGCCCGGAGATCAACCTTTTGGGCGTGCAGGCCCTGGGCCTGGGCCTGGGGACCTACATCCATGAGCTCGGCCAGTCCAAGATCGTGGTCGGCCACGACTTCCGCTCCTATTCGCTGTCGATCAAGCAGGCCCTGACGCTCGGCCTGCTGGCCGCCGGCTGCGAGGTGCTCGACATCGGCCTCGCCCTGTCGCCGGTCGCCTATTTCGCCCAGTTCGACCTCGACGCCCCGTGCGTGGCCATGGTCACCGCCAGCCATAACGAGAACGGCTGGACCGGCGTGAAGATGGGCGCCCAGCGCCCCCTCACCTTCGGCCCCGACGAGATGGGCCGGCTCAGGGACATCGTGCTGACCGGCGCCTTCAAGGAGCGGCCGGGCGGCAAGCTGACCCGCGTCGACGGCGTGCGCGAGCGGTACGTCGCCGACGTCGTCAAGCGGGTCCAGGTGCGCCGGCCGCTGAAGGTGGTCTGCGCCTGCGGCAACGGCACCGCCGGGGCCTTCGCGCCCCAGGCCCTGCGCGACATGGGCGTGGCGGTGGTGGTGGAGATGGACTGCGAGCTCGACTGGACCTTCCCCAAATACAATCCGAACCCCGAAGACCACGTCATGCTCAAGGCCATGGCCGAGCAGGTGAAGATCTTCGAGGCCGACCTGGCCTTCGGTTTCGACGGCGACGGCGACCGCTGCGGCGTGGTCGACGACGAGGGCGAGGAGATCTTCGCCGACAAGATCGGCCTGATGCTGGCGCGCGACCTGGCCCCGCACCATCCGGGGGCCACCTTCGTCGTCGACGTCAAGTCGACCGGGCTCTACGCCACCGACCCGGTGCTCGAGGCCAACGGCTGCACCACCGTCTACTGGAAGACCGGCCACAGCTACATCAAGCGCAAGAGCGCCGAGATCGGCGCCCTGGCCGGCTTCGAGAAGTCCGGCCACTTCTTCCTCAACGAGCCGCTCGGCCGCGGCTACGACTGCGGCCTGACGGCGGCGGCGGCGGTGCTGGCCATGCTCGACCGCAACCCGGACAAGAAGCTGTCGGACCTCAAGAAGGCCCTGCCGGTCGCCTACACCTCGCTGACCATGTCGCCGCATTGCGCCGACGAGGTGAAGTACCAGGTGGTCGACAGCGTGGTGAAGGAATACCAGGCCCTGGCCGCCTCGGGCGGGACCATCCTGGGCCGCGCGATCAGGGAGGTGATCACCGTCAACGGCGTGCGCGTGGCGCTGGAGGACGGCTCGTGGGTGCTGGTGCGCGCCTCGTCCAACAAGCCCGAGATCGTGGTGGTGGTTGAAAGCACGCGTTCCGAAGACGATATGCGCGCTCTGTTCCGCCAAGACGTCAAGCCGCGCCTGGCCAAGCGTCCCGAAGTCGGCGCCTACAACCAAGAAATCTAAGGACTCTACCCCATGCGCGTCGCGATGATCGGAACCGGGTATGTCGGCCTGGTGTCGGGAGCCTGCTTCGCCGATTTCGGCCACACGGTGACCTGCATCGACAAGGACGCCGGCAAGATCGAGCGGCTGAAGGACGGGGTGATCCCGATCTTCGAGCCGGGGCTGGACAAGCTGGTGGCCGACAACGCCCGCGAGGGCCGCCTGCACTTCGACGTCGACGCCGCCGAGGCGGTGCGCGGCGCCGACGCGGTGTTCATCGCCGTGGGCACGCCCTCGCGGCGCGGCGACGGCCACGCCGACCTGTCCTACGTCTACGCCGCCGCCGAGGAGATCGCCGCCCTGATGGACGGCTTCACCGTGGTGGTCACCAAATCGACCGTGCCGGTCGGGACCGGCGACGAGATCGAGGCCATCATCCGCAAGAAGCGGCCCGACGCCGACTTCGCCGTGGTGTCCAACCCCGAGTTCCTGCGCGAGGGCGCGGCGATCGAGGACTTCAAGCGGCCCGACCGCGTGGTCGTCGGCGCCGACGACGAGCGCGCCCGCGAGGTGATGCGCGAGCTCTATCGGCCGCTGAACCTCAACGAGACCCCGATCGTGTTCACCAGCCGGCGCACCTCGGAGCTGATCAAGTACGCGTCGAACGCCTTCCTGGCGATGAAGATCACCTTCATCAACGAGATGGCCGACCTGTGCGAGGCGGTCGGCGCCGACGTGCAGCAGGTGGCCAAGGGCATCGGCCTGGACAACCGCATCGGCTCCAAGTTCCTGCACGCCGGCCCCGGCTATGGCGGCTCGTGCTTCCCCAAGGACACCCTGGCCCTGGTGCGCACCGCCGACGACGCCGGCGCGCCGGTGCGGCTGATCGAGACCACCGTCAAGGTCAACGACGCCCGCAAGAAGGCCATGGCCGGCCGCGTCGCCGACGCCCTCGACGGCGACCTGCGCGGCAAGACCGTCGGCGTGCTGGGCCTGACCTTCAAGCCCAACACCGACGACATGCGCGACGCCCCCAGCCTGGACATCATCCCGGCCCTGCAGGCCATGGGCGCGAAGATCCAGGCCTTCGACCCGGAAGGGCACGAGGCGCGCCAGCTGTTCCGGGACGTCGACTTCAAGACCGGGCCCTACGAGGCCGCCGAAAGCGCCGACGTGCTGGTGCTGATCACCGAGTGGGACCAGTTCCGCGCGCTCGACCTCGACCGCGTGAAGATGCTGATGAAGCAGCCCATCGTCGTCGACCTGCGCAACGTCTACAAACCCGACGACATGCGCGCGCGCGGGTTCAAATATTCAGGCGTCGGACGGGGCTGAGGTCCCGTCAGCCGAACCAGCGGGCGATCACCCAGTAAAGGCCGGTCCAGAACAGCGCCGCCGCCGCCAGCAGAAAGGCCAGGCAGGTGAAGGTCGCCGCCGGTTTCGGCCGGCCGCCCGCGAAGGCGAGGTTTCGCCGCATCGTGTCTCTCTCCCGTGCGCCGCCTATGCTCGCGACGTCACGGAAGGAATGGTCTCACCGTTCTCCCCGGCTGACCAGTAAAATGAACATCGGATGAAGCCTTGGCGCTCCAAGGCTGGGCCGTGGGGCGTCGTCGTTCCGAGATGAGGTCCGAGCAAGCGGTGAACGCGACGCCGTCTGAAGCCTCTTCAAAAGCTGGGGGCGCGCCGGGCGGGTGAGCCAGCTTCCACTTCACCCAGGCGCGCTCTAGACGGCCGCGCTCTTCACCGCCCCGGCGATGTCGCTGACGATCTGGGACACCAGCTTCTCGTCGTCGCCCTCGGCCATGATGCGGATCAAGGGCTCGGTGCCCGAGGCGCGCACGACCACCCGGCCCGAGCCGTTGAAGCGGGCCTCGGCCTCGGCGATGACCTTCTTGACCTTGGCGTCCTCCAGCGGCTTGCCGCCGGCGAAGCGCACGTTCTCCAGCAGTTGCGGCGCCGGTTCGAACTGGTGGGCCAGGGCGCTCATCGGCTTGTCCGACTGGACCAGCACGGCCAGGATCTGCAACGCTGCGATCAGCCCGTCGCCGGTGGTCGAGAAGTCCGAAAGGATCATGTGGCCGGACTGCTCGCCGCCGACGTTGAAGCCGCCCTCGCGCATGCGGGCCATGACGTGGCGGTCGCCGACGCCCGTGCGCTCCAGCTTCAGGCCCCTGGCGGTCATGAAGCGCTCCAGGCCGAGGTTCGACATCACCGTCGCCACCACGCCGCCGCCCTTCAGCGTGCCGGCCTCGGCGAAGGCGGCGCCGATGACAGCCATGATCTGGTCGCCGTCGACCGCCACGCCCTTCTCGTCGCAGATCACCAGCCGGTCGGCGTCGCCGTCCAGGGCGATGCCGATGTCGGCGCGATAGGCCTTGACCGCGTGGGCCATGGCGTCGGGATGGGTGGAGCCGCACTCCTCGTTGATGTTGAAGCCGTTGGGCGCGACCCCGACCTCGATCACCTCGGCGCCCAACTCGTAGAGGGCGGTGGGGGCGACCTTGTAGGCGGCGCCGTTGGCGCAATCGATCACCACCCGCAGACCGGCCAGGGACAGGTTGCGCGGGAAGGTCGCCTTGACGATCTCGACATAGCGGGCCTGGGCGTCGTCGATGCGGACCACGCGGCCGAGGTCGCGCGGCGCGGCCAGGCCTTCCTGCAGGCCCTCGTCCATGTGGGCCTCGATCTCCATCTCGCGCGCGTCGGACAGCTTGTAGCCGTCGGGGCCGAACAGCTTGATGCCGTTGTCGGCGAAGTTGTTGTGCGAGGCCGAGATCATCACGCCCAGGTCGGCGCGCATCGAGCGGGTCATCATCGCCACCGCCGGGGTCGGCAGCGGGCCGAACAGGCGCACGTCCATGCCCAGGCTGGTGAAGCCGGCCACTAGCGCCGGCTCGATCATGTAGCCCGACAGGCGCGTGTCCTTGCCAATGACGACCAGATGGCGGCGGTCGCTCTTGGTGCGGAACAGCTTGCCCGCCGCCAGCCCGACCCGCAGCGCCACTTCGGCGGTCATGGGGTGGCGATTGGCTTCACCGCGAATGCCGTCGGTGCCGAAATAGGCTCGCTTGCTCATATGATCAGATAGTCCCGCGAAACGATCGGTAATGCAGATTTATTCCAGAAGCCGCCGCCCCGATGGTAAAGGCGGCTCCCGAACTGGCCGGGCCAGTCGGTCAATCTAAACCACAGCCCGCGCCTACGGAAGAAATTGCGGCGTAACGGAAACCCAGAGCATGTGCGGCATCATCGGCATCGTTGGAACCAAGCCCGTCGCGGAACGGCTGATCGAGAGCCTGAAGCGCCTCGAATATCGCGGCTATGACTCAGCGGGGATCGCGGCGATCGAGGACGGCCACGTCGTGCGCCGCCGCGCCGCCGGCAAGATCAAGGCGCTGGAGGAGGTGGTCGCCGCCGAGCCGGTCGTCGCCACGGTCGGCATCGGCCACACCCGCTGGGCCACCCACGGCGCCCCGTCCGAACGCAACGCCCACCCCCACGTCGCCGGCCGCGTCACCCTGGTCCACAACGGCATCATCGAGAACTTCGCCGAGCTGAAGGCCGACCTGACCGCCGAAGGCGAGACCTTCGAGAGCGACACCGACACTGAGGTCATCGCCAAGCTGATCAATCGCCGCCTCGCCGCCGGCGACGCCCCCCTCGCCGCCTTCAAGCACACGCTCGACCGGCTGACCGGCGCCTACGCGCTGGGCGTGCTGGTCGACGGCGAAGACAAGCTGGTCCTGGGCGCGCGCCGCGGCTCGCCCCTGGTGGTCGGCCACGGCGACGGCGAGATGTTCATCGGCTCCGACGCCCTGGCGGTCGGCCCGTTCACCAACCGCGTCACCTATCTGGACGAAGGCGATTACGTCGCCATCGACCACGACGGCGTCCAGATCTTCGACGTGGCCGGCGCGCCGGTCGAGCGGCCGGTCCGCACCGTCTCCAGCTCGGCCGCCCTGGTCGAGAAGGGCAACTACCGCCACTTCATGGAGAAGGAGATCCACGAACAGCCGGAGTCGGTGCAGCGCACCCTGGCCGCCTATGTCGATCCCGTCACCAAGAAGGCCGCCGCTCCCGGCGACTTCGACTTCTCGCTGATCAGCCGCGTGCAGATCATCGCCTGCGGCACCGCCTTCTACGCCGGCCTGGTCGCCAAGTATCTGTTCGAGCGCCTGGCCGGCCTGCCGGTCGACGTCGAGATCGCCTCGGAATTCCGCTATCGCGATCCGGCCGTCGCGCCCGGCACCCTGGCCCTGGCCGTGTCGCAGTCGGGGGAGACCGCCGACACCCTGGCCGCCCTGCGCTGGTGCAAGGCGCAGGGCCTGAAGACCGCCGCCCTGGTCAACGCCCATGAATCGACCATGGCCCGCGAGGCCGACGTCATGTGGCCGACCCACGCCGGCCCGGAGATCGGCGTCGCCTCGACCAAGGCCTTCACCGCCCAGGTCTCGGCCCTGACCGCCCTGGCCGTCGCCGCCGGCGTCAAGCGCGGCAAGCTCAGCGCCCACGAAGAGGTGCGCCACGTCCGCGCCCTGCTGGAGGCGCCGCGCCTGCTGGCCACCGCCCTGCAGGACGACAGCGCCATCCGCCAGCTGGCCTATGAGTTGTCCAAGGCCCGCGACGTGCTCTATCTCGGCCGCGGCGTGATGTATCCGCTGGCTTTGGAAGGCGCGCTTAAGCTCAAGGAAATCAGCTACATCCATGCCGAAGGTTACGCTGCGGGCGAGCTGAAGCACGGCCCCATCGCCCTGGTCGACGAAGAGACCCCCGTGGTGGTCATCGCCCCCTTCGACGAGATGTTCGAGAAGACCGCCTCCAACCTCCAGGAGGTCGCCGCGCGCGGCGGCAAGGTGGTGCTGATCACCGACGAGGCCGGACGCGCGCCGCTGGAACAGGCTTACCGTGTGCTGGAATCGCCGCCCTGCGACAGCCTGATCGCGCCCCTGGTGTTCTCGGCCCCGATCCAGCTGCTCGCCTACCATGTGGCGGTGCAGAAGGGCACCGACGTCGACCAGCCTCGCAACCTCGCCAAGTCGGTCACCGTTGAGTGACGGCGCCGAAGCAGGCATAGGGGGCGCATGACCAAGCCGATCCGCAAAGCGGTCCTGCCGGTGGCGGGACTGGGCACCCGCGTCCTGCCCGGTACCAAGATGGTGCCGAAGGAACTGCTCAACGTCGTCGACCGGCCGATCCTGGCCTACACCGTGGCGGAAGCGCGGGCGGCGGGCATCGAGCACTTCGTGTTCGTCACCGGCCGCGGCAAGCAGGCGATCGAGGACTATTTCGACCACCACGTCGAACTTGAGGCCCAGCTCGCCGCCAAGGGCAAGACCGACCAGCTCGACGAACTGCTGGCCGAGTTGCCGCGTCCGGGCGAGATGAGCTTCGTGCGCCAGATGCAGCCGCTGGGCCTGGGCCACGCGGTGTGGTGCGCGCGCGACGTGGTCGGCGACGAGCCGTTCGCGGTGCTGTTGCCGGACGACATCGTCGACGGCGAGACCTCGTGCCTGAAGCAGTTGGTCGACGCCTTCGGCCAGACCGGCGGCAACCTGGTCGCGGTCGAGGAAGTGCCGCACCAGGAAACGCGCAAGTACGGCGTCATCGACCCGGCCGGGCGCGACGGGCGGCTGATCTCGATGAAGGGCATGGTCGAAAAGCCTTCGCCCGACCAGGCGCCGTCCAACCTCGCCATCATCGGCCGCTACATCCTGCAGCCCGAAATCTTCGATCTGCTGTCGGCCCAGGAAAAGGGCGCCGGCGGCGAGATTCAGCTGACCGACTCGATGGCCAAGCTGATGACCCGCCAGCCGTTCCACGCCTACGCCTATGACGGCGTGCGCTACGACTGCGGCGACAAGATCGGCCTGCTGCGGGCCAATGTCGCCCTGGCCCTCAAGCGGCCCGACCTGGGCGCGGCCGCGCGCCGGGCGATCGAAGACCTGCTCGGCTAGACGCCTTCCGACAAAAAAGTCGCCATCGAACGCCTCCGCGCCCTTGATCTAATTACATTGTGCACAATTTAATTTTGACCAAGCCATGGAGACCGAAATGTCCGACATCCTCTACCGCACCCGCGCCACCGCCGTCGGCGGCCGCGACGGCCACGCCCGCTCGGAAGACGGCGCGCTCGACGTCACCCTGTCGACGCCCAGGGAAATGGGCGGCCCCGGCAAGGCCGGCGCGACCAATCCCGAGCAACTGTTCGCCGCCGGCTACGCCGCCTGTTTCGAGAACGCCGTCCGCTTCGTCGCCCGCCAGCAGGGGATCAATGTCGGCCAGACCTCGGTGACCGCCGAAGTCGGCATCGGCCCGCGCGCCGACGGCCCCGGCTTCGGGCTGGACATCGGCCTGGCTGTGAGCCTGCCTGACCTCGACCGCGAACAGGCCGAAGCCCTGATCGCCGCCGCCCATCAGGTCTGCCCCTATTCCAACGCCACGCGTGGCAATGTCGGCGTCCGCCTGACGCTCGCCTGATCCGCGGCGGTCGAGCCCGCCCCTCGCGTTTCTGGGGCGCGGACTTGGCCCGACGCCGCCGAGGCCCTACTCCTTTGCACAGGAGCAGGGTTTCGGTCGGAGGGGGATTTGCCCCGTCTTTTCGTGTTCGGATACGGCTTCGCCGGGGCGGCGCTGAGCCGCCGCCTGATCGGCGAAGGCTGGGAGGTGTTCGGCGCGGCCCGCGATCCGGCCCGACGCGCGGCCATGGCCGCCGAGGGCGTCGTCGCGGTCGACCCGGCCTCCCCCGACGCGATCGCCGACGCCGTGGCCCAGGCCCGGGCCCTGCTGGTGGCCGCGCCGCCGGGGCCGAACGGGTGCCCGGCGCTGGAGGCCGTCGTTCCGCAGATCGCCCGCACCGGCGCCTTCCCCGACTGGATCGGCTACCTGTCGACCACCGGCGTCTATGGCGACCGCCGCGGCGGCTGGGTGAACGAGCGCAGCCGGCTCGCGGCCGCCTCGCTGGAAGGCGCCCGGCGGGTGGCGGCCGAGCGCGACTGGCGCCAGGTCGGCCGGGGCATGGGCCTGACCGTCGCCGCCTTCCGCCTGCCCGGCATCTACGGCCCCGGCCGCTCGCCCTTCGACCGCATCCGCGCCGGCGCCGCCCAGCCGGTGACACGCCCCGGACAGGTCTTCTCCCGCATCCATGTCGACGACCTCGCCGCCGGCCTGCAGGCGTCCATCGCCCGCCCGCGCGCCGCCGGCGTCTACAATCTGGTCGACGACGAGCCGGCCCCGTCGGCGACGGTGCTGGCCTATGCCGCATCGCTGATCGGCGCGCCCCTGCCGCCCGTCGTCGACGCCGACGATCCGAGCCTGTCCGAGGCCAGCCGGCGCTTCTACGCCGAGAACAAGCGGGTTTCGAACGCCCTGGCCAAGGCCGAGCTGGGCTGGCGGCCGGCCTATCCCACCTATCGCGAGGGCCTGAAGGCGATCCTGGCGGCGGGCGGCTGAACATGGAGAAGCGAATGGATACGCGCGCGCTGGTGCTCGGCGGCGGCGGGCCGGTCGGCATCGCCTGGGAGAAGGGCCTGCTGGCCGGCCTGGCGGCCGAGGGCGTCGATGTCGAGGCCGCCGACCACATCCTCGGCACCTCGGCGGGCTCGGTCGTCGGGGCCGAACTGGCTTCGGGACGCGGCCCCGCCGCCATGCTCCAGGCTGAACTGGCCTACGCCGCCCGCGCCGCCGAGGCCGAGGGCCGCCATGGCCCCGCGCCCGACCTGGGCCCGGCCCTGGCGCTGATGGCCCGGCGGCCGCTCGACCGGGAGACGCCGGTCGATCTGCGGATCGAGTTCGGCGCCATGGCCATGGCCGCCCGCACCGTCTCCGAGGACGCCTATCTGGCCGGCTTCGGCGGCCTGGCCGACGCCCATCGCCCCTGGCCGCCGCGGTTCGCCTGCACGGCCGTGGACGCGGTCACCGGCGCGTTCGTGGTCTGGGACGAGGACGCCGCCGCCCCGCTGGGCCGGGCCGTGGCGTCGAGTTGCGCGGTGCCGGGCGTGTTCCCGCCGGTGACCATCGACGGCCGCAAGTACGTCGACGGCGGCGTGCGCTCGGGCTGCAACGCCGACGTCGCCCACGGCCATGGCCGCGTGCTGGTGGTCGCGGTCGTCCCGCCCCTGCTGGCGGGCCTGCTGCTGCCCGGCGTGCGCCGCGAGATGGAGGTCATCGCCGCCGCCGGCGGCCGCGCCGAGCTGATCGTCCCGGACGCCGAGGCGGCCGCGACCTTCGGCCCCAACCTGCTGGACGGGGCGCGGCGCGGCGACGTCGCCCGCGCCGGAGAGCGTCAGGGCCGGGCCGAGGCGGCCCGTATCAAGGCGTTCTGGAACTGAGGATCAGGCCGAAGCCAGCTCCTCCACGGCCGCGATCAGCCGGGCGATGTCCTGCGGCCGCGACAGGCGGTGGTCGCCGTCGCGGATCAGGCTGAAGACCACGTCCTCGCCCTCCAGCGCCTGGGCCAGGGCCAGGGCGTGCCGCCAGGGCACGTCCGGGTCGGCGCCGCCCTGGAGGATGCGGACTGGCGCGGCGATCCCCACCGGCCCCGGCAGGATCGACCAGCGGGCGCCGTCCTCGATCAGCCCTCGCGTGATCGGATAGTCGCCGTCGTCATAGGCCGAGGGCCGCAGCCACACGCCCTGCTCCACGATGTCGCGGCGGGCCTCGTCGGTCAGGTTGGGCCACATCAGCTTCTCGGTGAAGTCGGCGGCCGGCGCGATCATCGCCAGCCCCTTGACCCGGTCGGGACGCGACAGGGCCGCCAGGCACGACAGCCACCCGCCCATGGACGAACCGACCAGCACCAGCGGCCCCTCGGTCAACTCGTCGATCACCGCCAGGGCGTCCTCGCGCCAGCGGCTGATCGTCCCGTCGCGGAAATCGCCGGACGAGGCGCCGTGGCCGAAATAGTCGAACCGCACGAGGGCGCGGCCCGACGCGCCGGCCCAGGCGGCCAGGGCCTCGGCCTTGGAGCCGGCCATGTCCGACTTGAACCCGCCGAGCCAGACCACCGTCGGCCCCCGCCCGGCCACGCGCCGCCAGGCCAGCCGCTCGCCGCCAGGCCGCGACAGAAATCCCTCGGCTTCGCTCATGGCGCCCGGCTCCCTGGTTCGCTATTAGGCGTTCCTGATAGCGTATCGCCGACCAGGATCGCCACCCTGCCCCTTCCCCCCGATTTCACCCTGCTGCAGGTCGCCCCCGAACTGGAGACCGGCGGGGTCGAACAGACCACCGTCGACGTCGCCGCCGCCGTGGCGCGCGCCGGCGGCCGCGCCCTGGTGGCCTCGCGCGGGGGTCGGATGACGGACCGGCTGCTGGCGGCCGGCGGCCGGCTGTTCGCCATGCCGGCGCACTCCAAGAACCCGCTGACCATCGCGGCCAACGCCGGCCGGCTGATCCGGCTGGTCCGTCGCGAGGGCGTCAGCCTGATCCACGCCCGCTCGCGTGCGCCGGCGTTCAGCGCCCTATGGGCGGCCCGCGCCACCGGAACGCCGTTCGTGGCCACCTATCACGGCGTCTACAACGCCCGCTCCGGCCTCAAGCGCTGGTACAATGCGGTCATGACCCGCGGCGACGTCGTCATCGCCAATTCCGAATTCACCCGCGCCCACGTGATCGCCGAGCACGGCGTCGCGCCCGAACGGGTGATCGCCATCCCGCGCGGCGTCGACCTGGCCCGCTTCGACCCGGCGGCCGTGTCCGACGAACGGGTGGGCGCCCTGCGCCGGGCCTGGGGCGTCGCGGCCGAAGACCGGCGCGTGAAGGTCCTGCTCGCCGGCCGGCTGACCCGCTGGAAGGGCCAGGCGCTGCTGGTCGAGGCGGCCGCGCGGCTGAAGGCGCAGGGGCGGGAGGACTTCCTGATCCTGCTGGCCGGCGACGACCAGGGCCGCGCCGGCTATCGCGCCGAGCTGGAGGCGGCGGTCGCCGCCGCCGGCCTGGGCGGCCAGGTCAGGCTGGTCGGCCATTGCGACGACATGCCGGCCGCCTATCTGCTGGCCGACCTCGCCGCCGCGCCGTCGCTCGATCCCGAGGCGTTCGGGCGGACCGCCGTCGAGCCCCAGGTCATGGGCCGCCCGGTGCTGGCGGCCGACCACGGCGCCTTCCGCGAGACCGTGCGGCCGGGAGAGACCGGCTGGCTGGTCGCGCCTGGCGACGCCGCGGCCTGGGCGGCGGCGCTGGCCGCGGCGATCGCCCTGCCGGCCGAGACGCGGCGGCGCATGGGCGAGGCCGGTCAGGCCCGCGCCCGGCGGCTCTATTCCGTCGACGCCATGTGCGCGGCGACGCTGGATGTTTACGAAGGCGTGCTAGAGGCGCGTCGAAGACAACCGAGGTCTTGAGGACGGGCGTGGCGAAGGAGATCAAGAAGATCCTGGTCATCAAGCTGGGCGCCCTGGGCGATTTCGTCCAGGCGCTGGCGGCGATGAAGCACATCCGCCAGGCCCACCCCAAGGCCAAGATCACCCTGCTGACCACGCCGCCGTTCGAGGCGCTGGCCAAGGCCAGCCGCTATTTCAACGCGATCGAGACCGACGGCCGGCCCAGCGGGATCGCCGACACCCTGGCCCTGGCCCGGCGGATCAAGGCCGCCCGCTACGACCGCGTCTACGACCTGCAGACCTCGGGCCGCTCCAGCTTCTATTTCCAGCTGCTGCGGCCGTTCCCGCCGCAATGGTCGGGCATCGCGGCGGGCGCCTCGCACCCGCACCGCAACAAGAACCGCAACGCCATGCACACCCTGGAGCGGCAGGCCGACCAGCTCAAGGACGCCGGCATCTGGCCGGACGCGCCGGTGACGCCGGGCAGCGCGCCGCCGCCGGACCTGTCCTGGATCCTCAAGCACCATCCCGCCGGCAAGACCGCGCCGGGCGCGGGCGCGCCCAAGCCCTATGTCCTGCTGGTGCCGGGAGGATCGGCGCACCGGCTGGAGAAACGCTGGCCGACCGAATCGTTCGGCATCCTGGCCGCCAACCTGCGCGAGCAGGGCTACGACGTCGTCATCATCGGCGGCGTCCAGGAAAGCGCCCTCGCCCGCCAGATCCAGAAATACGTGCCCCAGGCCCGCGACCTGACCGGGCGGACGGATTTCGCCCAGCTGGCCGTGCTCGGCGCGCGCGCGGCCCTGGCCGTCGGCAACGACACCGGGCCGACGCACCTGATCGCCGCGGCCGGCGCGCCGACCATCGCCCTGTTCTCCAGCGCCTCCGATCCCATCCTGTGCGGGCCGCGCGGCCACGTCGCCGTGCTGCAGGCGCCCGACCTCAAGGACCTGCCGGTGGCGGCGGTGCTGACCACGGCCAAGTCGCTTGCGCCGCCGCCGGGAAAATCCCCCGGAAAGTCTTGAATATCTTTGGCCCCGCTTGATCCGCGAGGCGCCTTTAGTCATATACGGATGACGCGGGCCCGCACGTTTACGGGCGCGTGCAGTTTCATGGCTTCAGGAGAAGACGCCTATTCGCCGCCCCATCCAAGCGCCGCCCGTCAAGGACGGTCCGCGCATGAACGAAGACATCCGCGTCCCCCGCGTCCTGCTGATCGACCAACACGGCGAAAAGCAAGGCGTCATGCCGACGTCGTCCGCCCTCGAGGCCGCCGAGGAGGCCGGGCTGGACCTGGTTGAAATCGTTCCGACCGCCGATCCGCCCGTCTGCAAGATCCTGGACTACGGCAAGTTCCGGTTCCAGGAGCAGAAGAAGAAGAACGAAGCGCGCAAGCGGCAGAAGATCGTCGAGATCAAAGAGATCAAGCTGCGGCCCAACATCGACAAGCACGACTACGACGTTAAGGCGCGCTCGATGCACCGCTTCTTCGAAGAAGGCGACAAGGTGAAGGTCACCCTGCGCTTCCGCGGCCGCGAGATGGCCCACCCCGAACTCGGCATGAAGCTGCTGCAGCAGGTCAAGGCCGATTTCGACCCGGTGGCCAAGGTCGAGTACGAACCGCGGATGGAAGGCAAGCAGATGATCATGATCCTGGCCCCGCGCTAGGAGCCGGCTTCCGGCGATCATCCGCCCTCCAACAATCGACAGCATGTGGAGCGCTTCGGGCTTGATCGGCCCGGAGCGTTTTTCTATTGTGGGTCGAGCTTCGGGGGGGGCCTCAACCATGATACGCATCTTCGCGGCGGCCGCGGCCGCCACCGCCGCTCTGGCCGCCGGGACCGCCGCCGCCGCGCCGCTGGAAGCCTATGGCAAACTGCCCAGCATCGAGCAGGTCCAGATTTCTCCGGACGGAACACGGCTGGCGATCGTCGTGGCGACGGACGGCGTCAACCGGCAGATGCGGGTCACCACCATCGGCGAGAAGTCGACCGTGATCGGCGGCGTCAATCTGGGCGACGTCAAGCTGCGCGGGATCGACTGGGCCGGGTCCGGCCACGTCATCATCACCGTCTCGACCACCGCCTACGCCCAGGGCGTGATCGGGCGGCGCCAGGAATATTTCATGGCGAGCGATTACGACATCGCCACGGGCAAGCAGTTCAACCTGCTCGACAACGCCGACAACGGCATGAACGTCGTTCTTGGCCCGCCGCAGATTCGCCAGGTCGATGGAAAGCCGACGATCTTCGTGCCGGGCGTCTATTTCCCGCCCGATCAGCCCAGCCACGTCGCCCTCTACCGCATCGACCTCAAGCAGCGCAGGCCGCAGAGGATCGAGGACGGCTACGACGACACCACGGAATGGCTGGTCGGCGCCGACGGCCGCGCCCTGGCCGAGACCGAATATGTCCAACGGACCGGCAAATGGACCTTGAAGATCAAGGACAAGAGCGGCTGGCGCGTCCACCGGACCGATGACGCGCCCATCGACACGCCCGATCTGCTGGGCCTTGGCCGCGACGGAAGCTCGGTCCTGATCGGCGACTGGAACGAGGAAGAGGAGCGGCTGAGCCTCACCGAGTACACGGCCGCCTCGGACAAGGGCGAGCCGCTGCCGCCTTCGGAAGTGCGCGGCGTCATCCACGACCCGGCCCTCCACACCCTGATCGGCGGCCGGGCCATGGTGGGCGACGAACTTCGCTACACCTTCTTGTCGCCTCAGGGCCAGGCGCAGTGGAAATCCGTCGCCAAGGCCTTTCCGGGCGCGCAGGTCGAACTGGTCTCCTGGTCCGACGACCGGCGCAAGATCGTGGTCAAGGTCGATAGTCCGAAGGAAGGCGCGGCCTACGCCCTGATCGACGTCGACGCCAAGCGCGCCAGCTGGATCGGCGAGGTCTACGACGCCATCAAGCCCGAGGACGTCTCGCCGACGCGCCCGATCCGCTACAAGGCCCAGGACGGACTGGAGATCACCGGCTACCTGACCGTGCCCGCCGGCCGCGAGGCCAAGAACCTGCCGCTGGTCGTGCTGCCGCACGGCGGCCCGGCCGCGCGGGATACGCCGGAATTCGACTGGTGGACCCAGGCCCTGGCCTCGCGCGGCTACGCCGTGCTGCGGCCCAACTTCCGCGGCTCGACGGGCTTCGGGTCGAAGTTCCTCGCCGCCGGCTTCGGCGAGTGGGGCCGCAAGATGCAGACCGACCTGTCCGACGGCGTCGCCGACCTGGCGGCCAAGGGCCTGATCGACCCCAAGCGGACCTGCATCGTCGGAGCCAGCTACGGCGGCTACGCCGCCCTCGCCGGCGCCACCCTGCAAAGCGGGGTCTATAAATGCGCGGTCTCAGTGGCCGGTGTGTCCGACCTCAAGCGGTTCATCGTCTGGCGACAGGCCGACTACCGCAGCCGGGACAACGTGTCGCTGCGGTTCTGGACCCGCTTCATGGGCGCCGATGGGATCAAGGACCCCAACCTCGCCGACATCTCCCCGGCCATCCACGCCGACCGGGCGAACGTTCCGGTGCTGCTGATCCACGGCAAGGACGACACCGTGGTCCCCTATGTGCAGAGCGAGATCATGGCCAAGGCGATGACCAAGGCCGGCAAGCCGGTCGAGTTCGTCACCCTGGAAGGCGAGGACCACTGGCTGTCCAAGGGCGTCACCCGCCTGCAGATGCTGAAGGCGACAGTCGCCTTCCTGGAGCGCAACAACCCGCCCAACTGAGGCATGAACAACACGGCGCCGTTGCAAAAATAACGCCACCACTCGAAGAACGCCGTCACGCCATGGCGGGCGGGCGGGCGCGGTCGTATAGGCGGACATGGCCGCCAATCCGACCGCTTCCGACGCCGGCGACAGCCGCGCGCTCTACGTCCTCCTGCTCGTGGTGTTCATCAACATCGCGGGCTTCGGGCTGGTCCTGCCGCTGCTGCCCTTCTACGCCCTGGCGTTCAAGATCTCGCCGGCCCTGATCGGGGTGCTGTTCTCGGCGTTCTCGGTCGGCCAGTTCCTCGGCGAGCCGTTCTGGGGGCGGATGTCCGACCGCATCGGCCGCCGCCCGGTGCTGTTGGCGACCATCTTCGCCGGGGCGCTGACCTATGTCGCCTTCGCCTTCGCGCCGAACTTCGCGGCGGCCGTGGCCATCCGCCTGGCCAGCGGCTTCCTGTGCGGCAACATCTCGACCATCCAGGGCTATATCGCCGACATCACCCCGCCGGCGCGACGGGCCGGCCGGCTCGGTCTGCTCGGCTCGTCGTTCAGCCTGGGCTTCGTCACCGGCCCCGGGCTCGGCGGACTGCTGGCCCACCCGTCGGAAGGGACGGCCGGTTTCCACGCGCCGTTGCTGGCCGCCGCCGCCTTCGGCCTGGCCTCGGCCGCCGGCGTGCTGCTGTTCGTGCGCGAGAGCCGCGCGCCGCGGCAGGCCGGAACCGCGCCGCAGCGCCGCACCGCCGTGCTGGCCGAGGCCCTGGGCCATCCGCTGATCTCGCGCATCCTGGTCATCAGCCTGATCATCATCGCCGGCTTCGCCGGGGTCGAGGCCACCTTCGGCCTGTGGAGCCAGAGCCGGTTCGGCTGGGGCCCGCAGCAGATCGGCTTCTGCTTCATGGTCGTCGGCGGCGTCGCGGCCGTCACCCAGGCCGCCGTCACCGGCCGGCTGGTCCGCCGCTTCGGCGAGGTCGCCACCCTGGTCGGCGGCCTTGGCCTGATCGCCATAGGCATGACCACCCAGGGCCTGTCGCCGAACTGGCAGGTCGCCACCGCCGGCTTCGTCCTGGTGGCGTTCGGCCAGTCGCTGACCTTCCCCAACATCGCCGCCCTGATCTCCAAGGCGACCGCGCCCGACCGCCAGGGCGAGATGCTGGGCCTCAACATGTCGACCGGCGCCCTGGCCCGCATCGTCGGCCCGCTGGTCGCCACGCCGCTGTTCGGCCTCGCCGCCGCCCTGCCCTTCCTCAGCGGCGCGGCGCTGGTCGCCGGCTCGCTGTGGATCGCCGCCCAGGTCGGCCGGCGCCTGAAGACGGCGGTATAGGCCGCCTCGCCGTCCTTGCCTTGGCGGCCGGTTTCGCGTATTGACCCCGCTCTTCGGAGTCGCCTGGCCATTGGCATGCCACGGCGGCTCATCAATGCTGTTTAGAGGACGGCTCCCCGGAGCCGCTGCAAAATGCCGAAGTTGAAGACCAAGTCGGGCGCCAAGAAGCGCTTCAAACTGACTGCGACGGGCAAGGTGAAGGCTGGCGTCGCCGGCAAGCGCCACCGCCTGATCAGCCACAACGGCAAGTACATCCGCTCGAACCGCGGCACCAAGGTGCTGAACGATTCCGACGCGCGGATCGTCAAGTCCTACATGCCGAACGGCTGATTTCGCCCCTCCCACCGCATTCTGATCTGAAGGTTTACTGACATGGCGCGTGTGAAACGGGGCGTTACGTCCCACGCCAAGCACAAAAAGGTTCTCGAGCAGGCCAAGGGCTTCTTCGGCCGCCGCAAGAACACCATCCGGGCCGCCAAGGCCGCGGTCGACAAGGCCGGCCAATATTCGTACCGCGACCGCAAGGTCCGCAAGCGCAGCTTCCGCGCGCTGTGGATCCAGCGCATCAACGCGGCGGCTCGCCTGGAAGGCTTCACCTACTCGCAGTTTATTCACGGCCTTGAACTGGCTGGCGTCGTCATGGACCGCAAGGTCCTGGCCGATGTCGCGGGTCAAGACCCGGCTGCGTTCAAGGCCATCGCCGACAAGGTTCGCGCCGCGCTGGCTTAAGGCTGCGGGACGACACGTCCCCTACGCTTTTCGAAAAGCCCTCCGGTCGCGAGCCGGGGGGCTTTTTGCTGTCCGGCCCATTCTTGAATTTGGCAAAGCGCGCTAGAGCACACCCGCCATGACCGACCTTTCCCAACTCGAAGCCGACCTGTCGGCCCAGATCGCCGCCGCCGGCGACCTTTCGGCCCTGGAGGCCGTCCGCGTCGCCGCCCTCGGCAAGACCGGCTCCATCTCCGCCCTGCTCAAGACCCTGGGCTCGATGAGCCCCGACGAGCGCAAGGAACGCGGCCCGCAGATCAACGGCCTGCGCGACCGCGCCACCACCCTGATCGCTGAGCGCAAGGCCGCCCTGGAGGCCGCCGCCCTCGACGCTCAGCTGGCGGCCGAGCGCCTCGACCTGACCCTGCCCGCCCCGCCGCGGCGCAAGGGCGGCGTCCATCCCACCATGCAGGTGATGGACGAGATGGTCGCCATCTTCGCCGAGATGGGCTTCTCGGTCGCCGAGGGGCCGGACATCGAGGACGATTTCCACAACTTCACGGCGCTGAACTTCCCGCCCAAGCACCCGGCGCGGGAGATGCACGACACCTTCTTCTTCCATCCGGGCGAGGACGGCGAACGCAAGCTGCTGCGCACCCACACCAGCCCGGTGCAGGTGCGGACCATGCAGCGCACCAACACCCCGCCGCCGGCCCCGTGGATCGCGGGCGGCCAGGAGCCGCCGATCCGCGTGATCGTGCCCGGCCGCACCTATCGCAAGGACTCGGACCAGACCCACACGCCGATGTTTCATCAGGTCGAGGGCCTGGTGATCGACAAGGGCGTCCACATGGGCCACCTCAAGTGGACCCTGGAGACCTTCATCGCCCGGTTCTTCGAGACCGACAGCGTGGTCACCCGCTTCCGGCCGCACCACTTCCCGTTCACCGAGCCCAGCGCCGAGATGGACGTCGGCTGCGACCGTTCGGGCGGCGAGTTGCGCATCGGCCAGGGCTCCGACTGGCTGGAGATCCTGGGCTGCGGCATGGTTCACCCCAACGTGCTGCGCGCCTGCGGCGTCGATCCTGACGTCTATCAGGGCTTCGCCTTCGGCATGGGCGTCGACCGGCTGGCCATGCTGAAATACGGCATGCCCGACCTGCGCGACCTGTTCGCGGGCGACGGCCGCTGGCTGTCGCACTACGGCTTCTCGGCCTTCGCCGATCCCAATCCCGCCTCCGGCCTGAGCTGAGAGCGAACCAATGAAATTCACCCTGTCCTGGCTCAAGGACCACCTTGAGACCACCGCTTCCGTCGACCGGATCGTCGAGGCCATGACCATGGCCGGCCTGGAGGTCGAGGACGTCGAAGACCCGGCGACCAAGCTGGCCGCCTTCTCCGTCGCCAAGATCGTCGAGGCCGTCCAGCACCCCAACGCCGACCGCCTGCGCGTCTGCCAGGTCGAGACCAGGGACGGCCGCAAGGAGATCGTCTGCGGCGCCCCCAACGCGCGCGCCGGCCTGACCACCATCTACGCCCCCATCGGCGCCTATGTGCCGGGCCTGGGCGTGACCCTGGTCGAAAAGCCGGTCCGCGGCGTGGTCTCCAACGGCATGATGTGCTCGGCCTCGGAACTGGAAGTCGCCGAAGAGTCCGACGGCATCCTGGAACTGCCCGACAGCCTCGCCGTCGGGACCTCGGCCGCCGAGGCCCTGGGCCTGGAAGCGGTCATCGACTTCGAGGTCACCCCGAACCGCCCCGACTGGCTGGGCGTCGCCGGCATCGCGCGCGACCTCGCCGCCGCCGGCGTCGGCCGCCTGAAGGACCTGTCCGTGCAGGCCGTTGCGGGCAAGTTCCCCTGCCCGGTCGAGATCCGCCTCGACGGCTCGGACGCCTGCCCGGTGTTCGCCGGCCGTCTGGTGCGCGGCGTGCGCAACGGCCCCTCGCCCGAATGGCTGCAGGCCCGCCTGAAGGCCATCGGCCTACGGCCGATCAGCGCCCTGGTCGACATCACCAACCTGCTGTCCTACGACCGCGCCCGGCCGCTGCACGTCTATGACGCCGCCAAGCTGACCGGCGGCTTCATCGAGGCCCGCCTGGGCCGCGAGGGCGAGGAAGTCCACGCTCTCGACGGCAAGACCTACGCCGTGACGCCGGACATGTGCGTGATCGCCGACGCCAAGGGCCCGCTGGGCCTGGGCGGGGTGATGGGCGGCGAGGACAGCGGCTGCTCGGAAGCCACCACCGACGTCTTCATCGAAAGCGCCTGGTTCGATCCGCTGCGCACGGCCCAGACCGGCCGCGTGCTCGGCATCACCTCCGACGCCCAGTATCGTTTCGCCCGCGGCGTCGATCCGGGCTTCGTGGTCCCCGGCCTGGAACTGGCCACCAAGCTGGTGCTGGAGCTGTGCGGCGGCGAGGCGTCCGAGGTGCTGGTCGCCGGCCAGATCCCCGCCGCGCCGGCGCCGATCAAATTCGACCCGAACTACGTCCATCGCCTGTCCGGCCTGTCCGTGGCGCGCGAGGGCGTGCTGGAGATCCTGCACAAGCTCGGCTTCGAGACGAAAGGCGACGGCGCGAGCGTCGTCGTCACGCCGCCGACCTGGCGCCGCGACGTCGAAGGCAAGGCCGACCTGGTCGAGGAAGTCGCCCGCATCGCCGGCTACGGCGCCCTGCCCTCGACCCCGCTGCCGGAAGTCGCCCGCGCCGTCGGCGGCGTGCTGACCGTGCGCCAGGCCCGCGCCCGCACCGCGCGGCGCGCCCTGGCCGCCGCCGGCTATTCCGAAGCCGTCACCTGGTCGTTCACCGCCCGCAAGACCGCTGAACTGTTCGGCGGCGGCGCGGCCGCCCTGGTGCTGGCCAACCCGATCGCGGCCGAGCTCGACTGCATGCGCCCGTCGATCCTGCCGAACCTGATCGAGGCCGCCGGCCGCAACGCCAAGCGCGGCTTCGCCGACGCGGCCCTGTTCGAGATCGGCCCGGTGTTCGGCGGCGACCAGCCGCAGGACCAGCGCCTGGCGATCAGCGCCATCCTGGCCCCGCACGGCCCGCGCCGCTGGGACGGCGCCCAGGCCGAGGACGTGTTCACCATCAAGGCCGACCTGATCGCGCTGCTCGACGAGCTCGGCGCGCCGACCGCCAACCTGCAGGTGGCGCAGGGCGCCGCCGCGCCCTGGTGGCACCCCGGCCGCTCCGCCCGGCTGCAGCTCGGCCCCAAGGCGGTGATCGCCGAGTTCGGCGCCCTGCACCCGGCGGTGCTCAAGGCCCTGGACGTCGACGGCCCGGTCTATGGCTTCGAGGTGTTCGTCGAGACCATTCCCGAGCCCAAGAAGAAGCCGACCAAGACCAAGCCGGCGCTCGCCCTGTCGCCGCTGATGCCGCTCAGCCGCGACTTCGCCTTCGTGGTCGCCAAGGACAAGGCGGCCGGCGACCTGACCAAGGCCGTGGCCGGCGCCGACAAGGCGCTGATCGCGGCGGCCCGCGTGTTCGACGTCTATGAGGGCAAGGGCGTCGAGGACGGCTTCAAGTCGCTGGCGGTCGAGGTGACCATCCAGCCGCGCGAGGCCACCCTGACCGAGGCCGAGATCGAGGCCCTGTCGGCCAAGATCGTCGCCGCCGCCGAAAAGGCCACCGGCGCCAAGCTGCGCGGCTGATCGCGGAAGCGGAACCGGGGCCCTTCAGCGCACAGCGAAGGGTCCCGCACCCATTTTCACGGGGTCCGCGCTTGCGCGGCGCGGCTCGGGTTCTACCTTATTCCCTCAGGCCGCGTGGGGACATGCGGCGCCGAACGAGGGAAATTCGTGGACCAGCCGCCCGCCCACAAGCCCGCCAAGCCCAAGGCCGAACTCTGGCTGGAGCGCGGCATCTTCGCCTCGCGCTGGCTTATGGCGCCCTTCTATGTCGGGCTGGTGCTGGCGCTCGCCGCCATGCTGCTGGTGTTCTGCCAGGAGCTGGTGCACGCCCTGCCGCAAATCGTCTCCGGCCATGCCGAGGCTGACGACGCGATCCTGGTGGCCCTGTCGCTGATCGACCTGTCGCTGGCCGGCAACCTGCTGCTGATCGTGATCTTCTCGGGCTACGAGAACTTCGTCTCCCACATCGACGTCGGCGACAACGACCGGCCCGACTGGATGGGAACGGTCGATTTCTCCGGCCTGAAGATGAAGCTGATCGCCTCGATCGTGGCCATCTCGGCCATCGCCCTGCTCAAGGCGTTCATGGCCCTGACCGAGCGCGGCGCGGTGCTGGACACGGCCAAGCTGACCTGGCTGGTGATCATCCACCTGACCTTCGTGCTCTCCGGCGTGTTCCTGGCGACGATGGACTGGATCGCCAGCAAGACCGCCAAGCATTGAGCCCCCTGCGCCTTCCGCGCCGCGCCGGGTGAAACCGCTCCCGCTTTCGCCCGGCTCGTTCTAGTCTGGACGTTTCCCTCCCGGGAAAGGCGTGGATGGACACCGGCAAGGAGCAGGGCCTTCTCAAGCTGTCGATCGCCGTGACCTTGGCGACCGGCGCCCTGGGCGTGGTCATCGGCGTCGCCTCGCGCTCGCAGTCCATCCTGTTCGACGGAATCTACGCCGGGGTCGACGTGGCGATGACCGTCCTGGCCCTGCTGGTCTCGCGCCTGCTGGCCAGCGAGGGCAGCCGCCGCTTCCAGTTCGGCTACTGGCACCTGGAGCCGCTGGTCACCGCCGCCAACGGCGTGGTGCTGGCCCTGGCCTGCCTCTACGCCTTCCTGACCGCCCTCGGTTCGGTGCTGGAGGGCGGCCGCCATGTCGAGTTCGGCTCCGCCGCCCTCTACGCCTTCCTGACCAGCGTCGTCGACCTGGCCCTCGGCGTCTATGTCGGCCGCCAGGCCCGCCGGCTCGATTCCGACCTGCTCAGGACGGACGCCCGGGCCTGCCTGATCGGCGGGGCGCTCAGCGGGGCGCTGCTGGTCAGCTTCATCGTCGGCGCGGCGCTGGAACGTGGCGGGCGCGCGGACCTGACGCCCTATGTCGACCCGCTGGTGCTGATGCTCCTGGCCCTGGCCATGATCCCGGCCCCGCTGGGCGGGGTCCGCCGGTCGCTGCGCGAGGTGTTCCAGGTGGCGCCCGAGGCGCTGGACACGCGGGTGCGGGCGGTGATGGACGACGTGGTCGCCCGTCATGGCCTGGGGCGCTACACCAGCTATGTCGCCAAGGTCGGGCGGGCGCGGTTCATCGAGATCGCCGCCCTGGTCCCGCACGGCTATCGCGTCGAGCAGGCCGACGCCGTGCGCCGCGAGATCGCCGAACGGCTCGGCGGCCCGCCCCACGGCGGCCAATGGCTGACCGTGATGCTGACCGCCGAGGACGAGTGGCTGTAGGCGCCAGGCCTCAGATCGGCAGGATGTGGCGCGTGCGGCTGTAGGACAGGTAGCCGATGTTGGCGCCCAGGCGCAGGCCCAGCCCGGCGCGGATCGGGGCCAGGGTGATGTCGTCGGCGCGCTGATAGTTCACGCCCAGGCCGCCGACGAAATAGGCCGATCCCTCGACGCCGGGGAAGCGGCGGAACACCGCGTCCGGATACTGCAGGCCGTAGCACAGGGTGAACACCCGGCTGGCGTTGCCGCCCCAGTCCCAGCCGATGGACGGTCCCTGCCAATAGACCTCCTGGGTCGGACGGTTCTTCATATAGAGCAGGCCCTTGCCGTAGCGCACCCCGCCGAGGAAGGCGGCCGAGCCCTCCTGCCCCGCCAGATAGGCCGTCGGCTGACCGTTCTCGCGGAACGCCCGCTCGACGGCGGCGCCGGCGCTCTCGGCGGTGACGCCCATGAAGTCGGACACGGCGTTGACCGTCTCGTCGCGGGTGTAGGTCTCGGCCCGGCCGGAAGACGGATAGCTGGGAGCCGGACCGCCGTCCTGCGGCGCGCCGGGCTGGCCCGGATAGGACCGCGGCGGCGGCGGCGAATAGGGCTGCGACGCCGGCGGCGGCGAATAGGGTTGCGAGGAATAGGGCTGAGACTGGGCGCGGCTCGCCGAAGCGTAAGCGCCAGTCCCCGCGGCGGCGAGGCCGGAAATGATCAGGGCGCGGCGGTCCATGGGGCCGAATCTCCATATGCGGCTGAGGACGCGAGGCTGGCGTCCTAATGAGTCCTGTTTTGGGCCAGGGCGCTTTAACGCCTGGTTAAGCATGTGCGGGCGGGCGGCCTCGCGTTCGGCCCATAATGTGATAGAGGCAGGCGCCATGACGTCGACGCCCCTCTCCAACATCCGAAACTTCTCGATCGTGGCCCATATCGACCACGGCAAATCGACCCTGTCCGACCGCCTGATCCAGGAGACCGGCGCCCTCACCGCGCGGGAGATGACCACCCAGGTGCTGGACTCGATGGACATCGAGCGCGAGCGCGGCATCACCATCAAGGCCCAGACCGTCCGCCTGCACTACAAGGCCAACGACGGCCAGACCTATGTCCTGAACCTGATGGACACCCCCGGCCACGTCGACTTCGCCTACGAGGTCAGCCGCAGCCTGGCCGCCTGCGAGGGCTCGATCCTGGTCGTCGACGCCTCGCAGGGCGTCGAGGCCCAGACCCTGGCCAACGTCTATCAGGCCATCGACAACAACCACGAGATCGTGCCGGTCCTCAACAAGGTCGACCTGCCCGCCGCCGACGTCGACCGGGTCAAGGCCCAGATCGAGGACGTCATCGGCCTGGACGCCTCCGACGCCGTGCAGTGCTCGGCCAAGACCGGCCTCGGCATCCACGACGTGCTGGAGGCCATCGTCACCCGCCTGCCGCCGCCCAAGGGCGATCCGGCCGCGCCGCTGAAGGCGCTGCTGGTCGACGCCTGGTACGACGCCTATCTGGGCGTGGTGGTGCTGGTGCGCGTGTTCGACGGCACGCTGAAGGTCGGCCAGCAGGTCAAGATGATGCAGACCGGCGCCACCCACCGCATCGACAAGGTCGGGGTGTTCCGGCCCAAGGCCACCGACGTCGACATGCTCGGCCCCGGCGAGGTCGGCTTCATCACCGCCAGCATCAAGGAAGTGGCCGACGCCGCCGTCGGCGACACCCTGACCGACGAGAAGAAGCCCACCGCCGCCGCCCTGACCGGGTTCAAGGAAGTGCAGCCGGTGGTGTTCTGCGGCCTGTTCCCGGTGGACGCGGCCGATTTCGAGGACCTGCGCGCCGCCGTCGGCAAGCTGCGCCTCAACGACGCCAGCTTCACCTACGAGATGGAGACCTCGGCGGCCCTGGGCTTCGGCTTCCGCTGCGGGTTCCTCGGCCTGCTGCACCTGGAGATCATCCAGGAGCGGCTGCAGCGCGAGTTCAACCTCGACCTGATCGCGACGGCGCCGAGCGTCGTCTACAAGATCGCCATGACCAACGGCGACGTGATCGACCTGCACAATCCGGCCGACATGCCCGACCCGGTCAAGATCGACACCATCGCCGAGCCGTGGATCAAGGCCACCATCTTCACCCCGGACGAATACCTGGGCGGGGTCATCAAGCTGTGCCAGGACCGCCGCGGCCAGCAGCGCGAACTGTCCTATGTCGGCAGCCGGGCGATGGTCGTCTACGACCTGCCGCTGAACGAGGTGGTGTTCGACTTCTACGACCGCCTGAAGTCGATCTCGAAGGGCTACGCCAGCTTCGACTATCAGATCGAGGACTATCGCGAGGGCGACCTGGTCAAGATGTCGATCCTGGTCAACGCCGAGCCGGTCGACGCCCTGTCGATGCTCGTCCACCGCACCCGCGCCGAGACGCGCGGCCGCTCGATGGTCGAGAAGATGAAGGAGCTGATCCCGCCGCACATGTTCCAGATCCCGATCCAGGCGGCCCTGGGCGGCAAGGTCATCGCCCGCGAGACGGTGCGCGCCCTGCGCAAGGACGTGACGGCCAAGTGCTACGGCGGCGACGCCAGCCGCAAGCGCAAGCTTCTGGACAAGCAGAAGGAAGGCAAGAAGCGCATGCGGCAGTTCGGCAAGGTCGAGATCCCGCAGGAAGCCTTCATCGCCGCCCTGAAGATGGACGAGGATTGATCCCGCCTCCGGATCGCGCATTGTCCGCATGCGCACGGCGCCATAAATTCACCATGGCGGTCGCCGATGCGGCCGCTTTCGGGGATTCATCTGAGAGATATCTGATGCGCAAGGTTCTGGTTTCGGCCGCCCTGATGGCGGCCGCCCTGGTCATCGCCGGCTGCAACACCATCGCCGGCGTCGGCCGCGACGTCTCGGCCGCCGGCCACGCCGTGAGCAGCACGGCGGACGACGCCAAGCGCTGATCGGCGCCATTAAGGTCCGGGCGGGCCCGCCCGTCCGTTCCGCCTCAGGCGTCGTCCTCCCGGGAGGCGGCGCGGGCGGCCTCGCCGGCGTCGGGATGGCCTGACGCGGCGTCGGGGCGGCCTGGGCCGGCCTGACCGGACGGCGTCGCCCCGTCGAGCAGCCGCTTGAGCGCCCGCCCTTCCGGATCGGGCGGCTCGGCCGGTTTCTCGACCTGTGGTTTGGGCTGGGGCCCAGCCATGCGCGCCTCCTTCGCCGACGCCTCCGCGCCGCGCCTCGATCCTAGCACCCCGCCGCCGCGCGGAAAGACGCTCGCCCATTCGTGAACGGCGTGCGGTTGACGCTTGCCGATCTTGCGGCAAGCCTTGCCGCGTACCGGAAGCGAGGCTTCCGGCCGAGCAAGGAGAGGCGCGTGGCTCACAAGTTCGAGATCTACAAGGACAAGGCCGGCGAGTTCCGGGTGCGCTTCAAGTACAATTCCGAGATCATCTTCTCGACCGAGGGATACTCGTCCAAGGCCTCCGCCAAGAACGCCATCGAGTCGATCAAGAAGAACGGTCCCGAAGCGCCCGTCGAGGACAATTCGGCCAGCTAGCCGCCGCCCGGCGCGGACGGGGCGACGCCGCGCGTTCCCCCGTCTCTCCGCGCCCGCCCCTTGGCCGGAGCGCGCGTGGTCATCCGGGCTCTATCACGTCGCGCAGCAAAGCCGCCGTGGCCGCCGCCAAGGCGCCTTCCTCGGCTTCGAGCTGGGCGATTTCGGTCATCAGGGCCGCCTTCAGCCGCTCGGCCGCCGACGGCGCCGACTGCAGAGCCTCGGCCGTCGCCCGCGCCAGGACCATGGCCGCGCGCAGGTCGATGTCCATGGCCGCCGCCCAGGCGTCCGGGTCCCGTCTCCAGATCGGCGAGTCTTCGTTCCTGCCGTCCATCCCCGCCTCCGAAAGAGTCGATGGAAACGCACATGAACCAGGGGCGGCCTTGCGACAAAGCCCGCGCCCGACTGGCCTACGGGGCGCTCGCGCCGGTTAACCGCGTCCTAATTTCACCCCTCTGAGCCAATCCGCCGCAGGCGACGGCCGATGCTTCAGCGCGCCGGTTGCGGCCGTCCGCCGGCGGCGATCCAGGCGTCCGTGCGCCGGTCGAGCAGGTTGAGCGGCAGCGGCCCCGAATCGAGGATTTCGTCGTGGAAGGCGCGAACGTCGAACTTGTCGCCCAGCCGAGCCTCGGCGCGGCGGCGCAGCTCCAGCATCTTGAGCTGGCCGATCTTGTAGGCCAGCGCCTGGCCGGGCCAGGAGATGTAGCGGTCGAGCTCGACGTCGACGTTCTTCTCGGCCAGGGCCGAGTTCTCCATGAAGCAGGTCTTGGCCTTCTCGCGGCTCCAGCCCTTCCAGTGGATGCCGGTGTCGGCGACCAGGCGGCAGGCGCGCCACATCTCGAAGGACAGGCGGCCGAACTGCTCGTAGGCGTCGCGATAGATGCCCATCTCCTGGCCCAGGTGCTCCGAATAGAGCGCCCAGCCCTCGACGAAGGCGGTCACGTCGGCGTTGCGCCGGAACCACGGCAGGTCGGTGCGCTCCTGGGCCAGGGCGATCTGGATGTGGTGGCCGGGGACGGCCTCGTGCAGGGTCAGGGCCGGCAGCTCGTACAGCGGCCGCTGGTTCAGGTGGCTGGTGTTGACCATGTAGCCGCCGGCGACGCCGAGTTGCGGGCTGCCGTTGAAGTAGCGGCCGCTGGTGTAGCCGTCCTCGATCTCGGGCGGCACCGGCCGTACGCCGTAGGTCAGGCGCGGCAGCTTGCCGATCTCGCCGGGCAGCTTGTCGTCGATGCGCTTGGCGATCTCGCTGGCCTTCTCCAGGAGCTGCTGGCGCGAGGTCGGATAGAACTTCGGGTCGGTGCGCAGATAGGCCAGGAACTCGGGGAAGCTTCCCTTGAACCCGGTCTCGGCGATGGTCTTGTCCATCTCGGCGCGGATGCGCGCCACCTCCTTGAGGCCCAGCGCGTGGACCTCGTCGGGGGTCATGTCGGTGGTGGTGTAGCGGCGGACCAGATAGCGGTAGTACCGCTCGCCGTCCGGCAGCTCGCGCGTGGCCAGGGTCGTCCGCGCCTTGGGCAGATATTCGGTCTGCAGGAAGGCCAGGAACTGGCGCTCGGCCGGCTTGATCCTGTCGGCGACCACGGCCAGCGCCCTGGCCCGCAACGCCTCCTGCCGCGCCGCCGGAATGGTCGACGGCAAGGTCGCGAACGGCGCCAGCAGCGGGCTGGCCGACGGCGCGGCGTCGGCGTGGGCCTTGGCCTGGACGATCACCGCCTCGACGGTGCGCCTGGGCTGGACGAAGCCGGTGGCCAGCCCCCGCCGGGCGTTGGCGGTCTCGACGTCGTAATAGGCCGGCAGGGCCTCCAGGCGGGCGATCCAGGCCTCGGCGTCGGCGAGGTCGCGGACGCGGGTCGAGCTGGCGACATAGTCGGGCGTGGTGAAGAACGAGGAGTCGCTGTTGATCGGCTCGCGCTCCTCGTCGAAGGACATCCCCTCCAGCCGGGCGTCGACGACGCGGGTCAGGAAGTCGCGGTTGAGCGTGTCCTCGTCGCCCAGGCTGGCGCCGGCCAGGGCCTTGAGGCGCTTCTGCAGGCCCTGGAGCGTCGCCTTGCGCTTGGCCACGGCCGCCTGGCTGTCGTCAGGCCAGCGCCGCAGCGCCTCGCGGTCGCCCTCCATGCCGGCGCTGATCGGGTCCTGCGCCCGGTCGTAGGCCTCGAAGTCGGCGATGACCGCGTGCAGCTGGGCGGCCGGCCCGGCGACGGCGCGCGCCGTCTTGGCCGGGGCCGCCTTGGCGGGCGGCGTCTCGGCCGCGGCCGGATGGATCGCGGTCAGGGCGGAGGTCAGCAGGGCGGCGGCGGCCAGGGCGGGGAGCTTGGACATGGCCCGAGCCTAGGCGGCGAACCGGACCGGCGCCAAGACCCCCGCTCGCGGTTTTGTCGCGGGGCGGCCGGTTTCGCGCCCCGGACGAGCCGCCTAGGCCCGCCGCCGCGCCGGCGGCGCCAGTTCGACCTCGTGGATGTAGTCGCGGGTCAGCGGCAGGGCGTCGACGCGCTTGGACAGCTGGACCTGGAAGACCATGCAGTCGAGGTAGCGGAAGGCCAGCTCGCTGACGCCCAGATAGAACTCCCACATCCGGCAGAAGCGCTCGTCATAGAGCTCGGCGATCGCCTCGCGCTGGGCAAGGAAGCGCATCCGCCAGCAGCGCAGCGTCTCGGCGTAGTGCAGGCGCAGGACCTCGATGTCGGTGATCCACAGCCCGGCCTCCTCCACCGCCGCCGTCACCTCCGACAGCGCCGGGATGTAACCGCCGGGGAAAATGTACTTGCGGATGAACGACTGGGTGATCCCCGGCGGCGAGCGGCGGCCGATCGAGTGGATGACCGCCACCCCGTCGTCGGTCAGCAGGTCGGCGATCCGCTGGAAGAAGGCGCGGTAGTTGGGCGCGCCGACATGCTCGAACATGCCCACCGAGACGATGCGGTCGAACGGTCCGACGACGTCGCGATAGTCGGTCAGCTCGAAGCGGGCGCAGGCGGCCAGCCCCGCCGCTTCGGCCCGCGACCGCGCCACGGCCAACTGCTCCTCGGACAGGGTGACGCCGGTGACCTTGGCGCCGTAGCGGCCGGCCAGCTCCAGCCCCAGCCCGCCCCAGCCGCTGCCGATGTCGAGCACCCGCTGGCCGGGCGACAGGTCGAGCTTGGCGGCCAGGTGCGCTTTCTTGGCGGCCTGGGCCTCCTCGAGGCTCATGTCGGGCCGGGTGAAATAGGCGCAGGAATACTGCATGTCGGCGTCGAGGAAGCGCCGGTAGAGGTCGGTCGACAGGTCGTAATGGACATGGACGTTGCGGCGCGACGCCGCCCGGGTGTTCCACTGCTCCAGCCGGCGCTCCAGGGCGTGGACCACCCGCATGACCGCGCCAGGCCGCGCCGGAGCGCCGGCGCGATTGCGGCCGACCATCTCCAGAAGGTCCCACATCGCGCCCTGCTCGAGTTCGAGGTCGCCCTCCATCCAGGCTTCGCCGAGGCCGAGGTCCGGGTCGCGCATCAACCGCCGCACGCCCCGCGCCGTCAGGCGGACCGTCACCGGCGGTCCCGAACCGTCACCGTATTCCTCGACGCGGCCGCCCGGATAGACGATCGAAAGACGCCCGACGCGAATCAGGCGACGGATCAAGCCCTGCAACATGCTTGCCCCTTGCACGCTCTGTTCGGCCCTAACGGATTTGAAGCTGGGAAGGTTGCGGCCGGGGTTCAAGACCCGCCCCGCGGGCGGACGCCCCTTCACAAACCCGGCGGCGCCCGGCAGCTTGGGGCCGCCACGATCAGGGGAGCGCGCATGAGCGCCACGGACACCGCCGTCGACGCCGCGCCCGCGCGCTCCTTCGTCGGCCGCCTGAGATCCATCTTCGGCGGGTCGGTGGGCAATCTGGTCGAATGGTACGATTGGTACGCCTATTCGGCCTTCGCCCTCTATTTCGCCAAGGCGTTCTTCCCCAAGGGCGACCAGACCGCCCAGCTGCTGCAGGCGGCGGGGATCTTCGCGGTCGGCTTCGTCATGCGCCCCATCGGCGCCTGGCTGATGGGGGTCTACGCCGACCGGCGCGGGCGCAAGGCGGCCCTGACCCTGTCCATGCTGATGATGTGCGCCGGCTCGCTGCTGATCGCCCTGACGCCGAGCCACGCCCGCATCGGGGCGGCGGCCCCGGCGATCCTGTTGATCGCGCGCCTGATCCAGGGGCTCAGCCTGGGCGGCGAATACGGCGCCAGCGCCACCTACCTGTCGGAAATGGCCAGCCGCCGGCATCGCGGCTTCTGGTCGAGCTGGCAGTACGTCACCCTGATCATGGGCCAGCTCGCCGCCCTGGCCGTGCTGATCGTGCTGCAGCGGACCATGACCCAGGCCGACCTGGAGGCCTGGGGCTGGCGCATCCCCTTCGCCATCGGCGGCGCGCTGGCCCTGACCGGCCTCTGGCTGCGGCGCAACATCGCCGAGACCGCCGCCTTCGAGAAGGTCCAGGCGGCCGGGACCAAGGGCGGCCTCGCCGCCCTGCTGGCCCACCCGCGCGAGGCGGCCATCGTCGTCGGCCTGACCATGGGCGGAACCTTGGCCTTCTACGCCTTCACCACCTACATGCAGAAGTTCCTGACCAACACGGCGGGCTTCTCCAAGTCGGCGGCGACCGAAATCTCGGCGGCCAGCCTGATCGTCTATATGCTGCTGCAGCCGCTGGTCGGCCTTCTGTCGGACAAGATCGGCCGCCGGCCGGTGCTGACGGCGTTCGGCGTCCTGGGAACCCTGTGCACCGTGCCGATCCTGACGGCGCTGTCGCACACCCGCGACCCGCTGGTCGCCTTCGCCCTGATCACCGCCGCCCTGGCCATCGTCTCGGGCTACACCGCCATCAACGCGGTGGTGAAGGCCGAGCTGTTCCCCGCCCATGTGCGCGCCCTGGGCGTCGCCCTGCCCTACGCCCTGGCCAATTCGCTGTTCGGCGGCACGGCCGAATATGTGGCCCTGTGGTTCAAGCAGGCCGGACGCGAGCCCTACTTCTATTGGTACGTCGCCGGCGGCGTCGCCGTCTCGCTGGTGGTCTACGCCCTGATGCGCGACACCCGCGACCACAGCCGCATCATCGAGGACTGACCCGCGACGCCATGAAGATCCTGTCCCAGATCGCCCCGACCGACATCGCCGCCTTCGTGCTGTTCGCCCTGTGCTGGCTGTTCTACGAGCCGCTGCTGCGCCAGCTCTCGCGCGGGCGAGGCGCGATCAACACCGACATGACCGTGGTGCGCCGCGCCTGGATGGCCAACATGGTCGGGCGCGAGAACCGCTTCCTCGACAGCAACCTGATGGGCCACGCGCTCAATTCGGCGTCGTTCTTCGCCTCGGCCAACCTGATCGTCATCGCCGCGGCGGCCGGGGCGCTGTTCGGCGGCGAGGCGACCTACCGGTCCGTCACCGCCCTGGCCATCCTCGACCGGGTGCCGCGCATCGTCTTCGACATCAAGCTGGCGGTGGTCACCATCACCCTGGCGCGGGGCTTCCTCGACTTCATCTGGTCGATCCGCCAGATGAACTACTGCCTGGCGGCGATCGGGGCCGCGCCCGAGGGCGCGCCGCGGGCCCAGCTGAAGGCCTATGGCGAGGCGGCGGCCCAGTTGCTGAACCCCGCCCTCTCCTCCTTCAACGCCGGGGTGCGGGGCTACTATTTCGCCCTGGCCGCCGCGGCGTGGCTGCTGGGGCCGGCCCCCTTCGCCGCCGCGACGCTGGGGGCCAGCGGCCTGCTGCTCTGGCGCCAGCGCCATTCGCGCGCCGCCAGGGGCGTGCAGGACATCCGCCGTCTGCTGGAGGCGCGGGAAGCCTCAGGCGAGGCCGAGCCGCCGGCGCTCGGCCCGGGGGAGCCTGGCGGCGACCAGGGCGTGGGCCGCCGCTAGATAGGCCTGCGTCTCGTCGTCCGGCAGGACGTCGAGGGCTTCGAACCGGATCCACTTGGCGCGCGCCAGATAGGGCGCGGGCCGGCCGACGCCCTCGGCCGCCAGCATCTCGAAGGCGGCGTCCGACGCCTTGAACGACCAGCCCCCCGCCGCCGCCGGCCCGGCCACGGCGAACATCTTGCCGCCGACCTTGTAGACCCGGCTGCCGCCCCACTGCACCGTCAGGGTCGCGGCCGGCAGCGACAGGCTGAAGGCCTCGAACTCGGCGGGGCTCATGCGCGCGCCGAGAGAGGCCGCACCGGAAGAAACCGCGCCGGCCTCGCCGTCACGCCTCGACCCCGACGCCCACCGGGCAGGTCACGCCGGTGCCGCCGATGCCGCAATAGCCGCCGGGGTTCTTGGCCAGGTACTGCTGGTGATAGTCCTCGGCGAAATAGAACGGCTCGGCCCGCCGGACCTCGGTGGTCACCGGCCCCAGCCCCCGCTCGGCCAGAGCCTTGGCGTAGGCCGCGCGCGAGGCCTCGGCCGCCGTCGTCTGGGCGTCGGAATAGGTGTAGACGCCCGAGCGGTACTGGGTGCCGATGTCGCCGCCCTGGCGCATGCCCTGGGTGGGGTCGTGATTCTCCCAGAACGTCCTGAGCAGCGCCTCGTAGGAGATCACCGCCGGGTCGAAGACCACCAGCACCACCTCGGCGTGGCCGGTGCGGCCTGAGCACACCTCTTCGTAGGTGGGGTTGGGCGTGAAGCCGGCGGCGTAGCCCGCGGCCGTCACCCAGACGCCGGGAATGTTCCAGAACAGCCGCTCGACGCCCCAGAAGCAGCCCATGGCGAACTGCGCCAGCTCCAGGCCTGGCGGATAGGGCCCCTTGAGGGCGTGGCCGTTGACGAAATGCGCGGCGGAGGTGGCGATGGCCTCGGCGCGCCCCGGCAGGGCCGTCTCGGCGGTGGGGGTTTCGAGGGGCTTCTTGGCGAACAGCATGGCGAAAATCCCGAGGAGAATGGAGCCCGCTAAAGATAGTGATGCAAACGCGTTCGGAAAACTTGTCCCGAGCGCGGTCCTCAGTATATTGCGCGCCTTCCGCGCCGGCAGAGCTCAACCGCCTGCCGCGACGGACTCGCCGGGGCCCGCGCCCCACGCGATCCGCGAGTGGTGTGGTGAGGTGGCCGAGTGGTTGAAGGCGCACGCCTGGAACGCGTGTATAGGGGAAACTCTATCGAGGGTTCGAATCCCTCTCTCACCGCCACCCATTCCCCCGCTGGTATCGACAGGTTAAGTTCTAGGCGCTGGTTGTAACCGTGCGGAGCAGCCCGTCCATGCGAGAAATCTTAGCAAAATCAATGCAGCGTCGGGGTCGCAAAATCGCTGAGCGCGCGAGAAATTCCCGTGCGAAGCGAATTGTAGCCTTAACCTGTCAATGCCCAGGGGATTGCAGATCCGTTCCCAATTGTTGGACAGGCTGAGGCTGGAGTTTTCCGGCCTTGATCACGACGGCGGGCTGGTGGCGCCGTCGGAAAGCGAAGGCTGGCAGCGCGCGTCAGCGTAAGGCGTTTCTTCCGTCGGGCGGTGCAATCCAGAGTGATGAGCAATCGTCTTAGAGACTGGACAATGCCGAAGCGCCCAAATCCTAATTTTGTGGTGACTGTCTGGCGGACAGGCAGCTCTGAAACCACGTCCTCAGCGCCACTATGTCGGCGCGAGCTTCCAGCCCGGGGCTGCACGCAAAATGATAGGCGTCGCCCGCGAGCGTCTGGGAGAAGGGCGCAATCAGCAGGCTTGCCTGGATCGCAGCTTCGACCAACACCCGACTGACAACGACGACACCTTGTCCAGCGATAGCCGCCTGGACGGCCAACATACTATCGGGAAACCGGGGGCCAGCGGTGGTGTCGAGACCGTCGATGCCGCTTTGTGCGCACCAGCGCGACCAGTCTGGCTTGGGCGTTGGCCGACTTTGCCCGTCGATATGGAGCAATGTCGCGTGGCGCAGGTCGTTTACGTGCGACAGAGCGAGTGCAGGACTGCAAACGGGCATCAGGACATCGTCGCACAGATGAGTGCTGACGACGCCGTGGAAGGGGCCGCGCCCATATCGAATAGCGGCCTCGATACCGCCTGGCCGTAACTCCTCGACGACATTTGACATATGCAGTCGCAGGTCGATCATCGGAACGGCCTGGCGCAACGCATTCATCCGCGGCACCAGCCAATGGCTCAGGAATGCCGTTGTGGATGTGAGGGTGACTGGAGCTGGAGCCGTATCCGCGCGCAGCCGTGTCACCACCTTTTCGATTTCGCCGAATCCTGAAGCCGTCGCGTCATATAGGGCCTTGCCCTGTGCAGTCATCGTTACGGCTCGGGGCGTCCGGTTCAGGACGCGAAAACCTAGATAGGTTTCAAGCTGTCTGATCTGATGGCTGATTGCCGTCGGTGTGACCAGAAGTTCCCCAGCCGCGGCCCTGAAACTCGCCCGGCGCGCAGCCGCCTCGAAGGCGCGAAGGGCCGACAACGGCGGCAGGCGCAATTGGCTCATGCTGAATCTAATTCATCATAAAGGTGAGGAGTTCGATTTTTTCTTCGCGCCATGAAGCAATTATCATGGCCGAAATTCGTCTCATCAAAAGATTATCTCATCTTTGGAAGGTAGGCCATAATGGCAGAACTGATTGCCGGCATCATCGATGTCTTTGCGGATGCACCTTTAACGGGCAATCCGCTGGCGGTTGTCCAGGGAGCCGATGATCTGACCGACGAGCAGATGCGGCGGATTGCCGGCGAGTTCAATCAGGCCGAGACCACCTTCATCCAACACAGCAAGCGCGCGGACTGGAAGCTGCGTTCGTTCACCGCCAGCGGCGCGGAAGTTTTCGGCACGGGTCACAATGCCCTTGGGGCGTGGCTCTGGCTTGGAGAGCATGGCGATCTTGGCCCGCTAACGACGGCGCGGACGTTCCAGCAGGAGATCGGATCGGACGTCCTGCCCATCGAGCTTGTATCGATCGACAGCCGCATCCACGGCCGGATGCGCCAGGCGCCGCTCCGTCTGTCGGAGCCGCTGAAGGATGTTGCACCCTTGGCTGCGGCGCTCGGCCTTGATGACGGCGATATCCTCCCCGAGCCGAAACCGTGTCCCGCCGACACCGGGGCTGCGCATCTCATGGTACGTATTCGCGACGCCAGCACGATCGACAAAGCGGCTCCGGACGCCGCAAAGCTGCTTGCGGTTCTCGACGAAACGCCGGCGGAGGGTTGCTATATCTATGCGTTCGACGCCGATGCCCCCGAGACCGCCTACACGCGTTTCTTCAATCCCACGGTCGGACTTTGGGAGGATGCGGCGACCGGGACCGCCGCTGGCCCCCTCGCCGCCTATCTCGGAGCCACGGGACTGCTGAAGAACAGCGGCCTCCTGATCGAGCAAGGCACGAAAATGGGGCGTCGCAGCCTTATCCGTCTGCAGCTCTCCCCGGAACCAGAAATCACCGGGACCGGTGTGGTCGTGCTGCGCGGCGTAATCCGACTGTAGCAGCGGCAGTAGCGGGAGCGATGAGACCCAGCCCCTAACGTCTGGAGAGCCAGGACAATGCTGCCGTTCCGGCCGGTAAACCGGGCCAGTCTTCCGCCGATCCCATGAAGCTGATCGTGCCCATTTTGGAACGATTCATCGCTACTGATCGCGGTTTCGCAAAGGCGCTGCGGAGCGCAAGCTAGACGCGAAGCGCCTTTTGCGGACGTATCCTTCGGGAGAACGAGGCTGGAGCGAAGGCGGGCGAGTTGGCCCGCAAGCACGGTGTGTCGGAGGGCACGATCTACGCCTGGAAGGTGTTGTCACGTCACCCCTCATCAGCCCGCGAACGCCCCCTCCCCGCACCTGGATTCAGGCAGCGACGGTCGCCTCCGCCCACGCCTGATGAGCCGCGGCCCGGAATTGGCGGAGCGTCGATCGACGGATCAGATGGGGCTGCAGGTTGAAGGTGTTGTGGACGGCGGCGTAAGTGGCGAGGAAGCGCTGGGCTGAGCCCTGGCTTTTGAACTTCTGCATCTTCCGCTCCCGTCGTCGGATCGGCAGATGCGAGTTTTCAGCCCGGTTGTTTTCGCGCATGCCGCCCGGCCGGTGACGCTCCTGCAGGTTCAACGCCTTGGCCGCCGCCCGATACGACGCCAGCTTGTCCGTCGTGATCGTTTCGGGATGCAGGCCCTCGGTCTTCAGCAATTTCCTTAAGAGCTTGAACGCCGCCGCCTTGTTACGGCGCTTCTGAACGAACATGTCCAGCACTTCGCCCTCGTCATCGACCGCCCGCCAGAGGAACATCCTCTTGCCGCCGATCTTGACCACCATCTCGTCCAGGTGCCACCGGCCTGTCGGAGGCGCTCGCCGCCGCCGCAAGTTCGCTGCGATCAAAGGCCCGAACTTGATCGTCCAACACCGGATCGTCTCATAGCCGACCTCAACCCCACGTTGAGACAGCAATTCCTCGACGTCCCGAAGGCTCAGGGTGAAGCGGAAATAAAGCAAGACCGCATAGCGGATGACGTCCGCCGGAAAGCGCTGACGCTTGAAGGATATCGGCTGGACCACGCGCATCACCAAACCAGCCCCTCAACTCCAAACTGGAGACGTTGTAGCGTTAGACTGCCATCACCCAGGCCCGTGCTCGGGCCAAGGGCCTGAAGTTCGGTCGGCTACCCCTGGCGCCCAGCCGTGTGGAGAAGTCAGAAGGGCCTTGGCGGACGGTCGCCCGATCCGGGCGGCAGCACGGGCTACCGGTCGTCACGATGGCCCGAGAGCGGATCACTTCCGAAGAAGGGTCACGAGAGAGGCGGCCAAGGCGAAGGCAATGAAGGCCAGCAGAACATAAAAGGCGCGCAGGTTCTCTTCTCCGGCTCGCGGTATAGTGCATCAGAAAAACCTTGCCGGAGATGAGCGCGTATAAAATGGCGCCAGCACAAACAACAGCGACTGCAAACGCACCTTCTCTTGGGGTGAGCGCATCGAAAACGGTCAGCATTTAGGGATTCGCCACGCCGAAGGCCTGCGCGTAAACCTGCTGACGAAGAGCTTGGGTTCGAGCAGTCTCGCTTTTCATGAGCGACAGCAAGAAGGCGTTGGGAAGCTGACCCAGATAGGTGGAGAAAACATCGCCGCATGATCGCTGGTCGAGGTCACAAGAACAACCGCCTAAGCCATCCGCCAATTCAAGTTATTTTTCACCATGCTTACTCCGAAAATAAGTTTCTATTCGCCCAGAAAAAACTATAGCGACCGCAGATGCACCGAACAGCACGGCGGATATCCTGTTGTCGATCAACCCGTCTTTCCGTGCGATCAAAATCCCCAACAATGCGGTCGCAGACACCGCAGCGATGATCCACCTCGCAAGAGTCATTTCGTTTGTCTCACTTTCAGGGACAGCCAGCAGCGGGCGGCGGCGGCGTGGCACCAAGAGCTAACGCTGCATTGACCGCACCAACAACTGAAGAAAATGCGCCCAGCACGCTAAATTTAAGCGCTAAAAGCCCTCCTACTGCGGCTACCGCGCCAACCTGATTATTGGAATTCATCACTCCGTTATAATGATTTGTGCTGTAAGCTGAATAATCCGGCGTTAGAGAAAGTTGACCTTGAGCGTTCTTCATATATACGTCCGTGCGACCTCCGCCAATGTCGACTGGTGAATAACCCGGCGGCAGATTCGTTGGCTTCGCATTCGGATTGAACGCGCCGCTCGACACAGCGCATGCATGATTCTTTGGCTGGTTATTCTGCCGCGCAGCATTTGGCTGGTTATTCTGCGGCGCAGCATCCGGAACATAGTTTACCGAAATCCGCTCAAAAAGGGTCTGAATATCCAAATAGTTCTTCAGATTTTCCATTCTCTGGTCTGAAGTTAATCCGGGGGCGGTTACGACCACTTCGGACACAGGCGTCGCGTACTGCAGTCCCGTGGGATCGGTTCCATTGACGGGATCGCCGTGGGCGTAGGCGTACCAGTTGAGGCCGTCGGCGTAGCCGATGGGGTCGGTCTGCAGGAAGCGGCCGAGGGTCGGGGAGTAGACGCGGGCCTTGTAGTAGTAGAGCCCGGCCTCCGGCAGCCAGGTCTGGCCGGTGTACTGGAAGCGGCCCTGATTGGCTGAGCCGGGGATGCCGTACTCGTCATAGGTGTTGGTCGCCGTCGCCTGGCCGGCGGCGTTGGAGACGGCGATCACCGAGCCCTGCTGGTCGGCGTGCAGCCAGCGGCGATCGGCGGTTCCCGCGCCCTCGTACCAGACGATCGGCTCGTCGATGCCGGGGCCGGGCACGTAGCGGCGCAGCAGGACTCGGACGGGACCACCACCTACAGCTACGACGTGGCCAACCGCCTGACCGGGACCTCGGGCGGGGTGACGCTGAGCTACGATCCGCTCGACCGGCTGTGGCAGACCGCCGGCTCGTCGACGACGCGCTTCGCCTATAGCGGGGCCAGCCTGATCGCCGAGTACGACCAGAACAATGTCCTGCTGCGCCGCTACGTGCCCGGTCCCGGCATCGACGAGCCGATCGTCTGGTACGAGGGCGCGGGAACCGCCGATCGCCGCTGGCTGCACGCCGACCAGCAGGGCTCGGTGATCGCCGTCTCC
>Ga0209351_100022_pt1 | contig 139910 bp, 115 predicted proteins | sample UppTromicrDC3106_FD_185840 | JGI IMG/M metagenome (GOLD analysis project Ga0209351, IMG submission 185840) | Upper troposphere microbial communities from Colorado-Nebraska, USA - DC3-106 (SPAdes) (version 2) | ecosystem: Environmental > Air > Outdoor Air > Unclassified | place: Midwestern USA... | reverse complement strand
GGGGACTGGCGGACCATGTCCAACGCCTCGGTGAGCCCGCCGCACTTGTCGAGCTTGATGTTGATGACGTCGACCCGCCCGACCAGGCCGGCGATGTCGGCCATGTCCTGGACGCTCTCGTCGGCGGCGATCGGGATCGGCGAGGCCAGGCCGTCGAGCCAGTCGTCGCGGTCGAGAGGAAACGGCTGCTCCAGCAGCTTGACCCCGGTTTCGACCAGACAGGGCGCCAGCCGCGCGAAGCTGTCGCGATCCAGGCCCTGGTTGGCGTCGACGCCGAGCCAGACGTCGGGGCGCGCCGCCCTCACCCGCCGCACGCGTTCGCCGTCGACGGCGTCGCCGGTCAGCTTCAGCTTCAAGGCCCGCGCGCCGGCGAAACGCCGCGCCTTGGCCGCCATCACCTCCGGATCATCGGCGCCGACGGTGTAGGTGGTCAGAAGCGGCCGGGACGCCTCCAGGCCGGCGAGCGCCCAGACCGGACGACCGGCGCGCTTGGCCTCCAGGTCCCACAGGGCGCAGTCCAGGGCGTTGCGGGCGCCGCCCGCCGGCAGCAGGCCGCGAAGGTCCTCGCGGTCGAGGCCCGCCTCGATCCGCTCGCGCAGGGCCTCGATCTGGGCGACCATGGTCGCCGGGGCGTCCCCCCGGTAATAGACCCCGGCCGCCTCGCCGCGCCCCACATGGGCGCCGTCGCTGAGGGCGACCACGACCACGTCGATGTCGACGAAGGTGTAGCCGGATATCCGGAACGGCTTGGTGAACGGCCAGTTCTCGACCCCGACCTCAAGGCGGACGGGCCGCCTGACATTCTCACTCAAAAGGGGCTGCTCCTGTGGATCGGGACCAAGGTCAGGGCTTGACGAGCCGGCGGCGCGACGACGCGGCGGCTTGTCCGGGCCCTTGCTCGAGCTCGGCGGCGAGTTGCGCCTTGCCGGCCGCGAGGTGCTTTTCGATGGCGTGCACCGTCACGCCCATGCGCCGGCCGGCCTCGGCGTGGGAGAGCTTCTCGAACCGGCAGAGCACGAGGGCCTCGCGCCGGCGCGGCGGCATCCGCGCGATGATCGCCAAGGCCGCCCGCAGCTGCTGCGCGGCGATCAGAGCCCGCTCTGCGCCCGGCGTCGGATCGGGCGCGTCGGCGTCCTCCAGGCCGTAGCCCAGAACGCGCTTGCGGCGGGCTCTCGATCTGAAGCGGTCGGTCAGGGTGTTCCGCGTCGCCTGAAGCAGGAAACAGCTCGGGTCGAGGATCTCGACCCTCAGCCCCGCCTGCAGGGTCTTGACCACGGCGTCGTGCGCCAGGTCGGCGGCCTCGTCGGCGCCGCCGCAGCCGGCCAACTTGAGCAGCTTCTCCCTGCGGTCGCGATAGACCTCGTCCAGCCGGCTCGACAGCGAACCGCGCTCCCCGGCCGGGGCGTGGCGACGAACCGCGCCGTGCTCGTCGTCCGCGCCGACCCGGTCGGCGCCGAGGGTCTCCCGGTCGAGCCCGGCCGGCGCGAGCTGGCGCGCCTGCCCCCGCCCCATCATCGGGACGGACCTCGACACGCCCGGCGCGCCGCCAAGACCAGTCCCGGCCGCGGACCCGCGGCGATGGTCGCCGGGGCGATAAACGGCCAGCTCTTCCAGGTCATCGGCGAACTCTTGCTGTCGGGTTCCGGACTAAGCGGCGACCCTACGCAGGCGGCGCGGAGGCGCCCAATGCTGAGATCGGCGCAAGTCAGACCGAACTCTCATAGGCCCGACGACGGCGGCGGCGGAAACGACGGCCGCTTGAACGCCGGCGCCGGCAGCGAGGCGTTCACCGGCAGCGCCTGGACGTCCCCGGTCTTGAGGAAGGCGACGACGGCGTCGGTGACGGCCGGCTGCTGCTCCAGCAGCGCCGCCCGCGCGCCATGGCCGCCCCGGTGCACCAGGACCGTCCGGCTGTTGGGGAAATAGGGCAGCATGTTCAGCGTGTTCTCGACCGGGGTCGAGGTGTCCCAGTCGCCGTTGACGAACAGCACAGGCGTCCGGTTCAGGACGGGCGTGCGGAAGGCGTCGCCGACGTCCGGGCTCGGCCAGACGCCGGCCTTGCGCGAGGCGATGTAGGCGTCGAAGTCCCACCATCCCATCGCCGCCACGCCGGCGTCGGTCCGCAGCAGGTGCTCGCGCGCGGGGGTCACGCCCAGGCTGGTGTCGATCAGCGGCCCGATCAGCGCGTCGCGCTCGTCGCTGGCCCGGCGCTGGGCCGCCACCGCGCGGGCCCAGTCGTCGTAGCGGCCGTGATAGGCCGACAGCACCAGGGCCGGCCAGTCGGCGGCCGGGGTCAGCATGGCGCGCTGGAAATCCTCGCGGCCGAGCGCCACGGTCGACATCCGCCCGGTCTTGTCGTCCTTGATCCGCACCCTGACCGGAGCCTTGGCCAGCCGGCGCTGGACCGCGCCGACGGCGGCCATCACCCCGCCGTTGGGCAGGTAGGGCCGCAGGCCGGGATCATGGTCGGCGTCCCAGGCGATCCGCTGGAGCGCGGCGTAGATGTGCGAGGGCATGTCATAGGCGTAGTCCAGCGGCTCCACGCCCGAGAGCAGCGCCCGCGCGACGATCTCCGGCCGCCGCCGCATGACGGCGAAGCTCCATTGCGAGCCGAAGCTCTGGCCCACCAGGGTGATCTGGCCGTATCCCAGCGCCTGCCTGAGGTCGTTCACGTCCTCGACGCATTGCAGCACCGTGTAGCCCGACAGGTCCTTGTCGGCGTTGGCCGCGACGGCGGCCTTGAAGATCTTCAGGTTCTCGGCCGTGTCGGCGGCCAGGGAGGCCGGCCGGTCCAGGGGCAGGTCGCGGGGCCGGCCGACGAAGCCCAGCACCTCGCCCCGCCGCGAATAGCCGCGCTGGTCGATGACGACGACGTCGCCGGCCCGGCTGAGCTGGAGCAGTTGCGCCTGCTGGCGGCGGGCGCGGTCGGTGGTCTCGGAGAAGGCGCCGAGATAGCTGTCGCCCGGCCCGCCCGGCAGGACGAACATCGGCGGGGCCCCGGTCGGCTCGGCCGGACGCAGGCGGGCGAAGCCGACGGCGATGATCCGGCTGGTCTTGGCGTCGCGGTTCTCGGGCACGAAGACGGCGCCGATCTCGTAGCGCACCTGGCGTCCGTCGGCTGCGGTCAGCACCTTGGTCTCGCTGACGACCTCGCCGGCCTTGCGCTGCTCGGCGGCGGAAACGGCCGGCGCGGCCGCCAGAACGGCGAGCGCGGCGAAGGCCAGAGCAGCACGCCCCAGCCGCCCCACGGCGAGGTGACGAGATATCCACATGGCGACGCTCCTCCGGCGACGGGCGTCGTCTTGTCGCGCGCCCGGTTCTGGAGACGCTCGTCGCGCGCCCGACCCTACCTGCGCGGATCGGGGGATCGTCGCGAGACCAGCGCCCTCGGCGACGGGAACGCCCAGGTCAACGCCGCGCCAGCCACGCCTCGAACAGGGCCTTCCAGCCGTCGACGGGCAGGTTCTGGGGCGCCATGCCGAAGCCGTGGCCGCCCTTCTCGTAGAGGTGCAGCTCGACCGGCCGCTCGGCCGCCCGCCACGCGGCGTACAGCTTGAGACTGTCCGGCGCGCCGATGGGATCGTCGTTCGCGGCCAGGATGAACATCGGCGGCGCGTCGCCAGGAACCGACAGCGTCCCCAGCAGGCCGGGATAGATGGCGGCGGCGAAATCGGGCCGCGAGGCCGGCTCGGCCTTCAGGGTCGCCCACGCCGTCACCGCGCCGCCGGCGGAAAAGCCCATCATGCCGATGCGGTCGGGCGAGACCTTCCATTCGGCGGCGCGCTGGCGGACCAGCTTCACCGCCTGGACGCCGTCGGCCGTGACGTCCGGCTTCAACGGCGCCGTCGCGGCGACCATGGCGTCCATGTTCATCAGCCGCGCCATGAACACCGGGACGAAATCGCCGCCGGTCGCCAGCAGGCGATACTTGAGCACGAAGGCGGTGACGCCCAGCGAATTGAGCCACCGCGCCACCTCGACGCCCTCGTTCTCGTAGGACAGCATGTGGAAGCCGCCGCCGGGCGCGACGATCACCGCCATCCCGTTGGCCTTGGCCGGATCGGCGGGAAACACTTCGAGGACGGGCCGGGACACGTTGCGCACGATGGTTCCCTTGAAGGGCGCCGCCTTGCCGACGACCTCGGCCGGATAGTCGGCCTTGCCCCCCTGCCCCCCCGCCGGCCAGAGCGGGATCGTGGCGCTCTGCGCCGCCGTCATCACCGGGGACAGCAACAGCCCCACGCCCGCCGCCAACGGGGCGAACCAGCGCAAACTCGTCGAAAGGGCCATTCGCCCGCTCCTTTGCAGGTTGGTCATCGGCGCACGCCGCATCTGAAGGTGAAATCGCCGCTCCCGACGGCGTAGACCGCGTCGCCAGCCTCCAGGCGCAGGAAGCGCGCGCCCTTGGGGGCCTCAGCCTTGCGCCCGCCGCAGGAGACCCGGACTTCGGCGGTCGCGTCGCCCGGGATGGCGGTCTCGAGGACCAGATCGCCCGCCTCGCGCCGCCAGGCGGAGCGGACTTCGCCGCGGACGGTGCGCAGCCGCGCGCCGGCATGGTCGAGGCCGGCCGGGACGACGGGGCGGATGGCTATGGCGGCGTAGCCCGGAGCCGTGGCGCGGACGCCGGCCAGGCCTTCGTAGAACCAGGCGCTGACCGACCCGAAATAGTGGTGGTCCCAGGACCGCGAGCCCAGGCTCCAGCCTTCGAGCATGGTCGACAGGCCGTTCTTGATCCACCATCCCCAACTCGGCTCGTCGGTCTGCGTCACCACCTTGTAGGCGACGTCGCCATGGCCGTGGTCGCTGAGGACGCCGAGCACGTAGCGCAAGGCGAAGACGCCGGTCGACAGGTGGTAGCCGTTGACCTCGATCTCCTTGGCCAGCCGGTCGGCCACGCCCTGCGCCGCGCCGTCGGGAGCCATGCCGAAGGCCAGCGGCAGGACGTTCATGGTCTGGGCGTAGGGCTGCCCCTCGCCGGGCGCGCGGTAGAGGCCCGCCGCCGCGTCCCAGTACTTGCGGTTGTAGGCGGCGCGGACCTGGACCGCGAGCGCGCCGTATTTTTCGGCCTCGGCCTTGCGCTCGAGAACGGCGGCGTTCCGGGCCAGACGATCGACCATGTAGAAGATGTAGGCCGAAGAAGTCGCGTCGACCGGACCGGCGAAACCCGCCGCCGCGTATTCGCCCAGGCCCCGGTCATAGGTGAAGTCGGGCGCGTCGGTCTGGGCGAGCGTGTAGTCGACCAGTTTGCGTTGGGTCTCGAACATCTCGTCCAGGATTCGGACGTCGCCGTACTGCTCGTACATCTCCTGCGGCAGGACGAAGGCGGCGGCGTCCCAGGCCGGCGTCGGCCCCCAGAGGTAGGACCATCCGGGCGTGTCCTCGAAGCCGTAATAGGGCGTCGACGGCACGATCTCCGGCAGCTCGCCGCTCGGAGCCTGGGCGTCGCGGAAATCGGCCAGCCACTTGGTCCACACCCGCGCGACGTCGAAATTGCGGATCGCCGCGGCCGAGGAGGCCTGGGCGTCGCCGGTCCAGCCGTTCTTCTCCAGGGTCGGCGTGTCGGTCTGGAAGCCGTGCATGTTGTTGAGGAGGCCGTTGCGCGCGGCCTGCTGGATCTTGTCGACCAGGGCGTCGCCGACCTCGAAGGCTCCGGCGTCGGCGACCGCCGAATGCATCGCCTCGCCGGTCAGCGCGGCCAGGGTCGGCGTGCCCGGGAACCCCTCGACCTGGACGTAGCGGAACCCCTTGTAGCTGAAGCTCGGCGTCCAGCGTTCGACCCCGTCGCCGGCCAGGGTGTAGCGGTCGGTCTGCAGCTGGCTGTCGATCAGGCCGCTGGCCGGCGGCACGGTCCGATCGTCGGCCAGCTTCTCGCCCTGGACCAGGGACACGGTGCGGCCGGCCGGACCGGAGACCTCCAGCCGCAGGCGGCCGGCGAAGATGCGGCCGAAATCGTAGACCCAGACGCCTGGTCTCGCCTGGGTCAGCGCCACGGGCCTGATCTCGCCGACCGGCGCGATCGGCTCCAGCATCGCCGCGACCAGCCGCCCCTTGGGACCGGCGACCACGCTGGCCGGCGACCAGTCCGCGTCGGAGAAGCCGGCCGCGCGCCACCCCTTCGGCTCGCGCCGGGCGTCGTATCGTTCGCCGCTGTAGATGGAATCGGAAAGCGTCGGACCGTCGCGGGTCTTCCAGCTTCCGTCGGTGGCGACCACCTGGCGCGAGCCGTCGGCGAAGGTGATCTCCAGCTGGGCCTTGAGCGTCGGCTCGGCGCGCCACGGCGCCTGGTGGAAATACCACTCGTTGGGTTCGTTGATCCCGTACCAGCCCCGGCCGACCTCGGCGGCGAGGACGTTCTCGCCGGAGCGGACCAGGGCGGTGACATCGTAGGCGCGATAGAGCACGCGCTTGGCGTAGTCGGTGTAACCGTTCTCGAGCGCCGAGGCGCCGACCGTCTGGCCGTTCAGGCTGAGCTTCGGCCAGCCGCCCGCGGCGACATAGAGCCGGGCGGCCCGCACGGGCTGCGCGCCGGCCGAGAAGGCGCGGCGCAGCAACGGCGCCGGCGCGCCGATGGTCAGGACGATGTCCTTCTTGGGCACGCCTGCGGCCACGACCAGTCCCTCGTCCGAAACGTCGCCGCCGCTGAAGGGGTTAGCGTTCCCGGCGAAGTCGGTCTGGAAGACGGTCGCGCCGCCCGCCGTCACCGCGACGCCATGGATCACGGCGGCGCGCGCCTCGTTGGCGAAGAACCCGATCGTGCCCGAGGCCTGGCCGTCGTCCGTCAGCGTGGCGACCGGCGCGCCGTCGAGGCTGGTGCGGATCACCCGCCCCTTGGCCTCGATGACCAGCCGGTGACGCCGGTCGCGCAGGGCCCCCGCCGGCGTCGGCAAGGCCGCCTCCGCCAGCGTCTCCTGCGACACCGCGGGATTGGAGCCTCCCGGATAGTGGCGGACCTGCTGCGACAAGGTCGGCCTGCCGTCCGGATCGCCGATGCGCCAGACATAGGCCTCGCCGTAGGTCTTGCCGACCGGCCGGGCCCGGAACAGCACGTCCAGCGACTGGCCCTTGAGCGTGAAGTCGATGGTGATGGTCTGGTCAGACCAGTCGTGATCGGGCGTCTGGCGACCGCCGATCCAGGCGCCGCGCCAGTCGCTCGGGTCGAGCAGGCCGGTCTCCCACCAGGAAGGCGCGCTCCAGGCCGAGGCTTTCCCCTGCCCGTCCCAGGTCCGGACCGACCACCAGTAGCGCGTCCGCGAGACCTGGGCGGGACCGGCGTAGGGCGCTTGCCGTCCGCCGGAGGAAACGACCTTGCCGCTGTCCCACAGCGCAACGCCGCCGTCCTTCAGCCCGTCGGGCGTGGCCGCGACGCGGACCTGGTAGGCGGTCTGGCGCGCCATCGTCGTGAGCCAGGCCAGACGCGGCCGCGCGACATCGAGCCCCAGGGGCTCGCGGGCGTATTCGACCGTCAGGTCGCTCGGCGGCGCGACGGTCTCGGTGCCGAACGCGACGGCGCCGAGGGCCAGCGAGAGAAAAAGGGCGAGACAGCCTCCAAGTCCGAACCTCAACGCCCCATTCCTCCCCGCAATCAAGCTCAGGCCGTCTTCGCGACCGCGAGCCCGAGGTCGCGGACCATGGCCTCGCGCATCTCGAACTTCTGGATCTTGCCCGTGACCGTCATCGGGAAGGCGTCGACGAAACGGACGTAGCGCGGGACCTTGTAGTGGGCGATCTGGCCCCGGCAGTAGGCGACGATCTCGTCGGCCGTCGCCGCCTCGCCGGCGCGCAGGCGGATCCAGGCGCAGACCTCCTCGCCGTACTTCTCGTCCGGCACGCCGACCACCTGGACCTCCTCCACCTTGGGGTGGCGGAACAGGAACTCCTCGATCTCGCGCGGATAGATGTTCTCGCCGCCGCGGATGATCATGTCCTTGATGCGGCCGACGATGTTGCAATAGCCGTCGGCGTCGATGGTCGCGAGGTCGCCCGTGCGCATCCAGCCGTCCGCGTCGCGGACCTCGGCGGTCTTCGCCTCGTCGCCCCAGTAGCCGAGCATCACCGAATAGCCCCGCGTGCACAGCTCTCCCGACTGGCCCCGCGGGACCACCGCGCCCTCGGCGTCGACGATCTTGACCTCCAGGTGTGGCTGCACGCGGCCCACCGACGAGACGCGCCGCTCCTCCGGATCGTCGATCGCGGTCTGGAAACTGACCGGGCTGGTCTCGGTCATGCCGTAGGCGATGGTGACGTCGGTCATGCCCATGCGCCCCTGGACCCTGCGCATGACCTCGACCGGACAGGGCGCGCCGGCCATGATCCCGGCCCGCAGCGACGACAGGTCGAAGCGGTCGAAATCGGGATGTTCAAGCTCGGCGATGAACATGGTCGGCACGCCCTGCAGGGCGGTGCAACGCTCGGCCTCGACCGCCCGCAGCACCGCGCCCGGATCGAAGCCGGCCTCCGGAAAGACCATGGTCGCGCCATGGACGACGCAGGCCAGGTTCGACATGACCATGCCGAAGCAGTGGTAGAGCGGCACGGGAATGCAGAGCCGGTCGCCCTCCCACAGGCCCATGGCGCGGCCGACGAAGAAGGCGTTGTTGAGGATGTTGCGGTGCGACAGGGTCGCGCCCTTGGGCGATCCCGTCGTGCCGCTGGTGAACTGGATGTTGATCGGATCGCGGTTGGACAGGCCGCGCCCGACGGCGGCCAGGCGTTCGAGGTCCCCGCCGGCGTAGAGATCGTCGAACCGCCGATAGCCCGGCCGCGGCTCCCCGCCGATCTTGATCGCGACGCGCAGCGACGGCAGGCGCGTCACGCGCAGGTCGCCGGGCGCGCAGGCGCCGATCTCGGGCGCCAGCGCCTCCAGCAGGGCGAGGTAGTCGCTGGTCTTGAACCGCTCGGCGGTGATCAGCGCCTTCACCCCGACCTTGTTCAGGGTGAATTCGAGCTCCGACAGCCGATAGGCCGGATTGATGTTGACCAGGATCAGGCCCGCCTTGGCGGCGGCGAACTGGGCCACGGCCCATTCGGCGCAGTTGGGCGACCAGACCCCAACCCGGTCGCCGGGGGCGAGGCCCGCCGCCAGCAGGCCGGCGGCGAAGTCGTCGACGCGACGGCCGAACTCGCGGTAGGTCCAACGCAGGCCCTGGTGGACCGAGACCAGGGCTTCGCGCTCCGGCCAGCGCCGGACCGCCTCGTCGAGCGCCGCGCCGATGGTGTCCTCCCGCAGCGGCGGGAGGTCCGCGCCCTTCACCCAGCTCAGCGTCGCGTCCATGGCCGTCCGTCCTTTCAGCTCTTGGCCCCTTCCGGCGCCCGGCAGACGAAGTTGGCGGCCTCGTCGGTCGAACCCTCGCCAGTCCAGCGGGCGACCTGAGGATAGGGGCAAAGCGGGCGGGAGCGCAGCACATCTCCGGGCGGCGCGCCGAGGAGCGCCAGCATGCCGTTCGCGCGCTTCTCGGCGATGATCCGGTCCGGCGCCTGGCCGTGCTCGACCCATTGCTCGAGGGCGCCGACCATGTCGAAACCGTCCGGACCCGGCCCCATGAAGCAGTGCGACACGCCCGGGGCCATGAACAGGCGGACGAAGCCGTCGCTGGCGGCGCCCATGCGGGCGCGCACCTTCTCGTAGTAGCCGATGGTCGCCAGGGGCGTGATCGCCGCGTCGGCCCAGCCATGATAGAGGATCAGCTTTCCGCCGCGCGCCTTGAAGGCGGACAGGTCCGGATCGTCCGAGTTCAGGACGGAACGGTACATCGCGTCGGCCTTGGGGTAGTCGCGGGCCAGGTCGAAACCCGTCAGCGCCCAGTCCGGCTGGCCGTAGACCATGTTGGCGTAGAACTCCCGCGACAGGAACGCCTGCTGGGCGGCGTCGCCGGCCGCAATCCAGGAATCCCAGGCGCCCGGCACGCCTTCGCCGCCGACGGGGAAGCCGGGGAAGACCGCCTTGCCGCCGATGCGCGGGCCGTCGTGGATCTTGCGCCAGGCCACGATCTGCTCCGGCGTCAGACAGCCGCCGCCGGCCTCGCCCGGCTTGCATCCCAGTTTGGCGATGTCGAACCGGCACTGGCGCGGGTCGTCGATGACGCCGTCCTTGACGCCGTCCAGCTCGTCGCATTGCTCGAGGACGGCGTCCTGGATCGCCGCCAGCTGCATCTTGGCCAGGGCCGCGCCCGGCGCCATCAGCGCCGCCTGGTTCCAGGCGAAGCCGGCGACCATCGGCGTCCAGGCGTTGGCCGGCGCGCCGGCGACGATCCCGTCATAGTCGCCGGGGAAACGCTGCGCCTCCATCAACGCCTCGCGGCCGCCGTTGGAGCAGCCCTGGAAATAGGCGCGGCTGGGCGCGCTGGCGTAATAGGCCTTGATCAGCGCCTTGGTCGCCTCGGCGGTGAGATGGTTGGCCCGCCAGGCGTAGTCCTTGATCTTCTCGGGCTGGCCGAGCGCCCATTTGGCGTCGCTTCCCTTGTGGCCGGTGTCGGTGCCCGCCGTGGCGTAGCCGCGCTTCAGCGCCGGGCCCATCAGGAGGTAGGGCCCGCCGAAGCCGCCGGCGAAACCGCCGTTGCCGACCGCCAGGAACTTGCCGTTCCAGGCGTCCTTGGCCGGTAGCCAGACCTCGATCCCGATCGCCGAGGACGGGGTCGGCGTCAGGGTCGCCTTCACCCGGCAGAACACGCCGGGCGCCGGCAGCGGCGGGATGCCGGCGAAATCGTATTCGAGCTTGTCGTCGGGCGTGGCGACGACGGCCGAATCCACGCGGCCGCCGTCCAGCTTGAACCGCGCCAGGTCTTCGCAGGGATCCGCCGCGTGCGCCGCCGAAGCGGCCAGCGCCATGACGGCGCCGGCCAGGAGGGAGACGACGACCTTGGTGTTGCGTGGGGCCATCGCCCGCCTCCTCTGCCCTGGGCCTAGAACCGTCCGTCCAGCGAAATCCCGATCATGCGGAACGACTCCGTGTTGTAAGACCGGCCCTGGGTGACGATCCCCGGCGCCGTCGATCCCGACAGCAGGTACGGCGCGTAGAGGAAGACCGGCCGCCGCTCGTCGAACAGGTTGCGGGCGAACAGCGAGGCGCTCCAGCGGCGGTCCTGCGAGCGGACGCCGATCCGGGCGCCGACCACCGCGCCGGCGTCGACTTCCTGAAGCGGGTCGGGGAACTGGTTGAAGTTGATCTTCGACGTATAGACCACGTCGGCGCCGACGAAGCCCTGGAGCGACGAGCCGATGTTGCGCTCGTATTCGCCGGAGAGGTTGAGCTTCCACTCCGGAGCGCCCTGCATCTGCTGGCCGTTGACGTTGACCACGCCGCTGATCGGGCAGTTGGGATTGGTTCCGGGCGTGCAGGTCACCTGGAAGGGCCCGTAGGTCGCCTTGTTGTAGATGACGCCGCCGGCCAGGGTCAGGTTGCGCGACACCCTGCCGAAGAAGTCCAGCTCGACGCCCTTGGTGGTGGCGTAGGGCACGTTGGTCGCCTCCGCCGTCGCCGTCGTCGCGTTGAAGGCCGAGGTCTGGTAGTGCTTCACCTTGGTGTGGAACAGGTTCAGGTTCGCGCCGATCAGCCCGCCGAACAGGGTCCATTTCAGGCCGGCCTCGTAGTCCATCGGCAGTTCCGGCGCGACGATGGTGGTCGTGGCGGGCTGGATGGGCAGGCCGATGATCAGGCGCGTCGCATCCGGCGGATGGAACTGGATCTGCGGCCCCTTGTAGCCGTGGGTCGCCGTCGCATAGGCCATCAGGCCGTCGCTGATCTGATACTGCGCGCCGAACTTCCACGAGAAGTTCTTGCGGGAGTCCGTGGTGGTCAGCGGCGCCCCGAGCGAGGTCACGGGAATGGCGATCCCGTAGCCGGCGAAGGACTGCGAGACCATGCTGACGTCGTCCCAGGTTCCGCGGCCGCCGGCGATCAGGCTGAGCTTGTCGGTCGCATGCCAGGTGGCCTGGCCGAAGATGGCCTTGTTCTTGGTTTCGGACTTGGCGATGTTGGGGTTGTTGAACGGCAGCATGAACGGCGGCAGCGGAGCCATAGCCGGACCGGCCGTCTGGGTCAGGTAGTTGTAGACGTTGGTGTCGGAATAGTAGGCCCCGACGACGTATTCCAGCCGCTGACCGGCCGGCGAAGCCACCCGGACCTCCTGGGTGAAGACGTTGTTGTTGAAGATGTTGCCGTTGTCGAAGGCGAAGACCGGCAGGCCGTCGACATCCAGCCGTCCATTCTGGAGATAGCGACGATACGAGGTGATCGACGTCAGGGTATGGCCGCCCGCGAAGCTGTAGTCGATCTGCGCCGAATAGCCGTAGTCGCTGCCCGAGAAGAAGCTGGGGTCCTGGTTGCACGACACGCGGCTGTCGTCGGTGATGATGGTGTTGACGCCGCAGCCGGGGATGGCGACCGGCTGTCCCGTCGCCTTGCTGTCGTACTTGCCGAACTGCAGGTAGGCCTGCTCGGTCGTCTTCTGCTTCTCGTAGTCGGCGATGACGTTGATGGTCAGGTCCGGCGTCGGCTCCCACAGCAGCCGGGCCCGGGCGCCGTCGACCCAGCGCTTGCTGTCCTGGTTCCGCACGGCGTTGTGGATGAAGCCGTCGGTCGAGCTCTCGCCCACCGACAACCGCAGCGCCGCCTTGTCGCCCAGCGGCAGGTTCACGACGCCGTTGAGGACGCGATAGTCGTACTTGTCGCCGAAATCGGCGTGGCCGGCGGCCTCGAACACGCCGAGCTTGGGCGCGTTGGTGACGATGCTGACCACGCCCGCCGACGAATTCTTGCCGAACAGCGTGCCTTGCGGGCCGCGCAGGACCTCGACCCGGCTGATGTCGAAGAGGTTCACCGACGGGGTCCGGCCGAGCACGACGCCGTCGAGCACGAACGACACCGCCTGTTCGGAGGTGATGCTGAACGACTGGGTGTTGAGGCCGCGCAGGCTGAACCGCGTGTCCGGATTGCCCGGCTGGCCGAAGGTGGTCAGGGCCGGAACGGCGCGGACCAGGTCTTCGACATTGGCGATGTTCTGCTGCTGGAGCTGCTGCTTGCCGACCAGGCTGATGGCCAGCGGCACGCTCTGCAGACGCTCTTCCCGCTTCTGCGCGGTGACGACGACCTCGCTGATCCGCGCCGGCTCGTCGTCCTTCGCCGCGGGCTGCGGCGTCGCCTGAGCCCAGGCGGACTGGGCGATCAACAGAACGCCGGCGCCGGCGCCGGCCATCAGGACGCGTTTGGTATTCGACATGGTGCCCTCCCCTTTGTGCACATGATCGATCGGCCCGCTCTTGCGGCGGGCTCGCCGCCTCAGCGGCGGTAGTGAGCGGCGAGCGCGTCGAGCGGCGCGCCGCCGGCCTTGGCCGGCGCGGCGCCGTCGAGCGTGAAGACCAGTTGCTGGTCCTCGGTCTTGACGTATTTCGGCCAGGCGGGCCGTCCCGCGCCGTTCGGATCGCCGCCCCTGGCGAACTCGGTCCAGTAGTCGCCGATCAGCTTGGCCGCGGCGCGGTCGGCGTCGCTGACCGGATCGCCGGAGACCTGAAGGTTGTCGAAGACGTAGGCCAGCTCCGAGGCGTGCGACGCGCCCTTGGTCGACTTGCGCTTGGCCTCGGCGACGTAGCCGAAATTGTAGAGCCAGGCCGGCTGGCCGGCGGCGGCGGCCGAACCGGCCATGAAGCGCGCCGGTTCGACGAAGTTCAGGTCGCTGGCCAGCTTGGCCTCGTAGGCCGCCTTGGAGCCGTAGGCGGCGACGACGGCGTCCTTGTCCGCCCCGAGCACCGCGGCGACCTTGGCGGTCATCGGCCCGAGCAGGAAGCCGGGGATGAAGCCCAACTCGTCGCTGTTGGCCCCGACGATATAGGGAATCTTGGCCTGACGGCCGGCGGCGAAGCCCGCGCCGATGTCGGCCGTCACGATCTTGCCGTCGATGATCGCGCCGGAATAGGTCTTGGCCTCGTTGTCCAGCATGTTGAGGCCGCCCAGCACCTTGGACGCGGGGATGGCGCGCAGGGCGGCGACGTCGTCGCCGGCGACGCCGGCCCTGACCGCGAAGGCCTTGCCCACGGCCTCGGCCGACGGCGCGTCCGGCTTGTCCTCGCGCAGGGGCCGCCACTTGTCGCGACCGCCGCCGGACTGGGAGATGGCCTTGTGGAACAGGCCCTTGGCCGCCGGCGAGACCATCAGGGCGTTGACCGAGCCGCCGCCAGAGGACTCGCCGAAGATGGTGACGTTGGCCGGATCGCCGCCGAAGGCCGCGATGTTCTTCTGGACCCACTTCAGCGCGGCGATCTGGTCCATGAAGCCGTAGTCGCCCAGCGGCCCGTCGGGACTTTCGGCGCTGAGCGCCGGGTGGGCGAAGAAACCGAAACGGCCCAGGCGATAGTTGAAGGTGACCAGCACCACGCCGCGCTGGGCGAGCTTGGTCCCTTCGAACACCGGCTGCGAGGCCGAGCCGCTGACGAAACCGCCGCCGTGAATCCAGACCATGACCGGCAGCTTGCCCTTGGCCCCGGCCTGGGCCGGCGTCCAGACATTGAGGGTCAGGCAGTCCTCGCTGACCGGCTGGGTCGACTGGCTGGTGTCCCAGGACACGCGGTTCTGCATGCAGTCCGCGCCGTAGCGCGCGGCCTGCTTGACGCCGGCCCAGGGCGCGGCGGGCTGGGGCGGCCGCCAGCGCAGGTCGCCGACCGGCGCCGCGGCGTAGGGCACGCCCTTGAATATCTGGACCTGGCCGTTGCGCACGCCTTGCAGCTCGCCCGCGTCGACCTTCACGACCGCGCTCGGCTCGGCGGACGCCGCAGCCCCGATCGCCCCGGCCAACGCCAGCCCGCACGCCACGCGGCCGGCGGCCTTCGCCGCCTTACGCCCCCGCCAATACGCCACGACGCTCTCCCAGTTCACGCCTTGGGAGCCTTCCCAAGCGTTTTCGTTGGCGGATTTGATAATCGATTTTTTTATGCAAGCAACAATATAATCGATTTTTCTGCCAACCGCTTGATTTGACGGTTCGCGACGGGCATTGGGGTCGTGATGAACGTGTCCGAGCAAAGGCTGCGTGGGGGAAAGACGTCCGCGTCGTCCCTGATCGACCAGACTCAGCAGAGGATCCGGCGCGATATCGTGCGCGGCGTCCTGCCGGCTGGCGGCCGGCTCAAGATCGAGGAGCTGGCCAGGCGCTACGGCGTCGGCCTCAGCCCGATCCGCGAGGCCCTGTCCCTGCTGTGCGCCACCCGGCTGGTGGCCAAGGAGGACCGCCGGGGCTTTCGCGTGACCCCGGTGTCGCTGGCCAACTACATGGACGTGCGCGCGGTGATGAACCGGCTATGGCCGATGGCGCTGCACATGGCCCTGACCAACGGCGACGAGGCCTGGGAGAAGCGGCTGGTGCTGGCGCTCTACCGCACGCTCAAATTCGACTGGGCCAAGGCCGAACAGCAGCCCGAGCTCTACGACGAATGGGACGCGGCCTTCCGGGACTTCCACCGCGAGATGGTCGCCGGAGCCGGCTCGCCGACCCTGTCCGATTTCATCGACGGCCTCGTCGACCAGCTCGAACGCTATCGCTGGCTGGCCCCGGAGGTCCGCGCCGACACCAGCTTCGACGACCGCAACCACAAGGCGCTGGTCGACGCCCTGCACCAGCGCGATCCGGCCCGCCTCAACGAGGCGATGACCACCTACGCCAGCGGCGGCAACGCCCACCGCGAGGCGGTCGAGGCCAAGCTCAAGGCGCTTTGACCGCCGCGCCCTGGCGGCCGAGCAGGTCGCGCCACAGCGACAGCGACGCGAGGTGGAAATCGATCAGGGTCAGCCAGCCCTTGCGACGCCAGTCCAGCACCACCTCGTCCGGCAGGGCGTGCAGGCGCGCGGCGTCGACGGTGCGAAACCCCCGCACATTGAACGGCTCGCCGTCCGCCAGCGCCCCCTGGGCCTGCTGTTCGACCAGAAGATCCCGTTCGACGAGCGCGTCGCAAAAGGCGCGCGTGTCCTGCTGGCTGGCCTGCAGCGCGGCCGAGAAACGCAGCGCCTCCTGGGTCAGCGGGCTGGGCTGGCCGTCCACGAACAGCGCCTGCCCCTCCCCGTCCCCCGGCGTGGCGGCCAGGCGCGAACAGGCGACGTCGATCCCCAGGGCGTACTGGGTCTTGTCGGCCGTCTCGATGAACACGAACGGATAGCGCCGGACATAGGCGGGGATGTAGCGCCCCTCGGCCCAGCCGCCGTCCGCCTCGACATAGAGGTTCTCCTCCGCCAGGCCCAGGACCACGGCCGGATGGGCCGGCTCGCCCACGAAGACGATGGGATAGGCCCTCTGTCCCTCGACGAACTCGGCCGCCATGATCGGAACGGCGTTGGTCCCCGCCGCGAAACGGAAATCCTGTCCGTTCTTCAGGCGAAGGGCGCCGTGCGCCTCGGCCGTCAGCGCCTGCGGTTCGGCGTAGAACAGGGGGAAGGTCGCCGCCGCCGTCCCCGGCTGCGGGTCGGTCTTGGACTTCGAGGCCATGGTTCGGTCCTGGTTCAACAAAGGTCCCCCTGCGCTCATCGCGGCGGACAGCCGCCGGCGGGATCACAGTCGCCGGAGGCCAGGCCGAAGCCGATGATCGAGACGGAGATGATCGACGGCCGCTCGTTGCGCCGGCTCTGCTGCATGGCCTGCGCCGCCTCCTGCACCGCCGAGGCGGCGGCGCTGGACGCCGACAGGTTGCCCAGCACGTTGGCGACCTGGGTCGGCACGCCGACGGTCTGGCCCTTGACGTCGACATTGGCGACGTTGGCGACGAACTGGGCCGCGACGATCAGGTTGCCGGACGAGCGGATGCCGGCGGCGCCGAAATCGACCGTGCCGCGCGGCGCCACCGTCTCGACGTCGGCCGAGGGCGCGCCGGGGATGGTCTGCAGCGTGGCGATGCCGGCGCCGGTGACCGCCCCCCGCGCGTCGCGGGTGCAGTAGAAGTCGGCGTCGCAGACATAGATCGGCTCGGGCACGTCGGCCGTGGTCTTCGAGCCCTTGCCGGCGTTGATGTCGCCGTTGGACGACCAGATCATGATCGCCCCGCCCTGCTCGGTGAAGATCCGGCTCTGGGCCAGCAACACGCTGGTGTCGGTGAACATGCTGATCGTCCCCTGCTCCAGGGTCAGCACGCCCATGTTCGACGGCCCCGCGACGACCATCCCGTCGGTGTTGACATAAGCCGCCGGCGCGGCGCTGGCGCCGATCAGGGCCCGCCCGCCCGGCCCCAGGATCGAGACGTCGCCGCCCTGCTGGGTCTGGACGGTGGAGCCGCGCAGGTCGAGGTCGCCGGTGCGGACCGGCGTCAGGGCCCCCTGCACCCCGCCGCTCAGGCTGTTGGCGGTGTAGCCCATCGCCGCCGGGAACAGCGTGTTGATGGCCTGATAGCCGCGGGCGTACTGGTGGAAATAGGAACTGGCCGGGTCGTTGTAGTCGATCCCGACCTTGGCCAGCACCGAGAACAGCACCTGGCGGTTGAAGCGCTGCTGCGCCGCCGCCGGCAGCGCCTGGAACTCGCTCCAGGCCTTGTCCAGGTTCATCGTCACCGACGGCTGGTCCTTGACCAGGCCGGTATAGACGCCGGTCCCCTCGTCCCAGGCCTTCATGTAGGCGACCAGCGCCTTCTGCACGTCGGGTCCGGCCACGGCGGGATCGACATAGGCCTTGACGAAGGCGTCGTTGGCCACGCCCGGCCCCACGCCGAACAGCACGTCGATGTCGGCGCCGGCGTGCGGCAGATAGGGGTTCTTGGCGTTGCCGACGGCGATGATCCCGCTCGCCGCGACGGACGAGACTGTGAAGTTGGCGTAGGGGTTGGCGCCGCTCAGCTCGTAGGGATTGGCGAGGTTGATGTTGCGGCCGGCCTCCACGTCGAACACGCCCGGCCCCGCCAGATTGAGCGTGTTCATGCCCGACGGGTTGAACAGCGGGTTGACCGCCGCGATGTCCCGGCCGGCCACGATGCGGGTGATGTCGTTCTGACGAAGGTTCTGGCCCAGGAAGTCGAGGTTGACGATGTCGCCGCCCGCATAGATCTGCGCCGGCTTGTCGACGACCACGGTCACGAACCGGTCGTAGAAGCCGGCGCTGGGGCCGGCGGTCTCCTTGAGGCCGTCCACGATGTCGCCGTTCAGGCTGTAGATGCGCACCGGCTGGGCGTCGTTCGCGTGCAGGGGCGTCGGCGAGTGATCGACTAACGCGGCCGAGGTCAGGTTGAAGTCGAACACGCCCGAAGCGGTGTTGAGGGCGATCGGGCTCGGGCTGAGCGGCGACGGCAGGGTCGATGGCGAAGCGTCTATCAGGCCGAATTGCAGATCGGCCGCGTTGCCGCCGCCGGCGACCGACTGCAACAGCACGACCGACCGGTCGGCGATCAGGCTGAGCTGGCCCACGGCGGACGGATAGAGCTGCCCCGCCCGGGCGATGGTGACGCCGCCGTCGAAGGCGGTCAGCGCCACGGTCGCGGGCAGGATGTTGCTGGCGTCGCTGTTGGCCGTGCCCGGCTGGCCCGCGCCCAGCAGACTGAGGCTGGGCAGGCTGTTCAGGACCACGTCGCCCGTGGTCGTGGCGATGTTGACGGCCGAAGCGCCCGAATAGCTCTGCGCGTCGGCGAGCCAGGCCGGCCCGGCCGACGGGCTGTAGCCGCTGGTCAGCCCTGAGCCCTGGATATACGAGGGATTGACCACCGCGCCGATGTCCACGCCTTGGCGGGCGGCGACGTTGAGCGCCCCGTCCTGGACGGCGAGGATGGTCGAGACGCCGATGGGGGCCGCGCCCGCCTGCGACGCCGGCGTCGTCAGGCCGCCCGAGGCGATCTGGCCGCCGGCGGCGATCACGCCGGTTCCCTTGGCCACGAAATAGGCGCCCGCCAGTATGTCGCCGCCCGCCGTGACCTTCAGGTCGCCGCCGCCGACGGTGTTCGCCGTCTGGCCGCCGTTCGACAGGTACCAGGTGGTCGGCAGGGACACGGAAAGGTTCTGGATGTCGCCGCCGGCCGAGATGGCGACGTCGCCGCCGACGCTCATCACCCCCTGGTCGAAGGCTCCGAAGTTGATCGACGACTGGGTGACCTTGCCGCCCGAGCGGACGTTGCCGGTCTGCATCCACTGGAGCCAGAACTGGCCGGTCGCCAGGCCGCTGTTGCCGCTCGGCTGCACGTTCTCGACGCCCAGGATGTCGCCGCCGACGCGGATGCTGACGTCGCCCGCCGAGTCCGGGTTGACGCTGGTGGTGGCCAGCAGGTCGAAGACGCCGAAGCCGTTGCTCTTGACGATGCTTGCGGCGGTCCCGACCGGAGCGCCGGCCGTCGGCGCGCCAGCCGTATAGATGACGCCCGGCGCGGTCTGGTCGAGCAGGCTCATGTCGTTGGCGGCGGCGACCGCGATCGAGCCGGTCCCGGTCCGGATCGTGGTCGGGCCGTACAGGGTCTGGCTGTTGCTGTCGACATAGGCGAAATGTCCGTCGAGCGAGACGTCGCCCTTCCCGGCGACCGCCGCGCTGGAGACCGCCTGGACCCCCAGCGGATCGGCGCTGGCCGCGTTCGCGCCGGCCACGATGCGATAGGAGGAGCTCTGCCCCCCGAGCAGACTGGCGAAGGCGATCGGCAACGGATTGTTCAACGACGCCACGGCCGCCGGCGCGTTGCCGGGCAGATCGCCGATGTTGACGCCCGTATAGGGTATCGACAGCGGCGCGTCCGGCGCGAACCAGATGTTGTAACTGTTCCAGGGCTTGGTGATGTTTGGGTTCTGGAAACTCCGCGTCATGGTGAGGACGTCCAGATAGCCCAGATATACGTGCACATAGGCGGCGTAGTCGGTTGGATTGCTGGACAACACCGGCGCTGTCGGCGTTCCGAACCGGGGGAAGTTCTTTGCGAAGATCCCGCTGGCGCCGCCGGTCACGGTGAAGCGGCTGTATCCGAACAGCCAGCCGCCATTGTTCACGCCCGATTGCGACAGGTCGCCGTAATAGGCGGTCAGATATTCCGTATACGAAGCGTAGTTCGTCGGGATCGGCGCCGCGATGCGAAGCGGCGTGATCGGCAGCATGAAGCCCGCATATTTCGGATCCGCCCAGGCGCTCATGTCGGCGCCCCACGCGTTGGCGTACTGGAGATAGTTTCCGTAATAGGCGGGCGCCTGGTTCTTGAGCGGCGCGCCGAGGAGCGCGTTCGGATCGAGCCCCGTCAGCGACTGGTTCGTGCCGTCCGCGAACTGCACGGTCACCGAGGCCGGATTGTCCGTGGCGGACAGCTGCTGGAACAGCGACTGGGCCTGGTCGTAGGTGCCGCCGCTGCCCGCCGACCCGGCGGCGCCGAGAATGCTCGCCACCTGGCTCTGGAAGAAGCCGTCGGTGATGCTCGCCTTCGCGACGAAGTCTCCGACGGCGCGGAACGAGATGTAGGGCGCGATGGCGTCCTTGTAGCGATAGGCGGGCGTGATCGAGCCGCTGTTGTTCGGCCGCCCCGCGCCGAGGTTCCAGTTGCTGAGGACCGTGACGCCGCCGCCGTTGACGGTCCCGTCAGGGTTGGCGAGCTCGACGCCGGGCGCGACCTGGAAGTTGGCGACGTTGGCGAAACGGGCGTTGACCGCCGGACCGACCGGCAGGTTCCGGATATAGCCCATCAGGGTTCCCGAGCCCTGGGCGGCGTCGCCGTTCAGGTAGCCGTAGAAGCTCTGGTGCGCGGCGTTGGGCGCGGTCGGGGTGAAGTAGTACTGGCTGAGATAGCTCGCCAGCTGGTCCGGCGTCGGGCTGGCCAGGGCATTGCCGCTCTGGTCGGTCCAGGTCCCGGCCGCCATCGAGCCGTCGGCGTTGTACCAGCCGGCCGGATCGACGAGCCCGTCGAAGTGCTTGCCGCCGCCGTAGGTCAGCGGGTCGGTCGTGCTCCAGACGGCGAAGGCTTCGAGCGTGGTGGCGCGCGAGCCCTTGATCTGGGCGCTCGGCGAGACGACGACATTGACGTCGCCGTTGGCCAGCAGCGGCGCGCGGATGTTGACCACCCCGCCCGACAGGCCGCCGGCGGCCCCGCCCGAGACGTCGATCAGGGCGTGGTCCCCCAGCCGGATCACCCCGGAATTCGCCGCCGACACCAGCTCGTAGCCGTAGGTCGGGTCGAGCTGGACCACGCCGCCGACAGTGTCGGGGACGCCGACCGTGCCGATCTCCACCGAGCCGCCGCGCTTGACGGCGCTGGAGCCGGTCGCCAGCAGCGCGCCTTCGAGGTCGACCCCGCTCTTGCCGTAGAGCTTGATCTGGCCGCCCTTGCTCCCGGAGGCGTCGATGGTCCCGGCGACGAGGATATTGCCGCCGCTCGGGTCCTGGCCGCCGGCGCCGCCGTCGGCGGTGAGCGAGACGGCCTGGGCCCGGATCGTCCGGCCGGCCGACAGCGTCAGGTTCCCGGCGCGGGTGTGGACTGTGACGGCGCTGTTGACGCCGCTGGCGGCCAGCAGGCCCGCCAGGTTGTCGAGGTCGACCGCCCCGCCGGTGTCGAGGCTGAGCGAGCCGCCGGCGTAGCCGGCCGCCGCCGCGCCCTTGATGACGCCGGCCAGCTGCACGGTGCGGCCAGGGGCCGACAGGGTCAGGCCGCCCGCCGCGCCGCCGCCCGCCGCGCCCGAGACGTCGAGCGTCGAGCCGGCCTGGACGTCGAGCAGCCCCTTGTCGGCCGTCAGCTTGATGATCCCGCCCGGCGCGTACTGGACGGTGTCGTAGAAGGTCTTGGCCAGGCCGGTCGAGCTCAGGGTCGAGCCCGAGGCGACGACCAGGTCGCCGCTGGTCGCCTCGAGGCTGACATTGCCGGCCGGCGCCGACAGCGTCGCGCCGTTCACCGTCACCGCGCCGCCCTTGAAGCTGAACGCGCCGCCGATCGGCTTGAGGGCGAGCGCCGTCCCGCCGGCCCCGTTCAAGGTCAGGGCGCCGGTGGTGGTCAGGCTGGTCGCCGAGCCGGTGTCGGCCAGGAAGACCGGCGCGGCGAAGGTCGCATCGGCCCCGCCCAGGTCGAAGGCGCCGCTCCCCTGCCCGATGACGCCGCCGGCGGCGGCGACCGTCACGGCGCCGAAGCCCGCCAGGCTCTTGCTCCCCGCCCCGAGGTCGATCTCGGCGGCGGCGACCGTCAGCCGGCCGGTGTTCGCGCCCGCCGACACGGCCGTGGTCGGCGCCCCGAGGTCGTTGGTGAACGCGATCTTGGAGCCGGTCAGGGACACCTGGCCGCGGCCGACGAAGCGGCCGGCCGACAGGTCGACGGCCTGGCCGAAATTCAGGCTGACGTCGCCGTCGAAGACGACGTCGCCGAAGCTGCGCAGGTCGACCTGCTTGGCGCTGGCGAACTGGGCCAGGCCGTTGGGCCCGACCACGAAGCCGGACAGGCCGGCGGGGTTGGCCGCGTTGGTGAAGGTGATGGTCGGCGCGTCGACGGCGATCTCGCTCCCGGCGAAGCGGGCGGCCGGATCGAAGTTGAGGCCCCCCGAGGAGTCGAGGGTCAGCGCCGCGCCGCCGTCGATGGAGGCCCCCGCCGCCACGGTCAGCAGGCCCTGCGGGTTTGCGCCGACGTTGCTGCGGATGACGCCGGTCTGGCCGCCGTTGGAGACGCGCAGCAGCGCGCCGTCGCCGCTGTGGCTGGCGTCGCCGATGAGGATCGGCTGCGCGCCGCCGGCGGGCAGGCTTCCGCTGGCGGCGATCACGCCGCCCGACTGCACCCAAAGGCCGTTGGCGGCGTTGGGATCGGCCGCGGTCGGGTCGCTCTTGGCGACCAGCAGGATTTCCGGCGCCGTCAGCGGATGGGCGGCGTCGTTGGAGACCACCACGCTGTTGGAGACGACGTTGATCGCCACGCCTTTGGCGGTCTGGCTGCGCACGCCGCCGATCAGCAGGCTGCCGGCGCCCAGCGGGTCGAGGTCGCTGGCCGAAAGCTGCAGATAGCCGGCGAGCGCGGTCTGGCCGGCCCCGACGATCTGGATGTCCTGCGAGGCGATGTCGACCTTGCCGGCGGCGCCGTCCTTGCCAGCGGCGGTGTTCAGGGTCGAGCCCAGGCTGAGCGATCCGGTCGCCGCCAGCACCAGCTGGCCGGCGTCCCGCGCCAGGGCGGGTGCGACCGTCCCCGCCGCCTTGGCCTGGGCGGCGAAGAAGCTGTCGGCGTCGGTCAGGCGGTATTCGGAGGCCTTGCCCCACACCGCCGCCGATTGAACGCTGAACAAGCTGGGCGTGGCCCTGCGCGCGCCGCTCAGGGCGTCGGCGAAGTAGCCGGCGACGACGTTGGTCCCGTCAGCCAGGACGCTCCCCTGCCCGGCCGCGACATTGGCCGCGCCGGTCTGCTGCACCACCCGGAAGGCGCCGGGCATGGTGGCGTACTTGGCCGGCAGCAGGGTGTAGATTCCGGCCGGCAGGCCTGGGACGCCGGACAGGTAGACCGCCTTGCCGACGAGGTCGCCCGCGCCGGCCTGGCCGACGCCGAGGCTGGTGGTGCGGCCAGGGCTGGTCGGGTCCGCCTGCTGGGCGAAGACCGGATCGTAGGCCGCCACCGGAGCCGAATAGCCCGGCACGACCGCATAGACGTTGCGCGCGTCGGGATAGAGCGGAACGGTCGCGCCGGTGGCGCCGCCGGCGTAGCTGACGTTGTACGCCGACAGCAGGTCGCGCGTGCCGCCGGCGCCGGGAACCCATTCGCTGGCCTGCAGCACGCCGCCGCCGGACAGGTCGACGTTCGCGCCCGCCTGGAGCGAGACGCTGCGTCCGTTGAGGGTGACCACCTTGGCCGGCGGCGCGGTCAGCGTCGGGGCGACCCCGTTGGGTTGGCCCGGATAGCTCCAGTTGGTCCCGTCGGTGGTCACGCCGTAGGGCAAGGTCGCCGTCCCCGCCGACACCGAGGTCAGCCCCCCGGCCGCCAGGGTCACGCTCTGGGTGGCGGTCAGCGGCGCGCCGCCGAAGGCGGCCTGGACGGAGGCGTCGGTCGGGTCGCCGACGCCGAGCACGATGGCTCCGAACGGGGCGCGCAGCGCGCCGCCCTGGACGATGTTGGTCGCATCGACCAGCAGCGCGCCGCCGGCCGACAGCGGCGTCGAGGACGCGCCGCCCGCCTGGAAGGTGATGGTGGTCGGGTTCGGCCCCACCGCCGCCAGCACGAAGCGCTCGCCGCTGGCCGGATAGACGCTGGCGGCCTGCAGGGTCAGGTCGCCGGGCGTGAACAGCAGGCCCGCCGCCAGCCCCTTCTGGTCGGTGGTGAAACCGGTCGAGGACAGGCGGATGTCGCCGCGGCTGACCAGGCTGGTCTTGGCGAAATCGCCGAGGGCCGCCTGGTTCGAGATGTCGATGAAGCCGGCGTTGATCGAGAGCGTCGCATCGCCAAGCATCGCCGCGGTGTTGACCAGCGAGGCCGCGTGGCTGTCGACGCGGCCGGCCAGGGCGACATAGGGCGCGGCGATCGACACCGACGCTCCGCCGGTGTTCGCCGTCCCGGCCGCCAGCTGCGGGATCGCGACGGCGCCGGCGGGCAGCGCCAGGATCTGCGAGGCGTTGACGACGACGGCGCGGCCGAGGTTCAGGTCGACGCCGCCCGCGAAGGCCACGATCGGGCTGGCGTCGCGGTTGGACGAGGGGCCGCCGAGCACCAGGGTGTCGATCCCCGAGCCCTTGAGGCGGTCGACCGCGAAGACGACCGCGCCCTGGCCGGGATTGACGATGGCCTGGCCCGGGGTCAGGCCGGCCGGGACCAGGGCTCCGCTCTGCTGCAGGATCAGCCCGCTCGCCCCCGCGGCGTTGCTGATCTGCCCCTGATAGGTCGTCGCGCCATTGTTCGCGAGGGTCTCCGGCAGCAGGGTCAGCGCGCCGCCCTGCGCCTGCGGCGCGCCGCCCGCCGCCTTGAAGGCGCCGTCGAAGAACAGGCCGTTCCCCGCCCCCAGGGTGATCGCCCCGGCGTTGCTCCATGCCGGCCCCGGCGCGTAGCGCGTGGTCCCGTCGGGCGCGGCCTGCAACTGATCGAACACGGCCGACGCGCCCGAGACGTTGATGAGGGAGCCCGCCTCGGCCACCACGTAGCCGGCGGCGTCGGACAGCGTCACCGTCCCGCCGTTCAGCACCTTGCCGATGGTCGGCTGGACCAGGGCGCCGCCGATGTTGACCGGCTTGGCGTAGGGATCGGTCAGCGCCACGCCCGAGACGTCGAGCACCGCGTTGGAGCCCAGCCAGACCGACTTGTCCGGCGTGGTGAAGTCGATGCCCGACGACATGCCCGCCGCCTTGGCGTAGACGCTGCCGGTGTCGCCGGTGAGCGTCACGGCCCCGCCCGGCGCGCGGATGGCCCCCAGCACGGTGACGCCGCCGACGCCGCCCAGGGTCACCGCCGCGCCGGGATCGGCGTCGATCGTCGCGCCCTTGCCGAGGATGGTCCGGTTGGAGACGCCCGCATAGGCTTGCAGCGCCCCCCAGACTACGTCGCCGCCGGCGGTCAGGGTCAGGTTGGTCGCCTGGCGGTGATAGGCGTCGAGCTGGCCGAGGCCGACCAGGCCGGCGGCGGCGAGGTCGGTCCCGCTCGGCGCGGCCGCCAGGGCGGCGGGATCGGCGATCAGGGTCTTCTGGGTCAGCCGCACCTGGGCGCCGTCGGCGACGGTCGTGTCGTAGATGGCGTTGAGCTGATAGGCGCCGAAGCCCTGGCCGGCGAAGAAGGTCTCGGGCAGCGCCAGGTCCCAGGCGTGGGCGGCCGCGGGATCGCCGCCGATCTGGAAGCCCAGCGCCTGCAGGGTCAGCTTGCCGCCGCCCGAGAAGCCGGCGCTGCGGATCGTCCCGTTCATCGCCAGCGCGCCGGCGGTCGGCTGCGCCGGCGGGAGGACCGCGCCATAGGCGTCGGTGGGGTGGAAGTTCCAGGTGGTGAGCGAGACGTCGCCGCCCTTGCCGACCGCGACGCCGTTCTTGGTCAGCAGGCCGCCGGCCAGCAGCACGCCGCCGCTGGACACGTCGATCAGGCTGCCCTTGTCGAGCGTGATCGAAGCGCCCAGGCCCGCCGACAGGCTGACGCCGCCGCCGTTGACGAAGGCGTCGGCGCCCGGCGCGGTGAGCAGGCCGCTGTCGTTGACCCAAAGCCCCGCCGTGCTCAGCACCCCGCCGGGCCCGACCCTGATGTCGCCCGGACGGAAGTTCTGGGCCGGCCCGGCGATCGCGGCGTCCACGCCGTCGGTTTCCAGCGAGATCACGCCCGACGGCGCGATCAGCCGGCCCAGCACGGTGATGTCGCCGCCGTAGGGCGCCTTGTAGCTGATCGTCCCGCCCGGCTGGACGCTCAGCGTCGTCCCCTCGGCGACCACGAGGTTCCGCGCCGAGCCGGAGGCGGTGAGCGGATTGATCGTGACCTTGGCGAAGCCGCCCGCGCTCAGCATCTTGGCGGGGATGGCCTGCCAGCCCAGCACGTTGTTCGGGTCGTTCGGATCGAGCGCGCCCAACGCCTTGGCGTCGAACGCCGTCGAGATGTCGAAGTTCGCGGCGTAGCGCGACAGGGCCGGCGCGGCGTCCTGGATGATGATCGACGCCTTCGTGCCGATAGCGCTGGCGGGGCCGCCGTAGAAGGCGTCGACGCCGGAGGTGATGAGGCTCGATCCGCTCCCGAAATCCAAGGCGCCGCCGGTCGGCAGAAACCCGCCGCCGGCCGCCGGCCCAGCCGGCGCGCGGCCGGCGACGGCCTGGTTGATCCCGGCGACGGCCTGGGCGGACATCGTTCCGTCCAGCACCGCCACGTGCTCGCCATAGACGGTGAGCGCGCCGCCGTTCCCGCCGGCGATGCTTTCGGGCCGGTAGCTGCTGGCCGCGCCGTACAGCGAATTGGAGAAGGTGTCGGTGACGCCCCAGCGACGGTGATCGACCGTGCTGACGCCGGCGACGCCGACATAGACGTTGTTGGGATTGGCGGCCCCGATGGCGACGATGTGGCCGGTGGAGTCGATCAGCCGGGTGGTGGCGACCGAACCGCCCAGATAATGGGCGTAGCCGCCGTCGAGGTTGAGCAGCGAGCCGGCGGCGGTCAGAACCTGATCGCCGGCCAGGGTGATCGAGCCGGCGTTGACCAGCAGCTGGTCGATCTTGCGCGGAATGAGCTGGGCGTAGCCGGCGGCGTTGAGGATCGGACTGCCGACCCAGGCCTTGCCGTCGGCGGTGGTCCCGGCCAGCGTCGAATCCAGCACGATGTACTGAAGATTGAGCAGGCCCGTCTGGTTGGGATCGTCGGCGATCTCGTTCTGGGTGATCAGCTTGATGGTGACCAGCGAGGCGCTGGCGGGCAGTTGGACGTCGGTCAGGCCAGCGACGTCGATGGTCGCGCCGTTGTCGACATAGACGCGGCCGGGGATCGCGTTGAGGCCCGTCTCGAAATTCGGCATCGCGCCGGCGCCGGTGGTCGTCATGGCCGCCACCGAAACGGCGGCGCCGGGCGCTTCGAGCAGGGAGCCGTTCTTGAACCAGACGGCGCCGCCGGTGACCGAGATGCGCCCCGGCGTGAAACTGGAGGTCGGGGACGAGGTGGCGGTCTCGCCGTCCTCCTCCGGCAGGTTGGCCGTCACCGAGCCGCTCCCGAAGGAGACGAGGCCGATCCGATGCGGCTGCTGATCGGTGGAATCCGCGCCGACGATCGTTTCGTCGACCGCCGAGATGACGATGCGCCCAGGATAGCTGATCCCTGTCGTCGCCAGCACCGCGCCGTTCTGGGCGACGTTCGTGCCCAACAGGTTGACCGTGCCGCGAGACGCCTGGACGAGACCGGTGTTGGTCAGCGTCGAGATCGGCGTTCCGTCGCTGGAGTCGGCGTTGACGATCCGGCCGGTGAGCTTGGGCAGCAGCACCGCCGAACCATTGACCGGATTGCGCCAGAAGCCCACGCCGACGCCGGCGGCCAGGATGGCCTGGCCGTCGGGCGTGCTGATCTGACCGGCGTTGGAGACGTTCGTCCCCGCGATCAACACATAGCCGCCATTGCCCTGGGCGCCGTTGCCGTGGGTCGAGATGCTGGCGCCCTGCGCGATGGTGATGTCGCCGGCCGGCTGATAGGCCGCCCCGGGCCTCATATTGACCGCGCCGCCAAGGCCGAGGACCAGGTTGCTGTTGCCCGTCCCGCCGGTGGCTTCCGGCCCGGCGACGCCGGTGGCGAGGAAGGTGAGGTTGGAGTTGGCGACGGCCTGGTCCCAGGCGGCCGTGCCGGGGGTCAGGCCGGCGGTCTTCTCGCCGAGGAAGGACAGCGACGAGGCGACCAGGGCGTGGGTGTCGACCTGGGAGGCCCCGCCGAACAGGATGCCGTTCTGGTTGATCAGGTAGACCGAGCCCTCGGCCTTGATCCGGCCGAGGATCTGGCTGGGCTTGCCGGACGGGTCGACGACGCGGTTGAGGGCGATCCAGTTGTTGGCGCCGTTGGCCTGGGTCCCGCCGGTCTGGTCGAAGTGGACGGTGGTGTCCCTGCCGATATTGAAGCTGTCCCAGGTCAGGATCGCTTTCTGTGCGGTCTGCTCGATGGTGACCGTGGTCTGGCCGCCGGCGTCGACGGCCTGGGCCGGCGCCTTGGCGTTCTGCCAGAGCAAGGGGTTCGCGGAGATCGCGGCGGCGGGCGCCAACCCGCCGGGGGCTAGGCCGTTGGGAACCGAGGACGTCGCCGACTGGGCGGCGACGCGGGCCTGGGCCTGGGCCGACAGCTGGGTCCGCACGGCGGCGACGGCGGCGGCGAGGTCGGCGGCCGAACGCGCCGTCTTCTGCTGGGCGTCGCTCGGGCTCATCACGCGCGGGGCGGCGCCGGGAAGGCCGGCCGCCGTCCCGCCGCCGCCCGACTGCGCCGTCGCCGGCGTCGCGCGGATGGTCGAGAGCACCTGGGCGTGGGCGGACTGGACGGCGAACAGGGTCAGCGCGCTGACGCCGGTCAGCAGCAGGCGGCGGGAGCGGAAGGAGACGGTGCTGGACATGACGAACCTAAAGTCCCCGTGGACGGATAAGGGAGACGCGCGACGGTCTGGCGACGGCGCATGCTCCGGATGGCGATGAACGGTCGGCCGCGCCGGTCATTTCGGCGGCCGGAGTGCGATCGGACTGGCGTAGACGGGCGGCGGCGGGCGATAGGGCTCGGCGGATTTGCCGAGATTGGGCCCCATGCGCTGGGCGACCGCCGAGAAGCTGAAGGTTCCGGCCCGGCTGGGGACCTGGGCGTCGCGGACGGCGGCGTCGCGGGCGCCGGCGAGCGGCGGCGGCCGGCCGGCGCTGGCGGCGGCCTTCACCTGCCGGTCGAGACAGGCCAGGTCGAGGCCGTGGCCGCCGGCGGGCGCGGCCGGCAGGCAGGCGTCCGGGCGCCGGCCGTTGACGACCACCTCGTCGACCGGGGCCGGCGCGGACGGTTCGGCGGCGGCGGACGCGCCCGCGATCATCGCCCAGGCGATGGCGAGGGCGAGGGCGGCCGCGGGAACGCCCCGCCGCGCCCCGACCCGAGGCCCGGCGGCGCCGCGCCCTCCAAGGGGTCTTTCAGCGCGCACGACCGCCCGCCCCGCCTCAGAACTTCACGTTGAGGTCGGCCTGGAACAGGTCGATCTTCAACGGCGGCCCATAGACCTCCTCGGTGCTCATCCAGCGCGCGCCTATCGAGGTGTGCCGGAAGAGGCCGTACTCGGCCCCGAGGGTCCAGCCCTTGGCGTTGGTGCCGCCCAGGTGGAAGTCCTGGTCGGTGAAGGCGTCGAGCAGGGCGTCCGGATCGATGTGGCGATAGGAGGCCGACACGCTCCAGTCGCCGAACTTCTCGATCTTCGGACGGCCGACCGTGCCGCGCACCAGCCAGGCGGTCCCGCCCGACTGGAACAGGGCCTTGCCGGCCGGGCACTGGCCGCCGACCAGGGCGACCGAGCAGGTCTCGTTGTTGTTGATGATCTGCGACAGGCCCGAGGCGGTGTTGAAGCCGCGACGTTGGATGTCGCCGGCGCCGTAGGCCAGGTTGTAGGCGTAGTGGCCGGCCAGGTTCAGGTGCACCCGGTCGTTGACCGCGTAGTCGACGGCGGCGGAGACGTCGAGGACCCGGAACTTCGAGGCCAGGCCGTAATACTGCGGCGCGGCGGTGTTGTTGGGGTCGGCGGTGATGATGTCGCGCAGGGCGAACAGGGTGTTGCCCGCCTGCAGATAGCCTGGCCGCGAGCCGTCGGTGAGACAGAAGGCCGAGGTGTTGAGACAGGCCGGCGACAGCCGCCCGGCCACGTTCTCGTAACCGTAGTAGGCGAGGTCCAGGGCGAGGGCGAGCCTGTCGGTCGGCTTCCAGTCGGCGCCGGCCTGGCCGGCGAACAGCCATTTGCTTCCCTTGGAGTCGGGGGTCTTGGCCAGGCCGGTGGTCGGCTCGTCGTCGGGGGCGTAGGACAGCGGGAAGGCCCCGGCGATCACGTGGGCGCTGAGCCCTTCGACGACCGGCAGCGGCCGCTCATAGCTGGCGGCGACGCCGTCGAGATTGACCTCGGAGCTCCAGACCAGCTCGGTCTGCCGGAAGGGATTGGCCATGCGGCCAAGCCACAGGTGCTGGCCTTCGAAGCGGTGGATGTCGACATAGGCCCGGTCGAGCCAGATGCCCTTGTCGGTGAAGTAGCCGCCCAGGGTCTGGTTGGTGCTGTCGGGATTGGTCTGCGAACCGGTGGCGATGCGGAAATAGGCGGTGACCGACGGGTCGATGTCGGCCTCCAGCGCCAGGCGCGCGCGGATGCGCTGGATATTGCGGTCGGTGCGCGAATTGCGGATCGGCGGATTGACCCCGCCCGTGTTGTTCGGATCGTACGGGTTGCCGCCGTTGACGGCGCCGACATTGACGAAGTCGCCGGCGTTGCCGCCGTCGAGGAAGCGGCCTTCGTCGCGGTAGCGGAAGTCGCCGCTGATCCTGACGCCGCGCACCCATTCGGGAAGCGCGCCGGGCGCCACCAGGCCCTCCTTCCTGGCGTCGGCCAGCACCTCCTGCTTGACCTCTTCCTTGATCTGGGCGCGCACGAAGTCGGGCACATAGCGCACGCTGGTCCCCGGCGCGGCCGAGGCCGGCGAGACCGCCGCCACCGCCGTCTGGGCGCTGGTCTGGGCGGTCTGGGCCGACTGCGCCGCGCTCTGCGCCGTCTGGGCGGTGGCGCGGGCCTGGGCCGCCTCGGCCTCGGCCTGGGCGATCATGGCGTCGGCCTCGGCCCGGCTGAGGATGCGCTTCTTCACCAGGGCGTTGATCAGGTTGACCGTGGCGATCTGCGAGGCCCCGTCGCCCTGGGCGAGGGCCTCGGTCGCGGTGAAAGCGGTCGACACCAACAGCGCCGCCAGGAGCGCGGCGCGGCGCGCGCGGCCGGGGACGTACTTGCAAGACATGGAGGAGGTTTCCCCTTTCGGCGCGGCGCGCCGGGTTGTGCAGGTCGGCGCGCGGGCGCCGGAGGCGGATGCGAAAGCGAGGACGGAAGCGGCCTGCCGGGTCATCCCGGCCTCCGCAGGTCGAGAGCCAGGTTGACCGGCATGGCCAGGCTGGGATCGGGCGGGCGCACCGCCCGGCCGACCAGGGCCGCCTCGACCAGGTCGGCGTGGCTTCCGCCCTCGACCTGGACGCGGGCGATCTTGCCGCCCGGCTCGATCCACACCCGCACCTTGGCGTGCAGCGCCGCCCCGCGCAGGGTCTTGTCGCTCTCCCAGGCGCGGCGGAACTCGCCTTCCAGATAGGCCGCGTAAGCGGCGCGGTTGAAGCCGCCGAGGCCCGAGCCGATGCGGCCCGAGCCGTTCATGCCGCCGCCCGGCCCCGAGCCGATGTTGAAGGCGTCGCCGCCAGCCTGGGCCGGGCCGTTGATCGACATGGCCTGGCCCGGCGAAGCCGCCGCCTGCGGGCTCGGGCTCGGCGGCTGCGGGCTCGGCGTCGGTTGGTTGACCGGCTGGGGCGGAACCTCCTCCGGCTTCGGCTCGGGCGGCTTGACCTCGGGCGGCGGCGGCGGCGGAGGCGGCGGCGTGACCGGGATCAGCACCGAGTCCGCCGCCGCCTGGCGCGTCGTCGTCGACTGCTGGGTCGAGGCCCACCACACCCCGGCGACGATCGCCAGCAGCGCCGCCCCGCCCAGGAGCCGCGGCCCCAGCGGCCGGCGCACGCTATAGCCCGATGGCGAGGCTGCCAGCATGGCTCAGCCCCCCACCCGGCCCTGGGCCTTGCCGGTCACCAGGCCGAACTTAGTGATGTCCAGCCGCCGCAGCAGGTCGAGCACCTCGACCACCTTGGCGTACTGCACCGCCCCGTCGCCCTTGACCACCACGGGAAAGTCCGGCGTCTGGGCCTGCTGCGAACGCAGCCGGTCCTCCAGCTCGCCCATCGAGACCGGGAAAGCCTCGTAATAGACCTGCCCCGCCGGATCGATGGTGATCGCCTTGGTGTTCGAGGCCAGCGACGCGGCCGAGCTGGCCTTGGGCAGGTTGACCTTGATGCCCTGCACGCTGGCCGTGGTCATGATGATGAAGATGACCAGCAGCACGAAGCACAGGTCGAGCATCGGCGTGACGTTGATGTCGTCGTAGGGCTTGGCGTCGGTGTTGATCTTCACGGGCCCGCCCCCCTACTCGGCCGCCCGCAGCTGCTGACGCAGCGCGCGGCGGTGGAGGTTGGCGAAGCGGGTGATCAGCCTGTCGACGAAGACCTGCAACCCGGCGGAGACCTCGGCGTTGCGGCTGGCGATGTAGTTGTAGCCGAACAGGGCAGGGATCGCGACCAGCAGGCCGACCACGGTGGCCAGCAAGGCCGCCGACACCCCCGGCGCGATGGCGTTGACATTGACGTCGCCAGCCAGGGCGATGGCCGCGAAGGTGATCATCACCCCCAGCACCGTGCCGAGCAGGCCGATGAACGGGCCGCCCGAGATGGCGATGGTCAGCAGCACCATGCCCCGGCCCAGCCTCTGGGTCTCGGCGACCTGCGCCGCGTCCAGGCTGGCCCGGATCGCCTCCACCGTCTCCTCGACCAGGGCGTCCTGCGCATCCTCCGCCCGCGCCTGCTCGAACTCGGCCACGCCCGCCCGGTAGATCCGCGCCAGCGGGCTGTCGTCCAGCGCCCCGCGCGTGGCCGCGTCCAGCCCCTGCATCCAGCCGCCCGACAGGATGTCGCCGCGCTGGCGCTCGAACAGCTGGGTGAACAGCCGGTCGGCCCGCGCCGCCCGGCCGACATAGGCCCCCTTGACGTACATCACCACCCACGAGGCCAGCGACATCAGCGCCAGCACCCCGATCACCACCCAGGCGTCGATGGTGACGTTCTTGAAGATCACCCCGAAGTAGCCGAAGCCCTCGCCTGACGGCTTCTCGTCGGCCCCGAAGCCGACCAGCTTGCCGCCGCGCCCCTGGCTGGCGAAGGTGGCCTGCGCCCAGGCCTGGTCCCGCGCCGTCGACGACAGCCGCGTCTCGTCCAGCTCGCCCACGAAGCCCTCGCCCAGGCTCGCCGCCCCCGACAGCGCCGGCAGCGGCGTCGCCAGCTGCGCCGCCAGCGCCCCGTCGACATAGAGCCGCGCCCCCTTGGCGTCGGCCGACACCGTCAGCTGCGACCAGTCGCCGATCGGCGAGCCCGCCGCCGCCCGCTGGCCGGCCATCTCGACATAGGGCGCGCCCCGCGCCAGGCCGATCACCAGGCCGCCCGTCTTGTACAGCGCCGCGTCCTGCGCGCCGTCCGGCTTGAGCCAGGTCTCGAAGGTGAAGCCGTCGGCCGGACCGGCCGCGCTGGCCGGCGCCGCGGCGATGGTCAGCGGCCGACCGTCGAACCGCGCCGCCTGACCGACAGCCCCGGCCGCGTAGCCCACCGTCCCTTGCGCCGCCGTGGCGTTGGCGGTGGCGTCGGCCAGGTCGCCGGCGAAGTGGAACACCGCCCGGTAGGACGCATCGAAGGTCTTGGCCGCCGAGCCGACCGGCTCGGCCTTCTGCGACCCGTAATACAGATAGAGCTTGGCCTGGCCGCCGGCCGGCAACTCCGGCAGGTCCACCCACACCATCGCCAGCCCGACCTTGGGGTCGAACCGCTCGATGTGGAAGGCCAGCGGCGTCTTGTCGTCCTGGGCCACGAAGCGCAGGTCCGAGCCGTCGGCCTTGGCGTCCTCGAAGCGGAAGTTCGAGCTGTCCAGCCGGATCAGCAGCGGGAAGCGCTTCTCCGGCGCGGCGATCTTCGCCGCCGCCGTGTCCACCGCCACCTGCTTGCGGTACGACCAGCTCCCGTCCCACCACGCCAGAGCCGGCGTGGTCAGCGCCGCGGCCAGGGCCGCGCCCAGCGCCAGACGGACAATGTTGTTCTTCATCGTTCTACCCCCAGAAGGTCTCGGGTCGGGCTGGCGCGCGGGCTCTCGGCCGGCGCGCCAGCCGGTTGGTTCAGAAGTCGGCGGAAAGTCGGAAGTGCAGGCGCGTGTCCCCCACCCGGGTGACCTGGCCCTTCTCCAGCGGCCAGCCGAAGTCGAGATCGCCCGACACGTGGTTGGCCAGCCGCAGACGCAGGCCCGCCCCGACGCTGAGCAGGCCGTAGGCGCTCCTCTGCTCGGCCAGCGGATCGCTCAGCGACACCTGGCCGCCGTCGACGAAGGTCAGCACGCGCAGGTCGTCGAACAGCCCCCGCCCCAGCCGCGCCAGCGACGGCGAGCGCAGCTCCAGCGTGCCGACCACGCCGTTGTCGCCGATCGCCTCGCTGACCAGATAGCCGCGCACCGAGCCGGCCCCGCCGATCGCCATCTGCTCGTTGGAGATCAGCGGCTCGTTCGAAACCTGGCCGTCGACGCTGGAATAGAGCTGCAGCCCCTTGGGCAGGTTCCACAGGTAGTTGACCCCGCCGCGGAGGTAGGCGAAGCCGCCGGTGGCCCGGTAGCGCTTGGTGTCGAACTGGCTGGGCGAGCTGCCCAGCCCGCGGAAGGCGAACGTCCCGGTCAGGTCGAAGCCGAGCACGCCGCTGTCCCCGCTCAACGTGCCGGCGTAGCCCAACGCCAGCGGGAAATAGGTGATCGGCGCCCGGCTCACGCTGGCCGCCCCGCCGGCGGCCAGGAAGCGGGTGTCTTCCTTGAAGTCCTTGTAGGCCGCCGACAGGGTCAGCCGGTGATAGAGCCCGCTCGGCGCCGGCAGCGTCTTGGTCAGCACCCCGGTGACCGAATGGCCGTCGCCGAGCACGTTGGTCGACCCGACCGTGCTGACGTCGGAGTTGGACACCAGGCCGGTGACGTCCAGGCGCAGGGTGTTGCTGATCGGCAGGCCGTAGGAGGCGACATAGACCTCCGAGTCCTTCGGCCGCTGCGGCGCGATCGCGTAATAGGCCGACAACGAATGGCCCCGGCCCCACAGGTCGTCATAGCGCAGCGAGGCGGCCACACGGTCCTTGGTGGTGCTCTGGCTGTAGCGGTTGTTGAACTCCAGCGAGCCGTGCAGCGGCAGCTTGTCGTCGACCTTGAGATCGACGTCGACCGTGCCGGGCTCGGCCCCGGCCTTCAGCTGCGGCGTCACCTGCCGGTCCGAGGAACGGGTGTTGAACGCGATCAGGTCGGCCGAGAAGGCGTCGAGGTCGGGGACCGTCCCCGGCTTCACCTGCGGCAATCCCTCGAGCACGCGGTCCCGCGAGGTGTGTTTGCCGCCGCTGATCGCCACCTGGCCGATCCGCGCCTCGGTCACGGCCAGCCGCACCCGGCCGCCGACCACGTTCTGCTGGGGGATCTCGACGAAGACCGTCTTCAGACCCTTGGCCTCGTAGGCTTTCTGCAGCGCCGCCCGGGCCTTCTCGACGTCGTCCAGGCTCTTGTCGGGCCCCAGGAACGGATACAGCGTCCGCTCGATCTCGGGATCGCTCAGGGCGGTGTTGCCCTCGACGAAGTACTCGTTGATGTCGACGCGGCGCGACGCCGCGCCCTGCCCCGTTTCGGGGGCTGCCCCGGCCGCCTGCTCCTGCGCATGAACCGGCGCGACGGTCAGGCCGAGCGCGCTGGCGAGCAGCAGGACGCCCACTCCCTGGCGGCCAGGAGCAAGAGAGAACATCATTGCGAACAACCCCGATACAAGGCGGCGAAACCCCGGCGAGATGAATACAATCCACACCAAGCTCTCAAATATTGAGATTTATTGGCGGATCTTCTCGCTAAAACCCTCTCTATAGAGTCATTGTGACATTAATATTTACACAGAACTCATCATTTTATTCTTTTTGAAGGCATCACATATCGAAAAAAGAGAATCTCTATGGACAACAATACTTCTAATACTCGGAGTCCGATCCTCCCTCGACCACAGCCCTCCTTCGCGTCAAGGACATCGGCTCGCCGAACCGGCGCGCATAGGCGCGGGCGAACACCTCGGGCGAACTGAACCCCAGGGCCGCCGCGATCTCCGCCTGGGTGCGCGCCTCGCGGTTGGTCAACAGCCAGGCCCGCGCCTGGTCGAGGCGGGTGTTGACCACGAACCGGGCCAACCGCTCGCCGGTCTGGGCCTGCACGGCCCGGCGCGCCGTGCTCTCGCTGACGCCGATGGCGGCGGCCAGTTCGGCCATGTCCAGGCGATGGTCGAGGTGGGCGGCGAGAAATTTTCTAAGGCGGCCGACGATGACTTCCGGCGACGGGCCGGCGGACCGACCGTAAGCACGAGCCGGCTTCGGCGCTTCGCCGTCGGCTCGCGCCTCGACGCGCCGCAGCGATGGGGCGCCCGCCGCGCCATACTCGTTGACCGGCGCAGCCCGAAAGCCGGCCTCGCCGTCGCAGGGGGGCTGGAAAGCAATCGCATTCGACACTGGAAACGCCTCCTAAAAGAAAGTCGTCACCACCGGCGAAAACGCGAAACGTCTTTCCGAATTTTTCTCAGCTGAGAACGACGATGCCGCCCGGAAGGCTGGTCACGCTGGCGTTGGCGACCTGGCGGATCTGCGCCACGGCCCGGTCGAGGCGGGCGAGCTGGAAGGTCCCGGTGATCGGGAAGCCCTTCAACGCGCCGGCGGCCAGGATGATCTTGCCCGGCCGGTAGCGATTGATCTCCTCGACCACCTCGCCGAGGGGCTGGCCGCTGAAGACCAGCAGGCCGCGCCGCCAAGCCTCGACCCGATCGAGATCGACCGGAAGGACGTCCCGCCTGGACTGGCCGTCGAAGACGATCTGCTGGCCCGGGCTCAGTTCGGTGACCTGCTGATGGGCGACGACCTTCACGCTCCCCGCGAGGCAGGCGACGCAGGCGCCCGCGTCAAGCAGGCGGACGCTGAACCGCCCTCGCCGTCCGATCGCTTCGCCCGCGCTGGTCGCGATGGCGACGGGACGCGCGGGGTCCGCCGCGTCGACGGCGACCTCGCCGTCGACGAGTTCGAGGCGATAGTTCCGGGCGTCGTCCCTGCGCACGAGGCTCGTGCGGGTGTTGAGCTCGACGGCGAGGCCGTCGGCCACCTGGACGGTGCGACGCTCGCCGACGCGCGTGCGATAGTCGGCGCGAAGCTCGGCCAGCGAAGGCCACAGCCCGAGCGGCGGCCGCACGATCGCCGCTCCGGCGACCGAAGCGGCGGCGGCGGCCATGAACGCCCGCCTGCCCATGACCTCCCGACGCCGAGCCGTGGGCGCCGTCCGCCCCGCCTCGCCGACCGCGTCCTGTTCGACGATGGCGCGCCCCGCCTCGGCCAGCCGGCGGCGCAGCTTCACGGCGTCGCTCAGCGCCTGGGCGTGGGCCAACCCCTGCGCGCGCCACCGCATCAGCGCGTCGGCTTCCTCCGAGGTCATTTCGCCCGAGCGGAGACGACAGACCCACGAGAAGGCCTCGCGAGCCAGCGCCTGCCGGTCGAAGCTGTCGTCGCGGTCGATCATGGCCGCCTGAATCTATCGTGCCGCACCGGCGCCGCCATCCATGAACAAACTCTCCCCTTCATGATTTAGACGTCTCACGAGGCTCGGGAGCGAAATGGATTATCTTCGCCCTGCCGAACCGTTCGGCGATCAGGTCGCCGGCCTTCTTCATCTCGATCTGGATCATCCGCATCGATAGACCGTAGCGCTCCGCCAGGTCGCGGTGGCTCGCCCCGTCCACCAGGGCGGCGAGGAACATCTCGCGCCGCCGCTGCGGCATCTCGTCCAGCACCTTGCGCAGCAGCTGCAGGTCCGACCGCGCCTCGGCGACCTCGGCGGGACCGGGCCGGTCGTCGGGCGTCTCCAGCGCCGCCTCGATGGCCTGGGTCTCGACGATGCTGAGCCGCCGCCGCTCGGTGCGGCGCCGCGAGTTGGCGACGTTCATCGCCATGCGGAACAGATAGCCCTTGGGATTGTGGATGGTCTCTACGCGTCCGCCTTCGCGCGCGAGCTGCAGGAAGGTGTCCTGCAGGGCGTCGCCCGCCGCGTCCGCCGAGCCGAGCCGAACCGCCAGGCGTCGGCGCAGTTCGTCGTACTCGTCGATGAACATCCGGCGCAGAGCCGTCCAGCTCGATTCCGACACCGTCAGAAGCCTCTCGCGCGCGTCATCGAACGCTCGGGATCGAAGCTGACGGGCAAGATGACGGCGAGCCTTTCCGGCAAGGGCGACGGGATGGCGGGCATGGGCTGGGCGCGCCAGACGGTCGCCACCGCCTCGTCGTCCAGTTCGGGCGCGCCCGAGCTGCCGGCGACCTGGACCGACAGGACGTCGCCTTGCCGGTCGATCGCCAGACGAATCAGCACGACGCCCGTCGGGCGCCGCCCGGCGGAAGCCGCCGGCGCGCGCCGATAGGCCGAGATGTGGTCGAGCAGCCGCCGCCGATACTCGTCGCTCGCCGACGGATCGACGGCCGTGGCCGGCGACGGCGCGGCCGTCTGAACCGCTGCTGCGGCGCCGGCGGCGGGCGGAGCGGGCGGCGATGACGACGGCCCCGACGAAGGCCGGCTCTCGGCCGCGGGCGTCGCATCGGCCCCCTTGTCCGGAGACCGCGCGCCGCGCGAAGGCGCCGTCGACGAAACCGGCTGCAGCGCCGAAACCAGGGTCACGCTGATTGCGGGGGCGGTGTCCGTCTCGGCCGTGCTGGCGCCGTGCTCGCCGCCTCGCGCCAGGGCGACGGCCGCCGCGAGAACGGCGGCATGGACGCTCAGGGACAGAAGGGCGCCGGCCAGAACGGGGCGCTTAGGCGACCGGCGAGGTCGCTCCAGCGGATCTCCGACAGGGTCCAGTAAGCGCATGTCGCACGGATACAGGGCTGGCTCGACCAAGTGTCAAGTCCCCGTTTGTAAAGACCTTTTTCGTGACGGATTGCGTCATGAAACGTGACATTTTCTAGAAGAGCGACCTTCGAACCCGGCCCGGTCAGAGCGCGACGACGGCGATCCGGATTGGTTGGGGCATATCCGCCGGCGGCGGCTGCTTGATCGTCGTCCCCTCCAGCGCGCGGCGTATGGCGGCGTCGAGCCTCGGCCGCCCTGTCGAGCGAAGGAGCTGCGCCTGCCGGACGCGGCCGTCAGCGTCGATCCAGATGTCGATCTGAAGGTCGAAGGTCCGCGCGCCGATCTCCTCGTCCCGCGCCAGGGCATGCTTGACCTCGCGCAGGACCTGATGGCCGTAGGCGCTGAAATCCGGCTTGCGCTCGGCGCCCGCCGGCAGGTCGACATGCAGCGTGTCGAGGACCATCACGCCGACGCGGCCGCCGCCCAGGTCGGCGACGTCGTCCCCGCCCCCCGCCGTCGCGTTCGCCGTGCTCGCCGCCAGCAGGGTGACGTCCTGGGGGCCGGTGTAACGGATCGCCAGATCGGCCCCGGCGATGAGCATCCTCAGCGCCGCCTCGGGAGTGAACAGGCCCACCACAGGCGCCGACCTTCGCCCGGCCGCCAGCCGGCTGTCGCAGATCACTTCGTTGCCGGTCACCGCGCTATAGGTCTGCAACGCGGCGGCCAACGGCTGAGCCGGGATGTTGAACAGCTGCACCTTGCGTTCCGTCGTCGAAGCGCCGGCTTCGGACGCCGACGCCCCAGGCGCGGCCGCATCCGCCGCGACCGCCAGCATCACGAGGAGGACCGCCAGCCTCAGGGCTGCGACGCCAGCCCGTCGCCGAGGCCCGCACACGTTACGGCGCCTCGAGGCTCCCGTCCGCGCAAACCCGCGCCCCTCGTCATGGACAACGCCGCAGGCCCGGCGGGCGGCGCACGGCGCCAAGCCCTTGAAGGTCTGGAATCGACCCATGCGGACGCTCGATCACCTCGTTAAGCCGGCTTATCGAGGGGACACTTAGCACCGAAACCGACGAAGGCGAGCATCGGCGGGCCGGGCGAACGCCCGCGTCGTCACCAGTCCACGCCCAGGCTGAGCTGCGCCACCCGGCCCGGAATGATGTCGTAGGCGCCGGCGCCGTAAAGGTCGTAGCCGTGGACGCCGCCGATGTTCGTCACCGCCAGCCGCAACTGCGCGGGGTGGGAGGCGATCGTGAAGGCGTAGCGCGAACCCAGGTCGACCAGCGTGCGCTCCGGAACGTGGACGCGGTCGTCGGTGCTGGCGGCGCGGCGGCCGAGATAGGTCGCGCCCGCGTCCAACGACACGCCCGCGATCCACGGCATGCGCCATTCGACGTTCAGGCCGAGACGGACGCGAGGCTTATCGACCGGATCGGTCCCGACGAGCCCGAGACGCACGGCGGCGCCCTCGACCTTGGGGTCGCTCAGCACCGCGCCCGCCACGACGTCGAGGCCAGGCGCGGCCGCGCCCGAGAGGCTGAGTTCGACGCCCCGGTTCTCCACCGATCCGAGCAGGGTGAAACAATTGGCGGCGTCGAACTCGAAATAGGGCTTCTTCAGGTCGAACACCCCGGCGACGAGACGAAGCTTCGGCGACAACGCAAGGCGGAGCCCCGCATCGGCCTGCTCGGTCTTTATGGCGGGCAAGGGCTCGTTGCGGTTGGCGGCGCTGCTCGGCGCCGCGCCGCTGTCCTCCAGGCCGCGGGCGTAGCTGGCGTAGAGGTCGAGGCGCCGGTTGAGGTGGACCGCGCCGGCGAGGCTGTAGAGCCAGGGGTCGGCGTGGGTCGAGGCCGAGCTTCCGCCGGCGAGGCCGACATCCTTGGCGTAGTCGGTCTTCTGGAGGCTGACGCTCAGCTCGCCCACCCCGCGCCAGCGTCCCTCATAGGCGAGACCGACCGTGCCCTGGCGGATATGGTCGCGGTTCTGCGCCGAGAAGACGAAGGTCGGCCGAGGCGCCGCCTGGCGCTGGCCCAGCGCGATCGGGCCCAGGTCGATCACGTCGCCGCCGCCATAGGTCCGCTCGCGGTCGCGGCCGCGCAGGGTCAGCACGATCTCGTGACGCCACGCCTCCCCGGCGAAGCTTCGCGACACGCGCAGCTCGCCGCTGGTCGAGGCATTGTAGGCGTGCGGATCGACGATCACGACCTGATCGGCTTGGCCGCCGGGGGTGAGGCTGGTGAGGAGGTTTGCGAACGCGATCGGATCGTCGCGCCCCGAACGGAACACCCCCGCCTCGACCCGCCATTCCGGGCCGGGCGCCCAGCGGCCCAGAATCCCGTAATTGTAGCGCTCGCTGCGGCTTTCGGCCCACAGGGGGCCGTTGAAACGGCGGCGCTCGATATGCGGCGGCAGGTAGTCGCCGGCCGTCAGGTAGAGGGGCGGCGCCTGCGAGGCGTAGACGTCCGCATGGCTCCAGAACGGCGTCAGTTCGAGCGAGTCCGCCGGCCGCCAGCGCAGGATCAGCGTCTCCGCCCGCGTGAGGTCGGTGGTGTCGTTGTAGTAGCTCTCGCGGTAGCCCGCGAAACCCGCACCCAGCGACAGCTTGTCCTCGATCAGCGGGAGTTCGGCGTCGGACTCGGCCGTCAGGAACCCGTAGCTGTCCGCCGAGACGAAACCGCTGGCCTTGAAGACATCCCCGGGGCGCCGCAGCGCATAGTCGACCACGCCGGTGGGCGCCGGGAACGGAAAGCCCTGAGCGGCGATGCCGACGCGGATGGTGGTCGCGCGCTGCAGGCGCGGCGAAGGTTGCCACACGGGATCGAAGTAGAGGCCGTCCAGGCGGGCGTTGCCGGCGTCCAGCGCCGAGAAGCCGCGGACATTGTCGGGATCGTAAAGGCCCACCGTCTCGCGGCCGACGCTGACGCCGAAGGCGTCTTCCGCGGCCTTGACCGCGTTCTCCGACGCACGCTGCGCCAGCGCGGGCGCGGCGGCGAACGACAGCAGGCCGACCACGCCCCACAAGATCAAACGTCCAGACTGCACCGAAGGGCGCCCCGCGCTGACGAAGCCGACAGGATCGCGGCATCCGCGCCATGCTCTTGACGACCGGCGGCCCGTGGGACAATTCGGAACGCTGGCCAGATTGTTGAGGCAGGCTCAAGTATGACCGCTCGCGCGTCCCTGACGCTTTCGCTGCCGGCGCTGCGCACCTTCGAGGCGGTCGCGCGCCTGGGCGGCCTCACCGCAGCGGCCGACGAGCTGGGTCTGACCGTCTCGGCGATCAGCCACCAGCTGCGCGGCCTGGAAGGCGCCATCGGCCTTTCCCTGCTCCGCCGCCATGGACGGGGCGTGGCCCTCACCGAACGGGGCGCGGCGTTCGCCGCCGAGCTCGAACAGGCGTTCGCCGACATCGACGTTGCGGTGGACCGCCTTCGCAGCGCGCGGCCGACCCTGACCGTCACCGTCCAGCCGTCCTTCGCGGCGCGGTGGCTGATGCCGCGCCTGCACCGCTTCGACGCCATCGCGCCCGGCGTGGACCTGCGGCTCTCCACGACGCCGCGTCTGGTCGAGCTTGGCCGCGAGCGCATCGACTGCGCGATCCGCCTGGGCCCGGGCGGCTGGCCCAACGTCGCCGCGCGGCTGCTGACGCCGCAGCGCGAGGGGCCGATCGCGCGCGTCGGAGGGGGGCAAGACCCCGGCGCGATGCCGCGCATCCTCCTGCAGGGCCGCGTCGATGAATGGGCCGCTTGGGCGGATCTTCCGACCGGAGCCGGGGCGCGGACGGTGTCCACGCGCGAACTGGTCGTGGAAGCCGTGCTGGCCGGGGCCGGCGTCGGCGTCCTCGACACCCTCATGATCGAGCCCGAGCTGGCGCGCGGCGAGGTCAGGCTGCTCGCCCCGCCGCGCCCGACCTCATGGAGCTACTACTTCGTGACGTCGCAGGACGAAGTGGTGAAGCCGATCGTGCGCCTGTTTGGAGACTGGCTGAGCGGCGAGGCCGCGCTTTCCTCGGCCTGAGGCCGGTCCGCCCGCCCACGCGGGCCGCCCGCCTTGAATTCCGGCGCCGCCGTGATAGCCCTGACCGAAACATAACGACGTTCATGCAGTGTCGATATGAAGCTGGCGGCCCTGGCTGCGGCGCTCCTCGCTCTCCTGACGTCGGCGGCGGGCGCGCAGGCCGTCGGCAAGACGGTGGACGCCGCCGATCTCATGGACCTGAAGGGGTCGACAGCGCACGGATATCGCCGGACGGCGTCGACAAGGTCATGAAAATTCTCACTGCCGAGCAGAACGCCTCCGGTGTTGCCGTCAAAAATCTATGCTATTGATTTTCAACGGTTTTTCCGCGAGATTTTATTTCAAGATCTCGCCATCTATCGCCAGCAACGGAATCTGGCGTCGGCCGTGAAGCCATCGATCTCGGTGCGGGCAGCCGAGGTGAGGCGCCCGCCATTAACGCGAAGCAACGCCATCGAGGCGACTGTAGCTGACCTCCATGCCATGCTCCATTCCAGTCGCGAGCATCTTCGATCGCACGTCAGCGTCGGGCAGCGTCATCCTTACCGTCATCAGCGTGCCGGCGCCGTCCGCCTCGAATGTTGTCTCCACGTGGTTGTCGGGCGTCGGGTCAGGCAGGTGCATCCGTTCCACATGAACGATCCGATGGAACGGCGAGAGTTCGATGAACTCGCCGGTGAGGTGAAAGCCGTGGCCCTTGCCGTCGGACCATTCGTAGCGGATTTGGCCGCCCGGACGCGGGTCACTGACGCATTTGGGCATCGTCCAGCCATCTGGTCCAAGCATCCACGCTTGGATCAGGGCGGGTTCGATGTGCGCCCGGTAGACCGCCTCGGGGGGTGCAGCGAAGCGGCGCTTAATGACGATGTTGCGATCGCCCTCGGTTGTCAGCGTCAGCTTGCTCATGGGTTCTTCTCTTCGGGTTGTTGGGTGATCTCGGCGAGGACCGCATCGAGGCGGTCGTAGTTGGCGTCGAGCGCGTCGCGTAGCGCACCCAGCCATTGATCGACCGCTTCGATGCCCTCGCGCGCCAGGCGGCACGGGCGACGCGTTCCGTCGACCGATCGGACAATCAAGCCAGCTTCAGTCAGAACCTTGAGATGCTGCGAAATGGTCGGCTGCGCCAAGGCAAACGGCTTTGCCAGCTCGGTGGCCGTTGCATCGCCGCGAGACAAGCGGGCGAGTATCGCCCGCCTCGTTGGGTCGGCCAGAGCTTGAAAAGCGTCGCTGAGATTGATCATCGCAAGCCATCTATATCGTTATTTAACTATATAGATAATTTACGATCTTTGCGCAAGGGCGTTTGCCGCATCCATCCACAAAGCTCGCGGAGCCGAAAATCGGCGCCCTTCGATCTCATCCCCCGGGCGACGCATTGGTTCGAGCGCGACGGCGAGGTCGAGTGCAGCACCATGTGGGCGAACTCGGTCCCATCTTCGATCACCCACCTCCGAATGGAGGACGATCAGGCCTGACCGGCCCACCCGCATCAAATTCCCTGGGGGAGGCACGCTCGGACTTTATCAGCCGCGCCATGAGCGGCCTTAGCCGCCGGCGAAAATTCAAAATGTGCGGATAACGTTAGAGGCCTATCGACGATGATCGAGTGATCCCATCTCGCAGCACTATCCCTAACGATCCCACGCCCACCCTTTTCTACGCTCCCCTACTCCCACTCGATGGTGCCGGGGGGCTTGGAGGTGACGTCGTAGACCACCCGGTTGACGCCGCGCACTTCGTTGATGATGCGCGTGGCGGTGCGGCCGAGGACGTCCCAGGGGAACTCGAAGAAATCGGCGGTCATGCCGTCGGTCGAGGTGACCGCGCGCAGGGCCAGGACGTCCTCGTAGGTGCGGGCGTCGCCCATGACGCCGACGGTCTTGACCGGCAGCAGCACGGCGAAGGCCTGCCAGATCTTGTCGTAGAGGCCGGCGTTGCGAATCTCCTCCAGATAGATGGCGTCGGCCTTCTGCAAGGTGGCGACCTTGTCCGGGGTGATCTCGCCGGGGATGCGGATGGCCAGGCCCGGTCCGGGGAACGGGTGGCGGCCGACGAAGGCCGGGGCCAGGCCCAGCTCGACGCCGAGGGCGCGGACCTCGTCCTTGAACAGCTCGCGCAGCGGCTCGACCAGCTTGAGCTTCATATAGTCCGGCAGGCCGCCGACATTGTGGTGGCTCTTGATCACCGCCGACGGGCCGCCGCGGGCCGAGACGCTCTCGACCACGTCAGGATAGAGCGTGCCCTGGGCCAGGAAGGTCGCGCCGTCGATCTTGGCCGCCTCGCGGTCGAACACGTCGATGAACAGCTTGCCGATAGTCTTGCGCTTGGTCTCGGGATCGGAGACGCCGGCCAGAGCGCCGAGGAATTCCTTCGACGCGTCAACATGGATCAGCGGGATGTTGTAGTGATCCTTGAACAGGCTGACCACTTGCTCGGCCTCGTTCTGGCGCAGCAGGCCGGTGTCGACGAACACGCAGGTCAGCTGGTCGCCGATGGCTTCGTGGATCAGCACCGCCGCCACTGAAGAATCGACGCCGCCGGACAGGCCGCAGATCACCTTGCCCTGGCCGACCTGATCGCGGATGCGCTGGACCATTTCCTGACGGAAGGCGGCCATGGTCCAGTCACCGGTCAGGCCGGCGACGCCATGGGTGAAGTTCTTGAGCAGCTGGGCGCCGCGCGGGGTATGGGCCACCTCCGGGTGGAACTGCACGCCATAGATCTTGCGCGTCTCGTCGGCGATGGCGGCGAACGGCGCGCCGGTCGAGGTGGCGATCACCTCAAAGCCGCCCGGAATGGCGACGACGCGGTCGCCGTGGCTCATCCACACCGTCTCGCGGTGATCGACGGCGCCGATGCCGGCGAACAGCGGGCTGTCCTTGGTGATGACGATCTCGGCCCGGCCGAATTCGCGGTGATGGCCGCCCTCGACCTTGCCGCCCAGTTGGGCGCAGATCAGCTGTTCGCCATAGCAGACGCCCAGCACAGGCACGCCCAGATCGAACAGACGCGGCGTGGCGCGCGGGCTCTCGTCCTCGGTGGTGCTGGCCGGGCCGCCCGACAGGATCACCGCCGCCGGCGCGAAATCGTCGAGGATGGCCTCGACCTTGTCGTAAGGGTGGATCTCGCAATAGACGCCGCTCTCGCGCACCCGGCGGGCGATCAGCTGGGTCACCTGGCTGCCGAAATCGACGATGAGGACGCGTTGGTGGTTGGGTTCGGCGGTCATGCGGGTCCTCGCGGTCAGGCGGCGCGCTCCAGGACGGCGACGAAGAAGCCGTCGGTCCCGGCGCGGCGGGGGGTGAGACGTAGGGCGCCGTCCGCCGTGCGGAAGGCGGCAAGCTGGGAAAGACCGTCGGCCGTCGCAAGGCCGGAAGCGGCGATCGCCTCCAGGGCGTCGCGGCGGACGAAGGCGGCGTTGCGGGCCAGGAAGGCCTCGAGACGGTCCTCGTTCTCCTCGGCCAGCAGCGAGCAGGTGACATAGACGATGCGGCCGCCCGGCTTGGCGAAGGTCGCGGCCTGATCGAGCACGCCGTCCTGTTCGGCCATGCGCCGCTCGAGCTGCTGGGGCGTCAGGCGCCATTTGGCGTCGGGCTGGCGCCGCCAGGTGCCCGAGCCGGTGCAGGGCGCGTCGACGAAGGTCAGGTCCATTCTGGCGGCCAGGCCGCGCAGCGGGTCCTTCTCGACCGGCGAGCGGATCTGCAGGTTGCGGACGCCCGCCCGCTGTCCGCGGCGGATGGTGTCGGCCAGACGGCGGGCGTCGGCGTCGTAGGCGAAGATCTGGCCGGTGTTGGCCATCGCCGCCGCCATGGCCAGGGTCTTGCCGCCGCCGCCGGCGCACAGGTCGAGCACCTGCTTGCCCTTGATGTCGCCGGCCGCCGAGGCGGCGATCTGCGAGCCGAGGTCCTGGACCTCGAACCAGCCCTTGGAGAAGGCGGGAATGGTCTCGACCGCGCCGGCGCGTTCGCTGGGCTCGGGCGCGGGAATGCGGGCGGCGGTCGCCAGCACGCCGCCGGCCTGGGCGTGCAGCGGCGCGAGGGCCTTCAGCCCGCGCTCAGGATCGGTCTTGAGGGTGTTGATGCGCAGGTCGACCGGCGCCCGCGCCGACAGGGCCGCCCCCTCCTCGCCCCGCTCGTCGCCGAACACGCGGGCCAGGGAGGCGTCGAGCCAGTCGGGATAGTCGCCGGCGACGGCGGGCGAGGCCTCGTCCAGGCCACGATCAGCCGACAGCGCCGTCTGTTCGGCCTCGGTCAGGGCGCCGGGGCCGTGCGGCTCTTCGCCGGCGGCCTCGGCGATGCGATCCACCGGCCATTTCCAGGCGAAGCGCAGCGCGCCGAGCGCGACGGCGCGGGCGCTGTCCTCCCCCATGCGCCAGCCGAGCGAGCGCTTGCGGCGCAGCGCATCCAGCACCAGGCCGGAGACCCAGGCGCGGTCCTTGGAGCCGGCGAAGCGACTGGCCTCGCCCCAGGACTTGAGCGCAAGCTTGGCCGGCTTGTGGCGGGTCTCGATATCCTCGAGAACGTCGATCGCCGCCGCTAGCCGGCCGCCGTCACGCATCCGAAATCCCTAGCCTTCCTTAGACCGGCGACGAGTAGTTCGGCGCTTCGCGGGTCATCATCACGTCGTGGACATGGCTTTCGCGCAGGCCCGCCCCGGTGATGCGGATGAACTTCGCCCGTTGCTGGAAGGTCGCGATGTCGGGAGCGCCGACATAGCCCATGGCGGCGCGCAGGCCGCCGACCAGCTGGTGGACGATGGCGCCGATGCCGCCCTTGTAGGCCACCTGCCCCTCGATGCCTTCCGGCACCAGCTTCAGGGTGTCCTGCACTTCCTTCTGGAAGTAGCGGTCGGCCGATCCGCGCGCCATGGCGCCGACCGAACCCATGCCGCGATAGGCCTTGTACGAGCGCCCCTGGTACAGGAACACCTCGCCCGGCGCCTCTTCGGTGCCGGCGAACATCGAGCCCATCATGGCGGTCGAGGCCCCGGCGGCGATGGCCTTGGCCAGGTCGCCCGAGAACTTGATGCCGCCGTCGGCGATGATCGGCACGCCGCTTTCGCGGCCGGCGCGCACGGCGTCGGCGATCGCGGTCAGCTGCGGCACGCCCACGCCCGCGACGATGCGGGTGGTGCAGATCGAGCCTGGCCCGATGCCGACCTTGACCGCGTCGGCGCCGGCGTCGATCAGCGCCTTGGCCGCGTCATAGGTGGCGACGTTGCCGGCGACGATCTGGACGCGATTGGTCTCGCGCTTGACGCGGGCGACGGCCTGGCTGACCTGGACCGAATGGCCGTGGGCGGTGTCGATCACCACCACGTCGACCCCGGCCTCGACCAGGGCCATCGACCGCTCGTAGCCGACGTCGCCGACCGTGGAGGCGGCGCCGACCAGCAGACGGCCCTGGCCGTCCTTGGCGGCCAGCGGATGGGCCTGGGCCTTCTCCATGTCCTTGACGGTGATCAGGCCGACGGCGCGATAGGCGCCATCGACGACGATCAGCCGCTCGATGCGGTGCTGCTGCAGGATGGCCCGCGCCTCGTCCTGGCTGGTGCCCTCGCGGACCGTGACCAGGTTCTCGGTGGTCATCAGCTCCCTGGCCGGCCGGTCGAGGTTGAGCTCGAACCGCATGTCGCGGTGGGTCAGGATGCCGACCAGCTTGCCGCTGCCGCGCTCGACCACCGGAAAGCCGCTGATCTTGCGGCGGGCGGTGATCTCGCGGACCTCGCGCAGGGTGGTGTCGGGGTGGATGGTCAGCGGATTGATGACCATGCCGCTTTCGTAGCGTTTGACCTCGCGGACCTGATCGGCCTGCTCGTCGACGGTCAGATTGCGGTGCAGGACCCCCAGGCCGCCGGCCTGCGCCATGGCGATGGCCAGCCGGCTTTCGGTGACGGTGTCCATGGCGGCGGACACGATGGGGATGTTGAGCGAAATCTCGCGGGTGAACTTGGTCGCGGTGTTGACCTGGCCCGGCATCACTTCGGAGGCGGCGGGTTCGAGCAAAACATCGTCGAAGGTGAGCCCTTCGCGAATCTCCATAGGGATTCTCCGTTTTGCGGCGCGGGTATAGCTGAGAGGCGGCGGGTTGTCACCCCGGACAGCGGGCCTTTTTCGGAGCTTCCCCCTCATCCTCCCACGCCCTGCGGGCGCGGGCCCCTCTCTACGGTAGAGCGTTTCCAGTGCGCCCCGTGAAGCCCGTCGCCACCAGATACAGCTCCGAGCTTTCCGCTCGGCTGGCCTTGGGCTTGACGTGCTTGACGTCCGCGAAATGGGCCTTGAGCAGCTTGAGCAGGCCAGCGGTCTCGCCGCCCTGGAAAGCCTTGGTGACGAACACGCCGCCGGGCTTGAGCACCTCGATGGCGAAGTCGGCCGCCGCCTCGATCAGGCCGATGATGCGCAGGTGGTCGGTCTGCTTATGGCCGATGGTGTTGGGGGCCATGTCCGACAGCACCACGTCCGGCGCCCCGCCCAGCAGCTCGATCAGCCTGTCGCCGCAGGCCGGATCGGTGAAGTCCATCTCGATCAGGTGGGCCGGCGGCAACGGATCGACCGGCAACAGGTCGACGCCGACGACGCTTCCCGCCCCCCGCTCCAACGCCACCTGCACCCAGCCGCCCGGCGCGCAGCCCAGATCGATGACCCGCGCGCCCTTCTTCAGGAAGCGATAGCGGTCGTCGATCTCGGCCAGCTTGAACGCCGCGCGGGACCGGTATCCCTTGGCGCGCGCCTCGGCGGCGAAGGGATCGTTGATCTGACGCTCCAGCCAGGCCTGCTGCGAGGCCGTGCGCTTCCAGGCGGTCTTGAGGCGGGCCGGCTTGGCGCGCGCCTTGTCCTCGCCCCGCGTCGACATGCGGACCAGCCGCTTCTTTTCTTCGGGAGGTTTGTCGGTCATGCGCTGGCGGCCATGGCGAGGGGGGCGCCGCGCCCGCCGCGGCGGCGACGGCGGGGTCTACGGCGATTCCGTTCCGACATCAGCGACAACAGCAGCCCTTCGCGCAGGCCCCGGTCGGCGACGCGCACGCGATCGCACGGCCACAGCTCCTGCACCGCCTGGAGAATGGCCGCGCCGGCGAGCACCAGGTCGGCGCGGTCCGGCCCGATGCAGGGCTGGGCGGCCCGCTCGGTCACGTCAAGGTTCAGCAGCCGCTCGGCCGCGGCCTCGCAGTCGGCGTCGCTCAGCCACAGGCCGTCGACCCGGTTGCGGTCATAGCGCCGCAGGCCCAGGTGCAGGCCGGCCAGGCTGGTGATCGCGCCCGAGGTGCCGACCAGATGGGCGCGCCCCGCCTCGAAGATGGCCCGCATCGGCTCGGCGTGGGGGAAGGCGGCGATGCGCCCCTTGACCTCGTCGACCATGGCCCGGAACCAGGCGCGGCTGCCCGGCTCGGTCTCGGGGTACAGCTCGGCCAGGGTCACCACCCCGATCGGGATCGACAGCCAAGCCTTGATCGGCAGCCGATGGGCGGCGAACTGGCGGGCCTGGACGTCGAGTTCGGGCCCGGTCAGGTCCACCCAGGACAGCTCGGTCGAGCCGCCGCCGACGTCCACCACCAGGGCGGCGCTTTCGCGTCGGTCCAGCAGGTTGAGGCAGCCGGCCACGGAAAGCTGGGCCTCCTCGCGCGGGCTGATGATCTGGAGGTTGAGCCCCGTCTCGACGCGGACGCGCTCGACGAACTGCGGCCCGTTGGCGGCCGAACGGCAGGCCTGGGTGGCGATGGCCCGCACCCGCACCGCCTTGCGACGGCGAACCTTGTCGGCGCACACCCGCAGGGCGGCCATGGCCCGATCCATGGCGTCCGGATGCAGGCGGCCGCTCTGCGACAGCCCCTCGCCCAGGCGCACGATCCGCGAATAGGCCTCGACCACCCTGAAGCCGCCGGGGGTCGGCGTGGCGACCAGCAGCCGGCAATTGTTGGTGCCCAGGTCGAGCGCGGCGAAGCAAGGCGGCTCCCCCGAGCCGCTGCGGCCGTCCTGGAACCGCTCGCGGTCGTTGATTCGACCGTCCGGCGGCATGCGCGCCTCAGACATCAAACATTATCCTAAGAGCGCGGCCGGTTCGCCCAGGCGCCCTGCTTCGCGGCGACTGTAGCAAGGCCGTCGCCTGGCCGAAAGGCGCGGACTTGCCTAACCGCGCCTTGCCCTTACGTTCATCTTCCAGTCAGTGGTTTGGATTTAAGATCAGTTCATTATGAACGCTCGGCTCGCCAGGTTTGCGATCGGCCAAGTGGTCAAGCACCGGATTTTCCCTTTCCGTGGCGTGATCTTCGACGTCGATCCCGAGTTCGCCAACACCGAGGAGTGGTGGCTCTCGATCCCCGAGGACATCCGGCCGCGCAAGGACCAGCCCTTCTACCACCTGCTGGCCGAGAACGATCAGAACACCTACGTGGCCTACGTCTCCGAACAGAACCTCGTGCCGGACGAATCGGGCCTGCCGGTCGGCCATCCCCAGGCGGCGCTGCTGTTCGACGGGTTCCAGAACGGCTGCTACCACCTGCGCCCGCGCATCGCCCATTAGGCGGCGCCCGCCGGCCCTCCCCTTTCGTCAAGCCTTGCGCCATAGCGCCTTCGCGCAGCACGTTTTCCCGGCGAAACGCGTTTTCGAGGCCAAAATCGAACGGAACTTTCCTCCGGTCGCGATCATCGTTCGCCCATGAGCGCAGACGGTTTTATCGGCGGCCCGCCTCCCGGCGCGAGGCCCGACTGGACGATCGACCAGGACTGGAACGGCTATTCCGCCGACGAGCACCGGGTCTGGATGACGCTGTACGAGCGGCAGACCGCCCTGTTGCCGGGCCGGGCCTGCGATCCGTTCCTCAAGGGCCTCGACGCCCTGGACCTGCACCGGGGCGGCATCCCCGATTTCGAACGCATCAACGAAGAGCTGGTGCGGCTGACCGGCTGGCGCGTGGTCGCCGTGCCCGGCCTGGTGCCGGACGACGTCTTCTTCGACCACCTGGCCAATCGGCGCTTCCCCGCCGGCCAGTTCATCCGCCGTCCCGACCAGCTCGACTACCTGCAGGAGCCGGACGTCTTCCACGACGTCTTCGGCCATGTGCCGATGCTGACCGACCCGGTGTTCGCCGACTACATGGAGGCCTACGGCAAGGGCGGCCAGCGGGCCCTCAGCCTGGGCCGCCTGCACAACCTCGCGCGGCTCTACTGGTACACGGTCGAGTTCGGCCTGATGGACACGCCCGAGGGCCTGCGCATCTACGGGGCCGGCATCGTGTCGTCCAAGACCGAGTCGATCTTCGCCCTCGACGATCCCTCGCCCAACCGCCTGGGCTTCGAGCTTGAGCGGGTGATGCGCACCCCCTACCGCATCGACGACTTCCAGCAGGTCTATTTCGTCATCCCGTCGCTGCAGACCCTGCTCGACGTCACCCTGCGCGACTTCGGACCGATCTACGACCGCCTGGCGACGGCCGCCGACATTCCGATCGAGGCTGTCGAAGCCGACGACCGCGTCGCCACGCGGGGAACCCAGGCCTACGCCAACGCCGGGGGGCGGCTGGCGGGAGCCTAAACCTCAGTCGAACCGCTGGAACGGGTAGAAGCCGTCGCCCAGGTCGAGGATCTGGGTCAGTTCGTCGAGCGCCGCGCGCGTTTCGTCCAGCAGGGCGGGATCGGCGAGGTCGGCCGGCGGCAGCCGGTCGCGATAGCGACGGCGAGCCCAGTCCTCCAGTCTGCCGTGCAGCACCGCGTCAAGCCGCTGGGCCTGGTTGGCCGCCTCCAGCTCGTCCGGCGTCAGCACCACCCGCAGGCGCAGGCAGGCCGGGCCGCCGCCGTTGCGCATGCTCTGGCGCACGTCGACATACTCCACCCGCCCGATCGGGCCGTTCGACGAGGCCAGGGCCTCGGCGGCCGCGCGGGCGCGGGGATTCTCCTGGGTCTCGATCGGGGCCAGCAGCACCAGGCGGTCCTCGCCCGGCAGCTCCAGGAGCTGGGAGTTGAACAGATAGGACGACACCGCGTCGGCCAGCGGCAGGTCGGCCGCCTTGATCTCGACGAAAGCCGGCTCGAACAGCCCCTCGGCGGCGGCGCGCACCGCCGCCTGCATCGCCGCGACGTCCTCGAAGGCCTGCTCGTGATACAGCAGGCACTCGCGCGTGCCGACGCAGACCACGTCGTTGTGGAACGCCCCGCCCTCGATGGCGGCCTTGGCCTGCCGGACGAAGACCGCGCCGTGAGCGCCCGAGCGGCGCGCCAGGGCCTGCGAGGCCTCCCGCGTCTGCCGGGCCGGGAACCGGCCGTCCCAACGCTCCCAGGCGTCGCGGCCGTAGACGAACAGGTTCACCCCCGGCTCGCCATGGGCGGCGCACAGGCGCACATGGTTGGCCGCGCCCTCGTCGGCCAGATGCGCCGTCGGGGCCAGCGCCGGCGGCACGGCGAAATAGGACTCGTCCGGGAACAGCCGCCGCAGGATCGCCCCGGTCTGGCCCGGCTCCAGGCTGCGGTGCAGGTTGGAGACCAGATTGGCCGGACTGAGCCATACCCGCCCGTCGGCGGAATCGACCGACGGCGTCACCGTCGCGGCGTTGGCCGCCCACATCGACGAGGCCGAGCAGGCCGCGGCCGCGAAGGCCGGCGCCTGCCGCCAGGCGGTCTCCAGCACCTCGGCGTCCGAGCCCTCGAAGCCCAGCGACCACAGGAACGGCAGGAACGGCCGCTCGTGCGGCGGCAGCACGAACTGGGGCACGCCGGCCTGGGCCAGCCGCCGCATCTTGGCCAGGCCCTCCAGCACGGCGGCGCGCGGGTTGGACGCCTCGCCGGCGTTCTTCTCGCTGGCCAGGTTGCCGGGCGACAGGCCGGCGTACGAATGGGTCGGCCCGACCAGGCCGTCGCAATTGGCCTCGACCGCGAAACTCATGCCCGCAGCCCCTTGATGTCGGCGACGGTGGAGACCACGGCGTCGGCCTCGAAACTGGCCACCGGATAGGCGCAATAGTCGGCGGCGTAATAGGCGCTGGGCCGGTGGTTGCCCGACGCGCCGAGGCCGCCGAACGGCGCGGTTCCGGCCGCCCCGGTGGTCGGGCGGTTCCAGTTGACCACCCCGGCGCGGCTGCGCTGGAGGAACGTCTCCCACAGGCCCGGATCGTTCGAGACCAGCCCGGCCGACAGGCCGTAGCGCGTGGCGTTGGCGGCGGCGATCGCGGCGTCGAAATCGGCGACGCGCGTGACCTGGACCAGCGGCGCGAAGACCTCCTCGTCGGGAACGTCCACGCCGGCGACGTCGATCAGGCCTGGGCCGACAAAGGCCTGGCCCAGGTCCTCGCGAAGGGCCAGCGGGCGGATCGGCCGGGCGCCGGCCTCGACCAGACCGCGTGCGGCCGCCACCGCGCCGGCCGCCGCCCGCGCCGAGATCAGCGGCCCCATGAACGGCTCGGCCGCGCCGTCCCACGGCCCGACGAGCAGTCGGTCGGCCAGGGCCGCGACGGCCTCGACCACCGCCTCGCCCGCCGCGCCCTCGGGCACGATCAGGCGGCGCGCGCACGAACAGCGCTGACCGGTGGTGATGAACGACGACTGCACGACCAGGGCGGCCACGGCCTCGGCGTCGCCGGCCTCCCAGACCACCAGCGGGTTGTTGCCGCCCAGCTCCAGGGCCAGGATGACGTCGGGCCGGTCGGCGAAGCGGCGGCGGAAGAAGGCGCCGGCCTGGGCCGAGCCGGTGAACAGCAGGCCGTCGATCTCCTGATCGATCAGGGCCTGGCCGACCTCGCGGCCGCCCTGGACCAGGTTGACCACCCCGGCCGGCAGATCGGCGGCCTCCAGCGCCTCGACCAGCAGCTGGCCGGCCAGCGGCGTCTCTTCCGACGGCTTGAACACCACGGTGTCGCCGGCCAGCAACGCCGGCACGATATGGCCGTTGGGCAGGTGTCCCGGGAAGTTGAACGGCCCGAGCACGGCCATCACCCCATGCGGGCGATGCCGCAGGGCGGCGCGGCCGAAAGCGGTCGGCGCGCTGCGCTCGCCGGTGCGCTCGTCATAGGCGGCGATCGAGACGTCGACCTTGCCCATCATCGAGGCCAGCTCGGCCTTGGTCTCCCACAGCGCCTTGCCGGTCTCGCGCGAAAGCGCCTCGGCGAAGGCCGGGGCGCGGGCCTCCAGCGCGGCCTTGTAGCGCCGCATCGCCTCGATGCGCGCCTGGCGCGGTCGGTCGGCCCAGTCGCGGAACGCGCCCCGCGCGGCGGCCACCGCCGCGGCGACCTCCGCCGCTGCGGCAGAGGCGGCGCGCCAGACCGTCGCCCCGCTCGCGGGGTCGGTGGATTCCAAGACCGGCCCGGAGCCCTCGCGCCACGCTCCGCCGATGAACAACGCCTGCGTCATGCCTTCACCCTGATCCGGTCGCCCTCGCGCACGCCCAGCACCTCGGCCGCGTCGCGCGAGATCGTCGCCTGTTCGTCCTTGATCGCCGTCGCCGTCCGCACGGCGCGGAAACGCTGGATCTCGCCAGCGGAGACCAGCGCCTCGGAGCCTTCGATGTCGCCCACCCGCGCCCGGAACCAGCGCGCGTCCCGCACGGTGCGGATGTCGTCGCGCGGACAGGCCACGGTCGGGCCGGCGTCGAAGATGTCGACCAGCCCCTGGTAGCGGAATCCCTCGGCCTCCAGCATGGCCCTGGCCGCCTCGCCCTCGCGGTGGACCTGGGCGATGGCGTCGCAGGCCGCCTTGGGCAGCAGCTCGACATAGATCGGATGACGCGGGGCGAGGTCGAGGATGAACTGACCGTCGGTCGAGGCGCTCATCAGGTCGGCCTGGTCGAAGGCCAGCCGGAAGAACTTGGAGGCGACGCTGTCCCAGAACGGGCACGAGCCGTCATCGTCGAACCAGCCGCGCAGCTCGGCCAGCACCATCTCGGCGAACCGCTGGGGCTCGCTCCCGATCAGCATGTAGCGCGACTGGGCCAGCAGCCGCCCCGCCCCGCCCTTGCGGCGCTCGGGACGCAGGAACAGCGAGCCCACCTCGGACCAGCCGGCGCATTCGTTGACCAGCACCAGCGCCTTGTGGTCGAAGCGCATCGACAGGGTCGGCGACGACTGGGCCAGCGTCACCACCCGGAACGAGAAGAACGGCCGCTTCAGGCCGACCCCCGCCTTGACCCCGGCCACGCCGTCCACTCGCCCGGCGGCGGCGTCCTCGAGCATCAGGGTGTACCAGGCCTCGAGCGGCGCGATCGCGCCCTCGAAGCTGCGCTGGGAGAGCTGAAGCCGGTCCTTCAGCGTCGCCTCGTCCTCGGGCAGGCTGGTGAAGCCCCGCCCCGACAGCACCGCCAGCTCCATCAGGGAATCGAAATCGGCCGGACCAGCCGGACGGACCACCAGCATCAAGCGTTCTCCATCGCCGCCCGCAGTCCGGGGCCGTCGATCTCGCCAGCGGCGAGTTTCATGAGGATCAGGGCCGAAAGCTGCGCGCGTTCGAGGAAGCTTTCCGGCCAAGCGTACTCGTTCTCGCTGTGGATGTCGCCGCCGCGAACGCCCAGCGTGTCGACGTTCGGCAGACCGGCGGCGAACAGGTTGTTGCCCTCGCAGACGCCGCCGGACGGCTTCCAGCCGATGTCCTGGCCGAGCAGCCGCCCCGCCGCCCGCACCGCCTCGAACAGGCGGCTTTGGGCCGCGTTGAACGGCTTGGCCGGCCGGGTGAAGCCGCCGTGCAGGTCGAGGCTCAGCCCCTCGCCCTTTCCCGCCTCCAGCGCCGCCTCGACGGCGCTTCGGGTCCACGCCCCGGCCTCGGCGTCGGGGAAGCGGACGTTGAAGCGCACCACGGCGACGTCGGGCACCATGTTCAGCGGCGAGCCGCCGTCGATGCGGGCGACATTGAGCGTCACGCCCTCGCGACCGCCGTTGACGGCGTTCAGCGCCTCGGCGAGCCGGGCCGCCGCGACCACCGCGTTGCGGCCGAGGTGGAAGTCGCGCCCGGCATGGGCGGCGCGGCCGCGCACGACGACATGGAAATTGCCCGAGCCCTTGCGCGCGCCGGCCAGCGTGCCGTCGGCCAGGGCCGGCTCGTAGGTCATGCCCACGTGCCCCTGGGCGCCCAGTTCGGCCAGCAGCGGCGCCGAGGCCAGGGACCCGATCTCCTCGTCCGGCGACAGCAGCACGCGATAGCCCAGCCGGCCGGCCAGCGGATGGCGTTCGAACGCGGCCAAGGCCCCCAGCATGACGCTGATCCCGCCCTTCATGTCGGCGATCCCGGGGCCGTGCAGCGCGCCGTCGGCGCGGTCGACCACCCGCTGGAACGGGCTCTCGGCCGGATAGACGGTGTCGTAGTGCCCCGTAAGCACCACCTGCACCGGCGCGTCCGGGCGCACGGTCAGGCGCAGGGCGTCGGTATGGGCCTGCGGCCGCTCGCGACCGTCCGCGGCGATCTCGACCGAGGGCGACAGCGGCAGGCTCTCCACCTCGCCCGGAGCCTGCGCCAACACCTGGGCCAGGACGGCGCGCTGCCGCTCCAGTCCTTCCAGGTTGCGGCTGCCCGAATTGATCGCGCACCATTCGACGGCGCGCCCGACGAGGCCGCGTCCGCCGTCCGCCGCCATGGCGTCCAGCACGGCGCGGTCGTCCGCGCCGAGGTTCAGGTCTTGGATTCGCTCGCTCACGCTTCACCCTAGCCGAGATTTCGAGACACGATCTTCCCGCCGGAACGCCGTTCAACGAGGCGGCCGCGCAAGATCAGGGCGCCGCCTGCGCCGCCGGCGCACGATCCTTCCGCCCCAGGTCCTTGCGCCAGCGCACCGACAGGCGCGTGTCGCCCAGCGACGTCACCTTGGAGACGATGGCGAGGCTGCGCTTCAGGCGCCATTCGACCTGGGCCGACGGGCCGTCGCGGCCGCCGCCGGCCAGCTCCAGATAGACGTTGTCGGTGAGGTACTTGCCGCCCGCAACGGTGACGCCCGAGGCCTGGTCGCCGCCCAGGGCCAGCCGGTCGAGGCCGGCCAGCCCGCGCAGGCCGCCTATGATGTCGAAGCCGCCGCCGGTGGCCAGCGACGCCAGGGCGGCCGCCAGCTGGGCGGCCTCCACCGGCGACAGCTGCGAGGCCGAGCGGCCGAACAGCACCTGCGACAGGATCTCGTCGCTGGGCAGGGTCGGGGTCGAGGTCAGGGCGATCACCGGCTTGGCGGCGGTGCCGGTGATCTTGATCACGGCCGTCAGGGACGGATCGTCCCGGGTCGCCGACAGGTCGAGCTTGATGTTGTCCGGCGAGGTGGCCAGGCGGATCGTCCCCTGGTCGTCGAAGGCGAACCGCTTGCCGCCGAAATCGTAGTCGCCGCGCACGATGCGCGCCACGCCGGTCAGCGCCGGCGCGGCGGTGGTGCCCGAGACGTGGGCGTCGACCGACAGCTCGGCGTTCAGCCCCATGCCGTTGATGAAGATGCGGCGCGGCGCGCGCAAGGCGACGTCCAGCGCCACCGCCGGCCCCTTGGCCGCCGGCTTGACGTCGCCGGCGGCCTCGTCGCCCGGCTTGTTGCGCTCGACCACGTCCATGCGCACCACGCCGTTGGGCGTGCGCGTGCGGGCGGCGATGTCGGCCCGGTCGATGGTCAGGGCCCCGGTCAGCTTGGCCTTGCCGTCGCCGCCGCGCACCACCGTCACGCTGCCGGTGGCGCTGGCCTGGGCCATGTCGTTGTCGATGACGCGGAACGCCTTGGCCGCCAAGGTCAGGGTGCTGGCCTCCTTGGCGTCCAGGCTGACCTGCCCCTGGCCGGACAGCGTGCCGCCATGTCCGTCGGCGGCGCTGAACTGGCGGAACGCCACGCGGTTCTGGCTGAGGTCGGCGTCCAGCGTCACGTCCTGCAGGCGCAATCCGGTGCCGGCGTCCTCGAACTTGCCGCTGGTCAAGGCCGCATGTCCGACCACCTTGGGCTGGTTCAGCGTGCCGGCGACGGTTCCCTGGGCGACGATGCGGCCGGCCAGCGACTGCTCGCCGCCGTAGACGAGGTCCCAGATCGGCTTCAGCTCGCCGTCGGCGTCGAAGCGGCCGGAGATCGGCTTGGTCTTGTCGATGGCCAGGCGGAACGGCGCGGCCGAGGCCTCGGTGGGCAGGACCACGCTGGCCGTGCTCTTCAGGCCCTTGCTGTTGGAGGTGGCCGCCTCGATGGTCAGGCGCGTATCGGCCAGCACGGCGTGGACGCGCCCGTCGAGGGCGAGGTCGGCCGCCGCGTCCAGGCTGCGCGCGCCGGTCAGCCTGGCGTCGAGCGCGCCGTCGAGGCGCGAGCCCTTGCCGTTGGCCGCCAGCACGCCGCTGATCTTGCCGGCGTAGTCCTCGGCGAACGCGCCGAGGTCGACGCCGTCGACCGTTCCCTTCACCGTCACCGCCTCGCCGGTCTGGCGGGCGTCGAGGTCGGCCTTGCCGCCGGCCACCGACAGGCTGGCCCGGGCGCTCAGCCCGCCGCCGCCGAAGGTCACATGGAGGGGCTCCAGCGTCTTGAAGTCGGCGCGGAGCACGCGGCCGCCGCCGGCGAAGCTGACGCCCCAGCTCTGGTTGGCGCCCTGGCCGGTCTGGTCGGCGACGCCGGAACCGGCGAGCTTGAACGGCGTCTGGTTCTCGCGGAACTCGGCGGCGACGGTGTAGGGCATGTGGGCCAGAGGGCCGTCGGCGTTCAGCCGGATGGTCTTGAAGAAGAAGGTGGAGTTGCGCAGGGCCAGCCCGTCGGCGTTCAGCCGGATGGTCCCGCGCGGGCCGCCCGCCGCGTCGACGATCTTCACCGCGGCGTCGGCCTTGCCCCGCGTCACGAAGGCGCCCGGCCCCGCCGTCAGAACGAGGTCGGCGGTCGAGGGCGAACTTCCTCGCAGCGAGATCGCGCCCGACGCCTTGACCCCGCCGGCGTCGGCGTCGACGTCCGACAGGTCGAGGCCGTCCTCCTGGAAGCGGAACGCGGTCTTGGCCCGGGCCGGACCGTAGGCGCTGGAGCCGGTCAGGCCGAACTGCCCGTCGAAGGCGCCGCCGGCCAGCTTGGCGAAGGTCAGGTCGAGATGGGCCGGCTTGATGGCCAGCTCGGGGAAGTCGATGGCGTCGATGTCGGCCTTGAGATCGGCGCGCGGCGCCGAGACCGTCCCGCCGATGGAGCCGCCGCCCTTGACCTTGCCGGAAATCTCGATGGGCCCGGCCGCGAACGGCCCCTGGGCCTGCCAGTCGAGCGCGAACCGCAGGGCTCCGTCCTTGGCCAGCACGCCGCTGGTCGAGGCCGAGGCCGCCGCGCCGTCGAGGCTGGCCTTGGTCACGGTCACGGCCCCGTCGGCGTAGGACGCCGCCGCTTTCAGGCGCGGCGCGGCCCCGAGCAGCCGGTCCGCCTCGCCCAGGCCGCTGGCGAAGGAGACGCCGCGCCCGTCGAGCGTGAAGGTCCAGGGCTTGTTCGCCCCCGACTGCGCGGCCGACCAGTCGGTCCTGAGCGCGCCCTTAGCCCCCTTGTGGGCGACGGCCAGGTTCGACACCTCGGCGACGCCCTTGAAGTTCAGCCCGCCCAGCAGGCCGCGGCCGCCGCTGGCGTCGACCTTGAGGCCCGCCCCGCGCGCCTGAAGCGCCTTGATCAGCAGGCGCCCGTCGGCCAGACGGGCCGCCGTCGCCGAGACCTGCGGCCGCTCGCCGAGCAACGCGCCGAGCACGCCCTGGCCGCGGCCGCCGGCCCCGGCGATGCGGGCGTCCAGGCCGATCTCGTTCTTGGCCAGGGTCAGGGTCAGCGGGCCGCTGGCGCGAGCCAGGCTGTAGTCGCCGGCCGCGATCCTATCGACCGTCAGGGTCCCGGCCAGTTTCCAATCGGCGTCGCGCCCGGCCAGCCGGCCGTCGAACAGGCCCGCCCCCATCTTCGGCGCGGCGAGGATACGCGACAGGTCGGCCACCTTCAGCGTCACCGCCACGCCGTCGGGCGCGGCGCGCTTGCCGATGTCGCCTCGCCCCTTGGCCTGGAGCGTCAGGTTGTCGGCGTTCGCCTGGAGCGCCAGGTCGAACATGTCGCCCGGGGCCTTGGCCCCCGAGACGGTGAACCGCACCTCGGACCCGACCATGCGCTGGTAGGCCGCCGTCAGGCTGGACGCGGCCAGGGACAGCCGGCCCGAGGCCGAGCCGCCGGCCGGGGTCCACGAACCGGCCGCCTCCACCGGGACCTTGTCGCCCGAAGTCGCGCGCAGGCTGAGCCGGCCGTCCGAAGTGGCGCCGGTGACGCGGGCGGCCAGCGAGAAGGCCTGGTCGGCCGGAAGGCCCAGCGCGCCGGCCAGCGCCCCGCCCTTGCCCTCCGACGCGTCGGCGAACAGGGCGATCTGCCGGCTGCGGCCGAGGCTGAAGCGGGTGCTCAGGCCGTCGCCGGCGTGGAGCAGGCTGCGGGCGGCGATCTGCCCCTCCAGCCCGCCCTTGCGCTCGACGTCGAGATCGCCGTCGACGTCGAACAGCCCGTGACGCACGCTGAACTTCGGCAGGGTCTCCAACTGGAAGGCCATCCTGTCGATGACCAGCGACAGCGGCGACGGTCCCGGCGGCCCGGCCGGGCCCAGGATCGGCCGCCGAAGGACGCGGATGTCCCCCGCCGAGATCGAGTTGGCGTGGAAGCGCCGTTGCAGCAGCTCGCCCGCCCGCCAGACGACGCCGATGCGGTGGGCCTCCAGCCAGACGCCCTTGTCGTCGGACACCGTCAGCCTTCGGACGGAGAAGTCGCGCCAGAGGTCGCCCTCCAGCCCCTCGATCTTCAGCCGGCCGAACCGGCTGACCTTCAGTCCGTCGGCCTTGGCCTCGATGAAATGACGCACGGCGGGCGACAGCACGCTGTAGCGGGCGGCCACGACCAACACCGAGATCAGGACGGCGAGGCCCAACACGACCAGCAGGATCACGCCCAGCAGGCCGGGCCGCTTGCGCGTTCCGGCGGACGGCGTCGGCTCTGGCGAGGTCTGGTCGCTCAAAAGCTTTGTCCGATGCTGAGGTAGATCTGGTAGTCGGGGTCTCCGTTATTCTTGTTCAACGGGATGGCCACGTCGGCGCGGATCGGCCCGAAGCCGAGGTCGTAGCGCACGCCCAGGCCGGCGCCGGTGTTGACCTTGCGGAACTCGGGCGTCGCGCGCGAATCCACCGAGCCGGCGTCGACGAAGGCGACCACGCCCCACTTTTCGGTGATGCGTTGGCGCAGCTCCAGCGACGCCTCGAACAACGACCGTCCGCCTTCGGGCGAATTGTCCGCGAAGCGCGGACCGACGCCCTGATAGGAATAGCCCCGCACCGAACCGCCGCCGCCGGCGAAGAACCGCTGCGGCGCGGCGACGCTGTACACGTCCTTCACGCCCGTGATCGAGCCGACCTTGACCCGACCGGCGATGACCGTGGACGCCTTCTCGCCGAACGGCAGGTAGCCGGTCGCCTGGGCCTGGGCCTTGACGTAGGCCTGACCGCTGCCGTCCAGGGTGACGGTCGGCTCGAGGCGGCTGTCGAGCCGCCAGCCCTGCGTCGGGTTCAGCGGATTGTTGGAGCGGTCGAGGAAGAAGGCCGCCAGCCCGATCAGGGTGACGAGGTCCTGCCCCTCCTTCTTGATCACGTCGGCGGCGGCCATCTTCTCGACGGTGCGGCCGTATTTCAGCGTGGCGCCGTAGGTGAAATAAGACGTCTTGCCGAACCGGCGGGTGATGTCGGCGCCCGTGCTGACGCCCGTCTCCCGATAGGCGTCGGTGTCGTTGTCGATCGCCCCGATCCTGGCCTTGAAGGTCTGCTGCGGGCGCAGCCAGTGCGGCAGGGACAGCTCGATCTGGAGCAGGCGCTCGATCTGAGCGTACTTGGCCAGCACGGTCAGGGTGTCGGCGCGGCCGAAGCGGTTGTAGCGCACCCACTTGGCGTCGACGCCCTCGCCTTCGCTGGTCGAGTAGTTGACGCCGAGGTCGATGGTGCTGCGCGGCCGGTCGGCCAGGCTGACCACCACCGGCCGCAGGCCGTTCACCGTCGCCGTCTCCGGCGCCAGGGCGACGGTGACGGAGTTGTAGGCCCCGGTGTCCAGCAGGCGGCGCTCCAGCTCGGCCACCTTGTCGGGATCGTAGACGTCGCCCGGCTTCCACGGCGCCAGGCGGCGGACCCAGTCCGGCTTGGTGCGGCCGCGCGTATGCATGTCCAGGCCGTTCAGGCGGACCAGCTTGCCGGCCTCTATGCGATAGGTGGGCCGGACCGAAAAGTCGGCGTGGTCGACGATCACTTCGCGCGGCGCGGCCGCGGCGTCGGCGTAGCCGCGTTTCTGGATCGCCGCGACGATGCGCCCCTCGGCGGCGATCACCTCGACCGCCCGGCCGGGGCCGCCGGCCTTGAGCGCCATCGCCTTGTCGCCGGCCGCCTGGGCGTCGGCGTCGGGGACGTCGCCCACCCAGTCGATCTTTGGCGCGGCCAGCAGGAAGCGGCGGCCGGCGGTGACGGTGATCACCGGCTGGGGCGCCTCGCCCTCGCCGAGGCTGGGATCGATCTCGGCGGCGTAGTAGCCCTCGGAACGCAGCACCGCCTGGGCCGCGTCGGCGGCTTCGCGCGCCCGGCGGCGGGCTTCGATCCGGCTCTTGGGGGCGGTCTTGGCCTCGCCGACCGCCTGTTCGATCTGGGTTTCGAGCCTGTCGTCGGTCACGCCGCGGACGGCGGCGCGCGGCTCGTCCGCCCGCGCGGCCGACGCGCCCAGCGCCACGGGAATCGTCAGCGCGACGCCGATCAGCCGCACAGAGGCGGCGGTTGCGAAATTTGCTCTTCGCACGCAATCATCCTGCCGGTCCCCAGTCCTCGTTTAGCCGCGCCTCTTGACTCTGTCACGACCAAGCTGTCGACCTTCGGTTGATCGGCGCCTATTTTGTGGGCGCCGGGCCTGCGACGGCCCCCGAGAAGCCTTGAAACCCCTTCCCGTTCCGAACGCTTAGTCTCTGATGGCCAGGCCGCCCCGCCTGGTCGGCGGCGCAGCGCGGGGGTTTCATGAACAAGCCCAAAATACAAGACGCCGACGCCGTCCCCGCCCCTCAACTGTTTCCGGCCGCCGCCTACGCGCCCGGGCGGGCCTATGACGAGATGTTCGCGGCCGACGGCGGCGTGCGGCCGCACTACGCCGCCCTGCACGACCGGATGGCCACCCTCACCAGCGCCGAGCTGGCCGAACGCCAGCGCATGCTGGAGCAGCTGTTCCTGCTGCAGGGCATCACCTTCACCGTCTACGGAGCCGACGCCGCCACCGAGCGGATCATCCCCACCGATCTCTTTCCGCGAATCATCCCGGCGAAGGAATGGGCGCAGATCGAGGCCGGACTGACCCAGCGCCTGACCGCCCTCAACCTGTTCCTCGCCGATGTCTATGGCGACCAGAAGATCCTGATGGACGGCGTCGTGCCGCGCGAACTGGTGCTGGGCGCGCCGTCGTACCGGCGCGAGATGCGCGGCCTGTTCGTGCCGCACAAGGCCTATGTCAATGTCTGCGGCAGCGACCTGATCCGCGGCGAGGACGGCCGCTTCGCGGTGCTGGAGGACAACCTGCGCGTCCCGTCCGGCGTGTCTTACATGCTGGCCAACCGCGACGCCTCCAAGCGCACCTTCCCGGCGACGTTCAAAGCGGCCGGCGTCCGCCCGGTCGAGCGCTATCCCGACCTGCTGCTGGCTACGCTCAAGAGCCTGGCCGCCGACTGGCGGCCCAGCCCGCAGGTCGTGGTCCTGACCCCCGGCGTCTACAACTCGGCCTATTACGAGCACGCCTATCTCGCCCGGCTGATGGGCGCGCCGTTGGTCGAGGGGCGCGACCTCGTGGTGCACGACAACATGGTCTACATGCGCACCACCACCGGCCTGCGGCGGGTGGACGTGATCTATCGCCGCGTCGACGACGACTTCATCGACCCGCTCACCTTCCGCCGCGATTCTGGGCTGGGCGCGGCCGGGCTGTTCAACGCCTATCGGGCCGGCAACGTGGTCATCGCCAACGCCCCCGGCGCCGGGGTCGCCGACGACAAGGCGGTCTACGCCTACGTGCCCGACATCATCCGCTACTACCTGGCGGAGGAGCCGATCCTGCCCAATGTCGAGACCTATCTGTGCCGCGAGCCGGCCCAGCTCGACCACGTCCTCGCCAACCTGGACAAGCTGGTAGTCAAGGCGGTCGGCGAATCCGGCGGCTACGGCATGCTGATCGGGGTCCACGCCAGCGCCGCCGAGCGCGAGGCCTTCGCCGAGCGGCTGCGCGCCGCCCCCGACAACTACATCGCCCAGCCCACCGTGCAGCTGTCGACCGCGCCCTGCCTAACCGGCGGGCGCATCGAGCCGCGCCATGTCGACCTGCGCCCGTTCATCCTCTGCGGCGAGCACACCGTGGTCACGCCCGGCGCCCTGACGCGGGTGGCGCTCCGGCGCGGCTCGCTGGTGGTCAATTCCAGCCAGGGCGGCGGCTCGAAGGACACCTGGGTGCTGCACGACGACGGCGGGGAGCCCCAGCCATGATGCTCGCCCGCGTCGCCGACAGCCTCTACTGGATCGGCCGCTACATCGAGCGGGCCGAGCACATCAGCCGGCTGTCGAACGTCATGCTGACGGCCAGCCTGGAGCAGAGCGAGGCCGCCGCCGAGGCCGCGCACATGGCCCTGGCCGCCGTCGGCGATCCCGACGAGCACCTGGCCGGCCGCACCCCGTTCGAGGCGGTGCGGGCCATGGTGTTCGACCGCGACGACCTCGGCTCGGTGGTCAGCTCGCTGGCCAGGGGCCGAGAAAACGCCCGCCAGGTCCGCGACCAGATCACCACCGAGACCTGGGAGCGGCTGAACATGCTGTACCTGCGGATCATCGATCCGCAGGCCGAGGCTGAGTTCGACCGGGGCCAGTCCGCCTTTCTCCACGACGTCGTCGCCGACCTTCACCTGTTCAAGGGCGCGGCCGACGCCACCATGAGCCATGGCGAAGGCTGGCGGTTCCTGCTGCTGGGGGTCTATCTGGAGCGGGCGCAGCTGATCGGCCGGCTGCTCGACGTCTGTTTCGGCGAGGCCGCCGGCGGCAAGCCTTTGCAGGACCACCTGGCGCAGATGAGCCTGCTGCGCATGGCCTGCGCGCTGGAGCCCTATCTGCGCGCCTACACCGCCGACCTGCAGCCGCGGTTCATCCTGGAGTTCCTGCTGTTCGACGAGGACTTCCCCCACTCGGTGCGCTTCGCCGCCGCCCAGATCGAAACCCACCTGCTGCGCCTCGGCCGGCACGCCGAAGCCGCCGCCCACGCCGGGCCCGAGCGGCTGGCGGGACGCCTGAACGCCCGGCTCGCCTTCGCCGACCCCAAGGAGCTGACGGCCTCGGGCGCCGGCCCCTTGCTGCGCACGGTCAGCGACGAGTGCGCCCGCATCCACCAGGGCGTCTACGAGACCTTCGTCGCCTACCCGCTCGAACAACGACTGCCCGCCTAGCGAGACCGCCATGCTGCTGGAGATCCGCCACCTCACCGAATACCACTATGCCGAGCCGGTGCGCGAAAGCGTCATGGAGCTGTGGATGCAGCCCCAGAAGGCCGGCAGCCAGCGCCTGATCACCTTCGAACTGGACCTCGCCCCGGCCGCGCAGCTGTTCTCCTACGCCGACGCCTACGGCAACGCCGTCTATCACTTCGACGTGCCGCAGCCGCACGAGCGCCTGACGGTGCAGGCGCGCTCGGCGGTCGAGACCTTCCCCCACCCGCCGCTGCCCGAGGCGCTGGACCGGGGCGAGTGGGACCGGCTGCGCAGCGAGTTCGTCCAGGGCGACTGCTTCGACTTCCTGCGCCAGCAGGGCTTCGCCGCGCCGACCGAGGCGTTGCGCGGCTTCATGCGGCGGCACGACGTCGACGCCCTGCGCCGCCTCGACCCGCTGTCGGCGGCGCACGCCCTGGCGCGGCGCATCTACGACGCCTTCGAATACCAGCCCGGCGTCACCGAGGCCGACAGCCCCATCGACCAGGCCCTGGCGGCCGGGCGCGGCGTCTGCCAGGACTTCGCGCACATCATGATCGCGATCTGCCGGCTGTGGGGCGTGCCGGCCCGCTACGTGTCGGGCTACCTGTTCACCGACCGCTCCGAGGGAGGCGACCGCTCCGATCCCGACGCCACCCACGCCTGGGTGGAGGTGTTCTTGCCGTCGCTGCGCTGGGTCGGCTTCGACCCGACCAACAACGTCCTGGCCGGCGAGCGGCACGTGGCGGTGGCGGTCGGCCGCGACTATGGCGACGTGCCGCCCTCGCGCGGGGTCTACAAGGGCGAGGCCGAGAGCCAGCTTCTGGTCGAGGTCTCGGTCCGCCGCGCCCGCACCGCCGTCGCCGAGCCGGAGTTCCTGCGCGTGGCCCGGCCGACCTTCGCCGCCGAGGGCCGCAGGCGGGCGGCGGCGCTGTTCCGCGACCAGCAGCAGCAACAGCAGCAATAGCGCCGCCGGTCAGGCGACCAGAGCGGCGTCCTGGCAGCGCAGGCCGTTCACCTTGACGTCGGCCTGCCCCAGATGGACCCCGAGCAGGCTGGTCAGGGCGCTGACCACGCCGTCCAGCGGCGCGGCGACCGGCGCCAGGGTCGCGCCCAGGGCGGACACGATGGGACCGACGCCGATGTTGAGGCCGAGCAGGCTGACGTTCAGGCTGATGTTGCTGAGCAGGGACGAGACCACCCCTTGCAGCAGGTCGTTGGACGACACCGTCTTGATCGTGCCCGCGTCGATGTCCGCCTGACTGAAGGTGACGTTCTGCCAGGTCACCCCGCCCAGATTGACCTGGGCCTGGGCGGTGGCCTGCAGGATCAGCAGGTTGAGCAGCATGGCCGGGTTGACCGTCATCGGTTTGGTGAAGTCGTTGATCTTGGTCACGTCGATCTGGCCGATGGCCGCCTGGCCGATGCTGGGCTTGACCGCCAGGGTGGCCGAGCGCGAGCCGCTGGTGCAGTTGATCGCCGCCAGCTTGGCCTGGCCGGAAGCGGCCTCGACGAAGATCGGCAGGTTGATCAGCCCGGCGCCCGTGCCGTTCAGGGCGCTGCCGGACGGCAGCACCTGGGCGTTGATGTAGAGGCGGGTCTGGGCGGTGCTGACCACCACGGTGTTCTTGTCGGTGATGGCGATCCAGGGGGAGTTGTTCGGCGGCTCGCCGATCCCCAGCCAGACGTCGACATTGGCCAGGCCGCCGACGTTGGCGCCCAGGGTCAGCTTCACCTGACGCCCGCCCTCCGACAGGGTCAGGATGGCGTTGGCCATGTCGAGGGCGCTGAGCTTGATGTCGGCGCCGGAGCCGCCGGCGATATGGTCCTGCTGGGCGTAGGGGCCAAGGCTGATGATCTTGTTGAGGTCGGCCGGAATGAGGTCGCCGGCGGCGTTGGCGATCTGACGCACCGCCAGGGCGGCCGAATCCTGGCCGTTGGTGTTCAGCAGGTCCGACAGCACCTTGAGCGCGCGGCCGGTGGTGACGTTCGAGTTCAGCACCGTGTCGTACGAGACGCCGACCAGCTTCAGGTCGGCCCGCAGGGCGTCGATGTACTGGAAGAGGTTGATGTTGGTGTTGGCCAGCTGGTTGTAGTCCATGACCGACAGGTTGATCTGGCTGCCGGTCAGGGCGCTCAGCAGCGAGTTGGCGACGCCGCCTTGCAGCGACAGCAGCCGCGTGCCGATCGAGAAGCTGGCCAGCTGGGCGCTGGCGGCCGTGGCGGTGCGGCTGATGTCGATCTGCGGCTTGCCAAGTATGGCGGCGCCGAAGAACAGGTCGGCCTTGCTGTTCACAGTCACGCGGGCGGCGTTGGGCGAGGCGGCGTTGGCCTGGAAGCGCTGGGCGGCCGGCACGGTGCGGTCGGGCGTGTAGACGCCCGTCACCACTTTGACCATGACGTTGGAGCCCAGGGCGTTGGCCGCGGCCGTCGCCTGGGCCGCCGCCGTGGCGTTCGGCAGGTCGCGGGCCGCGGCGAGGGCCGCGAGGTCGGCCGCGCCCTGCAGCTTGCGGCTTTGCAGGAACACTGAACCCAGGTCCACCGCCAGGGCGGCGCAGACCAGGATCAACACGCAGGAGACGGCGGCGATCACCGAGACCGCGCCGCGCCGGTCCTGCGCGAAACGATGCAGCCATCGACGCATCAGTAGCCTCCCAACTGGATGACGGCTGACCTCTGGATGGTCGTGGCCGGCATCGGGACCAGCTTGGTCAGCGCCCAGAACGGCGAACCGGAGGCGTCGTAGGAGATCTGCACGGTGAGGGATTGCGGCTGGCTGTTGACGCTGACCTTGGCCGCATTAGCGTTCAGATAGGCGTAGCTGGTCATCTCGTTCTGCAGCACGCCCTGGGCCAGCGTCTGCCGCTCGTTGGCGTCCAGCCCGGCCACCGCCACACGCGCGGCGTCGTTGGCGATCTGCTGGAGCGCGTGGGCGAGCCAGAAATATCCGCCGTACGAGATGATCCCGGACAACAGCACTAGAAACAGTGGGCCGACGATCGCGAATTCGACCGCGGCGGTCCCGTCATTGCGAGAAAGCCAAGCCCCAAACCACCGCCTCAGGACGATCATTCAAGATCTCCCATGTTGCGCCTTAGGCCTGAGCTCTACCCATATTAGAAAAACATCCCGTTAATTCAGAACGGGTTTCTGTCAAAATTACTACCGAAGGTGTCGTAATCTATTTGACGTACCATAGTTGGTGACAGAATACGCGCAGATCAGCGCTCAATACTTACAGAAGAAGTATGAGTTTCCATTGGCGCGCCGCATCACGGCTCCGCGCCTGCAGTCGGCGTTCCTTTGCGCATACGCGCGCCGACCCTCGCACGATAATGCGGTCAGCGTATATTTCCCGTTAAACGGGAAGCGATAAATTGTCGCAACCGCTCAGGCGTCCGGGAACACGTGCGCGTGGTCGGCGGCCAGCCGCAGGGTCGAGCGCACCTCGACCCCGCCCAGGTCCCTGCGCGCGAAGCTGGCCTCGATGCGCTGCCCGTCGGCCGTGCGCCCCTCGACGACGCCGACAGGGCCTTGGACCGTCAGGCGGTCCACGGTCACCTCGAAGCCGCGTCCCGGCTCGGCCAGGGCGAGCTGATGCGGCCGCACGAACGCCGTCGCCGCCCCGTCGCGGACGCCCTCCGCCGCCAGAACGACGGGACCGCTGGCGAAGCGTCCGCCCTCGACCCGCCCCTCGAAACGGTTGGCCTCGCCCACGAAGCCGCAGACGAAGGGGCTGGCCGGACGGTCATGGACCTCGTCGGGCGCCCCCACCTGCTCGATGCGGCCGGCGTTGAGGATGGCCACGCGGTCGGCCAGCTCCAGCGCCTCCTCCTGGTCGTGGGTGACGAAGATGGTGGTGACGCCGGTGGCGTCGTGGATGCGCCGCAGCTCGCGGCGCAGCGACTTGCGGACCGTGGCGTCGAGGGCGCCGAACGGTTCGTCCAGCAGCAGCACCCGCGGCGAGACGGCCAGCGCCCGGGCCAGGGCGACCCGCTGGCGCTGCCCCCCCGACAGCTGCGAGGGAAAGCGCCGGCCCAGCCCGCCCAGTTCGACCAGGCCGAGCAGTTCGTCGACCCGGGCGGCGATCTCCGGCCGCGACGGCCGCTCGCGGCGCTTGCGCACGTCCAGGCCGAACGCGACGTTCTTGGCCACCGTCATGTGCTTGAACAGCGCGTACTGCTGGAACACGAAGCCGACCCGCCGGGCGGCGGCGTTGAGATAGGTGACGTCCTCGTCTTCGAACAGCACCTGGCCCCGGTCGGGGAACTCCAGGCCGGCGATGACGCGCAGCAGGGTGGTCTTGCCCGAGCCCGACGGCCCGAGCAGGGCCAGCAGCTCGCCGTCGCGAATGTCGAGGCTGACGCTGTTGAGCGCCGGATAGCGCCCGAACCGCTTGTCCACCGATCGGATAGAGATGGTCATGAACGGGATCGTCTCCGGATCAGTGCGGCGCGCCGGGCCGGACGTGGTTGGCGGCGTGGACCTGCGGCTGGACGATCTCGAGGATCGACTTGAGCACCAGCGTCACGATGGCCAGCAGGCAAAGCAGCGCCGCCACGGCGAAGGCGCCGACGAAATCGTACTCGTTGTAGAGGATCTCGACGTGCAGCGGCATGGTGTTGGTCAGGCCGCGGATGTGGCCCGAGACCACCGACACCGCGCCGAACTCGCCCATGGCCCGGGCGTTGCACAGCAGCACGCCGTACAGCAGCCCCCAGCGGATGTTCGGCGTGGTGACCCGCCAGAAGGTGGTCAGCCCGCCCGCCCCCATCGAAACGGCGGCCTGCTCCTCGTCGGAGCCTTGCTCCTGCATCAGCGGGATCAGTTCGCGGGCGACGAAGGGAAAGGTGACGAACACGGTCGCCAGCACGATGCCCGGCACGGCGAAGATGATCTTGACGTCGTGGTCGAGCAGCGTCCCGCCGAACCAGCCCTGAGCGCCGAACACCAGCACGTAGATCAGGCCGGCGACGACGGGCGACACCGAGAACGGCAGGTCGATCAGGGTGATCAGCAGCGCCTTGCCGGGAAAGTCGTGCTTGGCCACCGCCCAGGAGGCGCAAAGGCCGAACAGGGCGTTGAACGGCACGGCTATGGCGGCGGTCAGCAGGGTCAGCTTGACGGCCGCCAGGGCGTCCGGCGTCGAGACGGCGGCCAGGGCGGCCCCAGCCCCCTTGCGCAGCGCCTCGGCGAACACCGCGCCCAACGGCAGGATCAGGACGGCGGCCAGGAAGACCAGGACGACGCCGAGCACCAGCACGCGGATCCACAGCGGGTCCTCGGTGGCCCGGCGGGCGTTACGGGTGACGGGCGCGGTCAAACGAACCTCCTCGCCCAGGCCTGGATGGCGTTGATGACCAGCAACATCAGGAACGAAACGCCCAGCATCACCACGGCGATGGTCGCGGCGGCCCCGTACTCGTACTGCTCCAGCTGGATGATGATCAGCAGGGGCGCGATCTCAGACTTGAACGGCATGTTGCCGGCGATGAAGATCACCGAGCCGTACTCGCCGACCCCGCGCGCGAAGGCCATGGCGAAGCCGGTCAGCCAGGCGGGCGCCAGGGCCGGCAGGATCACCCGACCGATGATCGACAGCCGCCCGGCGCCGAGGCTGGCGGCGGCCTCCTCGACGTCGGCGGCCAGGTCGCGCAGCACCGGCTCCAGCGTCCGGACCACGAAGGGCAGGCCGATGAAGGTCAGGGCGATGACGACGCCGACCGGATTATAGGCCGCCTTGATCCCGACCATCGCCAGCTTGGCCCCGACCCAGCCGGTGGGGGCGTAGAGCGAGGCCAGGGCGATGCCGGCCACAGCCGTCGGCAGGGCGAACGGCAGGTCGACCACGGCGTTGATCACCGCCTTGCCGGGAAACTCATAACGCACGAGGGCCCAGGCGGTCAGGGCGCCGAACAGGCCGTTGACCACCGCCGCGACCAGCGAGGCCCCGAAGGAAAGCTGATAGGCCCGCAGCGCCCGCTCCGAGAAGGCGGCGGCCAGGAAGCCGTCGAAACCCAGCCCCGCCGACTTGATCGCCACCGCCGACAGCGGGATCAGCACGATCACCGACAGGATCGTCAGGGTCACGCCCATGGTCAGGCCGAACCCGGGGATCGCCGTCCTGCGCCGGAACAGCGGCGGGCGGGCGGGCGGGCGGGGCTGAGGCCGGCCGTCGGCGGCTGCGGTTGGAGACGAGACGCTCATGGATGGATTACGCGGCGGCCTGCGGCTGTCCGGGCGCGGGACGCCCCGCGCGCTGCATCATTGGCCGCATTCGATCTCCTCGCCGCCGCCCGTTTGAAAGCGCGCCGATAATTCCTACCGGCCAAGGGGGGTCAATCTAGATTTTCCTGCGTCGACGCCCAGAAAAACTGGCCGATGACGACCAGTTGAGGGCGACGGCCCGGCGGGCGTCAAGTCACACCGCCGTGCGCCGGTCTTGCCGAGCCGTCGAACATGACCACGGCTTCATTTGACCATGCCTTCGCCGGCGGCGATCAATCCATGAATTCGGGAGGCGCCATGCCCGCCAAAACATCCGTCCTGGCCCTGGCCTTGGCCGCCGCCCTGGCCGCCGGACACGCCCTCGCCGCTCCGGCCCCGCCGGCCGCGCTGACGGTGGTCGCCGACGACGTCGACCGTTTCTGGACGGCCTACGACGCCGCGCGCGCGACGCAGGACCCGGCTGAGCAGCGCGAGCGCTTTCAGCGCCTCTATATCGATCCCGGCACGCCGGGCCTGCGCGCCTTCATGCAGGCCAAGGGCTACACGGCCCAGTCCTATGTCGACGCCGTCCGCGCCTATCCGCGCTTCTGGGAGACCGCGCGTCCGCGAACCGCGCGGGTGAAGGGCCTCCTCCCCCGGCTCCAGCCCGGCCTGGACCGCTTTCGCGCCCTCTATCCCGCGCTTCGGCCGGCGACGGTCTATTTCGAGATCGGCGCGCTGAAGTCGAGCGGAACCACCCTGGACGACAAGGTGCTGATCGGCGCCGAGATGGCGACCGGCGACGACGGCGTCGACGTCTCCGAGACGCCGGAACGGCTGCGCGTCGCCCTGACCCGCTACTTCGCCGCCCGCCCCTTCGACGACATCGACGTCCTGGTCATGCACGAGTTGACGCACACGCAGGAGCGCGGCGAGCGTCGCACCTTGTTGGCCCAGGCGCTGTACGAAGGCGTCGCCGACTTCGTCGCCGAGCGGACGACCGGACGCCTGCCCGCCCTGCCCTATGTCGCCTACGGCCCCGCCCATGCGGACGCGATCAGGACGGCGTTCGCGCGGGACATGATGGCCAGCGACTACGGCGCCTGGCTCTACAGCAACGCCGACAATCCGTTCGGCGTCCGCGACCTGGGCTACTATGTCGGCTACGCGATCTGCGAGGGCTATTACCGGCGGGCCAAGGACAAGCGGGAGGCCGTCCGCGCGATGATCGAACTGGACTTCTCCGACCAGGACGCGGTGCGGCGCTTCGTCGATGCGTCCGGATACTTCGGCTAGGGCGTGGACTCATAAGCCCGGGTCCAGATTCGGATAGAGGCGAGCAGGACGGCGGCGAGGAAGTTACGCGCGAGTTTGTCGAAGCGGGTGGCGATGCGGCGGAACTGCTTGAGCTTGCAGAAGAAGCGCTCGACGAGGTTGCGCTGGCGGTAGATGGCTGGGTCGATCGAGCGTTTCACGACGCGGCGGACACAGCTTGGGATGGCGGCTTGAGCGCCGGAGCGCGTGATCAGTTCGAGCACGGCGTTGTAGTCGTAGCCTCGGTCGGCGACGACGGCTGTCGGGATCGGCAGGTCGTGAAGCAGGCCCGGCACGGCGGCCATGTCCGAGGCCTGGCCGGGCGAGAGCAGCAGACGGACCGGCAAGCCATCCTGGTCGACGACCGCGTGGATCTTGGTGCTCAGTCCTCCACGAGAACGGCCAATGGCGTGATCCGGGCCCCCTTTTTTCCGCCGGCGGCGTGCTGGTGGGCTCGGATGATGGAACTGTCGATCAGTTGCATCGACTGCGGCGACTTCGCCGCCAGCGTCTCAAAGACCTTCAGCCAGACCCCCGCTTTCGCCCACCGGTTGAAGCGGTTGTAGATCGTCGTGTGCGGCCCGTAGCGCTCCGGAAGATCACGCCACGGCGAGCCCGTCCGCAGCACATAGAAGATGCCGTTGATCACCCGCCGATCATCGACCCGCGCCACCCCTCTCGGCTTGTTCGGGAGCAGCGGCTCGATCAGCCGCCACTCCGCCTCACTCAGATCGTAACGCGCCATCCCAAGGCTCCCTTCGGTCGCCTTGAATCAAGCGTCGTCCACTACAGCAAGCGTTATGAGTACACGCCCTAGGCGGGGCTTAGCCGCCCGCAGGCGGGAGCTCGTTCAGACATCCCGAAGGATTGGTAGGCCGGCTGGGACTCGAACCCAGGACCATTCGATTAAAAGTCGAATGCTCTACCACTGAGCTACCGGCCCGCTCATGAAGAACCGCGTGAATCGGCCCTTGGAGAGCGGCGCGGACCATAGTCGCAGCGTCCCGCCCCGGCAACCGGCTAATCTCGGGCCGGAGCAAGCCGCCGCCCCCGCCGTCGGACCTTTCGCCGCAGCCGCCGCGCCGATGACGCCCAGGCCGGCCGGGCTTAGAATGGCGCCTGGCGTTGCGGCCCCTCGTCCGACCCCGCATGTGCGAGGCCACGCGGCGTGCGCAACCATCCTGGAGCCGGGCTCCATGCGGACGATCGCGGCCTGTCTGTACGCGCTTGTGATCGGCGGCTGCGCCAGCCAGACCGTCCAGCAGGGCGCGCACGCCGCCCATACCGCGGGCGACACGGCCAGGGACGGGGTCGGCGGCGCCGTGGCCGCGCCCCTGCACGACATCAACGTGCTGCGCACCAAGATCCCGCCGGCCCTGCTGGCCGCCCGCGACGCGCCCTACGCCCGGCCGAAATCGATGAGCTGTGCGGCCCTGGCCGACGAGATCGGGCCGCTGGACGCCGCCCTTGGCGCCGACCTCGACCGTCCGAAGCCGGCCAGGGACGCCGACGCCGTCGATCGCGACGCCCTGGCGGCCGGCGGCCTCGCGGTCGACGCCATGAAGGGCGCGGCCGAGGGCCTGATCCCGTTCCGGGGCTGGGTGCGCCGGCTGACCGGCGCGGAGCGCCACGACAAGCTGGTGCGGCAGGCGGTCTCGGCGGGGACCGTGCGCCGCGCCTATCTGAAGGGCGTCGGGCTGTCGAAGGGCTGCAAGCCGCCGTCGGCGCCCGCGAACGAAGCCCTGGCCGCCGTCCCCGCGCCGCATCCGGACAAGACGCCCCCCGCCGCCGTGACGACGGTCGCGCCCGCCCCGCCGCCCGGTCCGCCTAGTCGTTGACGCCCGCCAGGTGCCGGGCGCGGAAATCGCGCCGGAACGCCTCGAACCGGCCGTCGGCCACCGCCGCGCGCATGGCCGCCGTCAGCGCCTGGAAGAAGGCGATGTTGTGCCAGGACAGCAGCACCTGGCCCAGGATCTCCTCGGCCTTCACCAGATGGTGCAGATAGGCCTTGGAATAGCCGCGGCTGGCCGGGCAATCGCTATCCGGGTCCAGCGGCGTGTCGTCCTCGGCGAAGCGCGCGCCCTTGAGGTTGATCGGCCCGTCCCAGGTCCAGGCCTGACCATGGCGGCCCGACCGGGTCGGCAGCACGCAGTCGAACATGTCGACGCCCCGCGCCACCGCCTCGACGAGGTCGATCGGCTTGCCGACGCCCATCAGATAGCGCGGCCGGTCGGCCGGCAGCAGAGCCGGCGCGTAGTCCAGCACCTCGCACATCGCCTCGTGCCCCTCGCCCACGGCCAGGCCGCCGAGGGCGTAGCCGTCGAAGCCGGTCTCGATCAGCCGTTCGGACGATTCCCTGCGCAGGTTCGGGAAGGTCGAGCCCTGCTGGATGCCGAACAGGGCCTGGGTATCACGCTGACCGAACGCCGCTTTGGACCGCGCGCCCCAGCGGGCCGACAGCTCCATCGCCTCGCGCGCCCGCTTCTCCTCGGCCGGCCAGGACACGCACTCGTCGAGCTGCATGACGATGTCGCTGCCCAGGAGGTCGGCCTGGATCTGGATCGACCGCTCCGGCGACAGCACGTGGCGCGAGCCGTCGATATGGCTGGCGAAGGTGACGGCGTCCTCGGTGACCTTGCTGATCTTGGACAGCGACATGACCTGGAAGCCGCCGCTGTCGGTCAGGATCGGCTTGTCCCAGCGCATGAACCGATGCAGGCCGCCCAGCCGCGCCACCCGCTCGGCCCCGGGGCGCAGCATCAGGTGATAGGTGTTGCCCAGGATGATGTCGGCGCCGGTCTGCTTGACCTGATCGACGGTCAAAGCCTTGACCGTGCCGGCGGTGCCGACCGGCATGAAGGCGGGGGTGCGGATGTCGCCGCGCGGCGTCGACAGCACGCCGGTGCGCGCCGCGCCGTCGGTCGCGTTGATCTTGAACGGAAAGGAAGCCATCAGGCCGCCGCGAATAGCAGGGAAGCGTCGCCGTAGGAATAGAAGCGATAGCCGCCCTCGATGGCGTGGCGATAGGCTTCGCGCATGGTCTCCATCCCGGCGAAGGCGCTGACCAGCATGAACAGGGTCGACTTCGGCAGGTGGAAGTTGGTCATCAGCATGTCGGCGGCCCGGAACCGGTAGCCGGGCGTGATGAAGATCGCGGTCTCGTCGGCGAACGGCTGGATCAGCCGGTCCTCGCCGGCGGCGCTCTCCAGAAGCCGCGCCGAGGTGGTGCCGACGCAGACGATCCGGCCGCCAGCTGCGCGCACGGCGTTGAGGGCGTCGGCGGTCTTCGCGCTCACCTCGCCGAATTCGGCGTGCATGCGGTGCTCGGCCACCACCTCGGTCTTGACCGGCAGGAAGGTGCCGGCGCCGACATGCAAGGTGACGAAGTGCAGCGACACGCCCTTGGCCTTCAACCGCTCCAGCAGGTCGGGCGTGAAGTGCAGGCCGGCGGTGGGCGCGGCGACCGAGCCGTCCTCGCGGGCGTAGACGGTCTGGTAGTCGCTGCGGTCGCGCTCGTCCTCGCCCCGCTTGGCGGCGATATAGGGCGGCAGCGGCATCAGGCCGTGTTCGGCGATGGCCATGTCGAGATCGGGACCGGCGAGGTCGAACGACAGCACCACCTCGCCGCCCTCGCCCTTCTCGGCCACGACGGCGTCGAGGGCGTTGAGCAGGCAGGCGCGATCGGTGGTCCCGGCGAAGGCGACCCGGTCGCCGACCTTGAGCCGCTTGCCGGGCTTCATGAAGGCGGACCAGCGGCTCGGCGACAGGCGTCGATGCAGGGTGGCCTCGACCGCCACCGGCGAGCCGTCGCCGCCGCCTTCCGTGCGGCCGGCGCGCAGGCCGTTCAGCCGGGCCGGGATCACCCGCGTGTCGTTGAACACCAGGGCGTCGCCGGGACGCAGGAAGTCCGGCAGTTCGCGGACGACGTGGTCCTCAGGCGCCGCGCCGGGACGCACCACCAGGAGGCGCGCCGCGTCGCGCGGCTCGGCCGGGCGCAGGGCGATGCGGTCGTCGGGAAGATCGAAGTCGAAGTCGGAAAGCTGCATCGGGTCAGTTCAACGCCGTCCTGGCGCAGGCGGACGGCCGGCGCGGCGTCTCGCCCAAAGGGCGAGGGCCGACGCCGCCGTCATGCGCGCGGCTTCGCCGGGTCAGGCGTCGGCGGCGACCCGCATCGAGACGATCTTGCCCGGCTCGCGCGGCGGCTCGCCCTTGGGCAGCGCATCGATCAGGTCCATGCCTTCGACCACTTCGCCCCACACCGTGTACTGGCGGTCGAGGAAGGTGGCGTCGTCGAAGCAGATGAAGAACTGGCTGTTGGCCGAGTTGGGGTTCGGGGTGCGGGCCATCGAGCAGACGCCGCGCACGTGGGGTTCGTCGTTGAACTCGGCCTTGAGGTTCGGCTTTTCCGAGCCGCCGGAGCCGGTGCCGGTCGGGTCGCCGCCCTGGGCCATGAAGCCGGGGATGACGCGGTGGAAGACCACGCCGTCATAGAAGCCTTCGCGCGACAGCTCCTTGATGCGCTCGACGTGGCCGGGGGCCAGGTCGGGACGCAGGCGGATCGTCACCGGGCCGCCTTCAAGGGTCATGATCAGGGTGTTTTCGGGATCGGCGGCCATGGGTCGGCTCTCCATTCTGGATCGTTGGCAGGCGTTCTAGACCGGACGCCCGCCGGCTGGAACCCCGGGGCTCGAGTTTTCCGGCAACGGGGCCGCGCCTAGGGCCTTTCCTTTAGAACCAAGGATTTAGAACCACAGATCGCGAACGCAGCGCCCATCGCGCGGCAGGTCGTCGAAGGTGTCGAGGCCGTCGAAGTGATCAATGGGAAGATCGGCCACGGCCTCGGGATCGGCCAGGCGCAGATTGACCGCCATGCGACGTCGTCCTTCCGCGTCGATCCGCAGGCCGCGCCAGCACAGGACGCAGCCGCAGGTCGGGCAGAAGCGGATTTCGAGGGCGGGGTCGGCCTTGCCCTGGCGGACATAGGCCGAGGCCTCGCCGTCGAGGCGCATGCGCCCGCCCTCGTAGTCATAGGCCCAGAGCGCCCCATAGCGGCGGCAGAGCGTGCAGTTGCACGCCGTGGCGGGACCTGGGTCGCCTTCGATGATCCAGCGGCAGGCCCTGCAGTGGCAGGCTCCCGTCAGCATCGCCCCCTCCTTTCGCGCTCGCCCGCTCCGTCCGGGGCCGGCGGACCGCTCAGCCCGCCGGAATCGGCAGTTGCTCGACCACCTCGACGCTGTCGCCAGGGAAGATGGCGAAGTGGGGATGGTCAACGAACATCGCGGCGGCGGCGTCGATGGTCTCGGCGCGCACGACCACATAGCCGGTGACGGCGTTGCGGAAGTCGGCGACGCCCGCCGGCGATATCTTCTTGGTGCGGCCGAGCGGGCCGCCGGTCTCGACCACGGCGTCGGCGTGCTGGCGCATCCAGGCGCCCCAGGCGGCGATGCCGGCGCTCTTGGTCTCGTCGCTGAGGTCCGGGATCGCCGCCGCCATGTTCGGCGAGCCCATGTAAAGGGCCAGGAAATTCTTCATCGTCTTGCTCCCTCATCGAGGCCGCCGTCCATCATCGGCGATCGCGGCGCTCTAGCCAAGGACGCCCCGGCGCGGCCGGCGCCGACAAAACGCGGCGCGGAAAATCCGCGCTTCGCCGCCGGCCGATGTCACACCGCCCGCGCCAGGCTCGTCCTTGTCGTGACGGCCGCCCTGCCCCGGCCGCAAGACAAACGAGGATGACCATGCAAGCCCGTCTCGACGCCCACGCCGTCGCTCCCGAAGCCTTCAAGCCGATGATGGCGCTGGAGGCGCATGTCCGCGCCTCGGGGCTGGAGCATTCGCTGCTGCACCTGATCAAGACCCGCGCCTCGCAATTGAACGGCTGCGCCTATTGCGTCGACATGCACGCCAAGGAGGCCCGCGCCGACGGCGAGACCGAGCAGCGGCTGTACATGCTTAGCGCCTGGCGGGAATCGCCGGCGTACAGCGCGCGCGAGCGCGCCGCCCTGGCCTGGACCGAGGCCCTGACCCTGCTGGCCGAAAGCCACGCGCCCGACGAGGTCTATGAGGCGGTCACGGCCGAGTTCTCGCAGGCCGAGGTGGTCAACCTGACCCTGGCCATAGCCACGATCAACGCCTGGAACCGCTTCGGGGTCGGCTTCCGCCTAGTCCACCCGGTCGCCTAGGCGCGACGCGGCGCGCCTACTTCACCCGGACCGGAACTTCGATGTCGCAGACCGAGAAGTCGGCGCCCCTGGCCGCGCGGGCCTTGGCCGCCAAGGCCGCGAAGGCGGCGCCCCGCGGATCGAGCACTTCGATCCGCGGGCGCTCGCCGGCCGGGATGTCGGCCAGGACGCGGACCTTGAGCATCCTGTCCTGCGGCGCCGCCACCGGCTCGCCGGTCTTGATCGCCCGGACCACGTCGAGGCCGAAGATCACCCGTCCGAAGGCGGTGTAGCGCTTGTCCAGCGACGGATAGGCCTGCCGCATCAGGAAGAACTGGCTGTTGGCGGTGTCGGGCCCCTCGTCGCGCGCCATGCCGAGCACGCCGGGGCAATAGGTTCCCCAGGCCGCGACCTTGTGGTCGGCGGTCATCAACGCGTAGTCCCAGCCCTGGCTGACAGCCGGCATCGGCCCGACGAAGCCGAGATCGGCCCCCATGGGATGGGCGAAGGCGACGAAGCCGCTGTCGGTTCCGCGCCGCCAGGTGAACTCGCCCTTGAGGTCGGGCTTGTCGGAACCGCCCTCGCCGGTGTCCTTGGGATCGCCGGTCTGGGCCATGAACCGGTCGATCACGCGAAAGAACGTCCGCCCGTCGTAGAAGCCGGCGCGAGCCAGGGCGCGCAGGCGCTCGACATGGGCGGGCGCCGCCTCGGGAACCATCTCGACCAGCACCCGGCCCTTGTCGGTGTCGACGACCAGCACGTTCTGCGGGTCGGGCGCGCGCCAGTCCGCCGCCGTCGCGGCCGCCGCCAGGGCCGGGCTGGAAAGGCCGGGCCACAGCAGGCCAAGCGCCATCGCGCCGCCCCCCGCGAGACCGACGGCGACGGCCCGCCGCATCACTTCACCTGCGCGGGCAGGTCGACGTCGCAAACGCTGAAGCCGTCGCCCTTGGCGTGCTTCGCCGCCTCGACCAACTGCCTGAAATAGGCGCTGCGCGTATCCAGCACCTGGACCTTGGGGCGTTCCTTCTCGGGGATGTCGGCCAGCAGGCGCACCTGGACCATCTTGTCCTGCGGCTGCGGAACCGGCTCGCCGGCCTTGATCTTGCGCACCACGTCGAGCCCCGAGATCACCCGGCCCCAGACCGTGTAGTTGCGCTCCAGCTGCTGGCTGAAGCCGCGCATCAGGAAGAACTGGCTGTTGGCCGAGCCGGGCGCCTGGGCGCGGGCCATGCCGGCGACGCCCGGGCAGAACACGCCCCAGGCCTGCACCTCGCCCGTCGCCGTCAGGGCCATCAGCGCCGAGGGCTGGCTGCGGGCCGGGACCGAGCCGACGAAGCCGCTCTCCAGCGCGCCGGCCGCGCCGACCGGGACGAAGGGGGTGGCCGCGCCGCGCTTGAAGGCGAACTCCGGCTCCAGATCGGGCAGCTTGGAGCCGCCCTCGCCGGTGTTCTGCGGATCGCCGGTCTGGTCCATGAAATCTTCGATGACCCGGAAGAAGGTCAGGCCGTCGTAGAAATGCTGGCGGGTCAGTTCCTGGATGCGGGCGACGTGGTTGGGCGCCAGCTCCGGCGACAGCTCGACGACGATGCGGCCCTGGTTGGTGTCGATCACCAGCAGGTTCTGCGGATCGGGCGAGCGCCAGTCCGCCGCCGAGGGGCCGGCGGCGGCGGCGGACGGCGGCGCGGACGCCTTCTTGGGCGCGGCCTGGGCCGACGAGGCCGCCGCCAGGACGGCGGCGGTCAACAGCAGGGCGGATCGCATGAACAAAGCTGGTCCTTGAGGCAGGAGAGGAAGACGATAGGCGGCCCGTTGCCGCACGCTGAAGGCGTTTTTGCGGCCCCGGCCGATCAGCTCTTGCGGGCTTTCTGCAACAGCCGCGCCTGCACGCCGGGCGAGACGAACTTGGCGACGTCGCCGCCCAGCTGGACGATCTCCTTGACCAGCCGCGAGGCGATGGCCTGGTGCCGGGGATCGGCCATCAGGAACACGGTCTCGATCTCGCGGTCGAGCTGCTGGTTCATGGCGGTCATCTGGAATTCGTATTCGAAGTCGGCCACCGCCCGCAGGCCGCGGATGATCATCTGGGCGCCGACCTCGCGGGCGGTGTGCATCAGGAGGTTGTCGAACGGGTGGACCACGATCTCGGCCCGGGACCGCAGATGCGCCGTCTCTTCCTCGATGATCGCCACCCGCTCTTCCAGCGAGAACAGCGGCCCCTTGCCGCGGTTGATGGCGACGCCGATCACCAGCTTGTCGACCAGCTTCACGGCGCGGCCGATGATGTCCATGTGGCCGTTGGTGATCGGGTCGAACGTTCCCGGATAAAGACCGACGCGCGTCATGTGCCTCCCCCGTCTGCGCCGCAGCAACGTTTGGACGAGACGCGGCCTATGCGCCGTCTTGCTCGCCCTCTTGCTCATCGCCTTCCGCTTCCGCAAGGCGTTCGACCGAAACGACGTGTTCGTCCTCGGCCGTGCGGAAGATGGTTACGCCACTTGTATTTCGCGCTGCAACACGGATTTGCGCGACGGGGCACCGTATCAACTGCCCCGCGTCGGTCACCAGGAGAATCTCGTCGCCGTCCTCGACCGGGAACGAAGCCGCCAGGCGGCCGCCCTTCTTGGACAGGTCGTGAGCCAGCATGCCCTGGCCGCCCCGGCCGGTGCGCCGATAGCCATAGGCCGACGTGCGCTTGCCGAAGCCCTCGGTGGAGACGGTGAGGATGAACTCCTCGGCCCCGCCCAGCTCGCCGATGCGCTCGGGGCTGAGGGCGGCCTCGCCGGCTTCCTCCTCGCCCTCGCCTTCGTCGGGAACGGCGGCCTCGTCGACCTCCTCGCCCGACGCCGCGCGCATGGCGTTGGCGTGCTTGAGATAGGCGGCCCGCTCGGCCGGCGTCGCATCGACGCCGTGCAGGATGGCCATCGAGATGACGCTGTCGCCGTCGGCCAGGCGCACGCCGCGCACGCCGGTGGACTCGCGGCCGGCGAACACCCGCACGTCGGTGACGGCGAAGCGGATGCAGCGGCCCAGCGCCGTGGTCAGCAGCACGTCGTTGTCGTTGGTGCACAGGCCGACGCCGATGATCGAGTCGCCCTCATCCAGCTTCATGGCGATCTTGCCGGCCCGGTTGATCTGGGCGAAGTCGGACAGCTTGTTGCGGCGGACATTGCCCGACCGGGTGGCGAACATCACGTCCAACCGGTCCCACGTCGCTTCGTCCTCGGGCAGCGGCAGGATCGAGGTGATGCTGTCGCCCGGCTCGATCGGCAGGATGTTGACCCAGGCCTTGCCGCGCGATGTCGGCGTGCCCAGCGGCAGGCGCCAGACCTTGAGCTTGTAGACCTTGCCCACCGACGAGAAGAACAGCACCGGCGCATGGGTCGAGGCCGAGAAGACGCGGGTGACGGCGTCCTCGTCCTTGGTCGACATGCCCGAGCGGCCCTTGCCGCCGCGATGCTGGGTCCGGTAGGTGGCCAGCGCCGTGCGCTTCACATAGCCGCCGTGCGTGACGGTGATGACCATGTCCTCGCGGGCGATCAGGTCCTCGTCCTCGACGTCGGCGTCGCCCTCGACGATCTGGGTCCGCCGCGGAACGGCGAAGGTCTCGCGCACCTCGATCAGTTCGTCGCGGACGATCCGCATGATGTTGTCGCGCGACGACAGGATCTCGAGATAGCCGGCGATGGCCTTGGCCAGCTCCTCGGCCTCGCCGAAAATCTCGTCGCGGCCAAGGCCGGTCAGGCGGGCCAGGGTCAGGGCCAGGATGGCGCGCGCCTGCTCGTCGGTCAGGCGGATGCGCTCGCCTTCGACCAGCACCGTGCGCGGATCGGCGATGAGGTCCACCAGGGGCATCATGTCGCCGGCCGGCCAGTCGCGGTTCACCAGGCGCTCGCGCGCCTCGGCCGGGTCCTTGGACGAACGGATGATCTGGATGAACTCGTCGATATTGGCGACGGCGATGGCCAGACCGACCAGCACATGGCCGCGGTCGCGGGCCTTGCCCAACTCGAACTTGGTCCGCCGGACCACCACCTCTTCGCGGAACTCGACGAAGCAGTCGATCAGCTGGCGCAGGCCCATCTGCTCGGGCCGGCCGCGGTTCAGGGCCAGCATGTTGACCCCGAACGAGGTCTGCAGCGGGGTGAAGCGGTAGAGCTGGTTGAGCAGCACCTCGGCCGAGGCGTCGCGCTTCAGCTCGATGACGATGCGCATGCCGACGCGGTCGCTCTCGTCGCGCAGGTCGGCGACGCCCTCGATGCGCTTTTCCCGCACCAGCTCGGCCACGCGCTCGACGAGGCTGGCCTTGTTCACCTGGTAGGGGATCGAGTCGATGATGATCGCCTCGCGGTCCTTGCGGATCTCCTCGATCCGCGCGGTGCCGCGCATGACCACCGAGCCGCGGCCGCTCATCAGGGCGTTGCGCGCGCCGGTGCGGCCGATGATCTCGCCGCCGGTCGGGAAGTCCGGCCCCGGCACGAGGTCTAGCAGGTCGTCCAGGCCGACCTCGGGGTCGTCGATCACCGCCACGCAGGCGTCGACCACTTCGCCCAGATTGTGCGGCGGGATGTTGGTGGCCATGCCGACGGCGATGCCGCCGGCGCCGTTGACCAGCAGGTTCGGAATTCGCGCCGGCAGGACGACCGGTTCCAGTTCCTTGCCGTCGTAATTGTCCTGGAAGTCGACGGTGTCGCGGTCGATATCGGCCAGCAGCGCCGTCGCCGCCTTGGTCATGCGGCTTTCGGTGTAACGCATGGCGGCCGGCGGATCGCCGTCCACCGAGCCGAAGTTGCCCTGGCCGTCGACCAGCAGCAGGCCCATCGAGAACTGCTGGGCCATGCGCACCAAGGCGTCATAGACCGACTGGTCCCCGTGCGGGTGCAGACGACCGATGACGTCGCCGACCACGCGGGCGGACTTCGAGTACGACTTGTCGGGCGTCATGCCCAGGTCGTTCATCGAATAGAGGATGCGCCGGTGGACCGGCTTCAGCCCGTCGCGCGCGTCCGGCAGGGCGCGGCTGACGATCACGCTCATGGCGTAGTCGAGGTACGAACGCCTCAGTTCGTCCTCGATGGCGATGGGGGCGACGCCGCGTCCAGGGACGCCGTCGGGGCGGCCGTCGCCCGGGGGAATGGTCGTGTCGTCTGTCACTGAACTTTACGGGAGAATTCTGGGGGCGGAATCGACATCGATTGCTCTTCGACGTTGTTAGCACCCCCAACGGCCCAGCGCAAAAATACTGACGCGGCCGCTTGCCTGACGGCGACAAAGGGCCAAGCTTGCGTGCTTTCGCAAGGAGTCCGCCGATGTCATCCGTCCTGAAATCAGCCGCGTTCGGCCTGATCGCCGCCGGGCTCGCCGCCGCCACCGCCGCCCTGGCCGCCGATCCGGCCCCCGCGCCCGTCCCGGCCGGGGCGACCGCCGAGATCAAGGGCCCGGACGGCGCCCGCCTCGGAACCGCGACCTTCCGGGAAGGCCCGACCGGCGTGCTGGCCCGCGTCGAGGTCAAGGGCCTGCCGCCCGGCTGGCACGGCATGCACTTCCACGAAAAGGGCGACTGCTCCGACCCTAAGTTCATGAACTCGGGCGCGCACATGAACCACGCCGACGCCAAGGTCCCGCACGGCCTGCTCAACCCCAAGGGCCCGGACTACGGCGACCTGCCCAACCTCTATGTCGCGGCCGACGGCTCGGGCGTCGGCGAGGTGTTTTCCAGCCTGATCTCCCTAAAGGGCGAAGGCGGCCGTCCCGCCCTGCTCGCCCCCGGCGGCCGCGCCCTGGTCATCCACGCCAGCCCCGACGACCACGTCACCCAGCCGATCGGCGGGGCCGGGGCCCGCATCGCCTGCGGCGTGATCAGGTGACATCCGCCGTCGCCGGGGCGCTGCGCGCGGAGCCCCGGCGTTCGGACAGGGCCACCAGGGCGACGCCGGCCATGGTCGACAGGCCGCCGACCACCACGTGCACGGTCAGGCGGTCGCCCAGGAACAGCGCGCCGATGGCGCAGGTGACCAGGGGGCTGAGCAGGAAATAGCCGGCCACCCGCCCCGCCTCGCGCCGCTGGACCAGCCAGAACATCAGGCCGGTGGCGAAGACGCTGGAGGCCAGGCCGGCGAACGCCACCGCCGCCCAGGCGAGCGGCGGCGCGGCGGCGATACGCTGGCCCAGATGCGGTTCGAACACGGCCGAGGCGCCCAGCAAGGCCGGGGCGGCGGCCAGGGCGGTCAGCCCCTGCAGCTTGAACGGCTTGATCCCCGAGGTCTTGCGGACCAGCACCGTGCCCAGGGCCCAGATGGCGCTGGCGACCGCGCCGACGCCGATGGCCTTGAGGTCGCGCGCCGCCCCGCCGCCCAGGGTCATCCACAAGACCCCCATGAAGGCGATGGCCATGCCGGCGGCCGCGGGCAGGCTCATGCGCTCGCCCAGCAGCAGCCAGCCGAACGCCGCCGTGAACGGAATCCACAGCTGCAGCGCCACGGCCAGCGGGCTGAGGTCGTGGGCCAGGGCGAAGCCGGTGTAGAGCACGCCGAAGTGAAGCGGCCCCAGCAGCAGCACGATCAGGATCAGGGCGCGCGGGTTGGGGAACGGCGGGCGGATGAACGGCGCCAGCACCGCCAGGGTCAGGGCGAACCGCGCCCCCGCCACGAACAACGGCGGCAAAAGCTGCGTCGCCACCTTGGCCGCCGCGTTGTTGACGCCCCAGACGGTGACGATGGCGACGATGGCCGCCCATTCGACGGGCGTCAGGCTGGAACGCGAGGAGTCGGACATGGCCAGCCTATAGCAGCCGGCCCGGCCTCCCCGCCGGCCTTATTTCCCTATTTCTTCTTCGAGGTCTTCAGGGCCTGGACTTCGGTCTCGGTCAGCTTGCGCATGGCGCGCACGTGGCACTTCATCGGGGCCGCGCCCATGCCCTGGGGCACGATCAGGTCGAGGTCGGCGCCGGTGCAGACATTGTCCATGCCGCCCCAGGGCTTGAGGCCGATGCGCTGGGTCCAGTCGACGTTCAGGCAAGGACCGAACAGCTTCAGTTCATAGACGTCGCGGACGCTGACATTGACATAGACCGTCTCCTGGTTCGGCGACGAGAAGCCGTTGACCTGATTGATCCAGAAGCACTGCCGGGGCGGCGTCGCCGGCTTGGCCGGCTTGACGTCCTGGGCCGAGGCCGAGCCTGCGACCGCGACGGACAGCACGAGGGCGAGGGTGAGGATGGATCGCTTCATGGCCGTACTCTCCACATTCGTCGACGACGCGCCGCGGGCGCGGAACGCCCAGGGCCGGGCATTATCGGCCGCAACCCCCGGCCTTGTCTCGCGCTTAGTGCAGCTTGAGCCTGCCGGAGACGCGCTCCTGCAACAGCCTCGCCACGGCCAGCACCGCCGTTCGCGCCGTTCCCAGTATGGCGCGGTGATGGTCGAGATGGAGCGACATGTACATGGCCTTGGCCACCAGCCCCTCGACGAAGAAGTTGGGGCCGCCGAGACCGCCCATCAGCGAGCCGACGCCGCGGCCGGCCCCGAGCGAGACCAGCGAGCCGAAGTCGCGATAGCGGAACGTCGCCTCGGTCGGCCGCTCACGCATCGCCGCGATCAGGGCGCGGGCGAGATAGTCGGCCTGCTGGTGCGCGGCCTGGGCGCGGGCCGGCGTCAGCCTGCCCTCCTCCCAGGGACAGGCGGCGCAGTCGCCAAGGGCGTAGACGCCGGGCGCCGAGGTCTGCAGCCGCGTATCGACGACGAACTGGTTCAGCCGGTTGACCTCCAGGCCGAAGTCGCGATTGGCCTCGGCCGCCTTGACGCCGGCGGCCCAGACGATCAGGTCGGCGGGAACCTCGCCGACGCTGGTGGCCAGGCCGTTCTTGGCCACGGCCGCCACCTTGGCGCCGGTCAACACCCGCACCCCCTTGCGCTCCAGGGCCTGCTGGGCGCGGGCTGAGATGCGCTCGGGCAAGGCGCCCAGAATCCGGTCCGCCGCCTCGACCACGGCGATCTCCAGCCTGAAACGCTGGTCGGCGGCCAGGCCCTGCTCGAACTCGGTCTTGGCCTCGATCAACTCGGCCGCCAGTTCGACCCCCGTCGCTCCGCCGCCGACGATGGCCACCCGCAACGGCTCGGCCGCCGCGAACGACGCGCGGGTGAAGGCCGCCAGCAGGCGCATGTGGAACCGCTCGGCGTCCTCGGCGCCCTCCAGCACGCTGGCGTGCTCGACGCCAGGCGTTCCGAATTCGTTGGAGCCGCAGCCGACAGCCAGCACCAGGCGGTCGAAGCTGACGGCGCGCTCGGGGATCACCGTCTCGCCGTCGCGATCACGCGTCTCGGCCAAGGTCAGGCGGCGGGCGTTCAGGTCGAGGCCGGTCACGTCGCCGAGGGTGAAGCTGAAATGGTTGCGCCGCGCCAGCAACGGATAGGACAGGCCCTCCTGATGGGTGTCGAGCGTGCCGGCGGCGACCTCGTGCAGGGTCGGTTTCCAGATGTGGAACACCAAGCGATCGATCAGCAGCACCGCCTCGGGACCGCGTCGACGGCCGAGCCGCCGCCCCAACCGCGCCGCCAGCTCCAGCCCGCCGGCGCCGCCGCCGACCACCACGATCTCGTAATGCATGCAGGCACTACACCCGTCGGGCGCGGCGGCGGCAAGCGGCGGCAAAGAAACCGCCAAAGAAAAAGGCCGCCCGAAGGCGGCCTTTACGAAACGCGGCGGCGAAACGCCTAGAACGGGATTTCGTCGTCCAGGTCGGCCGAGAAGCTCTCGCGCGGGCCGGACGGCTGGGCGCGGCCGCCGGACTGGAATCCGCCGCCGCCGCTGGAATAGCCGCCGCCGAAGTCCTCGCCGCCGCGATCCTGGGCGCCGCCGCCCTCGCCGCGGCCGCCCAGCATGGTCAGCTCGCCCCGGAACTTCTGCAGCACGATCTCGGTGGAAAATTTCTCCTGGCCCGAATTGTCGGTCCATTTGCGCGTCTGCAACGAGCCCTCGATGTAGACCGTCGAACCCTTGCGCAGATAGCTCTCAGCCACCTTGACCAGGTTGTCGTTGAAGATGACCACGCGGTGCCATTCGGTCTTCTCCTTGCGCTCGCCCGACTGGCGGTCGCGCCAAGTCTCCGAGGTGGCGATCCGCAGATTCGCCACCCGGTCGCCCGAGTTCAGGGTGCGGATTTCCGGGTCCGCGCCCAGGTTGCCGACCAGAATGACCTTGTTGACGCTGCCCGCCATCGGACCTTCACCTTCTCACCAAGCGCCCGGCCGCATCCGCGGCGGGCGGGAATGTCTTATCAAGCCGCGACCCTAGACGAGCGGCGCGACGTGTCAATGTTCCACAAATGTTCGCATCGCCGACGCCCCTTCGCCGGCCGTCGACCTTACTGCGATATCGTGGGCGAGGCCGCCCCGACCGCCGTCAGCTTGCCGTCGCCGGTGCGGACCAGAGCGATGTAGCGCGGGCCGTCGAAGGTCTGCGAGACGAACACCCCTTCGGGCAGCAGGAAGATGAAGCTGCCCTGATAGGCGCCCATCAGATTCTCGCTGGAACCGCCGAGGCCGACGAACTTGAGCCGCATCGCCTCGAGCTGGCCGGCGCAGTACTCCAGGCTTGGCTGGTTCACCGACAGCTTGTTGAAGCGGACCGTGCCGTTCTTGAGCGGCACGGCGTGCCAGCAGACGCCCTTGTCGTAAGGCGCCTCGATCTTCTTGGCGCAGCCCGACAGCGCGACGGCCAGACCGACGGCCGCGGCCGCGATGGAGAACGAACGGATCATGGCGCAACCCTATATCGCGGCGTCCGCCGGCGCGAGCCCCCTCCCCCGGCGGCTCCCGGCGTTCCTTTCAGGCTAGATCTGCGGCACGCCGCAGGACGGCGTCTGCTCGACCAGCAGGCGGAAGCTCTTGTTGTCGCTGGACTGTTCGACGCGTCCCGGCACCAGCCGCAGCGTCTGCTCGCCCCAACGGCCGTAGCTGGCCCCGCCGGTGCGCTCGCACTTGCCGGCGAACAGGGCCTGCACGCACGCCCCCAGCGACTGGACCTCCGAAAGCTTGCGCCAGTCGCCGCCGGCGTAGCGCCAGCAGGCCTGGCCGGCCGGCTTCCCCGCGGGCTGGGCCTCGGTCGCCGCGGGCTGGGCCGCGGGGGCGGGCGGTCCGGCCGGAGCCGGCGCCGCGGCGGGAGCCTGCGGCGGCAGCGGCGTGATCGCCGGCCCCGCCCCGCTGGCCGCCGCCAGGGCGCCGCTCTGGTCGACGCCGACATCGAGCGAGCCGGTGGCCACGCCGTTCTTCTTGGCGCAGTCGGCCAGGGTCGCCAGGCCGACGAACTGGCCGCCGACGAAGCAGCGCAGCTCCCGCTTGGGATCGAGCTTGGCGTCGTCGTCGCGGCCCATCTCGACCACCAGGCCCGGCTGGCCGGCCGGAGCGGTCTCGGGCGTCTTGGCCCCTCCGTCGCGCGACATGACGAGCTTGGCCAGGCCCAGGCCGGCGACCAGGGCGACGGCCACGCCGCCGACGATGACGACCCTGCGGTCCTTCAGGAAATTCATGGGCTCTTGGCTACGCTGTCGCGGTTGCGGTTTCAAGACAGCCGGATCAGCCGCCGCCGTTCAGGCGGGCGAGGCCGGCCTGGTAGTTCTTGATCTGCGCGGTCAGATAGGCCGGCGCTTTCCCGGTCGGGGTCGCCGGCTTGGGGTGCAACTTGGCGTCGAGGTCCTGATAGGCGGTGCGGATGGTGCTCAGCGCCGCCTGCAAGGCGGTGTTGATCGCATTGGCCCCGTCCTTGGAATCGAGCGCCATGTTCGGCGGCAGGTTCAGGCCGTAGACCTTGGCCTGGTTCGGATCGACCTTGCCCTTGGAGTTGGTGGCGACGGTGCGCACCACCCCCTCGGTCAGGCCCAGGGCCGTCAAGGCGTTCTTGCCCGGCGCGCCGGCCATGATCTCGACCGTCGACTTGGCGTTCATCGGCTCGATCTGGAGACGGCTGGTGTTGGTGTCCTTGTCGGTCACCACCGAGACCTTGACCTGGAAGCCGGCCGCCCGCTGGACCTTGACCGCCAGGGTGGCCAGGGTGTCGTCGGCGGCGATGGTCACGGCGGCGGGCCTCGCCCCCGGGCTGGTGCGCACCAGGAACTGATCCCCCGCCCGCACCGAGGTCGCCGAGGTCAGCAGGGTCGAGTCCTGATAGCTGAGCGTTCCCTTGGGCAGCCCGAGGCGGTCGAGAACGCTGGAGCCGTTGGGGTCGACCGCGATCGAGGTCGGCGCAGCCTGCCCGTCCTGGGCGGTGAAGCGCCGGGTCCAGCCGACGGCGCCGGTCTGCGGATCGATCTGGGCGACATAGCCGTCCTTGGCGTCGGGCTTGCTGGGGTCGGTCGAGGCCGACGAGCCGGCGATCCAGACCTGGCCCCCGGAGACGGTCAGGGCGCTGGCGCCGTCGTCGCCCTGCCCGCCGAAATAGGTCAGCCGGTCCGAGGCCTGCGGCCCCAGTCCTGTCGACAGCTTGGCGACGAAGGCGTCGACGCCGCCGGAATGGGCGGTGTTGACGCTCCCCGCCGACAGCGCGCCGTTGCGGGTCGACCCGGCCACCACGATGTCGGCGCCGTTGAACGCCACCCCGGCGATCGAGCCGCCCTGCAGGTCGCCCAGGTCGCGGACGCCGGCGGGCGTCGGCGGGCCGGAAGGCTGCAGGGTGAACTGCCGCACCACGCCCCGCCCGTTCTCGACGCCGGCGACGACCAGGGTGTTCCCGCTGATCGCCAGGCCGGCCGGCTTGTCGTCGCCGTACCCGCCGAACTGGGTGGTGAACTTGACCGTCGGCGCGCCCGAGGCGGTGGTCCCGAAGCCTTCGAGATAGCCGTCCCAGCCGCCGATCTGGCCGCCGCCGCCCGGCATCGGGGACTTGGTCTGGCCGGCGACGTAGACGGTCCCATCGGCGCCGAAGGCCACGGAATTGACCTGATCGTCCTCGCGCGCGCCGCGTCGCTCGGTCCAGACCTCGTCGCCATGGGCGTCGTACAGGGTGACGAAGCTGTCGGTCTTGCCCGAGCCGGGATCGGAGTTGAGCGCGCCCTCGACCGCGCCCTGCAAGGCGCCCTTGACCGAACCGGCCACCGCCACCTTGCCGTCGGGCGAGACCGCCAGGGCGTAGCCGTTGGCGGTGTCGGCCGCGCCCAGGGTGCGCGAATAGACCAGCGTGCCGGCGGAGTCGTACTTGAGCAGGGCGACGTCGCCCTTGCCCTTGATCGGCTGGCCGTTGTTGGAGCTGGAGACGTCGGCCAGCATGTAGACCGAGCCGTCCGGCCCGGTGACGGTGGCTCGCGTCGCCGTGACCTCTTTGCCCAGGGTGGTGGAGAACACCCGGCCGTCGACCCAGTTCGCCTCGCCCGGCTTGGCCGCCGGCGCCGACGAACCGGCCGGCAGGTCGCCGACCTGGAACTTGAGGAGCTGCTGGGCGGTCGATCCGGTGGTGGCGGACACGCCGTTCTTGACGGCGGTGCTGATGGCCCCGACACGCTGGGACAGGTAGATCGCCGGCGTCGAGGCCGGGGCCGAGAACGACACCTTCTCGATCGCCGATCCCTTGACCTTCAAGGACCACTCGTCCGGCCCGGCCGGCAGCGTGACCGTCTTCGAACCGACCTTGACCACCTTGGGTTCGGCCTGGGTCCGCACAGTGGCGAACCGGGTGTCGACGCCTGCGGCCTTGAGCTTGTCGTTGATGAAGTTGACCACGTTGGCCATGGTCCGCGGCGTCGATCCCATTTCCGACAGGTCGATCGGCACCTGGACGGCGTTGCTCTTCGAGCGCTGGACCGAGATGTCGAACTTCACGTCGCCCTGGAAGGCCTTGACCGCGTCGTCGGGGCCGCCGACGTGCACGACGCCCGTCTGATAGTTGTCGTTCTCCCTCTTGACCCCGACCGTCGACTTGGCGGCCTTGTCGATCGCGGCCCCTTCGGTGAGGCGCAGCTGGTCGAGCTTCATGCCGTTGAGATAGCCAAGGGTCTGGGCCAGCCCCGTCGAGAACAGCGACTGCACCCTGGCCTTCTCGGCGGCCGGCGTGCTGGCCGAGGCGTAGCGTTCGGCCAGGCCGCTCAGGGTGTTGAGCGCCTGATAGAGCGCGAACATCTTCTGATAGTCGTGGCTGGCGCCGGGAACGTCGAGCTTGGCCGCGCCTTCGTTGACGAAAGCGCCGCCGCTCATCACCTGTTTGACCAGATCGTTGGCGCGCGGAACCTTGGCCTTCAGGTCCCAAGGCGGCGTCGGCAGCTTCTTGGCGGCCGCGCCGGCGCCAGGCGTAGCCGCGCCGCCGTTGGCGTTGACCCCGGCCTTGGAGAGATAATAGCCAAGCAGGCTGCTGCTATCGAAGGTTATCACCGGCGACGCCGCTCCCGTTGCGGTATGCGGCAGGTTGTCGCGGATTCGCCTTCCGAAAAGTTAACGCCCGTCAACACATCGACCGTGCGCGGTGAAAATCCGGCTGGGCTCGGCCCAGGCTCGGCGTGCGGGCCGGTCGGCTCCCCCCATGGGGCCGCAAAGCCCCGCTAGGCGGCGATCAGATGCGATCCGGCCAGCCCGCGCAGGACGGCGTCCCGGCGCGCGCGCCACTCGTCGGCGAGGATGGCGAGCAGCACCACGTCGCGCCATCGGCCGTCCTTGAGCACGTGCCGGCGCATGTAGCCCTCGCGGCGGAAGCCGGCGGCGGCCTGCGCCTTCAGCGCGGTGTCGTTGTCGGCCAGCACCTGGGCCCAGATCTTCTCCAGCCCCAGCTGGTCGAACGCGCGGTCCAGGCCCAAGGCCTGGGCGGCTCGGCCGGCGCCGCGGCCGCGCGCCTCGGGATCGCCGATGTACCAGCCCCATTCGGCCCGACGATGCCGGCCGTTGAGGCCGGACAGGGTGAGAAAGCCGGCCGGCTGGGCGTTGCGGGTGATGATCCAGCCCATGCGGTCGGGATTGCCGCGGAAATCGTCGAACCAGCGTTGGTGGTGATCGAGGCTTTCAGGCGCCCCGTCGCTCATCCAGCGATCGACCTCGCGTTCGCGACGCCAAAGGAAAAGGCGTTCGCAATCGTCTTCGCGAAGATCCCGCAGGTCGATCATAGGTCGAGCGCGCTCCTTATCTTCATCTATAGCACGCCGGCGCCGGCCCGTCCGCCGCTCAGGGGCGCTCGGACAGGGGTTGGATCAACGATTTTCCGGCCGCCTGCGGCTCGGCGACCTCGACCCGGCCGCTCTGCTTGTCGAACAGGCAGAACACCCGCCCCTTCATGTTCTTCATGTGGCGCTGCGGCCACGTCCCCTCGATCACCGCCACCGTCGAGGCGGCGAAGCTGTCGGCGTAGGCGGTCATGCGGGCGTCGCGAAAACCGCTGGCCTGGATGCAGGCGGCCTCGGACCGCGAGCGCAGGCGGTCCCAGGACTGCGGCGACGAGGCCTGGGCCTGCGAAGCGGCCAGGCAGGCGACGGCGGCGAGGCCGGTCAGGACGGCGCGGGCGGTTGTCATCGGCGGACTCCGGTCTGATCAGGTCGCAGGATGTTGGAACAGGTCGCGGGCGGGAAGATGGCCGCCCTTCCCGCTTATCCCTGCTTGAACAGCGACAGCACCACCTGCGGCGCGGAGTTGGCGATCGACAGGGCCTGGGCCCCGAGCTGCTGCTTGACCTGCAGGGCCTGCAGCTTGGCGCTCTCCTTGGCCAGATCCGCGTCGACGAGGTTGCCCACGCCGCTCTGCAGGACGTCCATCAGCTTGCCGACGAAGGTGTTGTGCGATTCGATCTGCTTGGCCTGGGCGCCCATGTCGCCGAGCGCCTGGCTGACATTGGCCATGGTGGCCTGGATCTGCGCCAGCGCGGCGGTGGCCATGGTGACCGTGCTGATGGTCGAGGTGGCCGGCATGGTGATGATGGCCCCGCCCAGCGACATGTTCTTGACCGACAGCGTCAGGAACGAATTGGCGTCGGCGTTGGCCAGGAACTTGATGTTGCCGGTCATCGAGCCGTTGAGGATGTTGGCCCCGTCGAAGGTGGCGTTGTTCACCATCTGCTGGACCTGGTTCAGCAGCGTGACGTAGTCGGCGTTGAGCGCCTTGCGCGAATTGGGGTCGAACGACGGGTCCAGGGCGGCGGTCACCTTCGCCTTCATCTGGATCAGGGTGTCGGAGATGGATTGCCCAGCGGTCATCGACACTTGCGCGATGGAGTTCGCGCGGTCCAGGCTCATCTTCACCGCGTCGAGCGCGCCGATGTCGGCCCGCTGCCCCTGGGCGATGGCCCAGATCGCGGCGTTGTCCTTGGGATTGTTGATGCGCAGACCCGTGCTGATGGCGTTCTGCACGGTCTGCAGGTCGCCCTGGGTCTGGTTCAGGTTCTGCAACGCGATCAGCGCGGATTGATTGTTGTTCACGCTAATCGTCATGGCCTTCTCCTCCGACGCCGGACGAAGCCCGCAATCCGCGGCGCTCGACGACGCAGCGTCCGATTCGCAAGACTCGCCGTCTGCGAAGGAAGCTAGGAAGACATGGTGTCCATATGGTTAACGCGCGTAAACGCACGTTAACGGCCGCCGCGTCCCGCAGCGTCCGTGCAAGCAGCCCGCCCGTGGGGCGGCTTCAGGCCTTGGCGTCGATCACCGCGCCTCGGCGATAGGTCCGGTCCTCGCGCATCCGCAGCACCTCCTCGCGGGGCAGCTGCTTGACCACCTCTCCGGTTCGCCGGTCGATGGTCTTGTAGACGTAAGTGCCGGCGGCCTGGTCTTCCTCGATCACCAACCGCAGGTCCGCGGCGTCCTGGGACACGGCGGCGGCGCCGACGGCGCCGATGAGCCCGACGTCTCCGGCGGGCGGTTGCGGGGTCTGGCCGAAGGTCGGATCGGGAACGGCCTGAGTAATCCCTACCTTGCTCATTGCTCCACGATGTCGGCGTCGCCGCCGAATCCTCCTGGTGAAACCGCGAGACGGCGGAGACCGAAGCCCCCGCCGCCGCGGCCGGAGGCGGAGCCTGGGCCCCGCCGCCAAGCTTCGATTAGCGGAACAGGCCCAGCAGCGATTGGCTGGACGAGTTCGCGATCGACAGCGCCTGGATGCCCAGCTGCTGCTTGGTTTGCAGAGCCTGCAGCTTGGCGCTTTCCTTCGCCAGGTCGGCGTCGACGAGGTTGCCCACGCCGGCGTCGAGCGAGTCCTTCAGCTTGCCGATGAAGGTCAGGTGCGTGTTCAGCGCCTTAGAGCCGGTGCCGAGGCTGGCCAGAGCGGTGTTGACGTTGTCCAGCGAGGTCTTGATCGTGGCGACCATGGTCGTGGCCAGGGTCGCCGTGCCGATGGTCGCGGTGGCGGCCACGGTGACGTTGGTCCCGCCGAGAGCCAGGCTCTGGGCCTTGACCGTCAGACGCGAAGTACCGTCGGCGTTGGCCAGGGCGGCCAGGTCGGTGGCGCCGGTCTTGATCAGGTTGGCGCCGTTGAAGTCGGCGTTCGACACGGCCTTGGTGATCTGGTCACGCAGGGAGACGAAGTCCTGGTTGAGCTTGCTGCGGCTCGCCGTGTCCAGCGAGGTGTCCGAAGCCGCCAGGGCCTTCTGCTGCATCTGGGTGAGCAGGTCCGAGACCGATTGGCCGGCCGCCAGAGCGACGTCGATGGTGCTGGAGACGCGCGAGAGCGAGTCCTTCACCGAGTCGAGCGAAGAGGAGGTCGAGCGCTGGCTCTGGGCGATGGCCCAGATGGCGCCGTCATCCTTGGCGGAGGCGATCTTGAGGCCGGTGCTGATGCGACCTTGCGTGGTTTGCAGTTCGCTGCTGGTCGCGGCCAGGTTTTGCAGGGCGACGAGCGCGCCCACATTGGTATTGATGCTCGCCATGGCGATGGTTCCTATTCAAGGGATCCGGCGTCATTTTGACGGCCGGGGGCATTTTGCCCGCTTGGTAGGAAGCAATGACCGGGCCACTCGCCCGCCACGCGGAGACCTCCGCACGTTTTCCAATAAAATCAGCGCACTATTTCGGATTTCGACACGCCCGAAGCCCGGTCGTTTTTGCCCAGCGGGCCGTCGATAGGCAAAACAGTCCCGCCCGATGGGCAAAAAATGCCGATCAGGGGAAAGGGCCCGCCGGACGGGGGCTGCCCGTCCGGCGGTCGCGACCTATTTGAACAGCTGCATCAGCGACTGAGGCGACTGGTTCGCGATGGACAAGGCCTGGATGCCGAGCTGCTGCTTGCTTTGCAGGGCCTGCAGCCGGGCGCTTTCCTTGGCCAGGTCCGCGTCGACGAGGTTGCCCACGCCGGCGTCGAGCGAGTCCTTCAGCTTGCCGATGAAGGTCAGATGCGTGTTCAGCGCCTTCGAGCTCGTGCCGAGGCTGGCCAGGGCGGTGTTGACGTTGTCCAGCGACGTCTTGATCGTAGCGATCATGGTCGTGGCCAGGGTCGCCGTACCGATGGTCCCGGTCGCAGCCACCGTGATGATGCCGCCGCCCAACGACAGATTCTGAGCCTTGACCGTCAGACGGGACGAACCGTCGGCGTTGGCCAGGGCGGCCAGATCCACGGCGCCCCCCTTGATCAGGTTCGCGCCGTTGAAGTCCGCGTTGGTGATGGCCTTGGTGATCTGATCGCGCAGCGAGACGAAGTCCTGGTTGAGCTTGGCGCGGCTCGCCGTGTCCAGCGAGGTGTCCGAAGCCGCCAGGGCCTTCTGCTGCATCTGCGTGAGCAGGTCTGACACGGATTGACCCGCCGCCAGGGCGACGTCGACGGTGCTGGAGACGCGCGAAAGCGAATCCTTCACCGAGTCGAGCGAGGTCGAGGCCGCACGTTGGCTCTGGGCGATAGCCCAGATGGCTCCGTTGTCCTTGGCCGTCGCGATCTTCAGGCCGGTGCTGATGCGGTTCTGAGTTGTGGTCAGGTCCTCCTGGGTCGCGGTGAGGTTTTGCAGCGCCACGAGAGCGCCAAGGTTCGTATTGATCGAGTTCGCGATCATCGTCGGTACCTTCCATTCTGGTCGGAATTTTTGACGGCTTTTGCCGGGAGGGCGTTCTCGCCCGCCCCGGCCATCGCAAGCCCCGGGCCAGAGCCCGTGCGACCGCGACCGCGGCCGCGCCCTGAATTCCTTGAACTTTCGCAGCGCCCCCCGGACGCCGCCGCCGCATGGGCGCGGATCAGCCTTGCCGGGCGGCAAGTTCTGCCGGAACGGGGCTGGAAACGCGGTTACGTGGAAGCCTGACGCGAACGGGCCGCGCACCCCGAGGATGCGCGGCCCGTTCGACCGTCCGGAAACGAGGCGCGGACCTCCCGCGCCAGGCCCGCCGCGAAGGCGGGGTCAGGCGGCGGCCTGGGCCTGGCCCGACAGGCCCTGCATGACGGTGCGGTTGACGTCGATCAGGGCATCGAAATCCTCTTCGCGCCGCATCACGGCGCTGGAGTGGCGGTTCACCCACAGGCTGATCGAGATGATCTGGGCGCGCAGGGATTCAGGCAGCGCGTTGCTCGGGCTGGCGCAATCGGAGGCGAGCGCCGACCACAGGCGCTTGTTCCAATCGAGCGCCTCGATGCGGGTCTTCAGGTCGCCCTCGTCGGCCTTGGCGGCGTCCATGAGGGCGAGCGTGACCTGGCCGAACAGGCGATATTCGGCGTCGCGCGGGTTTTCAGCCCGCGCCGCCGCCTGCTGATAGGCCTGAAGCCCCATTCCCCAACCTTTCGTCTTCGTACTCGACCAGCTTCCGGCACAGCATCAGGGCCTTGTAGTACTCGCGGGCCATGATGTGCCGGGACGCCGCCACGCAATCGGCCAGGACGGCGGGATTGCGGATGACGTTCATGAATTCGTTCAGGCGCAGGGCGAACTCGTCGTAGTAGCGCGTGGCGCCGCCCTCATCGAGGTACATCATCATCACCGGGAAATAGATGTGCCGCGCCGGCGAATTGACGTCCTCGGCCTGCATGATGTCCTTCTCGCGCAGGACGGAAGCCTTGTTCTGCAGGATCAGCGTCCCGCGCCGGTCGCCGTTCTGCACCACGGCGCCGTTCAGAACGAACTTCTCGCCCGGCTTCAGCGACAATTTCAGAGGCATGCCCTCATGCTCCCAAAGCCGACGCGAGCCGGCGGCGACATCGTCGCGGCACGGTTGAGCGCCCCGTCCCGCACTGTGCGCGACCTTGCTGAAGGCAAGCTAAAGGGACGTGGTTAACGGGGCGTTGCCCGATCGCCCGCGCGGCCGGCCGCCTTTAACCTTCATTAAGCATGATCGCGCCATCCATGCGGTCTTCGAGGATGAGAATCGCAAGGGTCCTGGCATGTCCGCGCGCCGCATGAGCCGCTCAGAAATGCAGGCGTCGGCGGCCTCCGGGGCCCTGACGCCGGAGGCGGAGGCCGCCGCGCCGTTCCGCCTGCCGCCCGCCGCGGGCGCGGTCGGGGATTCCGCCTCCGCCGCCGCCCTGGCCCGCATCGACGCCGCCATCCGCGAGATCAACGCCGCCAAGATCCTGCCGCTGCTCGGCAAGGCCGCCGACGCCCTGCGCGGCGAGGACCACAAGGCCGCCGCTGACTGGGCGATCAAGGCCCTGCAGCAGGACGAGCGCAGCGGCCTCGCCTGGCACCTCCTCGCAATCGCGCGGGAAAAGGCCGGCGATTTCAGGACGTCGCTGCAATGTTATGAGTCGGCGCTTCAACTTCTGCCCGACGAGGCCGAGATCGCCAACGACCTCGGCCGCCTCGCCTACCGGCTCGATATGAAGGACGCCGCGGCCAAGCTGTTCCTGCATTATCTGGACCGCTATCCGGGATCGGAGGAAGCGGCCAACAACCTGGCCTGCGTGCTGCGCGACGACAACCGCTACGACGACGCCGTCGCCGTGCTGCGTCCGGTGATCCAGGCCTCGCCCGCCCAGCCGCTGCTGTGGAACACCCTGGGCACCGTCCTGGCCGAGCAGGGCGACCCGTCCTCCGCCATCACCTTCTTCGACGAGGCGCTGCGGCTGGACCCACACTTCGCCAAGGCCCGCTACAATCGCGGCAACGCCCGGCTGCCCCTGGGCCAGTACGACGAAGCCCTGGTCGATTGCGAGGCCGCAATGGCCGAACCGCTGGCGCCGGACGAGGCGTCGATGATGCGCCTGGCCCGCTCGACCATCCTGCTCTGCCTGGGCCGCATCGGCGAAGGCTGGGACGCCTATGAGGAACGGCTCGTCCCGGAGTTCCACGACGTCACCCACTTCATGATCGACCGGCCGAAATGGACGCCGGAGTCCGAGCTCTCCGGTCGTTCGCTGCTGCTGATGGGCGAACAGGGGCTGGGCGACGAGGTGCTGTTCGCCAGCACCGTGCCCGACGTGCTGGAGGCGCTCGGCCCGCAAGGCCGGCTGGCCATCGCGGTGGAGAAGCGGCTGGTCGGCCTGTTCCAGCGCTCGTTCCCACAGGCCGAGATCGGCGCCCACGCCACCTACAAGGTTGACGCCCACACCATTCGCGGCGCGCCGTTCGTCAAGGATTTCGAGGCCATCGACCTGTGGGCGCCGCTCGCCTCGCCCCTGCGCCGCTTCCGCCGTTCGGTCGAGGCCTATCCGGATCGGCCGTCCTTCCTCAAGGCCGACCCCGAGCGCGTCGCCCATTGGCGCGGCGAACTGGCCGCCCTCGGCCCCGCCCCCAAGGTCGGCATCCTTTGGAAGAGCCTCAAGCTGACCGGGGCGCGGCGGCGCTACTTCTCGCCCTTCGAGCACTGGGAGCCGGTGCTGCGCACGCCCGGCGTGCGCCTGGTCAATCTTCAGTACGGCGACTGCGAGGCCGAGATCGCCGAGGCCAGGACCCGCTTCGGCGTCGACATCTGGACGCCCCCCGGCGTCGACCTCAAGAACGACCTCGACGAGGTCGCGGCCCTCAGCTGCGCCGTCGACCTGGTGACCGGCTTCGCCAACGCCACCACCAACATCGCCGCCGCCTGCGGCGCCGAGACGTGGCTGATCTCCCCGCCCGGAGTGTGGCCCAAGCTCGGCACCGACCGCTATCCCTGGTATCCTCAGGCCCGCGTGTTCAATCCCGAGGAACAGGCCTGGCGGCCGACCATGGAGGCGATCGCGGCGGCGCTGACCGAACGCTTCGCGCTCTGACGGCGGCGCGCCGGACGCCGGGAACGGTCTTCCCGCAGAGGGGTTGAATCGATCAGCGCCGACCGGTGCGCCGGCGCGAGCGAGGAGGCCGTCCATGCCCGCGAACAGCGACAGCGCCGACTTCGACGATCAGGACCTGGCCGAGGTCTTCGACGAGACCAACCTGACGGACGACGGGGCCGACATCGCCAATTTCGACGACATCGACGACGTCTACGACGCCACCCGCGCCGACGGCGACGCCGATGAGGACGACGACTACGACGACTTCGACCCGGACGACTACGACGAGGACGACGAGGACGACCTCGACGGCGCGCCCGAAACCGAGGCGGGCTACGCCGACGAGGACGACGAGGACGAGGACGAAGGAACCGCCGACCTCGACGGCGTCGATCAGGTCTCGACGCGCGACCGCGACCGGTTGTCGCGCTTCGAGTCGTCCCGCCTGTCGGACGACGAGCTGCGCGAGCTCGGCTACGCCGACGGCGACAAGGAGCCGCGCCGGTGACCGCCGTCCCTCGCCGTCCCCGGCCCCGCGCGCGGCCCGCCGCCGATCCCGCCTCCGGGTTCGATCCCGCTCCAACCCAGGCGCAGCTCGACGAAGCGCTGGACGAAGCGCTGGAGGAGACCTTCCCAGCCTCCGATCCGCCCGCCCTCACCCGCCCCCGGCGCGGGGCCGCCGACAAACCGGCTTGAAACCCGCGCGTCCCGCTTTAGTTTGAAGGGTTCAATCGAACACTTGTTCGAGACGGCCGCGCCGGCGCGTCTCGGGGGACAGGGCATGAGCCAGCGTTTCGAAGGCACCAGCGATTACGTCGCGACGGAAGATCTCAAGGTCGCGGTCAACGCCGCCATCGCGCTGGAGCGCCCGCTGCTGATCAAGGGCGAGCCGGGCACCGGCAAGACCGTGCTGGCCTACGAAGTGGCCAAGGCGCTCGACGCCGCCCTGCTGACCTGGCACATCAAGTCGACCACCAAGGCCCAGCAGGGCCTCTACGAGTACGACGCCGTCACCCGCCTGCGCGACAGCCAGCTCGGCGACGAGCGTGTCAAGGACGTCAAGAACTACATCAAGAAGGGCAAGCTCTGGGAAGCGTTCGACGCGCCCAAGCGCCCCGTGCTGCTGATCGACGAGATCGACAAGGCCGACATCGAATTCCCGAACGACCTCCTGCAGGAGCTCGATCGCATGGAGTTCTTCGTCTACGAGACCGGCGAGACCATCAAGGCCAAGATCCGGCCGGTGGTGATCATCACCTCGAACAACGAGAAGGAGCTGCCGGACGCGTTCCTGCGCCGCTGCTTCTTCCACTACATCCGCTTCCCGGACGAGGACACGATGCAGGCCATCGTCGACGTCCACTTCCCCGGCATCAAGCAGAAGCTGGTCTCCGAGGCGCTGCGCATCTTCTACGACATGCGCAAGGTGCCGGGCCTGAAGAAGAAGCCCTCGACCTCGGAGCTGCTCGACTGGCTGAAGCTGCTGCTGGTCGAGGACATCGACGAATCGGCCCTGCGCGAGCGCGACCCGACCAAGCTGATCCCGCCCCTGCACGGCGCCCTGCTCAAGAACGAACAGGACGTCCATCTGTTCGAGCGGCTGGCCTTCCTGGCCCGCCGCGAGGGCGCGGGCGGGCGGCCGGGCGGCAATTGAGGCTTTTCCGCCCCGACTGGCCAAATTGACTGCGTCCCGAGCGAATGGTTTGAGGGCCGCGTCCGGAGCTAACAGCGAATTCACTGGCGCTTCACGGATGGCGGGATCACCCTTTCCGCAACAGCATCGGAGGCGGAAGCCAATGAACAAAGCCCTGGTCCTGCTCCTCAGCGGTGTTGCGGCGGCGAGTCTGGCGGCATGTCATCCCCCGCAGCCGCGCAAGCAGGCGGCCAAGGCCGCCGAAGAGGCCGGCTCGACCTACAAGACGATCAGCGCCCTCAACTGCCCCGAAGCCCAGGGGCGGCTGAAGCGCACGGCCGCGGATTCCGACGGCAAGAGCTGCACCTACATCAACGACCGGGGCTCCGAGATCACCCTGACCCTGGTCGACCTCGACGGCGGCGACGCCAAGAGCACGCTGGAGCCGACCGAGGCCGAGCTGAAGGCCCTGCTGCCCCCGCGTGACTCCAAGGCCGCCGCGCACGGCCCGTCCGAGGGCGGCGGGGACGACGTCAACATCGACCTGCCCGGCGTGCATATCCGCGCCAACGACAACGGCGCCCGCGTCCGCGTGGCCGGCGTCCATATCGACGCCGACGACGACGGCGCCAAGGTCGAGGCCAGCGACAGCGACAACGTCGTCGTCAAGAGCGAACGCGGCAAGGGCGGCGTCACGGTCGACGCCAACGACCAGGGCGCGGAGATCCGCGCCTACAAGGCCGGCCCCGGCGTCAGCATCACCTATATCCTGGCCTCCGACACCCCCGGACCGGAAGGCTACCGCCTGGTCGGCTACGAGGCGCGCGGCCCCTCCGAAGGCCCGCTGGTGGTCGCCAAGATCAAGTCCCGCTCCGAGGGCCGCAACGGCCAGTTCAACGACCTCAAGCGCCTGATCACGCTGAATGTCGGCGGCGGCGACTAGACGCTCGGGCGTCCCGCCTCAGGCGGCGGGGGCGACCTCCATCACCTTGTAGGTCAGGGGGCGGCCGTCCTCGTCGTTCACCGTGACGTATTCGCCCACGGCGAAGCGATGGTCGCCCAGGCGATAGACCACCTCGTCGTCGGCGTCGTCGGCCTCGTCATAGTCGAAGAACCACCGCCCGCCCCGGCGCGCCAGCCGGCCGTCGGCCGCGTCCTCGTCCGGCGCGAACCGGCGCACCGTGCACCCCGCCCGGCCCCTGGCGTACGCATCCTCGTCCAGATACCCGTCGGACGTCAGCGGCGCGATCAGCATGTAGCCGCGATGATCGTCGCCGTTGGCGAACTCGGTTCCCGGGTTGCGGGCTAGACGCATGACGATGCGGGACAGGCCCATGGGGCGCCTCCGTTGTCTTTTTTCAGTGCGACAGGAACAGCGACGGCGCGTCCGCCGCCAACAGGCTGCGCGTGGTGCCGCCGAAGATGAACTCCTGCAGCCGCGGATGGCCGAACGCGCCGGCGACGATCAGGTCGGCCTCCAGCCGCCGGGCGGCGGCCAGCAGCAGGCTGGCCGCCTCGCCGCTCTCGGAGACGACCTCGACCTCGGCGGCGACGCCGCGCGCGGCGAAGAACGCCTGCAGGCGAGCCGGGTCGGATTTGCGCGACGAAGCCGCCGGCGCGGCGACGATGACCACCCGGCGCGCCTTCTCCAGCAGGGGCAGCGCCGTGCGCGCCGCGCGGCTGGCCTCCTTGCCGCCATCCCACGCCACCATGACGCAGCCGTCCGCCCGCAGGCCCGGCCGGGCGACGATGGTCGGGCGCTGTTCGTCGGCGACGAGCTGCTGGAAGGCCTCGGCGAGCGGTCCCTTGCCCCGCGCCGCCTGGTCGTCGAACACCACCACGTCCGACAACCGGCTCTCCATGGACAGGGCGGCCCAGACCGGAGACTCCAGCGCGGTGAAGGCGACGCGGCCGCGACAGGTCTCGCAGGCGGCCCGGGCGGCCGCCTCGCCGGCGACGGCGGCCTCCTTGATGCTTTCGATGGCGGTGATCTGCACGCCGCCCATGAACCCCTCGCCCATCCACGGCATCAGGTCGGCGACGTCGGCCGGCGTGTAGATCGCCGCGATCTCGGCGCCGAAGGGCGCGGCGACGGTTTCGGCGGCTTTCAGCACGGCGGCGTCGCCCGATGCGCCGGCCAGGGGGGCCATGATCCGCGCCCAGCTCATGATCGTCTCTCCACAAAAGGCTTCGTTCGATCGGGTCGCAATGGTTGCTATTCTCCGTCCGTTGGGCCAGTTCGTCCAACCCGGTAAGCAAGGAACGATCTGGTGGCGAAAGGGCTGCGTCAAACTCGCGCGAGCAAGACCGCCCCACGGGCGTGGCAGCGGATGTTGTCGGGCCGGCGGCTGGATCTGCTCGACCCCTCCCCTATGGACATCGAGATCGAGGACATCGCCCACGGCCTGGCCCGCGTCGCCCGCTGGAACGGCCAGACGATCGGCGAGCACGGGTTCTCGGTGGCCCAGCACTCGGTGGTGGTCGAGGAGATCGCCGTCCACATCAAGCCGGACCTGGAGCCGCGCTGGCGCCTGGCCGCCCTGCTGCACGACGCCTCGGAGTACGTGATCGGCGACATGATCTCGCCGTTCAAGGCGGCGCTGGGCGTCAGCTACAAGGAGTTCGAGGAGAAGCTGGAGACGGCGATCCACGTCCGCTTCGGCCTGCCGGCCAAGACGCCCGCCCCGATCAAGAAGCTGATCAAGCAGGCCGACCGCGCCTGCGCCTTCTTCGAGGCGACCCAGCTCGCCGGCTTCTCCATCGAGGAATCCATCGGCTTCTTCGGCCATCCGCCGGAAGGCTACGGCCTGACCATCGACCCCCTCGCCCCGGCCGTCGCCCAGGAGCGCTACGTCCAGCGCTTCCACGTGCTGTCCGAGGCCGCCGGCTACGAGCCGGTGAAGGCCGCCTTCGACACGGAGTGACGACGTGACCCTGATCGTCTCGCCGCTCAGCCAGGTGCACGCCGTCATCGCCGCCCGCGCGCCCTCGCACCTCGTCACCCTGCTCGATCCCGCGTCGATGATCGACACGCCGGCCGGCGTGTCGCCCGAACGGCACCTGAAGCTGTCGGTCAACGACATCGCCGAGCAGGCCGAGGGCCTGATCCCGCCCGACGAAGCCCTGATCCGCCGCATCCTCGCCTTCGGCGAAGCCTGGGACGAGGCGCAGCCGATGCTGATCCACTGCTGGGCCGGGATCAGCCGGTCGAGCGCGACCGCCTTCGTGCTGGCCTGCGCGCGCAATCCCGACACCGCCGAGCACGACATCGCCCAGCGGCTGCGCCAGGCCTCGCCCACCGCCACGCCCAATCGCCGCATCGTCGCCCTGGCCGACGACATGCTGGGACGCCAGGGCCGCATGGTCGAGGCGGCGACGGCCATCGGCACGGGGGCTTTCGCCTTCGAGGGCGCGCCCTTCGACCTGCCGGCGCGGTTCTGATCGCCGCCGGCCGCGCCGCACGCTAAGCTGGCGCCGAACCGAGGAGTCTCCCATGCGTTCAGCCGTCCTTCCCGGACTGGCCGTCGCCAGCCTGCTGGCCGGCTGCGGCGACAAGCCCGCCCAGCCGCCGCGCCCCCAGGCGCCAGCCCCCGCCGCGACGGTGGCCATCCCGCCCGCCCCAGCCTCGACGCTGGCCGGGCGCTACGAGGCCCTTTCGACCACGGCCGAGGCCTTCACCGGGCCGATCACCGTCGAGGGGACCGCCATCGAAAGCCGGATCGGCCTGCGCTACGAGGCCGCGCCGGTGGCCGAGGCGACGGCAAGCGACCTGGCCGACGGCGCGCAGAACTTCGCCGACCTGATGACGACGTCCAAGGCCGCCCGGGTCGAGATCCGCAAGGTCTCGCGGGAGGCCGTGCCCAAGGGCGCCCCCAACGGCGGTTTCTGCGGCGGCGGGCCGCCGACCTATCTGGCGCTGGCGCTCGACGGCGAGGGCCCGGCCAGGACGCTTCATCTCGCCGCGTTCCAGGGGGCCGACCGCCCCGGCGCCGGCAAGGCGGTCCAACTGTGCGGCGTGTTCAACTACGTCCCGCCCTCCGGCGGCTGACGCGCCAGGAGGAGGGCCGCCCTTGAACGCCTCGGTCGTCATCGGACTTTCCGCCGTGGTCGTCGCCTGCCGCGACGGCGAGGCCCTGGTGCTGACCGTCCGCCCGCAGGACGCCCAGACCCACAGGGCCTCGGCCCTGGCCGGCCTGCCGTTCGGGCCGTTCGATCCCGTGGCCGACCGCACCTTCGAGCTGGCCCTGCGCGCCTTCGTCGCCGCCCAGACCCGGTTCGAGCTGGGCTATGTCGAACAGCTCTACACCTTCGGCGACAAGGGCCGCGACGCGCCGCTGGCCGACATCGGCGCCGGCGCGGCGCGGGTGATCTCGGTCGGCTACCTGGCGCTGACGCCCCGGCCGACGGACACCTCGGCCCCGGACACCGCCTGGGCGCCCTGGTCACGCTACTTCCCCTGGGAGGATTGGCGGCGCGGCCGGCCGCGCGGCATAGACCAGGTCATCGCCCCCGCCCTGGCCGCCTGGGCCGACCGTTCGGACGAGCGCGCGGCGCGGGCCCGCGCGCTGTTCGCCCTCGACGGCCAACGCTGGAACCCCGAACGGGTGCTGGACCGCTACGAACTGCTCTACGAGGCCGGCCTCGCCCCCGAGGCCGACCGCGACCGCCGCCGCGCCCAGGGTCTCGCCGCCGAGGAGCCCGCCGCCCTGTCGGCCGCCCTCGGCGAGCCGATGATCTCCGACCACCGCCGCATCCTCGCCACCGGCCTCGGCCGCCTTCGCGGCAAGCTGCGCTATCGCCCGGTGGCGTTCGAGCTCACCCCGGCCGAGTTCACCCTGTCGGAGCTCCAGCGCGTGGTCGAATCGGTGGCCGGCGTGGCGCTGCACAAACAGAATTTCCGGCGCGGCGTCGAACGCACAGGCCTGGTCGAGGGGCTGGGCCGCCAGGATTCCGACACCGGCGGACGCCCCGCCGAACTTTTCCGCTTTCGCCGCGACGGGCCGAACACGGGGCCGGCGACCGGCCTCACCCTGCCGCTGCTGCGCGAGTAACGCCACCGTCGCAATTGCGCAAAGGAACTGTCGCGCCACTTTGCGCCGCCCGTCACAGACCACTGTTATCCGCCGAAGATCGCCCCGGCCGCTCCCACGCCGAGGGCGAAATCAGAGGGGATACTCATGTCAAAGACCCGCTTGCTCGCCAGCGCGGCGTTCGCCGCGCTCGGCCTCTGCGCCGCCCCGGCCCTGGCCGCCGAAACGGCCGCCGACGCCGCCGCGACCACCGCCGGCGCCGCCAATGTCGAGGAAATCGTCGTCTACGGCCGTGGCGAGACCCGCCAGATCCAGACCATCAAGGCCGACGACATCCAAGCCTTCACCCCCGGCACCAGCCCGATCAAGGTGCTGTCGAAGCTGCCCAGCGTGAACTTCCAGTCCGCCGACCCGTTCGGCGCCTATGAGTGGTCGGCCCGCATCTCGATCCGCGGCTTCAACCAGAACCAGCTCGGCTTCACCCTGGACGACGTGCCGCTCGGCGACATGTCCTACGGCAACTACAACGGCCTGCACATCAGCCGGGCCATCTCATCCGAGAACATCGGCCGCGTCGACCTGGCCCAGGGCACCGGCGGCCTCGACACCGCCTCGACCTCGAACCTCGGCGGCGCGGTGAAGTTCGTCTCGGTCGCCCCCGCCGAGAAGTTCGGCGTGCTAGCCGCCGTCACCGGCGGCAGCGACAACACCATCCACGCCTTCGCGCGCCTCGACACCGGCGTGCTGCAGACCGGCGGCCGCGGCTACCTGTCCTACGGCTATCAGAACGCCGACAAGTGGAAGGGCGACGGCGTCCAGAAGCAGCAGCAGGTCAACGCCAAGTTCGTCCAGCCGGTCGGCCCCGCGACCGTCACCGGCTGGATCAACTATTCCGACCGCCGCGAGAACGACTACCAGGACCTGTCGCTCGCCCTCATCAAGCGCGTCGGCTACAACCTCGACAACATCTCCAACAACTGGCCGCTGGCGGTGCAGATCGCCGACGTGGCCAACAATCGCGGCGACACCGGCGCGCCGGTGTCCAACCCGGCGGCGGGCACGGTCTATCCGGCCCCCTACACCACCGTCGACGACGTCTATTACAACGCCGCCGGCCTGCGGAAGGACACCATCGGCGGCGTCACCGTCGAGTGGCCGATCAACGAGAACCTGCGCCTCAAGGCCACCGGCTACGGCCACCACAACGAAGGCCAGGGCCTGTGGTTCACCCCCTATGTGCCCTCCCCCGGCGGCGGCCCGATCTCGCTGCGCACCACCGAGTACGAGATCAACCGCGCCGGCGTCATCGCCGCCCTGACCTACACCCTGGGCCAGCACACGCTGGAAGGCGGCTTCTGGTACGAGAACAACGACTTCAACCAGGCCCGCCGCTTCTACGGCCTGACGCGGGCCGCGCCGAACCGGTCGTCGACCTCGTTCCAGTCGAACCCCTTCGCCACCCAGTGGGAGTACGACTTCAACACCAAGACCTACCAGTTCCACCTGCAGGACACCTGGCGCATCACCGAGACGCTGAAGACCAACTTCGGCTTCAAGTCGATGAAGGTCGAGAACGAGGCGACCGGCGTCCAGGGCGCGACCATCTCGGGCTCGATCGACGTCAGCGAGGGCTTCCTGCCCCAGGTCGGGTTCAACTGGGCGGTGGGCGGCGGCGGCGAGGTGTTCGGGGACTACGCCCGCAACGCCCGCGCCTTCGTCAGCGCGGCCACGGCCGGGCCTTTCTCGACCAGCCAGGCCGGCTTCAACGCGATCAAGGACAAGCTGAAGCCCGAGACGTCCGACACCTTCGAGGTGGGCTATCGCTTCCATGCCGGCGACTTCGAGGGCGTGCTCGCCGCCTACTATGTCAGCTTCGACAACCGCCTGCTGGCGATCACCGTCGGCTCGGGCATCCAGGGCAACCCGTCGGCCCTGCAGAACGTCGGCTCGGTGACGGCCAAGGGGCTGGAGGCGGCCGGCACCTGGCGGTTCGCGCCTGACTGGTCGCTGTTCGGCTCCTACGCCTACTCGAACTCCCAATACGACGACGACACCAAGAACGGCGACGGCGTGGTGGTGGCCCCCACCGCCGGCAAGACCACGGTCGACACGCCCGACAACCTGGTCAAGGCCGAGCTGCGCTACGACAACGGCTCGTTCTTCGCCCAGGCCGGCGTCAACTACATGGGCAAGCGCTACTACACCTACCTCAATGACGCGTCGGTCAAGGCCCAGACCCTGGTCGACCTCAGCCTGGGCTACCGCATCCACGGCATGTCGCCCTGGCTCGACGGGCTGGAGGCGCAGCTCAACGTCACCAACCTGTTCGACAAGCGGTACGTGTCGACCATCGGCTCGAACGGCTTCGTCAACTCCGACCCGAACGGCGCGTTCCAGACCCTGCTGGCCGGCGCGCCGCGTCAGGCCTTCGTGACCCTGAAGAAGCAGTTCTAGACCGTCTCCGAGGCGGCGGCGGGGTCGGCTTCGGCCGGCTTCGCCGCCTTTTCCCGCATGCGGGCCCGCCAACGGGCCTTGATCATCGCCGAGGTTTCGCGCGAGCCGTCCGGGCTCCATCCCGGCGGGCCGAACAGATAGCCAAGCGCCTCGCGCGGCGAGCGGACGCGCAGCAGGTCGGCGCCGATGCCGATCCATTCGTGGAAGGCCGCCCGCAGCACGTTGAAATCGCCCAGGTTCTTGACGATGCCGTACCGGCACGGCTCGTCGTCGCGCTCGGGCTCGAAAGTGCCGAACAGCCGGTCCCAGATGATCAGGATGCCGGCGTAGTTCTTGTCGAGATAGCGCGGGTTGCGGGCGTGGTGGACGCGGTGGTGCGAGGGGGTGTTGAACACCGCCTCGATCGGCGCGGGCAGCCTGCGGATGGTCTCGGTGTGAATCCAGAACTGGTAGACGAGGCTGATCCCCTTCTCGATGGCGATCATCGCCGGCGGGAAGCCCAGGAAGGCCAGGGGCAGCCACAGCAGCCAGGTGCCGGCGACGCCGCCGGTCCAGGTCTGCCGCAGGGCGGTCGACAGGTTGTAGTGCTGCGAGGAATGGTGGTTGACGTGGCTGGCCCACCAGAAGCGCCGCTCGTGGCTGAGCCGGTGGAACCAGTAGTAGGTCAGGTCCTCCAGGAAGAAGATCGCCACCCACGCCCACGCGGCCGTCATCGGGATGTCGAAGAGGCGGTGCTGGTGCGCCCACAGGGTCGCGGCGAACACCGCCCCGGCGGTCAGCACGCCGGCGACGGTGCTGCCCAGGCCCATCAGCAAAGATACGGCGGTGTCCTTGGCCTCGTAGGCGGCGCGGGCGCGGCCCAGCCGGGCCAGCACGATCTCCAGCACGATGGCCACGATGAAGAACGGCGTGGCGAGGGTCACCGGATCGAAGGCGGCCTTCATGACGCGGGCCCCTCGCCGAACGGCGAAGCGCCGTCGCCGGTCAGGAGCCGGATGCGCGGGGCGCCGGGATCGTCGAGCCGCACGGTCAGCCGGCCCGCGACGACCGGGCTGGCCGCCACCCGCGCCCAGGGCGCGGCGCGGGCGACAAAGCCGTCGCCCAGCCTGAAGATCATCAGCGCCTCGTCGCCGGAGCGCGCCACCGCCCCCGCCCCGTCGGCGGCGATCCAGGGCGTGGCGGGGCTGGCGTCCGGGAACTCGTCGGCGAGCACGCGCAGGGCGCCAGCGGCGTCGAGCTTAGGCGGCGGGCGCGAAATCCTCGCCCAGGCCGTGAAGCCGACCAGGATGGCGATGGCGGCGGCCGAGGCCAGGGTCTGAAGCAAAAACGCCCAACTCATGCGGGCTTCCTCCCAATCCTGGGAAGGGTCCGCCGGGTCGGACCAGCCCGTCAAGAAAAATGACGCGCCCGTCACCGAGCGCGCCAGTCGAACCTTCAACCAGGAACCGAAACCTAGAACTTGCGGATATAGGCCACCGACCAGACGTTGGCCGCGCCGCCGTCGTTGTAGTCGTAGCGGGTGTAGTCGCCGCGGACGCCGTTCTTCTCGTCGAACAGGTACTGGGCGCCGACGCCGTAGTTCCAGCTGTTGCCGCCGGCCACCGAGATGTTCGGCGCCTTGGCCTTGACGTCGGTGTCGCCGTAGCCGACCCGGGCGATCAGGTCGAGATTGGGGCTGACCGGCAGGAAGCCGACCCCATAGGCCGCGACCTGGCTGTTGGCCTTGGTCTTCACATTGACGCCGTTGACGCTGACCGTGTCGCCCTGCAGGCCGCCGGACAGTTCGCCCTCGACCCCGAGGTAGCGGCCGAAACGGGCGCCGAGGCGGCCGGTGACCGCGCCGTAGCTGGGCCCGTCGTTGTCCAGATAGCTGTAGCCCAGCGTACCGTAGCCGGAGATGGGCGCGAAGCTTGACTGTTGAGCGAAGGCGGGAGCCGAAACCGCGAGCGTCGCCAGGGCGGCGGCGGCGTAGATGGTCTTCATATTGATAATCCTTTACTCAATAACCCCGACATGACCCCTCAAGCAGGGGTGTTATCGACCTGAAAAACGGCGGGTCGGTGGGCGAGCAAGGGCCAGAATAAGGCGCATTTATTTCGTTGCATTGGCGCAACACCTGACTGAACGGGCTTGTGGACGGCCGTGCGCGGCATGCTATCAATCGCGGCAGTCTCATTCCGAAGAGCGGGATCGACGCCGGCCGCCGCAGGCCGCGTCGGGAATTCGCCCAAGGGCATTGCATGCAAAAAGCCGTCATCGCCGCGACGGGGCTCTACACCCCGCCCTATTCCGTTTCCAACGAAGAGCTGGTCCAGGCCTTCAACACCTATGTGGAGCGCTTCAACGCCGCCCACGCCGACGACATCGCCTCGGGCGCGGTCGAGCCGCTGCAGCCCTCGTCGCCGGAGTTCATCCTCAAGGCCTCGGGCATCAAGGCCCGCTATGTGATGAACAAGGACGGGGTGATCGACCCCGAGATCATGCGGCCGGTCATCCCCGAGCGGCCGAACGAGGAGCTGTCGATCCTGGCCGAGATGGCCGTGGCGGCGGCCCGTCAGGCGATCGAGGCCTGGGGCAAGCCCGCCAGCGAGATCGGCGCGGTGCTGTGCGCCTGTTCGAACATGCAGCGCGCCTATCCGGCCATGGCGGTCGAGATCCAGGCCGCGCTGGGGATCGAAGGCTTCGCCTTCGACATGAACGTCGCCTGCTCGTCCGCCACCTTCGGCATCAAGACCGCGGCCGACTTCATCGCCTCGGGTTCGACCAAGGCGGTGCTGATGGTCAATCCCGAGATCTGCTCGGGGCATCTGAACTTCAAGGACCGCGACAGCCACTTCATCTTCGGCGACGTGGCGACGGCGGTGATCGTCGAAGCCGCCGACCAGGCCAAGCCCGGCCAGGGCTGGGACGTGCTGGGCGCGCGGCTGAAGACGGTGTTCTCGAACAACATCCGCAACAACTTCGGCTTCCTCAACAACGCCGCGCCCGAAGGCTTCGGTCAGCCGGACAAGCTGTTCGTCCAGCAGGGCCGCAAGGTGTTCAAGGACGTGGTGCCGATGGTCAGCGACATGATCGTCGACCACGCCGGCGAGTTGGGCGTCGACCCGACCGGCCTCAAGCGCCTGTGGCTGCACCAGGCCAACATCAACATGAACGACATGATCGGCCGCAAGGTGCTGGGCCGCGAGCCCGGCCCCGACGAGAACATCATCATCCTGGACGAATACGCCAACACCTCGTCGGCCGGGTCGATCATCGCCTTCCACAAGAAGAACGACGACTTCCAGGCGGGCGAGACCGGCCTGATCTGCAGTTTCGGCGCCGGCTATTCCGCCGGCACCGTGTTCGTGCGCAAGCGGGGCTGACAGGCTTCAGGCCGTCGGGGGGCGGACATGACGCGTCGAGAACGCCGGGTGCTTATATCGACGGCGGCGGCCATTCTGGCGCTGGTCGCCGGCGGCGCGGCGGTGCTGGCCGGCGTGCGCCTGCACGAGAAGAGCGAGCATGACCGCGCCGCCCCCGAGGTCCGGCGCCATTGGGCGGTGGCGCAACGCGCCCTGGCCGCCCGCCTTTCCCAACCTGGGCCGCTGGAGTTCGGCGAAGTGTGGCGGACCAGGTCGGGGCTGATCTGCGGGGTGGTCAACGGCCGGGGCAGCTTCGGCGGCCTGACCGGCATGACCCCCTTCTATGTCCAGACCGACAAGCCGGTTTTCGCGCTCGACGTCTCGGCGGCCGACTTCGCCCCCGGCTGGCGCGACTGCGTGGCCGACCACTGGTTCGAGATCGTCGAGGGCTCGCCCGAGGTCGGCTTCTGCGCCACCCAGGCCGGCGCGAGCCGTTGCCGAGCCGTCGGCGGCTGACCGACGGCGGCGGCCCGCCTCAGCGGCGGGCCAGATTGTGCGAAGCCTTCCAGTCCATGGCCTTGCGAATGCGGCGCGCCACGGCCGGGTGGTCGTAGAACACCGTCTCCTCCAGCCATGACGGCGCGGCGGCGCGATAGGCGATGGTCTTGACCAGGGCCCGGGCCAGGCCGTCCGGCTCGTCGACGTGCTGGAGCGAGAAGGTGTCGGCGTCGGCCTCGACGCAGCGCGACAGGGTGTTGACCGCCGGCGTCGCCGCCAGCATCAGCACCGTCGCCAGGGCCGCCAGGACGGGCATGCCGGCCGGATCGTCCAGGCCGCGCACGCCCCGGGCGCCCAGCAGGCGCGCCGCGGGGCCGAACAGGCGGTCGATCAGCCAGAAGACCAGCATGGCGATCAGGCTGTAGCCCAGGGTCAGCCACACGGCGTGCAGGTGGACGTAGTGCCCCATTTCGTGACCGACCACGCCCCGCACCTCCGGGACGTCGGCTCCGCTCTGGAACATCACGTCGCTCATGGCGATGCGGGCGGTGCCGAACAGGCCCGCCACGTTGGCCGTGTAGAGGTTCGACTGCTTCGATCCGTCATAGACGAAGATGCGGTCGGGCCGCACGCTGCTGGCCTTGGCGATCTCGACCACCGCCTCGCGCACCGGACCGGCCGGCGCGGGCGTGTAGCTGTTGAAGATCGGGTCGATCAGCACCGGCTGGATCAGCAGAATGAACAGGATGAACACGGCGGTCAGGCCGCCGGCCCAGGCCCACCAGACGCGCTGGGCCCGCCGGATCAAGGCGTAGAGCGCGATCAGGAACACCCCGCCGACGAAGGCGCCGATGGCCGTGGCCATGACCCCCTCGCCGAGCCACGCCGGCAGCGACTGGCTGCTGAAGCCGTAGGAGCGCTCGCGCCACCAACGGGAATAGATGTCCCACGGCAGGGACAGCGCCCAGCTGGCCGCGAAATAGATCAGGCTCAGAATGAACGGCGTGCTGACCGGTCTCGGCCAGCGGCGCTCCAACCGGTCTCGGACGGCCGGCAACACGCCGCTGCGCAGCACCAGCGAGGCGACGACCAGGGTGACCAGACAGCCCCACAGCAGCAGCCAGTGGCCGCCCTGGATGTAGGCCTGGGCCTTGGCGTGGGCTTCGGGCGGCAGTTGCGCCAGATAGGCGGCCGTCGCCGCCGCAGGATCAAACCGCGCCATGCGCCAAACGCCCCTCGGAGAAGGGGGACAGAACAGCCGACCTGGGCCGCCGTGTCAGGTTAAATCGCTGTCACCCGCCGCGGCGGGCGGCGTTCAACGCCGCGCGAGCGCCGCCTGGGCCGCCGCCAGCCGCGCGATCGGCACGCGGTAGGGCGAGCACGACACGTAGTCGAGGCCGGCCCGCTCGCAGAAGTCGATCGAGGCCGGGTCGCCGCCGTGTTCGCCGCAGATGCCGAGCTTGACGTCCGGGCGCGCCTTGCGGCCGCGCTCGACGGCGATGCGGATCAGGTCGCCGACGCCGTCCTGGTCGAGGCTGACGAAGGGGTCCTTCTCGAAGATCCCCTTCTCCAGATAGGCGCCCAGGAACTTGCCGGCGTCGTCGCGGCTGATGCCGAATGTGGTCTGGGTCAGGTCGTTGGTGCCGAACGAGAAGAACTCGGCGTTGACGGCCAGTTCGTCGGCGCGCAAGGCCGCGCGGGGCAGCTCGACCATGGTGCCGACCATGTATTCGATGGCCTGGCCCTTCTCGGCGATCACCTGCTTGGCCACCCGGTCGGTCAGTTCGCGGAGGAACTTCATCTCCTCGCCCTTGGCGACGAGGGGGTGCATGATCTCCGGCACCGGCGCGGCCTTGCCCGAGACGGCGATCTCGCAGGCGGCCTCGACGATGGCGCGGACCTGCATCTCGTAGATCTCGGGATAGGAAACCCCCAGGCGACAGCCGCGATGGCCGAGCATGGGGTTGGTTTCCTGCAGGTCCTTTGCGCGCAGCAGCAGCTTGCGGGCGTCCAGGCCGGTGGCCTTGGCGACCGCCTCGACGTCCTCTTCCGTATGCGGAAGGAATTCGTGCAGCGGCGGGTCGAGCAGGCGGATGGTGACCGGCAGGCCTTCCATAATGGTGAACAGCTCGACGAAGTCGGCGCGCTGCATCGGCAGGATCTTGGCCAGGGCTGCGCGGCGGCCGCCCTCGTCGTCGGCCAGGATCATCTCGCGCACCGCCGCGATGCGGTCGGCGTCGAAGAACATGTGCTCGGTGCGGCAAAGGCCGATGCCCTCGGCGCCGAAGCCGCGGGCGGTCTGGGCGTCCAGCGGGGTTTCGGCGTTGGCGCGGACCTTCAGTCGGCGGGCGGCGTCGGCCCAGACCATCAGGCTGGCGAAGTCGCCAGTCAGCTCCGGCTCGACCATCTTGACCGCGCCAGCCAGGATTTCGCCCTTGGAGCCGTCGATGGTGATGATGTCGCCGGCCTTGAAGGTGCGGCCGCGGGCGCGGAACTCGCCGGCCTTCGCATCGATGCGCACGTCGCCGGCGCCCGAGACGCAGGGACGGCCCATGCCGCGCGCCACCACGGCGGCGTGGCTGGTCATGCCGCCGCGGGCGGTGATGATGCCCCTGGCCGCATGCATGCCGTGGATGTCTTCCGGGCTGGTCTCGTCACGCACCAGGATGACGGCTTCGCCGGCCTGTCCCAGCCGTTCGGCCTCGTCGGCGTCGAACACCACCTTGCCGGTGGCCGCGCCGGGCGAGGCCGGCAGGCCGGCGGCGATCACGTCGCGCTGGGCCTTGGGGTCGATGGTCGGGTGCAGCAGCTGGTCCAGGGCGGCCGGCTCGACGCGCATCACCGCCTCGTCCTGGCCGATCAGCCCCTCGGCGGCCATGTCCACGGCGATCTTCAGCGCGGCCTTGGCGGTGCGCTTGCCGTTGCGGGTCTGGAGCATGTAGAGCACGCCCCGCTCCACCGTGAACTCGATGTCCTGCATGTCGCGGTAGTGCTTTTCCAGCTTCTCCACGACCGCCTTGAACTGGGCGAACACCTCGGGCATCGCCTCTTCCATCGACGGCGCCGTCTCGCCCATCTCCTCGCGCGCGGCGCGGGTGAGGTTCTGCGGCGTGCGGATGCCGGCGACCACGTCCTCGCCCTGGGCGTTGATCAGGAACTCGCCGTACAGGCGGTTCTCGCCGGTCGAGGGATTGCGGGTGAAGGCCACGCCCGTCGCCGAGGTGTCGCCCATGTTGCCGAACACCATCGACTGGACGTTGACCGCCGTGCCCCAGCTTTCCGGGATATCGTGCATGCGGCGATAGAACTTGGCCCGGTCGTTCATCCAGCTGGCGAACACCGCGCCGACGGCGCCCCACAGCTGGTCGGTCGGGTCCTGCGGGAACGGCCGGCCCAGCTCGCGCTCGACCGCCTGCTTGTAGTCGGCGACGACGCCTTCCCAGTCCTCGGCGCTGAGGGCGGTGTCGACCGTGACGCCCAGGCGGTCCTTATGGTCGTCGAGGATCTCCTCGAACATATGGTGGTCGAGGTCGAGCACCACGTTCGAATACATCTGGATGAAGCGGCGATAGCTGTCGAAGGCGAAGCGCTTGTCGCCCGACAGCTTGGCCAGACCCGCAACCGTCTCGTCGTTGAGGCCGAGGTTGAGCACGGTGTCCATCATGCCCGGCATCGAGGCGCGGGCGCCCGAACGCACCGAGACCAGCAGCGGGTTGGACGGATCGCCGAAGGTCTTGCCGGCGGCCTTCTCGACCTTGGCCAGGCCGTCGCGGACCTGGGCCTCGAGGTCGGCCGGGTAGCTGCGACCGTTGGCGTAGTAGTGGACGCAGGTCTCGGTGGTGATGGTGAAGCCCGGCGGCACCGGCAGGCCCAGGGCGCACATCTCGGCCAGGTTGGCGCCCTTGCCGCCCAGCAGGTTCTTCATCGACGCGTCGCCGTCGGCGCCGCCGCCTCCGAAGGAATAGACCCAACGGTTCTTGGTCAGCGTATCCGTGGTCATGTCGATGTCCTCAACCCGCAATCAGCGAGAAGTCCGCCACCCGGCCCATGGCCGCGCGGACTTCCGACAGAAGCCGCAGACGGTTTTCACGCTCCGTCTTGTCGTCGGCGTTCACTAGCACCTTGTCGAAGAACGCGTCCACGGGACCGCGCAGCTTGGCCAACGTTGTCATCGCCCCGGCGAAATCTTCACGGGACAGAGCATCGTTGACCGGGCCTGAGACGGCGTGGACGGCGTCGACAAGGGCGGCTTCTTCGGCCGGCGCGCCAGGCAGGCGACTCGCCGCCCCCTCGGGCAGCGGCCCCTTCTTCTCCTCGGCCTTGAGGATGTTGGTCGCCCGCTTGTAGCCGGCCAACAGGTTTTTGCCGTCTTCCGTATGCAGGAAGCCGTCCAGGGCCTCGACGCGGGCGACGATGCGCACCAGGTCGTCGTCGCCCAGCGCGAACACCGCGTCGACCAGATCGTGGCGGCGGCCCTGCTCGCGCAGCAGCACCTTCAGACGGTCGGCGAAGAAGGCATCAAGAGCGTCGACATTCCCAAGTACCTCAATCGCTATGCGATCCGGCTCGATCTGTTGAACAAGCGCCTTCTGAACCACCTCTGTTCCCAGCTCGGAAACCAAACCTGGCAATGCGCCGCGAGCAGGCTGAATGGTGGCGTTGCTCCTAGCTGTCGCGATTGAATGCGCCACGCGGCTGACCATTCCCGGCCGATGCGCACCGTGAAGGAGCGAAAGGCGAATCTTGTTCTCAAGAACGATACGGATCACACCGAGCATCGCCCGCCGCAGGGCGAAGGGATCCTTCGAGCCGGTCGGCTTCTCGTCGATGGCGAAGAAGCCGGTCAATGTGTCGAGCTTGTCAGCCAGGGCCACGGCGACCGACACCGACGCGGTCGGCACGCTGTCGCCCGGGCCTTGCGGCTTGTAGTGGTCGCGGATGGCGTCGGCGACGGCGTCGGGCAGCCCCTCGGCGCGGGCGTAGTAGCCGCCCATCAGGCCCTGCAGTTCCGGGAACTCGCCGACCATGCCGGTTCCGAGGTCGGCCTTGGCCAGCCGAGCGGCCTGGGCGGCCAGCTCCGGATCGGCGCCGACCAGGGGCGCGATCTCGCGGGCCAGGGCGACGATGCGCTCGACCCGCTCATACATCGTACCGAGCTTGGCGTGGAAGGTGACGCCCTTCAGCTTCTCCAGCCGGCTTTCCAGCGTGTGCTTGCGGTCCTCGTCCCAGAAGAAGCGCGCGTCGCTGAGGCGGGCCGACAGCACCTTGGCGTTGCCGGCGGCGATGGTCGCCCCGCCGTCCTTGGCCTCGATATTGGCCACCGCCAGGAAGTTGGGGGCCAGCTTGCCGGTCGCCGGGTCGCGGACGGCGAAATACTTCTGGTGCGTGCGCATCGAGGTGCGGATCACCTCGGGCGGCAGGTCCAGGAAGTGCGGCTCCATGTCGCCCAGGATCGGCGTCGGCCATTCGGCGAGGCCGGCGACCTCGTCCAGCAGGCCTTCGTCCTCGACCAGCTCCAGGTCGCGGGCGAAGCACAGGGTCTTGGCCCCTTCGAGGATGCGCGCCTTGCGCTCCTCGACGTCGAGCACCACGAAGTTGGCGGCGAGGCCCGCGGCGTAGGCGTCGAAGTCCCGTGCGCGGAACGGCCGCCCCGAGCCCATGAAGCGATGGCCCTCGGTCAGGTCGCCGCTCTCGACGCCGTCGACGTCGAAGGCCACGACCTCGCCGTCGAAGACGCAGAGGATGCGCTGCAGCGGGCGCACCCAGCGCAGCGTCCCCCTGCCCCACTTCATCGACTTGGGCCACGGGAAGGCCCGGACGATGGAATCGACCATCTCGGCGACGATCTGCGGCGTCGGCCGACCGGCCTTCTCGATGACGGCGAAATAGACGCCGTCGCGCTCGACCAGCTGGTCCTGGCCAAGGCCGGTCTTGCGCAGGAAGCCTTCCAGGGCCTGGGGCGGCGCGCCGACCTTGGGGCCCTTCAGCTCTTCCTTGCGGTCGTTCTGGGCGACGGGCAGGCCCTCGACCACCAGGGTCAGGCGGCGCGGACCGGCGAAGGTCTTCAGCGCCTCGGGCAGGAAGCCGGCCTCGGCCAGCCGCTCGCGCGCCATGCGCTCCAGGTCGCGCGCGGCCTGGGCCTGCATGCGCGCGGGGATTTCTTCGGAAAACAGTTCGAGGAGAAGTTGGGGCATGGCGCTCTTAGGCCGCAGAGGGTTCGCGTTGCTGGCGTTCCCACTCCTGGGCGCACAGCTTGCACAGGTCGCGGATGCGGCCGATGTAGCTTTGACGTTCGGCGACGGCGATGGCGCCGCGGGCGTCCATCAGGTTGAACAGGTGGCTGGCCTTGAGCACGTGGTCATAGGCCGGCAGCACCAGGGCCTGGCCCTGCGGCCCCTTCATGGCCAGGAAGCGCGGCACCTGGCGCTCCATGTCCTCGAACTGGCGCTTGAGCACCTCGACGTCGAAGGCCTCGAAATTGGCGGCGCTGAACTGGCGCTCGTTCTCCAGGAACACGTCGCCGTACTTCACGCCCTCGTCGTTGAAGCGCAGGTCATAGACGTTGTCGACGCCCTGCACGTACATGGCCAGGCGCTCCAGGCCGTAGGTCAGCTCGCCCGCGACCGGATCGACGTCCAGGCCGCCGACCTGCTGGAAATAGGTGTACTGCGAGACTTCCATGCCGTCGCACCACACTTCCCAGCCCAGGCCCCAGGCGCCGACGGTGGGGTTTTCCCAGTCGTCCTCGACGAAGCGCATGTCGTGCAGGGTCGGGTCGAGGCCGATGGCGGCCAGCGAGCCGAGATACAGCGCCTGCATGTTCCTGGGGTTCGGCTTCAGGATCACCTGATACTGGTAATAGTGCTGCAGCCGGTTGGGGTTCTCGCCGAAGCGGCCGTCGGCCGGGCGGCGCGAGGGCTGCACATAGGCCGCCTTCCACTCCTTGGGCCCGAGCGCGCGCAGCACCGTGGCCGGGTGCAGCGTCCCCGCCCCCACCTCGATGTCGTAGGGTTGCAGGATGACGCAACCCTGCCGGCTCCAGTAGTCATGGAGCGTCAGGATCAGGTTCTGGAACGACAGCGGCTGGACGTAGGACATTCTTGTTCGCGGATGCAAAAAAGTCGGCGGACCATAGGGCCCGCCGACCTATGCATCAAGCCGCCGAAAGCGGCGTGATCGGCCTAATCACTGCGGCTGCGGCGCGGCGGCCTCGCCCGGCGCCTCGAGGCGCGAATGCTTGCCGGCGCTGGACATCGGCTGGCCGTACCTGGCGCGGTTCTCCCGCGTGTCGGGGATCGGCGCGTTGGAGACCACGCCCGGATCGCCGTACTTCCAGCGCGCCTCGTCGCCCTGGCTGCTCATCGGCGCGGCGGCCGGCGCCACGGCGGAGGCGTCGGTCGAGCTCTGCGCGGCCGGCGTCGCCATCACCGACGGCGGCACCTTCTCGGCCGGCCCCGGCGGCGGCATCGGCGGCGGGGCGGCGTCGCCCCCCGCGGCCGGCGGATTGACCGGCCCCGCCTGGTCAGGCGCCGTCGCCGAGACGTCGACGCCCTGGGCGGTCGCAGCGAGCGCTCCGGCGCGGGCCTCGGCCAGCGCCCCAGCCGGGATCAACACCTTGTCGATCACGTAGATCTCGCCGTTGCTCGCCTTGACGTCGACCTGGGTGACGCTGGCGTCGTTGATCTTGATCGGATCGGCCGAGCCGTCGATCTGCACGTCGACGCCGGCCACGGTCTTCATCGGCCCCTTGGCGCCCTTGATCTTGGCCGCGTCCACCCGCGCGTTGATGACGTGATAGGTCAGCAGCTTCTGCAGCCGGGGCGCGTTCTCGGGCAGCATCAGCTTGTCCAGTTCGCCCGGCGGCAGCGCCTTGAACGCGGCGTCGGTGGGCGCGAGCACCGTCAGGTTCGGCTGCGACTTCAGCACCGGCGTCAGGTTGGTGGCGTCCAGCGCCTTGGTCAGGATGGTGAAGTCGCCCGAGGCCTTGAGGGTGGCCGCCAGGTCGCCCTTGGCGATCAGCGAGCCGCCGGCGGACGGCGCGGCCGGAGCCTGCGGCGCGTCCGCCTGGGCCGCCGCGTGCGCGGCCAGAGGACCGCCAAGCAACGCTGCGGCGGCCGCTGCGGTCAGAAGTCGTTGAATGTGCATCTTGGTCCTCACTCAAGTTCGGCGCGCTGTCCGCGGCCGGCCTGCCCCGCCTCCCACCGGCGGAACTACGCGCGGCGGCGGCGGCCGGTTTCGCCGCATCACGGCTTCGTGAGAACCCGCCTCATTCCTATCGATTCAGGAACACGAAGAAGGCGCCGGCGGCGATGAGCGCAAAACCCACGAGTGTGGACCACTTTATCGGCTCGCCCAGATAGAAATATGAGAACAGCACGAAGACAGCCAGGGTGATGACTTCCTGGATCGTCTTCAATTGAGCCGGACTGTAGTGATACGAGCCCAGTCTGTTTGCCGGAACCGCCAGACTGTACTCGGGCAGCGCGATCAGCCAGCTGACCAGAACGACCGCCGGCAGCGCCGCGCCGCGATGCTTGAGATGCCCGTACCAGGCGAAGGTCATGAACAGGTTCGAGCCCAGCAGCAGCAGCCACGGGGCGAGGACGGACCACGACATCGCCGGCAAACGAACCTCCAATCACACCTTTGGCCAGGGCCGAACCCCATGGGCCGCCGCCCCGCCAAGACCTCGGCACCACAGCGCCGGGAACGGCGCCAGCCTATTTTTTAGGCGCCACGCGCCGCATGCGCCCACGGAACGGGCGAGCGTCCGAAATCGCCCTCCCGGCTCGCGCCCGCCGCCTCGTAACGGGGCCGACCCCGATAGCGTTCCCTGGTCGAGCGGCGGGAACAGGATCCATCGCCCCTCGGCCGCGCGGCGACGCGTGTTGCGGCGACCATTCGGGGCGCGGGACCGGCGACGGTCGGCGAGCGGGAGCGAGGCGGATGAAACTCATCATTGCGATCGTCAAACCCTTCAAGCTGGACGACGTGCGCGAAGCGCTCGTCAAGGCCGGCGTCGAGGGGCTGACGGTCTCGGAGGTCAAGGGATACGGCCGACAGAAGGGCCAGACCGAAATCTACCGAGGCGCGGAGTACCAGGTCAATTTCGTGCCCAAGGTCAAGCTGGAGGCGGTGGTCGACGACGCGGCCGCTCCGGCGGCGGTGGAGGCGGTCAAGGCCGCGGCGGCCACCGGCAAGATCGGGGACGGCAAGATCTTCGTGCTGAGCGTCGAGGACGCCGTGCGCATCCGCACCGGCGAAACCGGCACTGCGGCGCTCTAGGGACAGGATCAAGGGGATGACGACGATGAAAGGCATCGGACTTAAAGGATGGGCGAGGATCGCCCTGCCGCTGGCCGCCCTGGGCGCCTGGCTGGCGGCGGGACCGGCGCTCGCGCAGGCCGCGGCCCCGGCCGCGCCGTGGAAGCCCGACAGCGGCGACACCGCGTGGATGCTCACCTCCACCGCGTTGGTGCTGCTGATGACGATCCCCGGGCTGGCGCTGTTCTACGGCGGCATGGTCCGCAAGAAGAACGTCATCGCCACCGTCGCCCAGTCGTTCGCCATCACCTGCCTGGTGACGGTGATCTGGATGGTGGTCGGCTATTCCGCCGCCTTCACCACCAATCCCAACCCCGCCCTGAACAAGTTCATCGGCGGCTTCGGCGAGATGTTCCTGCACGGCGTCGGCGTCGGATCGAGCAACGCCCTCGCCGGCACCATCCCCGAATACGTCTTCATGATGTTCCAGATGACCTTCGCGATCATCACCCCGGCCCTGATCGCCGGGGCCTTCGCCGAACGCATGAAGTTCTCGGCCCTGCTGCTGTTCATGACCCTGTGGTCGCTGGCGGTCTACACCCCGATCGCCCACTGGGTGTGGGGCGGCGGCTTCCTGGGGTCGAAGGGCGTGCTCGATTTCGCCGGCGGCACCGTGGTCCACATCAACGCCGGCGTCGCCGGCCTCGTCTGCGCCCTGGTCATGGGCAAGCGCAAGGGCTTCGGCCACGACAACATGGCCCCGCACAACCTGATCTACACCATGATCGGCGCCAGCCTGCTGTGGGTCGGCTGGTTCGGCTTCAACGCCGGCTCGGCGGTGGCCTCCAACGCCCTGGCCGGCGCGGCCATGGTCAACACCCAGGTCGCCACCGCCGCCGCCGCCCTGGCCTGGATGGTGGTCGAATGGATCGAACGCAAGAAGCCCGGCATCCTCGGCCTGTGTTCGGGCGCGGTGGCCGGCCTGGTCGCCATCACCCCGGCCTCGGGCTTCGTCAATCCGCAGGGCGCGCTGATCCTGGGCCTGGTGGCCGGCGTGGTCTGCTATGCGGGCGCGGTCTGGATCAAGAAGATCTTCAAGTACGACGACAGCCTCGACGCGTTCGGCGTGCACGGGATCGGCGGCATCGTCGGCGCCCTGCTGACCGGCGTGCTGGCCGACGCGGCGATCAACCCGGCGGGCAAGGACCACAGCCTGCTCGTCCAGGCCGAGGGCGTGATCGTCACCATCGCCTGGACGGCGGTGGTCACCTTCATCATCCTGATGATCTGCAAGTTCACCGTCGGCCTGCGTCCCTCGGAAGAGGCCGAGATCGAGGGGCTGGACGTCAGCCTGCACGGCGAGACCATCCACGAATAGCGCCCGACCGAACCAGCGGGAGGATGGAGCGGGAGGCCTTCGGGTCTCCCGTTCTTCGTCTGTGGCGGGCTAGGTCCAGGGCCCTCCCAGGCGGCAGCGCCGGATCCACCACCCGGGCCTCGCCCGCCGCAGCCGCTCGGCCAGGCCCTCAGCCTCGATGTCGCCGGCGCACAGGGCGAAACAGGTCGCGCCCGAGCCCGACATGCGGGCCAGCAGCGTCTCAGGCTCCTCGCGCAGCATGGCCAGCGCCTCGCCGATGGTCGGCTCCAGGCCGACGGCCGGCGCCTCCAGGTCGTTGCGGCACAGGCTGAGGAAGGCCGCCGCCTCCTCGACGCTCTCGAAGGCCTCGGGAAGCCGCGGCCGGTCGGCGTCGCCGGGCGCGCCGGCCGCGTCATAGGCCCGGTAGACCGCCCCGGTCGGCGAGGGCCGCCCCGGATTGACCAGCACGGCGTGCATCTCCGGCAGGCGCGGCGCGGGGTGGAAGCGGTCGCCCCTGCCCTCGCCGATCACCGGCCGGCCGTGCAGGCAGACCGGCCCGTCCGCCCCCAGGGTCGCCGCGACCGCCTCGACCACCTCGTCCTGCACCGAAAGATCCAGGGCCTCGCGCAGCAGCCGCAGCGCCGCCCCCGCGTCGCTGGACCCGCCGCCCAGCCCGGCCGCCACCGGCAGGTGCTTGCTGAGAATCAGGCGGAACGGCGGCTGGGGCCCGCCGCTGCGCGCCAGCAACCCCCGGGCGGCGCGCATCACCAGATTGTCCTCGGCGGCGTCGGCCAGCGCGCCCGCGAACGGCCCGTCGATCTCGAAAGCCAGGGCGTCGGCGGGCTGGATCGCCACGCGGTCGCCGACGTCGGCGAACACCATCAGGCTGCTGACCGGATGATAGTCGCCGTCGAGCGCGCCGACATGCAGGAACAGGTTGACCTTGGCGGGCGCGAACGCGCTCAGGCTCATGGCGCGGCCGTCAGCTGGCGGCGACCGCGGCCGCGACCGCCTTGCCCGCGCCCAGGCCCGACTTCAGCTTCTGCTCGACCTCGTCGCGCAGCGCCGGCTCGGGCTCCAGCGTCAGCACCCGGTTCCACTGGAAGCGCGCCTCGAGCTTGCGCCCGACCCGCCAGTAGGCGTCGCCCAGATGGTTGTTGACGTCGGGATCGGAGGCGTCCAGCTCGACCGCCCGCTCCAGCAGGTCGACCGCCCGCTTGTAGTCGCCCAGGCGGTAGTGGGCCCATCCCAGGGAATCGGTCATGGCCCCCGATTTCGGCTGCGCCTCGACCGCCTTTTCGATCATGGCCAGGGCCTCCTTGAGGCGCTCGCCGCGGTCGACCCAGGAATAGCCGAGATAGTTCAGCACCTCGGGCTGGTCCGGCTGCAGCTTCAACGCCTGCCTCAGGTCACGCTCGGCCTCCGGCCAGCGGCCGGCCCGCTCCAGGCTGACGCCGCGCGCATAGTAAAGCCGCCAGTCGGCGCGGTCGCCTTCCTGGACGACCACCTTGTCCAGCACGGCGGCGGACTCGGCGTAGCGCTTGTTGGCCCGCAGCAGGTCGGCGTAGGCGGTCTGGGCGTCGATGCTGTCCGGGGCGGCCTTGACCGCCTCGTCGATGATCTTCAGCGCCCCGGGGCCGTCGCTGGCGTCCTGATAGGTCCAGGCCAGCCGCGCACGGGCGGCGGCGTATTCCGAGGAGCCGGCGCGGGGACGGTTGTAGGCGGAGCGGGCGGCGTCGACGTCCCCCGCCTCGCGCATGGCGTCGCCGACCAGCAGCCAGGCCTCGTCGCGGCTGGGATCCAGCCGCAGCACCAGCCGCAGATAGGCCAGCCCCATCTCGGGCTGCTTCTGGGCCAGCAACTGGGCGGCGGGGGCCAGCACCGCCTGGGCCGCGCCCTCGGCGAGGGTCGGCTGCGGCGGCGGCGCGCCCTTGGCTTCGGCGCGAGCCTTGGCGGCGCGCAGCGAGGCGTCGTTCGGCGCGCGCTTCAGCGCCCGGTCATAGATTTCGACGGCGTCGGCCTGCCGGCCGCGCCGCTCCAGGAACGCGCCATAGGCCAGCGGGAATATCCCCGGACCGTCGTCGCGCTCCAGCAGGCTCTTGAACGCAGCCTCGGCGTCGTCGTAGCGCTTGGCGCGCTCGAAGAGCAGGCCCTGGTCCAGCGTCGCGAAATACTGGCCGAAACGGTCGCCCGGCAGGTCGGGCGCGACCACGGCCGCGGTCCAGTCCCCGGCGGCCGCGGCGGCCCAGGGCTTGAGCAGGGCGGCGGCGGTGCGGTGCGGCACGCCGATCGGATCGCCGGACAGGATGGCGTAGGCGGCCTTGCCCTTTCCGGAGGCCAGCGCGTCCACGGCCTGGGTCAGGCGGCCGAGCCGCTGCGACACGGCCGAGCCGTCGTCCGGTCCCGGCGCCAGCTGCGCCGCCCGCGAAACGTCGCCGGCGATCAGGGCGGCGGTGAAGGCCCGCTCCTTGAGCAGGCCCGATCCGGGCGCATCGTTCGAGGCCCGCGCGAAATAGTCGGCGGCCTCGGCGCTATGGCCGCTGTTCAGCGCCGCCTGCCCCGCCAGAAACAGCCCGTACTGCGAGCGGTCGGGCGCGGGAGCCGACGTCGCGGCGGAACGGACGCGAAGGTCGCCGCCGGCGGTCGCGCATGCGGCCAGGGGGGCGAGGAGAGCCAGGGCGGCGAGACGGGACGCGATGGACATGCCGAAGGTCTGCGCTTTCATGCGCGCCCCCGCAAGCCGGAAATCGGAGCGGAACGCCCGCCCCGCTCCCGCCGTCACATGTTGGGATAGTTCGGCCCGCCGCCGCCCTCGGGCGTCGTCCAGTTGATGTTCTGCGACGGGTCCTTGATGTCGCAGGTTTTGCAATGGACGCAGTTCTGGGCGTTGATCTGGAAGCGCGGGTTGTCGCCGGCCTCGTCGTACAGCACCTCGTAGACGCCGGCCGGGCAGTAAAGCCGCGCCGGCTCGCCGTACTTGGGCAGGTTGACCGAGATCGGGATCTCCGGGTCCTTGAGCTTCAGGTGCGCCGGCTGGTCCTCTTCGTGGTTGGTGTTCGACAGGAACACCGAGGATAGCTTGTCGAAGCTGATCACGCCGTCGGGCTTGGGATAGACGATCGGCTTGTAGTCCCTGGCCAGGCCCGTCGAGGCCGCGTCGGTCTTGCCGTGCTTCAGCGTGCCGAGGAACGAGAAGCCGCCGGTCAGGTTGGAGATGGTCAGCTCCAGGCCGCCCAGGACGATACCGCCCAGCAGGGTGCCGAACCGCGCCAGCAGCGGCTTGGCGTTGCGGACGATCTTCAGCTCCTTGGCCACCCAAGACCCCTGGTAGGCGGTCTCGTACGCGGCCAGCTCGTCGCCCTCGCGGCCGTCCTGGAGGGCCTTGAACGCCTCCTCGGCGGCCAGCATGCCGGTCTTCATGGCGTTGTGGCTGCCCTTGATGCGCGGCAGGTTGACGAAGCCGGCCGAGCAGCCGATCAGCACGCCGCCCGGGAAGGCCAGCTTGGGCACCGACTGGTGGCCGCCCTCGGTGATGGCGCGGGCCCCGTAGGCGATGCGCTTGCCGCCCTCGAGGAACGGCCGCACCGACGGATGCTGCTTGAACCGCTGGAATTCATCGAACGGCGAGATGAACGGGTTCTTGTAGTTCAGGTGAACCACCAGGCCGATCGAGACGTAGTTGTCGCCGAAGTGGTACATGAACGTGCCGCCGCCGGTCTTGTCGTCGAGCGGCCAGCCGAGGGTGTGCTGCACCAGGCCGGGCTGGAAGTTTTCCGGCGGGACCTGCCAGAGCTCCTTGATCCCGATGCCGAACTTCTGGGGCTCCCGCCCCTCGGTCAGGCGGTACTTGGCCTGGATAACCTTGGCCAGAGATCCGCGCACGCCCTCGCCGATGAACACGTACTTGCCGTGCAGCTCCATGCCCGGCTGGTAGTCGTCCTTCTTGTGGCCATCCTTGGCGACGCCGACCACGCCGACGATCACGCCCTTGACCGAACCGTCCTCGCGATAGACGAGGTCCGAGGCGGCGAAGCCGGGATAGATCTCGACGCCCAGCGCCTCGGCCTGCTGACCCAGCCAACGGCAGACATTGGCCAGGGAGGCGATGTAGCAGCCGTGGTTCTTCATGAAGCCCGGCATCGGCAGCCAGCTGATGTCCAGCTCGCCCTGCGGGCCGAGGATCTTGAACCGGTCGGTCTTGACCGGCGTCTCCAGCGGCGCGCCCAGCTCTTTCCAGTCGGGGAACAGCTCGTTCAGCGCCTTGGGGTCGATCACCGCGCCCGACAGGATATGGGCGCCGACCTCGGAGCCCTTCTCCAGCACGGCGACCGAGACCTCGGTCCCGGCGGCCTGAGCCAGTTGCTTCAGCCGGATCGCCGCGGCCAGGCCGGCGGGACCGGCGCCGACGATGACGACGTCGTACTCCATCGCTTCGCGTTCTTCGACGTCTTCACTCATGGCCAACAGCTCCCCAGGCATTCCGCGCGCCCCTCATGCGCGGGATTGATCGCTTTGCGGTCTTATCCGAAGGTGACGCATAGGCGGTCAAGGACAAACCCTTTGCGCTCGTCGTTGCTTTGCTCCAAGAGCGTAACGTGATCCCCGCCGGCCCAGATCCCCGACAAGATCCTCGCGCTGTCGAAAGCCTGCTCGCCTTCTGGGCGCAGGCCGGGGTCGAGGCCTGCTTCGACGACGCCCCCGTGGACCGCACCGCCGAGGCGGCCCGGATGATGCGCGCGCCGCCGCCCCCGCCTCCCCGCGTTCCCGCGCCGGTCGGCCGCCTGCCCGTCCGCGGCGGCCCCGACGCGTCCGCCGCTCTGGCCGAGGCCCACGCCGCGGCGGCGGCGGCCGGCGATCTGGCGGCGCTGGAGGCGGCGATCGCCGCCTTCGACGGCTGCGGCCTCAAGTTCGAAGGCGCCAGGCAGGCGGTGTTCGCGCGCGGCGCGCCGGACGCCCCGGTGATGGTGATCGGCGAAGGCCCCGGCGCCGACGAGGACGCCCAGGGCGCGCCGTTCGTCGGCCGCGCCGGCAAGCTGCTCGACAAGATGTTGGCCGCCGCCGGCCTGACCGGCCGGGTGTTCATCACCAACACCGTCTATTGGCGCCCGCCCGGCAACCGCACCCCGACCCCGCAGGAGCAGGCGGTCTGCCAGCCGTTCCTCGAACGGGCCGTCGCCCTGGTGAAGCCGCGCTTCCTGCTGCTGGCCGGCGGCGCGTCGGCCAAGTCGGTGCTGAGGCGCGAGGAAGGCATTCTCAGCCTGCGCGGCCGCTGGTTCGACTGGACCTCGCAGGACGGCGCCCAGACCGTGGCCGCCATGCCGACCCTGCACCCCGCCTTCCTGCTGCGCCAGCCGGCCGCCAAGAAGAAGGCGTGGCAAGACCTGCTGTCGCTGACCGAACGGCTCGACCGCCCGGCCTGACGCCCAGATTCAAGCCTCGACGAGCCTTGGGTCTCAGGCCTGGCGCAGGAACACCGGCCGCATCCGGCCCCGGCCCAGCCGCCGCGACAGCGGTCCCGCCCCCCGCACCGATTCCAGCAGGACCCTGGACGCCAGGATCGGCGCGTCGGCTGGCGCGCCCAGGGCCCCCGCCGCCAGACGGCCGAAACCCGACCCGCCGCGCAGGTCGAACCAGCCCGCCGCCCCCGAATGATCGCGGATGTGCGACAGGGCGGCCTCGGCCCAGTCGGCGGGAAGCCTGATCCCCGGCCGCAGGATCAGCAGCCAGGGTCCCTTGGCGAGCACGCAGCCGACGGCGACGCGGGCGTCCGTGTCGCCCTGGCGGCGCACCACCCGCGCGCCGGCGTCGTCGGCCACGACCAGGGTGGTGTCGCGCGATCCGGCGTCGACCACCACCACCTCGCGCACCGTCGCGTCCACCGCCGCCGGAACCAGGGACGCCAGGGTCGCCGACAGGCCCGCGGCGCAATCGAGGGTGGGAATGACCACGGAAATCATGGCCGCGCATCAAGCCGCTCGACGCCGCGCCGTCAAGTTATGTTCTTGATTTGTTCTATAATCGCATTAAGTTTGGCGCATGGCCTCCCCTGTTTCCGGCATCCGTGGGCGCGGCGCCCTGTCGAACGCTTCCGGGCGCTTCGAGGCCTTCACGCGGGAGACGTTCGACGACGGCTGGACCAGCGACGACGCCCCGGCCCCCAAGCTGCGCACCACCCTCACCGCCGAGGCGGCGCGAACCATCATCACCCGCAACGACAGCCCCGACATCGGTTTCGACCGCTCGATCAACAGCTACCGGGGCTGCGAGCACGGCTGCGTCTACTGCTTCGCCCGGCCGACCCACGCCTATCTCGGCCTGTCGCCCGGGATCGATTTCGAAAGCCGGCTGTTCTTCAAGCCCGAGGCCGCCCGCCTGCTGGAAAAGGAGCTGTCCAAGCCCGGCTACCAGCCGCGCTTCATCGCCATGGGCACCAACACCGACCCCTATCAGCCGATCGAGCGCCGGCTGCAGATTACCCGCGAGGTGCTGAAGGTGCTGCAGCGCTTCCACCATCCCGTGGGCATCACCACCAAGAACGCCCTGGTGGCGCGCGACGCCGACATCCTGGGCGAGATGGCCGCCGAAGGCCTGGCGGCGGTGTCGGTGTCGATCACCACCCTCGACCGGTCGCTGGCCCGCTCGATGGAGCCGCGGGCCTCGACGCCCGGACGCCGTTTCGAGGCGGTCAGGGCGCTGACCCAGGCCGGGGTGCCGACCATGGTCGGCTTCTCGCCGGTCATTCCGGGCCTCAACGACCATGAGCTGGAAGCGGTGCTGGAGCGCGCGGCCGAGGCCGGCGCCGTCTGCGCCCGCTATGTGGTCCTGCGCCTGCCGCTGGAGATCAAGGACCTGTTCCGCGAATGGCTGGAGGCCGAACAGCCGGCCCGCGCCCGCCGGGTGATGTCGCTGGTGCGCCAGATGCGCGGCGGCAAGGACTACGACCCCGAATGGACCAAGCGCATGCGGGGCGAAGGCCCGGTCGCAGACCTGATCCGCACCCGTTTCAAGGCCGCGCTTCGCCGCTACGGCCTCGACCGTCCGTTTCCCGCCCTCGACGTCTCCAAGTTCAGGCCGCCGCCCAAGGCCGGCGACCAGTTGTCGCTGTTCGGATAGGCCCGGCGGGCGAAAAAATCGCGGCCGGCTGTCGGATCGACCGACGGCCGTTCGTCCTAGGCGTACGCGACGGGAGCGTCGCGGTCAGCGTGAGGGAGAAACCGCATGATCACCGTCTCCGCCTTTCAGTGGGTCCCGCCTTTCGCCCAGGGCCAGGTGCGCGACCTGAGGGTCCGCTGGGCGCTCGAGGAAGCCGGCCTCCCCTACAACCGCCGCCTGCTCAAGGCGGGCGACCAGGACACGCCCGAATACCGCGCCCTGCAGCCGTTCGGCCAGGTGCCGGTCATCGAGGACGACGGCCTGGCGCTGTTCGAGAGCGGGGCCATCGTCCTGCACATAGGCGAGCGCAGCGAGGCGCTGCTGCCCAAGGACCCCGCCGCCCGCGCCCGCGCCACCCAATGGCTGATCGCCGCGCTCAACTCCATCGAGCCGCACATCATGAACGTGGCGGTGATCGAGGTCTTCTACGCCGACCAGGAGTGGGCCAAGCTGCGCCGCCCCAGCGCCGAGGCGTTCGCTCGCCAGCGGCTGGCCTCGCTGGCCAAGGCGCTGGGCGACAAGCCCTATCTCGACGGCGACCGTTTCACGGCCGGCGACCTGATGATGGCCTCGGTCCTGCGCATCGCCCCCGGCCTGATCGACGAGCCCCGCCTGGCGGCCTATCTCGAACGCTGCATCGCCCGTCCGGCCTTCCAACGCGCCCTCGCCGCGCAGCTGGGCGACTTCAAGGAAGCCGCCTGAGGCCATCGTCTTCATCCCGGACGGGCGCAGCGCCTGTCCGGGGCCCAAGCTGGACGCCGGTCGCCGCCGGGGTTCCGGCTCGGGCTTTCAGGCCGTCCGGGACGATGGCGAAGGCGGCGGCTTCTCCAGGAGCAACGCCTTGGTCAGGAAGGCCTTGTCCTGCCCCTTGAGCGTCAGCCCCGCGCGCCCGAACAAGGCCGGCAGGTCGGTCTCGGCGTAGGAGCCGTAGTAGGGCTCGTGGAAGAAGGCCGGGAAGGCCTCGAGCATGCGGGCCAGTTCTGGCTCGTCCGCCGGCTGCACCGAATCGGCGAAGGCCAGGACGCCGCCCGGCCGCAGCACGCGGGCGATCTCGGCGGCCACGGGTTCGCGCAGCCGGGGCGGCAGCTCGTGGAATAGATAGACGCAGGTCGCCGCGTCCAGGCTGTCGTCGGCGAACGGCAGGCGCTCGATATTGGCCTGGACGGTCGCCGCCCCGGCCTCGCGTCCGGCCCTTGAGGCGTAGGCCGCCGACAGGTCGAGGCCGAACGCCTGGGCGCGGGGGAAGGCCGACCTCAGGTCGCGCAGGAAACCGCCGGCGCCGCAGGCCAGGTCGACCACCGTCAGGCCGCGATGATCGCGGCCGCGCCAGGCCTGGGCCAGCAGCGACAGGGCGCGGCGGCGCATGGCCCCGGCCGCGCCGGAGAACAGCGCCTCGACCTGGGCCTCGTAGCGGCGGGCGCTGGCCTCGGTGAACCAGCCGCCCGACTGGAAATGGAAGTTCTGACGGTAATAGACGGGATAGGCGTCGGACGGAGCCTGGTCGCGGACCTCGACCACGTCGCCGCGCCGGCGGCGGGCGTCGACCTCGCGGGCGTCGTTGAGGAAGTCGCCGGCCTGGCGCAGCAACTCGCCGACGTCGCCGGGCCGGTCGTCGGACGGCGGATAGAGCCCGGCGGCGACGTCGCGGGCGTCCTTGGCGAACGCTTCGAGATAGGCCCGGCGCAAACGCTCGCGCGAGGTCGGCGGGGCCTTGGGCTGGAACCGCCCGACCTGTTCGCCGCGGGTCGGGCGAGTGATCGCCTTGGCCGCCGCGCCCGCCCCGCTCCACCACAAGGCCTTGGCCAGGGCTCCGGCCGCCTGCGCCGCCACGTCGCCGCGAAACGCCGCCTTGCGCCCGGCCCGTCGATCCTTGCCGCTCATGCCTGCGTCCTGTCTATCGGCTGAACACTCCGACCAGTTCGATATGGGGCGACCACAGGAACTGGTCCACCGGGGCGACACGGTCCAGCCTGAAGCCGGCGTCCGTCAAGATGCGGGCGTCGCGGGCGAAGGTGGCGGGATTGCACGAGACGCCGACCACGCGCTGGGCGGTGGAGCGGCCGATCTCGCCGGCCTGTTCCAGCGCCCCCGCCCGCGGCGGATCGAAGACCACGGCGTCGATCTTCTTCAGTTCGCTCGCCAGGACCGGGCGGCGAACGAGGTCGCGCGCCTCGGCGGTGATGCTCTTGAGGCCCGGCGCGGTGGCCAAGGCAGCGGTCAGGGCCCGCACCGCCGGCGCGGCCGAATCGGCGGCGTAGACCGGGGCGACCTCGGCGAGGCGGAAGGTGAAGGTGCCGACGCCGCAATAGAGGTCGGCGATGCGGCCGGCTCCGCGCACGGCCTCGACGGCCAGGGCCGCCATCGCCGCCTCGGCCTGGGGCGTGGCCTGCAGGAACGCCCCGGGCGGCAGGGCGACGGCGGCGGGCCCCAGCCGCACCATCGGCAGGCGGGCCTGGTAGACGATCTCGCCGGCCAGGCTGACCCGGGCCATGTCCGCCGCCTGCGCCGCCGCGGCCGCCCGCACGCGGGCGTCGGCGGAAAGCCCGCCGCTGCGGCGTTCCACTCCGGTGACGTCGACGTCGAGCCCGGTCGCCGTCAGGGTGACGTGCAGGGTCGGCGCCGACTTGGGATGCTCCAGGAACGGCGCGGCCAGCCGCTCCAGCGCCGGCAGCGCGGCGACCAGCCGGGGGTCGGCGACGGAGCAGGCGGCGATGTCGACCAGCCGCCAGGACCGCCGCGCCTTGAAGCCCAGCTTGGCGCCGCCCTTGCCCGGGCGGGCGTGCAGGGCCAGCCGCCGGCGCGTTCCGGGCTGGACGGCCACGGCGGCGGCGATTTCGGTTTCGATCCGCTCGCGCCCAAGAGCCAGCCGGACCTGCTCGGCCTTCCAGGCCAGATAAGGCGCCTGCGCCCAATGCTGCAGGGCGCAGCCGCCGCATTCGCCATAGTGCGGGCAGGCCGGCGCGATGCGGTCGGCGCTCGGCGACAGCACCTCCAGCAGGTCGGCCCGTTCGCCATGCCGCTCGACCCGCACGCGCTCGCCCGGCAGGGTCAGGGGAACATAGACCGGCCCGGGCGCGACGCCGTCCGCCTGGGAACCGAGGCTGTCGACGACGAGATCTTCGACGAGGGCTGCAGAGGACTTGGTCACGGGGAACTTCCTGTCGGCCCGGCCATTAGAAACCAGGGTGGGCGCATTGACGACCGCGCCGCGGTCCGGCCGCGCCGTCGCGGCGACGTTTTATCGAATGAACGAAGATGAACGGTCCGCTCAAGCATCGTTCAGGTAGGCGGCGTCATCTTCCACCCCATGGGCGAGACGGGCGCACAGCTCCCTGCTCGCTAACTGCGGCCGATGGAGAAGTCCATATGCGGAAGCTCTTGATTATCGCCAGCGTCGCGGCCCTGGCCGCACCGGTCGCGTTGATCCCGACCTTCGCCGCCGCTCGCGATTCGAACTACGGCACCAGCGATCCCTGCTCTGACGCCCGGCGCAGCTCGGCGAACAAGGGCACCTTGCTGGGCGCCGGCGCCGGCGCCCTCGCCGGCGGCCTGATCGCCGGCCACGGCAACAAGCTGGGCGGCGCTCTGATCGGCGGCGCGGCCGGCGCGGTGATCGGCCACCAGGTCGGCAAGCACAACGTCAAGTGCGCGACGCCGCCGTCTTATTATCGCCCTCGCGATGGTTGTCGCTGGGTCGAGGAGAAGAATCGCGGCTTCGAGGTTTGCCGCGGCCCAGACGGGGTCTGGCGTCCTAGCGACCGCCGCTGATCCCGCCCACGTACAGAGTCTCTTTGGAAGGATGATTTGAGATGACCGCGCAAACCATGATCGGCAAGGCCGCCTTCGGCGCGGGCCTGGCGGCGATGGTGCTGACCACCCTGGCGGCGATCCCGTCGTCCGCCTCGGCCCAGAGCTACGACCCGCCGTCGAGCTACGACTCCAACGGCTACTACTACAACCCCTGCCAACGCTCGACCAACACCCGCGCCACCGGCGGCGGCCTGGCTGGCGCTGCGCTGGGCGCGGCGATCGGCAGCAACGTCGCCGGCCGTCACGTCCGCACCGAGGGCGCCGTGCTCGGCGGCCTGCTGGGCGCCGTTGTCGGCTCGCAGATCGGCAAGAGCACCGCCGCCTGCGACCCCTCCTATGGCGCCGCCCCCCCGCCGCCGCGCCAAACCTACTACCAGCCGGCCCCGCCGCCGCCCCCGCCGCCCTATCCGAGCAGCTATGACGGCGACCGCTACGGCTACGACTACGACCGCAACTATGTCAGCCAGCCCGTGGCCCGCCGCCCGGTCGGCGACGGCTGCCAGCTGGTCGAGAGCCCGATCTACATGCCGGACGGAACCACCCAGAAGCGCTTCGTGCGGGTCTGCCCCGACTCGACCGGCCGCTACCAAGTGGTCCAGTAAGCCAAGGCTGACGCCCCGAGCGTCGATCGGAAAGCCGCCCTTCGCCGGGCGGCTTTCTTTTTGGCCAAACCTCTTAGCCAGACGCCGCTGGAAGGCCGCGCGCCGGTCTTCAATAGGCGAAGCGGTCGCCGGCGAGGGGCGGCGTCGTGACCGGCTGACGCAGGGCCTGGGTCCTCTGTTCGAACGCGAAGCCGAGGCCGAGCAGCTTCTGTTCGCTGAACTCGGGCCCCAGGAACGACACGCCGACCGGCAAGCCGTCAGGCGTGAAGCCGCCGGGAACGGTCAGTTCGGGCCAGCCGGCGAGGCTCGCCAGGATCTGGCCGAAGTTGCCGAACAGGCCGCGTGCGTTCCGTTTCGGGCGTTCGCCCAGCTTGTTGATGCGCGTCGTCTGCGTCGGATAGACGATGGCGTCCAACCGGTTCCGAACCAGGACGGCCTGCATCATGGCCTTCACGTACTGGCGGCCCTGGTCCCGCGCGGCGAGGTAATAGGCGTCGGTCGGCGGCGTCGCGGCGGCTTCCTCGCGATACCCGCCCAGGCGGCCGGGGTTCGGCATGGCGCCCGCCGGGGGGGACGAGGCCAGCGCCTCGCTCATCGCCAGGATCTCCGCGTGGCTCCGGGGCGCGCCCGGCGGGAACGACGCCGCCAGATAGGCGTCGAGGCTGGGCGCGGATTCGGTGCGCACCAGGATCGACTGCAGCTCGCCGCCAAGCCGAACCAGGCCGGCGGGCAGTTCGACCTCGACCACGGTCGCGCCGCCGGCCTTCAAAGCCTCGACGGCGGCGTTCATCACCGCATCCACCTCGGGATCGTCGCCCGAGAAGTCGCGCCGTGGAAAGCCGATCCGCACACCTCGCAGGGCGTCGGCGTTCAGGCCCTGCATGAAATCGGCCGGATAACGGCCGTCGGCGTCGCGCGCCGCCGGCGACCGGCGGTCGATCCCCTCCAGAAGGCTCAGCATCAGCGCCGCGTCCGCCACCCGCCGCGTGATGGGGCCGACGGCGTCCAGCGTCGGCGCGCTGGGCTGGACGCCGGCATTGTTGATGACCCCGGTCGTCGGCCGCAGACCGACGACGCCGTTGGTGGCGGCGGGCCAGCGCACCGATCCGGTGGTGTCGGTGGCGATGGCGATGGGCGCGTAGCCGGCGGCGACGCCCGCCGCCGCTCCGCCGGACGAGCCCGCCGGACTGTAGTCCAGCGCGTGCGGATTGTGGGTCTGCCCCCCCAGCGAGCTCATCGTCGGGCCCGAGGCCAGCTCGCTCAGATTGGTCTTGGCGAGAATGATCGCGCCCGCGTCGCGCAGCCTTGCGACCACGCTCGCGTCCGAACGGGGAACCGCGCCCTTCAACCCGTAGAAGCCGAGCGTGGTCGGAAGATCGCGGGTGTTGATGTTGTCCTTCAACAGCACGGGAACGCCGTGCAGCGGAGAGCGCGGCCCCTTCTTCCGCCGCTCGGCGTCGAGCGCCCGCGCCTCGGCGAGCGCATGCGGGTTCAGCGTGATGATCGCGTCGAGCTTGGGCTCATAGGCCGCGATCCGCGCCAGCGACAGCCTCACCAGCTGCTCGGACGTCAGCGCCCCGGCGTCCATGGCCCGGTCGAGATCGGCGACCGTAGCCGTCTCCAGATCCAGGCTTGCGCGGGGCTGGCCGACCGCCTGCAAAGGCTGCGCAAGCACCAGCAAGGCCATCACCGGCCACGTCGCGACGAAACCCTGCAGGCGCGTCATGCCGTCCCCCTTCCCTCGCCGACCGCGCGGCCGGCCCCGAAGTCCGTTTCCGCCGGACCTTGAGGCGCGGCGATCGGGGCGTCTGCTTACAAATGCGCAATGCGGGCGCGGCCTGGGCGCGTCAGCCGGCCGTCCGGCGCGCCCAGGCCAGGTATTCGAGGTTGCCGTCGCCCCCGGCCACCGGGCTCTCCGCGGTCGCCCGGACCGTCCAGCCCAGGTCGTTCAACTCGGCCTCGACCCGGGCCAGCACCGCGGCCCGCACCGCGGGGTCGCGCACCAGTCCGCCCCGGCCCACATGCTCGGGCCCCGCCTCGAACTGCGGCTTGACCAGCACGATCAGGTCGGCGTCCGGCGCCGCCAGGGCCAGGGCGGCCGGCAGCACCTTGGCCAGGCCGATGAAGCTGGCGTCGCAGACGACCAGCCCGGGGGCCTGGGGGACGAGCGCGCGGTCCAGGCGGCGGGCGTCGACGCCCGACAGGTCGCTGACCCGCGGATCGGCGGCGAGGCTGGGATGCAGCTGGCCGCGCCCGACGTCGACGGCGTAGACGTGCGCCGCCCCCCGAGCCAGGCAGACCTGGGTGAAGCCGCCGGTGGAGGCGCCGACGTCCAGCGCCGTCCGCCCCGCCACGTCGACCGGCCACAGGCCCAGGGCGTGGTCGAGCTTCAGCCCCCCGCGCCCGACCCAGGGATGGGCCGGCTCGGCCTGGATGTCGGCGTCCTCGTCGAGCGGTTCGGCGGCTCGCGCCACCGGCCGCCCGGCCGCCGTCACCCGCCCCGCCTCGATGGCGGCGCGGGCCTTGGCCCGGCTGTCGAACAGCCCCCGTTCGACCAGGAGAACATCGGCGCGCTTTCGCATGGCCCACGCCATAGCACGACTTGCGCCCGCGCACGCCGCCCGCCAAGTTGCCAACGATAAGGAACGCGCTGACGACGTTCCGTGGGAGGCGACCAGATGAATTCGATCACCCGCCGGGGCCTGCTGGCCTCGGCTCCCGTGCTGGCGGCCGGCGCGGCCCCGGCCGCCGTCATGGCGCGATCCGTCCAGGCCAAGGCCGCCCATCCCGACGCGGTCGGCCTCGCCCAGATGATCCGTAAACGGCAGATCAGCGCGCTGGAGGCCGTCGACCTGGCCATCGGCCGGGCGGAGGCGTTGCAGCCCAAGCTGAATTTCCTGGTCACGCCGATGTTCGAGCGCGCCCGGGCCCGGGCCAAGGCCGGCGGCCAGACCGGTCCGTTCGCCGGCGTGCCGTTCCTGGTCAAAGATCTCAACGACGTCAAAGGCGTCCCCACCCGCTACGGCTCACGGGTCAACCTCAAGAACCCGGCCGCCGAAAGCCAGGAGCCCTATATCGACGCGTTCGAGAAGGCCGGCCTGATCTTCATCGGCAAGTCGGCGACGCCGGAATACGGGTTCCTGCCGACCACCGAGCCGGTCGCCTTCGGCCCGACCCATAATCCCTGGAACCTAGCCCGTTCCAGCGGCGGCTCGTCGGGCGGCTCGGCCGCCGCCGTGGCGGCCGGCGTCGTGCCCTTCGCCCACGCCAACGACGGCGGCGGCTCCATCCGCATCCCGTCGGCCAATTGCGGCCTGTTCGGCCTCAAGCCCTCGCGCGGCCGCATGATCCCCGGCCGGCCCAGCTCGCGGGCCCTGGACATCGCGGTCGAGCACTGCGTCACCCGCAGCGTGCGGGACTCGGCGACCCTGTTCGCGGCCACCGAGCAGACCCAGGCGGGCGCGCCCTTGGCCCCGGTCGGTCTGGTGGCCGGCCCAGACAAGCGCCGGTTGAAGGTCGGGCTGATCGTCGTCACCCTGACCGGCGGCCCGCCCGATCCCGAGGTGCGGGTCGCGACGGAAGAGGCGGCCAA